>Ga0326728_10017102_pt1 | contig 14617 bp, 10 predicted proteins | sample MB3enrmetagenome_FD_207602 | JGI IMG/M metagenome (GOLD analysis project Ga0326728, IMG submission 207602) | Lab enriched peat soil microbial communities from McLean, Ithaca, NY, United States - MB31MN | ecosystem: Environmental > Terrestrial > Soil > Wetlands > Peat | place: USA: New York...
CCAGGTGGGGACGAGGAGGCCTTGGGGGAGGAGCCTGCGCCTGTTTCTGCCACGGTGCCCGACGGCAACCTGCAGCCCGGCCTGCTTCGGTTCGATCCCGGCGCGTGGACGGCCTCGGCGCCGCGCCCGACCGTTGGGGAGCGCTCCTGGAGCCTCGTCGTCCGCCGTGAGCTGTACGACCACGGCACCCTCGTGCAGTCAGCCGAGTCGCTCGCGCCGCTGGCCCGATCCCAGCAGCTGCGTCTTGCGCCGCCGGCGATGAAGGAGCTCGGCGTCGAGCCCGGCGGCGAGGTGCGGGTGCGCTCGTCCCGTGGTGAGCTCGTGGTCGCTGCCGTGGGCGACTCCGGTGTCCCGAGTGGCGTGGCGTTCCTTCAGTTCAATGCGGCCCCCGGCGATTCCCCGGGTGCCTCCGCGCTCATCGACTCCTCCGTCGTGGCGGTCGAGGTCGGTGTGGAGAAGGTGACCTGATGTCCGATCCGCTCTTCGCGCACGGGGCCGATCTCGGCGTCGTGGTCATCGTCGCGGTGAAGGTCATCGTCGCGTTCGCCGTGCTGCTGGTCGCGGTGATGCTGGCGATCTGGTTCGAGCGCAAGGTCATCTCCGACATGCAGAACCGGGTGGGGCCGAACCGTGCCGGTCCCTACGGCATTCTCCAGACTCTTGCCGACGGCATAAAGCTGTTCTTCAAAGAGGATCTGCTACCAGACCAGGCGGACCGCTTCGTGTACAGGTTGGCGCCGTACCTGGCCTTGTTGCCGGCCCTGTTGATCTTCACGATCGTCCCGGTCGGCGGTGTGGTGACGATCGCCCATCACGTTGTGGAGCTGCAGGTGGCCGATCCTCCGATCGGCATCTTGTTCTTGCTCGCGTTGTCATCGGTGTCGGTCTACGGGACGATGCTGGCGGGCTGGTCATCCGGCTCGAAGTACCCGCTCCTCGGATCGATCAGGGCATCAGCACAGATGATCTCGTACGAGGCCGCCATGGGCCTGGCCATCGCCATGGTGGTCATCGCCACCCATTCGCTGTCGACACGGGTGATCGTGGACTCGCAGGCGGCCAGCTTCTTCCACTGGAACATCTTCCGCCTCGGCATCCTGCCGTTCCCGCTTTTCCTCGTAGCCGTGACCGCCGAGCTCAACCGCCCGCCATTCGACTTGACCGAGGGAGAGCAGGAGCTGGTGGGTGGGTTCCACACCGAGTACTCGTCGCTGCGTTTCGCCCTGTTCTACCTGGCCGAATTCATGAACACGATCACGATGTCAGCCGTGATGGTGACTCTGTTCTTCGGTGGACCGGACGGCCCCGGCTTCCACTTCCTCCGCTGGCTGTGGCCAATACTGTGGTTCGCTGGCAAGACCGTCGTGTTCATGTACGTCTACGTCTGGATACGCGCGGCGCTGCCCCGGCTCCGCTACGACCAGCTCATGGAGCTTGGTTGGAAGATCCTGATCCCGTTCTCGCTCGGATGGCTTCTGGTCGTAGCGGCTTTCCGGGTCGGAACGATCTGGGGCGTTGCGGTCTTTGCTGGCGTCGCGATCGCGGGCAGCGCTCTCTGGCAGGCCATCCTCGTCGGGAGTGCGCGCCGCGAGGCCCTCGAGGAAAGCTCGCCTGAGCGTCGGCGGCAGATCGCAACTGATTCCTACCTGCGGGCGGTTCGCGAGCCCGACGGAGGTGAGTGATGGCGCCTGAGTCGCGGCAGAAGATGTCGCTCGGGTTCTTCGGGGGCTTCGCTGTCACCTTGAAGCAGGTCGGTGAGCCGAGGGTGACGACACCGTACCCGGGCGAGAAGGTGGCCAAGCCGCCCCGGCTTCATGGTCGTCACGTGCTCAACCGTTACGAAGACGGCATGGAGAAATGCATCGGCTGCGAGTTGTGCGCGGCCGTCTGCCCGGCGGACTGCATCTATGTGCGCGGTCTCGACAACTCGCCCGACGCGCCCGTGTCGCCGGGCGAGCGCTACGGGTTTGTCTACGAGATCAACTACTTGCGTTGCATCCACTGCGACTTGTGCGTCGAGGCGTGCCCGACCGAAGCGATCACCGAGTCGAAGATGTTCGAGTTCTCCTTCACCAACCGTTCCGACGCCATCTACACCAAAGATGAGCTGGTGGTCGACGACGACGGCCTCCCACGTCAGCTCCCATGGGAGGACTGGCGACCGGGTGAGGCCGACTACAGCTCGGGATGGATGCGGGCGACGTCGCCGTCCGGCGCCGTCGAGTACGAAGGCGAAGTTCAGTGGTCTGGTGAGCTCGGTTATGGCGTCCGAGCGCCGGAGGCCGGTCAGCGCGGCAACCGTGATGACGTGGCCACCGGGAACATCTCAATCCGAACGGTCGAGCGGGACAAGATCTCGCGGCGTTTCGGGGGCAAGGTGCGCGGCACGTGACCTACGTTCTTGCTGCCTCCATTCCCGATGCGATCACCTTCGTGATAGCCGCGGCCATCTGCGTTGTGGGCGCGCTCGGGGTGGTATTGGCGCGCAACCCGGTTCACTCGGCCCTCATGCTGGTGATGACCCTGTTCGGCGTGGCGGTGCTCTTTGTCGAAGAGGACGCGCAGTTCCTTGCCGCGGTGCAGGTCATCGTCTACGCCGGTGCGATCGTTGTGCTGTTCTTGTTCGTCATCATGCTGCTCGGCATCGACCAGCGAGAGGCTATCGAGCGAGATCCGCTCCCGGCGCAGAGGCCTATCGCGATCTGTCTCGGGATCCTCGGGCTTGCAGAGGTGCTCCTCCTGGCGCGAGGCCAATGGCCCAGTGGTGCCCGATCGGTGAGCGGGGCGCTGGGCAGCCCGGCCGACAACGTGCAGGTGATCGGGCGTTCGATCTTCACGACGTACCTGTTGGCTTTCGAGGTGACCTCCGCTCTGCTCGCGGTCGCCGTCGTCGGTGCGGTCGTGCTCGCGCGGCGTCCACGCCCAGGCCCCGGTGGCAACGGTGCGCCGCTCGGAGCGGTTGTCGAGCCCGACGCGGTGATCGACGATCCAGGGGTCGCCGCGCCGGAGACTGGTGAAGCGGGGACCGTTGACGTGGAGACCGCCGGTAGCGAGCCAGGCGGTGGCGAGCCGGGCGGTAGCGAGCGGGGCGGTAGCGAGCGGGGCGGTAGCGAGCGGGGCGTCAGCGAGCCAAGCGGTGAGCTTGCCCATATGGAGGTCATCCGGCCATGAGCGTCGCCGCCTCCTGGTACCTGACACTTGCCGCGGTGCTGTTCACCATCGGTGCGATCGGTCTGCTCGTTCGCCGGAACGTTCTCGTGATGTTCATGTGCGTCGAGTTGATGCTGAATGCCGCGAACCTCACCTTCGTGACCTTCGCTCGGCGGCTGAACGACATCGCTGGTCAAACGGCGGTCTTCTTCGTGCTGGTCGTGGCGGCCGCCGAGGTGGTCGTGGGCCTCGGGATCATCGTCTCGATCTACCGGCGACGGCCTGGGGCGACAGCCGATGACATCCACGGAATGAAGGGCTGAAGCTCCCGTGCTTCGCGTCGCCTTCCTCGTCCCGCTGCTGCCCCTTGCGGGCTTCGTGATCCTGCTGTGCTCGGGCCGCAAGCTCGGCAACCCGCGTGCCGGCTGGCTCGCGACCTTGATGGTGGCAGCCTCGTTCGTCGTCACGGTCGTCGTGTTCATCGGCTTGTTCCGGTTGCCGGCGAACGGCCGGTCGTACACCCAGACCTGGTTCACTTGGATCTCCGCCGGGCACCTGCACGTCGACATGGGCCTGCTGGTCGACCCGCTGTCGATGACCATGGCGGCCTTCGTCACCGGGGTGAGCGCCCTCATCCACCTCTACTCGATCGGCTACATGGGCCGCGATGAGGACTTCCCGAAGTTCTTCCTATACCTGAACCTGTTCGTGGCCGCGATGTTGCTGCTCGTGCTGGCGGACAACTTCTTGCTGCTGTTCCTCGGATGGGAGGGTGTCGGCGTCTGCTCGTACCTCCTGATCGGCTTCTGGTTCGAACGCGACAGCGCGTCAAGCGCTGCCAAAAAGGCGATGATCTTCAACCGCATCGGGGACTCGGCGTTCCTCGTCGCCTTGTTCCTCATCTACGAGCGCACCGGGAGCCTCGAGTACCACACGGTCTTCGCCCACCTCGGCAGTGTCGGGAAGCCCTCGCTCGTGGCAATCGGGATCCTGTTGTTCGCGGGCGCTGTGGGCAAGTCCGCCCAGATCCCGCTGTATCCGTGGCTCGCCGACGCGATGGAGGGCCCGACGCCGGTCTCGGCGCTCATCCACGCCGCGACGATGGTAACTGCGGGCGTCTATCTCATGTGCCGGATCAATCCGATCCTCTACCGGGCGCCGGACGCGGCACACGTTGTCGCGATCGTGGGAGCTGCGACGGCACTGCTCGGGGCGACGATCGCCTGCGCGCAGAACGACATCAAGAAGATCCTTGCGTACTCGACGATCTCGCAGCTCGGCTACATGTTCCTCGCTGCGGGCATCGGCGCGTACGACGCCGCGATCTTCCTCATGCTCACGCACGCGTTCTACAAGGCCCTCTTGTTCTTGGGGGCCGGCTCGGTCATACACGCGATGAACGACGATCAGGACGTGAAGACGATGGGGGCCCTCGCGCGGCTGATGCCGATCACCGCGGTGACGTTCTTCGTCGGGTGGCTCTCGATCGGTGGCGTCCCGGTTCTCTCGGGCTTCTGGTCCAAGGGCGACGTGCTCTTGAACGGGTACGCGTTCAGCCCGGGGCTGTGGGCGGTCGGTGCGCTGACGGCCGTGCTCACCGCCTACTACCTGGGGCGCGCCTATCTGCTGGTGTTCCGAGGCCAGCAGCGGTGGGTCGAGGCCAGGCAGACCGGCGACACAGCCGGTCGCAGCCCGCATGACCCGTCGTGGGTGATGTCGGTTCCCCTGGTCGTGCTCGGGGCCCTGTCGGCGCTCGGCGGGCTCATCAATCTGCCGATCCATCCCGACCTCGACTTCCTCGACAAGTGGTTGAGCCCCGTGTTCGCCTCGCGTCTGTTCCAGCACCACTGGGGCCTCGCAAGCGTGTGGACCTTCGCGTTGGTCGATGCCGTTCTCGCTGTGCTCGGAGTCGCCCTGGCGGTCGCCGTATGGGGTCGTACGTCGGAGCGACCCGCCTTCGAGCCGGTCGTGCTTCAGCGTGCCTGGTACATCGACTGGGCCTATGACCGCTTCATCGCGCGCCCGTCGACCGGCATGGCGGTCGAGACGTCCTCGGTCGTCGAGACGAAGGGGATCGATGGCGCCGTGAACGGGTTCGCCTGGCTCGTGCGCGACACCGGTCGCCAGGTGCGCAAGGCTCAGACCGGTTATGTCCGTAACTACGCGCTCGGGCTGGCCGCAGGCCTCGTGCTGGTCCTCGCCTATGTGCTCACGAGGGCGTCATGACAAGCACGTTCCCCTACCTCACGACCCTCATCCTGCTACCGGCCGGGGCGGCGGTTGTCGTCGCCCTGATCCCGAGCGCTCAGCGTCGAGCGGTGCAGGTGGTCGGCTTCGTCGCCTCGCTCGCGGTGCTCGGCATCGCCTCGGCGGCGACCGTGGCCTTCACCGCAGGCGACGGTGGCTACCAGTTCGTTTCCAGCCATCAGTGGATCGCTGTGTTCGGGATCTCCTGGAGCCTCGGGATGGACGGCATCTCGCTCTTCCTCGTGCTGATGAGCGCTCTGCTGTTCCCGATCGCTCTTGCGGCCTCCGGCGACAGGGCGGCGGACAAGTCCTTCGTCGCCTGGATCCTCGTGCTCGAAGCCGGGTGTCTCGGGGGCTTCCTCGCCCTCGACCTGCTGGTCTTCTTCGTGTTCTTCGAGCTCACTCTCGTGCCGGTGTACTTCTTGATAGCCGGGTGGGGCCACGAGCGGCGCGGGTACGCGGCCGGCAAGTTCTTCCTGTACACCCTTGGTGCGTCCGCCTTCTTGTTCGTCGGGATCCTGGCACTCGTCTCGATTCATGCCTCGCAGACCGGCGTGACGACCTTCGACGTGCGAGCGCTGGCCGAGACTCACCTGTCGGGGACCGCGGGTGTCCTCCTGTTCCTGGCGTTCACCGCCGCCTTCGCAGTGAAGATGCCCCTCTTCCCGTTCCACACCTGGTCACCGGACGCCTATCGCGAGGCGCCCGCGGCGGGCTCGCTGCTTCTCGCCGGGGTCATGGCCAAGCTCGGCGCCTACGGAATCATCCGTTTCGACCTCGCCTTGTTCCCAAGGGCGGTCGTCACCCTGGCGCCCCTGTTGCTCAGTCTCGGGGCGATCGGCATCATCTACGGGGCCGTCGTGGCAGCGGTGGAACGTGACTTGAAACGCCTGGTCGCGTACTCGTCGCTGGCACACCTCGGCTTCATCGTGATCGGTGCGTTCGCCCTCAGTCGCGAGGCGTTGACCGGCGCAGTCCTGCAAATGGTCAACCATGGCCTTTACACAGCGGCGCTCTTCATCCTCATTGCGGTGCTCTACAGGCGTCTCGGCACCTTCTCGGTCAAAGAGATGCGCGGTCTGCAGCGCCGGGTGCCGGTGCTGGCGGGAGTCTTCATGGTCGTGATGCTCGCTTCGATCGGCGTGCCGGGGCTGAACGGATTCGTGGGGGAGTTCCTGATCCTCGCCGGGACGTTCCTCACCCACCGGTGGTGGGCCGTGGTGGCGACTGCCGGTGTCGTCCTTGCGGCCGTCTATCTCCTGTGGGCGTACCAGCAGGCCTTCCAGGGCAAGCCCACCATCGAGCCGGGCGCGATCCGCGACCTCTCCTGGCGTGAGGGGCTCACCCTGGCTCCGCTCGTGATCCTGATCGTGCTGTTAGGCATATTCCCGGGGCCGCTGTTGAGCCGCATCGGCCCGTCGGTCACCCAGGTCGTAACTCACGTCGAGACCGTGGCCCACCAGCGCCCGCCGCAAGTGGGAGCGCCCGGAGCAGCCGTGCACATGCCGAAAAGCGGAGCGCAGCAATGAGCCTGCTCGCCGCCTTGTCGATTTTGTCCAGCCTGGCTGCCTCGGTGAGCTTTGTCACGCCTCAGGTGAACTACGTGGCGATCCTCCCCGAGCTGATCCTCATCGGCGGCGCGCTCGCGCTGCTCGTCTCCGGCCAGATCGTGTTCGCGAAGGTGCCGACATCCTTCTACTCAGTTGGCTCCGGTGCGATCGCGGCTGGAGCGCTCGTGGCCTCGCTGGTGATCTGGCATGACGTGCAAGCGCGTGGGCCGTTCACCACGATCGCGGACTCCGTGGCGGTCGACGGCTTCGCGATCGCGTTCTTCGTGCTCGTCGCGTGCGTCTTGATCCTCGCATCGGCGATCGGCAACGACTTCCTGGTCCGCGAGGCGATAGAGGGGCCCGAATACCACGTGCTGGCGCTGTTGGCTGGCTCGGGCGCAATGCTTATGGCTTCGGCCAACGACCTGATCCTCATTTTCGTCGCCCTCGAGGTCATGTCGATCCCGCTCTACATCCTCGCCGGGATGGACTCGAGGCGCCGCGAGTCAGGCGAGGCCGCCATGAAGTACTTCGTCCTCGGCGCTTTCTCATCGGCAATCTTCGTCTACGGGATTGCTCTCGTATACGGGGCGACAGGGTCGACCAATCTCCCGCAGATAGCGGCCTACCTGAGCACCAACATCGTCACTTCCAACGGCGTCCTGCTCGCCGGGCTCGGCCTGTTGCTCGTCGGCTTCGGCTTCAAGGTGTCGGCCGTGCCGTTCCACATGTGGACGCCGGACGTCTACCAAGGCGCCCCCACACCCGCGACCGGCTTCATGACCGCCATAGCCAAGGCCGGTGGTTTCGCTGCGCTGCTACGCGTCTTCTTCTCCACGTTCGGAGTGCTCCGCACCGATTGGCAGCCGCTGTTGTGGGCGATGGCGATCGTCACGCTGCTGCTCGGCGCGATCGTTGGTCTTGTCCAGCGCGACGTGAAGCGGATGCTCGCGTACTCCTCGATCAATCACGCGGGGTTCATCCTTGTCGGCCTTGCGGTCGCGACCAGCCGGGGGATTTCCGGAAGCGTCTATTACGTCTTCGTCTACGCATTTCTGGTTCTCGGTAGCTTCGCTGTCATCACCGTCGTCGGCGGTCGAGGCGATCACGACCACGACCTCGACGCCTATCGTGACCTCGGTCGTCGCCAGCCGGTGCTGGCTCTCGCGTTCGCCGTGCTGCTTCTCGGCCAGACCGGGATCCCGTTCACCACGGGCTTTTTGGCCAAGCTGTATGTCGTATCGGCCGCGGTGAGGGCCCACTCGTACGCGTTGGCCATCATTGCAATGCTGTCGGCGGCCATAGCCGCTGCGTTCTACTTGCGCCTCATCTTCCTGATGTACGGTGTCAGGCTCCCGGCCGGGACCGGGACCGACGAGGGCGCGCTGTCGTTGCCGATCAACGGTGACCTGCCTGACGAGTTGGAGCCGGCGGGGGCGTCTCCGCGGAGCGTGAACCTCGGGCCGGTGACCGTGCCGGGCCCGACGGCGGTCGCGATCTTCGTCACGGTCGCGGTCACGATCGTGTTCGGCATCTGGCCGGCCCCGCTGGTCGACTTCGTGCGTGCCGCCGGCTTCCTCTTCTGAGGCGTAGGGCCCGGCGCTGCCCCCCTACCACCGCGTCAGGCCGAACGGTTGCCCACCGGCGCCCTCGACCGTGTCGCGCCGGGCGCGGGCACGCCCAGGTTCTCAATGCCGCTGTCGGCGCCCGGAGGTTGGAAGAACCTGCCTATCAGAGGAAGCTCCCAGAACGACTCCGCCCGCGCGATGGCCAGTGCCATCGCCAGCGTGTTCTCAGCAGCGTCCAACACCACATAGCGAGGCAGCCATTCGGGCCCGAATTTCGCGTTGAAGCGCCAGAGTGACTCGATCTGCATCGAGTCCGACATGCGCTTGAGGAGCCAACGCTGGATCCCGCCTCCGTCCTCGCCTGCGAGGACGCTTCTCATGGCAGCGAAGTTGAGGCCGAGGTGCTCGTCTCCGCGGCTATGGAGCAGTTCGATCGTCCGGACAAGGATGAAGTCGAGGAGCCCGTTAGGGTGATCACCGTCGTCTCGGCGCATGAGGTCGAGCGAGTAACCGCGGATGCCCGGTGCAGGCACGAATTGGCAGAATGCGACCGGGTTGCCGTCGGGACCGTGCGCGACTGCGAGCAGAAGGCCCTGATCGCGGGGGTCGAAGATGCGCCCGAGCGTCATCGAGAAACCGCGTTCCACCTCACCACGGCGCCTGGCGGCCATGACAGCCCGCACCGCACCCTCCAGCGCAGGGTCCACGCGGGCCGGGTCGTGGAAGGAGATCGTGTAGCCGTAGTTCGTGATCCGGTTCACCGCCTGGCGCAGGCCCTTGCGCGCGCCGCCTTCCAGCGAGAACGTCCGCACGTCCACGACACCCTCGTCGCCGATGTAGCGCTCGTGCATGCCTGAGCGGCGGTAGACGCCGAGCCACTCCTCACTGGCCCCGAGCACGGCCACCGACCAGCCGCGGTCGTCCGCATAGCGGCGAAACGCGGACCACAGCTCGTCGCGCTCCTCGGGCTCGCAGATCGGGTCGGGGGAGACGAGGCAGATACCGCCGTAGATCGCGTACGCCACGAGGCCGTCGCGTTCGAGGAAAGCATGCTTGTCGTTGCGAAGCGCGAAGTAGTCGAGAGTGCCCGTGCCCAGGCGGCGGACTACGTCGGCAGCGCGTTCGCCAGTGTCGGTGCGACCACTCGAGCGGCGCCGGTCCACGACGGGCCGGAACGCCAGCAGCAGCGCAACCGAAGCCAGCCCGAGACCGATGGCGAGCAGAGCTGGGTACAAGAACGCGTCCACTCGAGGATTGAGCGCCACGGTCCGGACGCCGGCCAGCCGCCCGGCGGTTGCCCACCAGGCTTCGTCCCAGGTGATCGGGCGACCGCCACGATGGGTCGGGATCACGCTCCAGAGCACCGTCGCGCCGATGAAGGTGACTGCCACGACTCCGCCGAGGAGCATGATGAGACCGGCTCGAAGCGAAGGCAGGTCGAAACGCGCGCGGAACGACTTCCTCATCCACCACAGCACCGCCACGAACACGAGGGCAGCGCTCGACTGGACCACCTCGCCGTGGCGGATCAGATGCAGTGCGACCGTGCCGGCGAGCAGCAGTATCGAGACGAGCCAAGCCAGGCGTTGGCCACGCCTGACGCCGCGGGCGACCGCGAGCAGCCCGACGCCAGCGAGCGCGACGAGAGCGCCCGCGGCTTCACTCACTCCGAGGGGGATGTAGCCGAGCAGCGGATGGAGTCGCCCTCGCACCTGGGGTGGCACGACGGCCGTGACGAGGTCGCTGAGTCCCAGGATCGTGATTCCGGCCGCAGCGAGCCTCCGTACCCGCCTGAGGCTTCGGGCCGAATCGGCGACCGGTGGCCAGACGCGGCCGCCGGGAAAGGAGGCGATCACCTCCGGTTCAACGCCTGTGTGCAGCAGGCGCCCGGCCGCGAATCGCTCCAGCACGGTCACTGGGCGCAGGTAGTTGCGGGCGAGCAGGAGTCTTGCGTGCACCTGTGCGCCCGCTTCGATCTCAACCCAGGAGACCTGCTGAACATGGACGAAGACCGGTGGTAGACCCAGCCGGGATGCTCGCTCCTCGACGACCTCGCCGCATGCTCCTGCGTTTGCGTAAAAGCCGGTGCCGACTCTCGCGAGCTCCGGCTGGAGCGTGTGCCCGGTCACGAGGCCGACGCCGCCGGCAGCCAGGATTGGGCGGGCCGCCTCACGGGCGCGGTCGTTGGCATGGTGGGCCGATGGCCCGAGCAGCGATCGTCCGGCTGAATGCCAGACACGGTGGTTGACCACAGCGAGGACGATCCCAGCCACGATCACCTCGGCCGCAAGACTGAGCCCCAGTCCGAGCAGCCGGGAAGAGAAGGGCTCGAGCCTTCGCGGCACACCGAACACCCACCAGTCGGGGAGCCTCGCCAAAAGTGCGACGGCAATGGGGACCAAGAGCCACCACAGCCAGCGGACAACACGGCGGTAGGTGAGGCGCGAGGCCACGAAACGAGGCAATCCCGAAGGATCAGCCAGCCGGTCGATGCCGGCGAGCCACGGCGAGCTCGAGCCGGCCAGCGCGGGCAGGATCTCCGCCACGGCATGTTGGCCGAGAGGCGTGTCACGCCGGTCGGCCGGGTCGGCGAAGGCGTTGCGCTCGTCGAATCGCCACCCGGGTTCGATGCGGACCTGCTTGGGTCCCGCGGCCGTCGCCACTTGCAGCTGCACGGAGAGCGCCACTTCGAAACCAGCGGCGATGACGGCGGAGTTCGCCTCCGAGTCGTACAGGATTGCCCGGTCGCGGTTGCCAGGCAGGAGGATGGCCCGGCGATCGCGCTGTGCTCCCAGATAGCCGGCGAGTGCGTGGCGCAGCTCCTCGTGTGCTCCGAGAGCCGCCACCGGATCACCTTCGGGAGGCACTAGCAGGTCGAACGCGTTGCCGGCGACGACGAGGGCGCCCGGGCCTTCGGCGCGGCCGAGCGCGCGGGCAAGCTCGATTGATGCTGCTCCGGACGCGTCCGTTCGCTTCGCGTTGAGGAAGAGGTCGCTCACGACGATGACCCGCGAGCCGACGGGGACTGCCAAGCAAGCGACGGTGGCGTACTCGGGCATTCGGCCTCCATTGTTACAGTCAGCCAGGCCACCGGTCGCTACGGTGGGCCACCAGTGCCGGTGGAACCGAGCCCGGTTGGTTCTGGGCAGATCTGCGTGTGCCGGCGCGGCTACGAGGGAGGGGACGATGAGCGACGCGAGCCGAGACGGAGGCCAAGTGAAAGGCGCCGCGATCGAGGACTACCTTGCCGAGCTACGGAGGTTCCCGCCGCCGGAGGAGTTCGCCCGCTCGGCGTTGGTGCGCGACCGGTCCATGTACGAGCAAGCGGAGGCCGATCCCGAGGAATTCTGGGCCGAACAGGCCAGAGCCTTGACATGGTTCGTGCCGTGGGACAGGGTGCTCGACTGGCAGCTGCCGTACGCCAAGTGGTTCATCGGTGGTCGGTTGAACGTCGCGTTCAACTGCCTCGACCGTCACGTCGAGGCTGGTCTCGGCGACCGGGTGGCCTTCCATTTCGAAGGTGAGCCCGGAGACCGTCGCACGATCACCTATGTGCAGCTCCTCGACGAGGTCGGGCGGTGCGCCAACGCGCTGCGCTGTCTGGGCATAGAGCGTGGTGACCGAGTCGCCATCTACATGCCCATGATCCCGGAGCTCCCCGTCGCGATGCTGGCGTGCGCACGGATCGGGGCCGCTCACTCTGTGGTATTCGGGGGCTTCTCCGCCGACGCGTTGCGCGATCGAATCGAGGACGCGAGTGCCCGCCTGCTCATCACCGCTGACGGGGGCTGGCGACGCGGGCACGCCGTCGAACTGAAGGCCAACGCCGACCACGCGCTCTCGAGCGGCGCCGGGTCCATCGAGAACGTGCTCGTCGTTCGCCGCCTCGGTGACGCAGCGAAGAATCTCGTCATGCAAGAGGGGCGGGACCACTGGTGGCACGAGCTGGTGTCCGGCCAGGACCCGCACAGTCCAGTGGAGGCTATGGACGCCGAGGACCTGCTGTTCCTGCTGTACACCTCGGGCACGACGGCACGCCCGAAGGGGATTATGCACACCACTGGTGGATACCTGACCCAGGTCGCCTTCACGCACCGGGCAGTCTTCGACTTGAAGGCCGAGACGGATGTCTTCTGGTGTGCCGCTGACATCGGCTGGGTCACGGGCCACAGCTATATCGTCTACGGGCCGCTCGCGAACGGGGCCACGAGCGTGCTCTACGAGGGGACGCCCGACTTCCCGGACCGTGACCGCTGGTGGTCGATCATCGAGCGCTACGGGGTCACGACGCTCTACACGGCGCCGACGGCCATTCGCACCTTCATGAAGTGGGGGACTGGCTATCCATCTGCGCACGACCTGTCGAGCTTGAGGGTGTTGGGCTCGGTTGGTGAGCCGATCAACCCAGAGGCCTGGATCTGGTACTGGCGCCAGATCGGCGGCGGCCGCTGCCCGGTCGTCGACACGTGGTGGCAGACCGAGACGGGCGCCATCATGATCTCGCCGCTGCCCGGCGTCACGACCTTGAAGCCGGGAAGCGCGACGTTCCCGCTTCCGGGGATCGCAGCCGCGGTCGTCGACGACGCCGGCAGGACCGTAGAGCGCGGCGGTGGGTACCTCACCCTCACGCGGCCCTGGCCGGCCATGTTGCGGGGCATCTACGGCGACCCGGAGCGGTACAGGCAGACGTACTGGAGCCGCTTCGAGGGTCGTTACTTCGCAGGCGACGGGGCCAAGCTCGACGAGGACGGGTACCTTTGGCTGCTCGGGCGGGTCGACGATGTCATGAACGTGTCGGGTCACCGCGTGTCCACGACGGAGGTGGAGTCCGCGCTCGTCGACCATCCGAGCGTGGCGGAGGCGGCGGTCGTCGGCGCCAGCGACGCCACCACCGGGCAGGTGATCATCGCCTTTGTAACTTTGAAGCACGGCCTCCAAGTTGGCGACGAGCACGCGGAGGTTCTACGCGCTCATGTCGTCGAAAAGATTGGGGCCATCGCCCGGCCGCGGGTCATCATCTTCACCGACGATCTTCCGAAGACGCGTTCGGGCAAGATCATGCGGCGGCTCCTGAGGGACGTCGCCGAAGGTCGCGACCTTGGTGACACAACCACCCTGGCCGACCCTGCAGTCGTGGCCGAACTGCGCCGCCGTGCCAAGGCCGGCTCAGGCGAACAATGAGCACCGTGCCGGGCTGCCCGAGAAACTGGACCTGGCGCGCCGGCACCAAGGCCCCGGGTCCGGCCGTCATCTTCGACATCGATGGAGTGTTGGCGGACGCGTCTGGCCGTCAGCACCATCTGGCCGGGCTCCGGCGTGACTGGGACGCGTTCTTTGCCGAATGTGGGGAGGACCCGATCATCCCGGAGGTCGCTCGGCTGCTCGAGCTGCTCACGCCCGAGCTTGTGGTGGTGCTGCTCACGGCACGGCCGGCACGCGTGCGTGCACAGACCTTGGCGTGGCTGGCGTCCCACGGCCTGGGATACCACCTGCTCATCATGCGCGCTGTTGGTGACAGGCAGCCGGCGCGCGATTTCAAGCGAACCGAGACGCTGCAGCTGAGGACGCACGGCTTCGAAGTGCGACTGGCCGTGGAAGACGACCCCACAAACCTCGAGATGTTCGAGTCCGAAGGCGTCCCCTGCCTGTATGTCCACTCCGGGTACTACGGCTGAGAGCTCACTCGCGGAAGTTGCCGAACTGCAGGGGAATGTCGAGGTCTTGTTCCTTGAGGGCTGCGATCACCGCCTGCAGGTCGTCACGCTTCTTGCCGGTGACGCGCACCTGATCACCCTGGGTCTGGGACTGGATGCCCTTCAGGCCGAGGTCCTTGATGATCTTGTTGATCTTCTTGGCATGGTCCGACGAGATCCCGGCGTTCAGTGCAGCGCTCTGGCGAAGCGTGCCCTTGGACGCCTCCTCGATCTTGCCGTAGGAGACGGCCTTCAGCGAGACGTGCCGGCGAACCAGCTTCTCCTCGAGCACCTGGACCAGAGCGCGCCGGCGGTCCTCGGTCGGCGCGTTCAACTCGATCTCGTGCCCCTTCAGCTCGACGGTCGCGCCGGTGTCCTTGAAGTCGAAACGGGTGGCAATCTCACGGCT
>Ga0326728_10017103_pt1 | contig 14617 bp, 11 predicted proteins | sample MB3enrmetagenome_FD_207602 | JGI IMG/M metagenome (GOLD analysis project Ga0326728, IMG submission 207602) | Lab enriched peat soil microbial communities from McLean, Ithaca, NY, United States - MB31MN | ecosystem: Environmental > Terrestrial > Soil > Wetlands > Peat | place: USA: New York...
GCGCCCTCTCCGGAAATGGGTTGGGTTGGCCCCACCACGCGAAACTTGGCCCTGCGGCGCGCCACCGTGTTGGTAATCACCAAGATGGCTCCTGCCGCCACCGCCCGCTTCAGGTAGATTCGCGCCCCTTGCCGGTTGATCAGGATCGTACGGGTGTCTTCCTCGAACTTCACACCCTCCCGGTCTACGCCCTCGACCCGGATGGGCACCGTGATCAATAACCGCTCGCTCCGCCGGCGCTCAACCTCGCGGAGGGACGCCTTTGCCGAGGTCAAGGGTGCACGGGTTGAATCCGGAACTTGACTCATTACCCAACTCCCATGCACATCCCCGCTGGATGATGGCGGCCGGCGCGCGCTCCAGGAGAGGGTTGTGCATCTTCTAATTTAGCACAGGCATAGACCCCATAGTGAGAGGAAGCGGTAGTGCCCTAGTTTGAACGTAGCGCCGCCATCTTGGCGGCCCAATGCCGGCTGGAAGCCGGCCCTACGTTCAAACCAGGACACCGCCGAGGAAGCGGTAGGCCACCCCCGGCGCTGGCATTTCGACAAATCGTTGCATGTTTTCCCCGGGGTGGGTACCATGGGCGCGCTTGCTCCGGTGATCCCATATCAGGTGAAATCCCATGCGTCGCAGAAATTTTCTTAAAACGTCTCTCGGTGCCGCGGGTACGGCCCTGGCTTTTGGCTCCATCCCACCGAATCTTCTCTTTGCCGGAATGCCCACTTTGCCGGCGCCCGCTTCCAGCGCCGGCTACGCCAGCCTGCGGCGGGCATTTGACAATCCGCCCATCCCGAACCAGGACTGGACCCGCTGGTGGTGGATGGGCCCCCAGGCCACCGAGGAGGGAATCGCCTACGAGCTCGAGCAGATGCACAAACAGGGTTTGGCCGGCGTCGAAATGAGTTGGCTAAGTCCGGTGGAAAGCGAGGGGAACTTCGAGTTTCTATCCGCCCGCTGGGAGGAGATGACGCGGTTCACCGTCGAGAAGGCCAGGCAACTGGGCATGCGCGTCGATTTTACCCTGGGCACCGGATGGCCGTATGGGGGGCCGTGGATTCCCCTCGATCTCGCCTCCAAGTGCATCGTGCGCACCGTGGATGAGGTGATCGGACCGGACCGTTACGGCGTCAAGATTCCCGGCGATGTGGGCGAGCATGAAAAGCTCATCGGCCTGTTTGCCGCCCAAACGGTGGGGTCCGATGAAGTTCTTGATCCCCGCAGCATCGTGGACCTGCGCCCTTACCTGCGCTACACCGACCCGAACTTCTGGGCGGTAGTGCGGCAGGCGGTGGGCTGGCCGGTCCCCGAGGGAAAGTGGAAGATTATCGCCCTCAAGCAGGCGCCCACCCGGCAGCCGGTGCGGGGAGCTGCACTCGGCGATGAAGGTCTGGTGATCGACCATTTCTCGCGCAAGTCACTGGACCGTCACCTCGAGGTGGTGGGCGGCGCTCTCCACAAGGTGGCGGGGGAGGAATTCGGCAAGACCGTGCGCGGCATCTTCTGCGACAGCTTTGAAATCCATATTCCCCACCAAAGTTACTATTGGACCGACGACTATCTGGAGGAGTTCAAAAGGCGCAAGGGTTATGACCTTGCCCCGCACCTGCTGGCCCTCTGGTACGACGTGGGCGGGAAGTCGCCTTACCTGCGGCACGACTTTACCCACGTGCTCTCGCAACTGATCATCGATAATTTCTTTATTCCTTTGCGCGTGTGGTGCGAGCAGAACCGCCTGATCTCGCGCGTCCAGTCCCACGGCAGCATTGGCGAACTTTTGCAATCTTACGCTTCCAACACGGTGGGCGAAGGCGAGCAGGTGACGCTGCGCGAGCCGCAGGTTTCCATCCACCGGAAAAACGCCACCAGCTCCGCGCACATTTATGGCAAACCGCTGGTCTCGGCGGAGAGTTTTACCTTTCTCAGCGCCCCCGGCTACCCCAGTTCCTACCGTTACGTTGTGAACCTGGAGTTGATGAAGTCCGTCCTCGACCCCGCGCTGCGCGACGGCTATCAGGAAATCGTCAACTGCGGGTACACTTACAATGACCCTGACGACAACACGGAGCCCTTCCATGAGATGTTTGCGGTCTCGGTGATCCGCCATACCGAACCGTGGTGGCAGTATTACCATCACTTTTCCTCCTACATTGGCCGCTGCTGTTCCTTGCTTTCGCAAGGGCGGTTTGTGGGTGATCTCGCCATCCTTTCGCCGGTTCCTGATTCCTGGAGCAAGGCAGGTCCCTCGGCGGAAATGTACTGGTCGCCGGAGACCGCCATCAAGTGGGGTGAGGTGGCGCCGCTGATTGTCCGCCATGGTTTCGATTTCAACATCATCAACGACCAGGTGTTGACGGAACGATCCAGCCTCGCGAATGGCAAGCTGGTGCTCGAGAAGATGGAGCACTCCGTCCTGATTCTTCCCCGCATGACTTATCTCTCGCTTGACTCGCTGGAGCGCGTGCGTGATTTCTGCCAGGCGGGCGGCGTGGTGATCGCCATCGAGCGCCTGCCGGAGTTCTCCACCGGCTTCACCGGCTACGAAGCGAACGACGCCAAATTGCAGAGCATCGTCGCCGAGATGTTCGGAACGACCCCCCTCCATGATTCCATCGTGAGAAACAAATTCGGCCAGGGTGAGGCGGTACTGCTGCGGTCGGAGGCGGACTTGCCCAAGATCCTGCGCGAGCGCCTGCAACCCGATTTCGAGCTGGAAAAACGCGCCGATGCGGTGCTGCACCTGCACCGGCGAGCCGACGATTCCGAAATCTATTTTGTGACCAACACCGGCGAGTTCTACCAGGAAAATTCGGCGCTGTTCCGGGTTAATTACAAGTCCGTGGAGCTTTGGGACGCGGAGACCGGGGAAACCCGCCCGGTGGCCAATTACGTGGTGGAGACCCGCGGCGTGCGCATTCCTTTCCGCCTGAAGCCCTATGAGTCGGTGTTCTACATCTTCAAGGACGCGCCCGAGCCCGCGCACGTGGTGGAAACCAACGCCGATGAAGTGGTTGTCGGCGGCGAAAGCAAAGTGATCTGCACGACCCCCGACAACGGAACGATTTATATTCGCACCGGTGGGGCGGCGAAGAAGCCCGGCCGCCAGGAAATGCTGGTCAAGGATCTGCCCGCGCCACTGGAAATCACCGGTGAATGGCTGGCGACGTTCCAGGCTTACAAGTTCGATAAACTCGGGAAGAATATGGCGGTGCTGCACTCCTGGAGCGATGACGCCGACACGCGCAACTTTTCCGGCACGGCGCGTTATGAGCTGGAGTTTGAAATCCCGCCCGTGCTGCTCGCGAAGGGGCGGCGCGTAACCCTGGACCTGGGCACGGTGATGGATGCCAGCAAGGTGTGGCTGAACAGCACGGCGGCGGGAGTCACCTGGAAGCGCCCCCACCTGCATGACGTGAGCAAGCTGGTGAAGCCCGGCAAGAACTTTATCGAAGTGCGCGTGAGCAACCGCTTGATCAACTACGTGGCGGGCCTGAAGCGGCCGGAGTGGGCCGACAAGGTGGTGGAGAAGTACGGCAATTATAACGAGCGCCGCCAGTGGTATGAAATCATGTCGCGCGAATACGGGGCGGAGAACATTCCCCCCGCCGGATTAATCGGCCCGGTCAAACTGGCGTTTTCCCAGGAAGTGGAGTTTGAGATCTAGAGGGATGGGGCCGTTGCCGGAGGCGCCGATGCCTCGTTCGCAGTGTTCTCCGATTCGGCGAGCTTGGCGATCACGGCCGCGACATCCCACGCGAAGAGAGTGTCGTCAGGGCAGCGTTTGAAGAGTTGACGACCTTGCAGCAGGATAGTAAGGGGCTCGCTCGCGTACTCGCAACCCTCGAGCCCCCCGCGATATCGGCCGGACTCAATATTCCAAATTCCGACAACGTAACTACCTCCATAATGATCCTCCCGCACAGACGCCAGCAGATATTTGCCGTCCCCCCACCAGAGGGGATCGCCAATTCCGTCATGATCGACCTGCTCAAGGGGCATCAATTCATGAACGAACTTTCCACTTTGAGTCTCCCAAATGCGGAGATGGAATGTTGACGACTGGTCCGGATTTTGCCGGACGCTGGTGACCGCCACCAGGGAATTGTCCGGCGAAAAGGCCACACTCTCGATCTCCCCATCGAGCTCCAGCCTCGCGATCTGGCGGCCCGCCGTGGCGTCCCACAGGTCAACTTCGCCCGCCGCTCGAACCGCCACGCCATGCCCCCAATCGGAGGAGGGGTAATAGGCCGTCAGACCCGCCGGCATTCCCGCAAGCGTGCTCGCCGGCTGCCACGTGCGCGTGTCATAGATGCGGATAGCGGGCAGATTACTGAGGAGCAGAAGGTATCGGCCATCGGGGGTGAAGCACGCCCGGAAAACATAAATCCAGCGCGGGTCCTGTTGCGCCTCGTGCAGCACCTGGATGACGTTCAAGGTTCTCGCGTCCACGATTTGGGTCAGGTGGCGTTGATAGAGGGTTTGCCGAACGATGAGGGACTGATCCGGGCTTACCGCCAGGGTCAGAATATCCCTGGGCATGCCGATGCCAATGGCATTGGGCAGAATTCCCGCTTCGCCAAACTCCGCCTTGGTCCATTTCTTTTCCGCCGGGAAGTTCGACGCCAAGGGCTTGATGCCGGTTCCAGCCAGGCGCAGGATTTCCAAGACCCCGTCAGGCATGTTGGCTCGATCATAGACGCGTGCCTCAACCCCGGTTCCTCTTGCCGCCTGGAGGACCAGACGGTGACCGGGAGGCGGCAATTGTGCGCCGTCGTCGGGAAGGCTCGCGGCGAGCGCTTGCAGCGTTATGAAGTCCTCCGCCGGAAGAGTCCATGGGCCTCCTCCTTGGATGGCGGATTGCGAATTTCTGTAAAAGGAGATCGTGCCCTTGGTTGAAACGGCATAGGAGCGCACCGAGACGCGGTAGTTCGGGCCCAGGACCGAGGCGGTTTTCTGGTCGATGGGAAGGTCATCGCCCTCGATCAGGATAATGTCGAGGAGCGTTTCGCTCTTGTCGCCGAACTCGCCTACCAGCGGCCCCTTCCGGTAACCGCGTATCCACGATTCATAGGCGCTTGGCTTTGATTGAGATTTTACGGCGGTACGGAGAGGGGATGCGATTCCATTTTGGCCCCCCACTCCCTGGCCGGCGGCGGCCATTGGCGCGCAGAACGCGGCGGCCAGCATGCCAATCAAAAGATGCCGCGAAGCCATAAAGTTGCTCCTGAACGTTGCCGCGGTGCGAGGTCCAGTGCTGCCGAAAGTCCCCAGCTACTCGATGCCCATTCGTGTTCGGGAGTTGCACTGCGAAGGCCTAAATAAGCGGGTGCGATAATCCTGATTTGGACAGGCGCGACTGCCTCTTACCGTCTGCCAACTGCTTTCTGCCGTCCGCCTACTGCCAACTGCCTACTGCTAACTGCCCACTGCCTTCTGCTTTCTGCCGACCGCCCACTGCCTTCTGCCTACTGCATTCTGCTTTCTGCCTTCTCGTGGTCATCATTTGAACTGCGCATAGGTCCTGTCGAACTCCGCCTTCAGAAGGGGATTGGGCGCGCTGAGAGCGTTCACCACCGCGCGGGCCCACTCGAAGTATTGGCGTTTGCGTTCGGTATTCCAGTTGGCCGGCGGGCTCGCGAGGAGCGATCGCAGGTTCGAGATTTTGTCCGCCAGTTTGATCACCTGGGCGCGCGGCGACTTGTGCGGAGCGTTTTCCACCTGCAAGGCCTTGCGGACCTCTTTGGGCAGCGATTTATCGTCGGTCATCTCCACCACCAGCGCCGTGATATCGCTTCCAAACGCCCGTTGGAGTTCCTCCGGGGTCGTGCCCGTATCTTCGATCGTGTCGTGAAGAAAGCCCGCCATCACCAGGTTGGTGTCCAGCAACTCGCTCGAGCCCGCGACCAGTTCTGCCACCTCGATCAGGTGGTTGATGTAAGGCTCGGCGGCCGCGCCCTTGCGTTTCTGGGCCGCATGCTTTTCCGCGGCAAACTTCGCCGCCGCAAGAATCCGTTGCACAGGTGCAGCCGGCATCGCTTCTCGAGGAGACATGTTCATCGGGTACCCCTTTCAAGCAGGTTGCGTTCGGTAAAAATTATCGCAGGATTCGCCCCGCCCGGCAACCCGCGCGCTGGGGCTCGAGATAGCGGTGCAGTTTGAGTTTTGTAGCGGCGGTCTCTGACCGCCGGTCGGCGCTCGGAGAGCGCCGCTACAGCGAACTGCATCCCTGCCGGGCGCGATTTAGACTTGACAAACCTCGTAATTGTGGTAGACTAGTCTGTGGGCCAGCCAGCGGCAACCGTGCCATGCGAGGATGTGCCATGGCCGTTTTGACCCATGCCCGAGCATGGGCGGGACCCCGATAGATCGGGGCTGGCCACCCTTGGCACATTTCGCTGGCGGCCCGAAGGCCGGCGCGGCAGAGGCATAAACTTTCCACGATATGCCAGAAAACAAATGGGCTATCGATTACGGGCCAGAGTTTTCAAAAAATCTATCTCATTCAAATGAAAAGGGTTAATTTTCCGTGATAAAAAGACACCGAAAAAACACCTTCTTCCACGATGTCATAGAAACTAAAAGGGGTTAGCATTTCTCGGTGAATAAGTCATGAGTTTGTTGATGATTCAAATAAAAAGAGTTATCTCGAAAATCGAGATTTTGGGCAAAAAAACGGGCGCGGCCTTCCACGATGTTGCAGAAAAAAACGTGTTATCGATGAAGAGGGGAAATTCGAGAAATCTCTATATAATTGAAAACAATATAGTTATTAGAAACGCACAAATTGCAGTTACAAAAAAAGGGGGGGTAAAAAAATGGAGCAAATTTTCTTCAAGTTATTGAAAACACATGTAGAAAAAATGTCCATTTTTCGCCTTGCCACGATGTTGATGAAAACAAATAACTTAAATCGCCCTTTCCATGATGTTGATGAAAATAAAGAAGAAGGTTGATTTTAGAGATAAGAAATTGAAGGAGTCCAGCCTAATTTGGAAACGCTGAAAATAGAGCCCCTTCTCGCCTTTCTGACATGGCATTCATGAAGCAGTTGTTACTATCCCCGGCATTCTTCCCCTTGCGGCGCTGCCCATACCCTCCCGCCTCCGCTATAATCGCGGTGGCCGGTCAAGGTAGCTGGCGCTGCCCGCGGGCCGCAAACCCGTTGAGTGCCTCTCTCGGGGCTCTGCTGGGTTCGATTCCCAGCCCGGCCTTTGCAGGGCATGCCGGCCATTCCTTCTTTTTTAGGTATAAATCATTCGGGGCAAGTTTTTTCACCTTTGCCCTTTGCCATTTGCCCTTTGCCTTTTGGTTTTCTTTTGCGGACGCGGTCCCCACTTTGAGCTTGGCGCCCGCACGTTCATTTGCGGCGCCCCCACGGGAATTTACTACCTTCGCCCCGCTGGCGTATAATCAACCGTCCGGGGCAATTACTAAACTGTTGTCCACGGGCAACTCCGCCGTAAGCTATCCGCCAGCCGGTGCGGGACTTAGCTGACGGCTGAAAGCTGAGAGCTGAAAGCTCATAACCTATGCCTGCTCGCACTTTATACGAAAAGATCTGGGAGGCTCACCTCGTCGCCGAGGAGCCTGGCCAGCCCGCCGTTATTTATATCGACCGCCACCTTGTCCATGAGGCCACCTCGCCACAGGCTTTTTCCGGCCTCAAAGTGGCGGGACGCAAAGTGCGCCGGCCCGATCTGACCTTCGCGGTGGTGGACCACTCGATTCCTACCAAGAACCGCCACCTGCCCATGCTGGATGAAATCGGAGCGGCCCAGATCGACGCCCTGGGGCGCAACTGCCGCGAGAATGGGATCCTGTACTTTGACATGCAGAGCCCCAATCAGGGCATCGTCCACGTCATTGGCCCGGAACTGGGCATCACCCAGCCTGGACTGACGATTGTATGCGGCGACAGCCACACCTCCACGCACGGCGCCCTTGGCGCGCTCGCCTTCGGCATTGGCACCAGCGAAGTGGAGCACGTGCTGGCCACCCAGTGCCTGGTGCAATTCAAATCCCAAACCATGCTGGTGCGGGTTGACGGCAAGCGCGCCCCCGGCGTCACCGCCAAGGACATCATTCTGGCCATCATCGGCAGGATCGGCATCGCGGGCGGCAACGGCCACGTGATCGAATACGGGGGCGAGGCGATTCGCGACCTTTCCATGGAAGGCCGCATGACCGTCTGCAACATGTCGATTGAAGGCGGCGCGCGCGCCGGTATGGTGGCCCCGGACGATACCACTTTTGCCTACATGGAAGGCCGCCCCTTTGTGCCGCGTGGCAAAGATTTTATTGCTGCGGTGGAGCGCTGGAAGTCTCTGCCTACCGATGCGGGTGCAACCTATGATAAGACCGTGACCCTCGATGCCGCCGAAATCGCGCCGCAGGTCACCTGGGGCACCAATCCCGGCATGGTGGCCGACATAACCGGAAGCATTCCCGACCCCAACTCTTTTGCGGATTCTGTCGACCGGCAGGCGGTAACCCGCGCCCTCGAATATATGGCCCTCACGCCGGGAACGCGCATCACGGATATTCCGCTTGACCGGATTTTTATCGGCTCGTGCACCAACGCGAGGCTCGAAGACTTGCGTTTGGCGGCGCGCGTCGTCGAGGGCAAGCACGTCGCCAAATCCCTGAAGGAAGCGCTGGTGGTTCCTGGCTCCATGCAAGTCAAGGCGCAGGCGGAAAAGGAAGGTCTCGATAAGATTTTCCTCGACGCGGGATTCGAGTGGCGCGACGCCGGTTGCAGCATGTGCCTGGCCATGAATCCTGACGTGCTCCTCCCCGGCGAGCGCAGCGCCTCCACCTCGAATCGCAATTTCGAGGGCCGCCAGGGCAAGGGCAGCCGCACGCATCTCGTGAGCCCCATGATGGCCGCCGCGGCCGCGATTGAAGGCCATTTCGTTGATATTCGGGAGTGGGGGGTGAGACTAACTGAATAAGGAAGTTTAAAGGGTAAAGGATAAAGGGCGAAGAAAGGCCATGGCAACGGACACCAAAGGGCTTTCCCCTGAACTCGAGGGCAAGGTACTCCGGGTCTTCTTCAAAGACGGTGAAATCGCTGAGTTGAAATTACTGTGGTTTGACCTGCATGAGAATTGTAAGATTGGGGATTATTATGCGGGAATCATTTACGATCTAATCCAAACCAATCGTCCGGAGGAGCACACGGATCCCAAGGCCGTAGTCTTCTGGGCTGATTTTACCGAAATCGAAAAGTTTGAACTGGTGAACTGAGAACGACAAAGGACAAAGGACAAGGGACCAAGGACGAAATTCTATGCAACCCTTTACTAAACACACGGGGTTAGTCGCTCCGATGGATCGCGTTAACGTTGACACCGACCAGATTATTCCCAAGCAATTCATCAAGTGGCTGACGCGCGAAGGTTACGGCCGCAAGCTCTTTCTCGACTGGCGCTACCTGGCCGACGGCGAGACGCCCAACCCGGATTTTGTGCTCAACGCGCCGCGTTACCAGGGCGCGTCGATTCTGGTGGCGCGCGCCAACTTCGGCTGCGGCTCCAGCCGTGAGCACGCCCCGTGGGCGCTGCTGGATTACGGCTTCCGCGCCATCCTCGCGCCCAGCTTCGCCGACATCTTCTATAATAACTGCTGCAAGAACGGCGTTCTTCCCGTCACCCTCCCCGATGCCAAGATTGACGAAATTTTCGACCGCGTCGAAACCACGGAAGGCTATCAATTAACCGTCGACCTGCAATCACAAACCGTCAGCGACAACGCTGGATTGTACTACTCGTTTACCATCGATCCCTTCCGTCGCGAGTGCCTGCTGAATGGCTGGGACGATATCGGCCTCACCCTGCGCATCGAGGATAAGATTACGGAATACGAAAAGTCCCATCATCCCGCCGCGCCGCTGTATTCACCCGTTAATGCGGCAGCGAAGTAGGGCCGAACAGCGTTCGGCCCCGGGCCAGCACCGCTGGTCGCTACTCCCCCAACTGGAAGTTCACGTTGATCTCAGTGAGCACTTCCACCGGTTCGGAATTGAGCAGCGTGGGCTGATACCGCCAGGTCTTCACCGCATCGAGCGCGGCTCGCACCAGCAAGGGGTGGCCGCTCAGGACCTTCAAATCCTGAATGGCGCCATCCTTGCCAATGATCGCTTCGAGCACCACTGTTCCTTGAATATGCGCGATGACGGCCAAGGGCGGATAGCTCGGCTTCGGTTGAAACACCGCCTTGGCGGCAACAACGCCGCTGCTGAGGCGGATGATCTGCGGTTTGGGCGCCGCATGTTTCTCCGGCGGTGGGGGCGGAGTATTCCTCGCCCAGGGCGCCCCGCCCGGGATGCTGTTGCCTGCACCGAGTCCGTCGGGAACACCCGGCACGAACGGTCCCTGCGGCCCGGCGAGAGATTGCGGCGGCTCAGGGGGCTCAATGACCTGGGCAATATGTGATGGAATTATCGGAGGCTGAGTGAACGGTGCCCCCGTGGAATGATGAGTTACGGGCATCGGCCGGCCCGCGGGCGGCGCAGGAGGGCGGCCGGGCGGCGGAGGGGGTAGGACCACGTCGGTCATTAGCAACTGCCGTGGTAATGCCTGAGTGTAAAGCAGTGGAACGAGAATCAGCGCGCCGACCACCATCGCCTCCGCCACGTATGCCAGCAGGAAGTAAATCCGGTGAAGTGGGGAAGTCTTGCGGGGTGAAGATTCCAGTAGCGCGTGTTCAAACATGGTTGCACCTCCGTTGTGTACTGGGCCTGGGGGCTATTTACCGGGTGCTGGGGGTTCGGATCGAAACTCGAAACTCGAAAATCGAAACTCGAAATTCAGTACCTCGCCCACGAGTTTCGAATTTCGATCTTCGAGTTTCGGTCTTTTTCCGAGCCCCCAAACCCCTAATCCATAACCCCTTACTTATCCGGTGACAGCCGCGGAGCGCTCCTACGGCTGCTTGCCCTTTCCTTCCACCCTATTCGACACCGCATGGGGGGAAGATGTTCCGCTGTTTTATTGAAGGGGTGGCGCGTGGGCGTACTTCAGCCCTCCTCCGCATGAAAAGCTTCACCACAGAGACACAGAGGCCGGACACAGAGAAAATCGGGATGGAACCGATTCATGCACCTTTGTCGCCACCCCAGTCCTTCTCTGTGTTTGCTCTTTGTGAGCCTCTGTGTCTCTGTGGTGAAGATTTCCTGGCTTGCGGCTCCGCCGCGCTGCGCTGCCAGCTACAGGGAGGGCTCGATCTACTCACGCTAAATCGGTGGCCACTTCTCCGCCTCGGCGCGGGTCACGTCGCGCGAGCCTCCCAAATCTGCGGCCCTGACCACACCTGTTTCATCACTTGCTAGGGTTCGGCGCGCGTAAGGCACATAGGGAAGCAGGGCCCGAAGAAGTGAAAGGGCCGGGCGTGAATGCCCGTAATGCAGGGGCGCGGCGTACACAAAATAATGATGCTCATCCTGGGCAGGGTCGCCGGTGAGGACCACGACGTAGCGATAGGCGGGTCCTTGCAGGTGCTTCCAGAGCACGTCATTCAGCAAGCCGGCCTTATGGAGCTGCTCCGGGCTGCCGTACTCGCCCAGGCCGTCTTTGTTGACATCGAGCGTGGCGTTCGTCTGAAATTCCAGCTCCGCAGTATTGATGATGCGCAAATTCCCGAGGGCGGCGCTTTCCAGCGACGGCCTTTCCAGGCGATAATTCAGGGAGGCAAAGTAGTTCGCCACGGCGAAAAGCGTAAACACGATGACGGCGCTACCCCAAGCCACACGCTTCTTCCCCTGTCCCCCGGCCATGGCCTGAACGCCGCGCATGACCCCGTAGATGAGAATGATCAGGATCGGAATCATCGCCAGTTCTGTTCCGCCGAAAGTGAGCAGGGTGCAAAGCGCCAGCAGCAGGCCCGTGGCCACGCGCCACTTGCGCTGCTTTGCGGTCGCCTGCGCACCGGCCAGCCGGTATCCCAGGATGGCGACGGGAAAAATCAGAATGATAGTGAGCAAACCGTCAGGTTGCGGCGCGTTGTTGGCGTAAGCAGGAACCGCGCCGGCAAACAAGCACCAGAGCAGCAGCAGGAGGATACGGCGCGATGATTTCATGGCACACTTCCTTGGCGGCGGGAGGCCGCAGTTTGTCCTTCCACCCAGGCGAATTTCCAATCCGCGTCAGGATAGAAATTCGTCCTCGAAAAAGTATAGGTGATGGCAGATGGTGGCGGTGCACTTTGCGTGACCGGATAATTTGAATGGCCCAATGAGCAGCCGGCGCGGAACCGCAACCGAAAAGAGGCCTGGGCAATCGGCCGGCGCCAGGCGCGCGTGGTGGTCAGGATATAAATACCTTCGGGCACGCGCGACGGTTGCCAGTAGTCCAGCAGAATCCACTTGCTCTCCCGCGGCCGAAACAGCAGGCGCACATGGGGCGCGGCCGGCGGTCCAAGTAAGCAGAGTTCCCGCAGGGTGCGCCCGCCCTCGTCCACTTCGGCCAGAGCAAAAGCATCCGGTGCGGGATGATCCTGGTCCACAGGGAAAGGAATCTTGAGAGTCAGGAGCGCCGGCAGCGGAGAGGCATTTTGATAATGATAGAGCCCGTGCACATGAATCAGCCCGGCTTCCACCGCTACCTCGATGCGCTCCTGATCGAACCTTACGGTGGTGAAACGGCCGCCCAGGAAATAGACAGCCAGGGCCGCAAGCGCGCAAGCCCCCAGCACGCCGCTCCAGCGGTTCCAATAAGCCCTGCCGGACTTTAACCTTGCCTCCACGCGGCGCTCCACCTTGCTTGGACGACGATCCTTGCAGGAAGCCGAAGGTACCTTTCGCTCCCGACGATGTCAAGGGAATGGGGCGGTGGGAGATGAGGTGGTGGAATGAAGGGGGGAGGGCAGAACCCTCAGGCCGCTTGCGGGCGATCGCACTCGAAGGAGGAGAGGTCAAGTTTCATTTCAACCTCGTCACCATAACTGCTGGTGGTCTGGAATCCCAGTTTGCGGAAGAGCCGCAAGGCCCGGAAGTTGGAAATTTCCGTGGTGAGGTAGGCGTGGGCAAACCCCATGTGCAATGCCCAATCCAGGGTGTGCCGGCTCAGGACCGTGCCCAACCCTTCTTCGCGGTAATCCTGATGGACGAAAATCGTGAATTCCACCGAGTCCCCGGGCATGGGGCAAAGAATCGTATGCGCAACCACCTGATTGCCCTCCCATGCCAGCAGCGCCTGGGACTTTTGCGCCAGCCGGTCGAGCCAGTGGGCGATGCGGGGGACGTCCGGCGGCGGGATTCCTTGGGCTACACGTTTGGGCTCAAAGGACTTGTACATGCGGACGAGCGCCCCAAAGTCCTCACCCCCCAGAGGACGAATTTCCAGTTCCCGGCCCTTGTAGGTCAGCACTGGGACGGGTTTGAACACAATCTCTGCACCATTCGTCACGGTGAAATGTTGAGCAAATCAAGTTCCAGTCTCGCCTTCAATTATATTCTGGGCTGGGGGACGGGCGGCAAACCCTTCCATAGAGGCAAGTATCTGGAAACAAAAGAACTTCATGGCCCTTCGAGGCCAATTCTGTTCCTTGTCCGGCTTTTCTTGCTCTCCTGCCTCAAGACTGCTGAAGGGTTGATGGATGGCAATCCTCCGCTCGACCTGTTGCAAACCTCAATAGCCTGTTGTTCTCGTCTCCTTTCTCGTTCCTCCGCCGGCAAGGTCCGCCACTGGGCCATTGTGCCAAAACCCCCACTGCTAGCTGGATGGAAGGCGCTAAGTCGATCGGCATCTATCCCCAAGAAAGGGCGCCGTGGGGAACCTTGAGCCCCGATGCGTAAGGATGCTAAGCTCAATCTATGGAGAGCTCCGGTCGTAATGAACCCTCGAATCACGCGGCGGTCGAGCGTTACCGCACGCTTCTCCAGGTATCCGAATCCATTGCTTCGGATCGTGACCTTGCAGACTTGTTCCTCTCCCTCGCGGCGCTGCTGCATCGGCTGGTAACATTCGATTTCATCTGCCTCACCCTCCCCGACCCGGCGCGCAACATGGTGAAGTTGCACGTCCTGGAGAGTTCGCTCCCTACAAGGATTCAGCCCGGGTTTGAACTCCCCATGGTGGAAAACGTCCGCCAATTGGTCTGGGAAAACCAGCAGCCGCTGGTGATCTCCCATCTCGAACAGGACGAGCGTTTTCCGATTGTCAGCAGCATGCTGCGCCAGGAAGGGGTGCAGTCACTCTGCGTACTGCCGCTGACAACCGCGCAAAGGCGGGTGGGCGCAATGGGATTGGGCTCGATTGAAGCCTGTGCTTACGACGCCGCCGACCTTGAGTTCCTCCGGCAGGTGGCGGCGCAGGTGGCCGTGGCGGTGGATAACGCGCTGAATTCGCAAAATGCCCAGATCTATCAGCAGGAACTGGCGCGCGAGCGTGACCGTCTGCGCCTGCTGCTGGAAGTCAACAACGCGCTCGTCTCCACCCTCGATTTGCGCCAGTTGCTCGCCGCCATCTCCGCCTGCCTGCGGCGGGTGATGAATCATGATTACGCCAGCCTGGGGCTTTATGAACCCGCCGCCCGGCAGGTCCGCTTGCAGGCGCTCGATTTCCCGCAGGGCAAGGGGTTGCTCCACGAAGAGATGGTATTTCCGGTGGAAGGCACACCT
>Ga0326728_10017104_pt1 | contig 14613 bp, 12 predicted proteins | sample MB3enrmetagenome_FD_207602 | JGI IMG/M metagenome (GOLD analysis project Ga0326728, IMG submission 207602) | Lab enriched peat soil microbial communities from McLean, Ithaca, NY, United States - MB31MN | ecosystem: Environmental > Terrestrial > Soil > Wetlands > Peat | place: USA: New York...
GCCGAGCTTGTTGAGCGCGGCGAGCAGCGCGGCGGGGGAGAGGCGCTGGCCGTCGATGGCTACGGGATCGCCCTTCTCGAAAGCGATCTCGACGATCGTCGGCGTATCGGGCGCCGATTCGGGGTCGACGGTGCGCGAATAGACGTAAGGCGGCGTCTCCAGCGCCGGGTCTTCGAGCACCTTGCCTTCGGAGGAGACGTGCAGAAGATTGGCGTCGGTGGAGAACGGCGCGTCGCCGCGCTTGTCCTTGGATATGGGAATCTGGTGCTTCTCGGCGAACGCGATCAACGCCGTGCGCGAGGGGAAATCCCACTCGCGCCACGGCGCGATGATCTTGATGTCGGGCTCGAGCGCATAGGCGGAGAGTTCGAAGCGCACCTGGTCGTTGCCCTTGCCGGTGGCGCCGTGGGCGATCGCGTCGGCGCCGACCAGGCGCGCGATCTCGACCAGGCGCTTGGCGATCAGCGGGCGCGCGATCGACGTTCCCAGGAGATACTGACCCTCGTATTGCGCGTTGGCGCGAAACATCGGGAAGACGTAGTCGCGCACGAACTCCTCGCGCAGGTCCTCGATGAAGATGTGCTCGGGCTTGACGCCGAGCAGTTCCGCCTTGCGCCGCGCCGGCTCCAATTCGTCGCCCTGGCCGAGATCGGCGGTGAAAGTGACGACCTCGCAGCCGTAGGCGGTTTGCAGCCACTTGAGAATGATCGAGGTGTCGAGGCCGCCGGAATAGGCCAGCACGACGCGCTTCACGAGGGTCTTGGACTTGGACATGGGATGGGGGACCAGGGGCAAGGGGATTGAGGGGACGACTCGACGAGCGGCCGAAGCGAGTTCCGAGCGCTCCCCCGCCGCGTCGTGGCCGGGCTCGTCCCGGCCATGACGGCGCGGGCGGCGCTATGGGGAATTCGCCCCCGCTGCATCCGCGGCCCTTATAGACGGACGCAGGCGGCGCGCAACCCTTTGTCCTGGCTCAAGACATAGGAGACGCGCAAACGAACGCGGATTTCTCCATGGTTTGCTTGGCGGAGCGGAGCGCGAGAGGAATTCGAAGTCAAGGACGCGCGAAGCGCGCCGCCTCCGGCGGCGACCGCATTGCGGTCGTCGTTGCGGTCGTCCTTGAGTTCGAATTCCTCTCGCGCATAATCGCCTCCAAGCCATCCATGGCATGCGGGCGCCGGCCGCAGCGCCAGTCTCATATCGGTCTGAACCAGGACACCCTTCAAGGCGCGCCGCGCGGCCAGATGACCCGACGCGCGAAGGCGAGGACGAGGAGCGTGATCAGCCCGCCGAGCAGGGCGTCGGAGAGAAAATGCCCGCCGAACGCGATGCGCAGCAGGCTCGCGCCTAAGCCGAACGCGACCGCGACGCCGATTGCGGGGCCGCGCGCCGGCGGCGGCAGGAGACTCGCCGGAGCGACCATCCAGAAGCCCGAGGCCGCCTCGCCGGAGACGAGCGAACAGTTCACCCGGCAGGCCCCGTCGAAGCGATACCACGGACGAAATTCATCGCTTCCGCCGAATTCCGCCACGTGAACCGGACGCGGTCGATGCGTGTGATCCTTGAGGCCGAGGTTGACGATCAGGCCGGGCCCGAGCGCCATGGTGACGGCGAGGAACAACAAGCCGCGCCCGCTCGGCGCGTAGGGAACGGCGACGCCATAGCGGCGAAGGGCGTAAAGCGCGACGAAAGCGGCGAGAACGACGAACGGCGTCACGCGGAAGAAATCGCGGCCGAAACGTTCCAGCCCGTCGCGACCGATAAAGCCGCCCCGGTCGTAGAAGACATGCGAGACGGCCAGATCGATTCCCGGCCACAGCGCGAAAACGACGAGCGTGAGCGCGGTCAGCGCCAACAGGACGGCCAGCGAACGCGTCATGCTTCACCGCGCCTTGTCGACTTGGCCGATCCGCCGGCCCTCAATGCTGCGGCTGAAGGCCTGCGCCCGAGCGCGCCGCCGGTCCCCACGACGAGAATGCGCAATCGTTGCGCGTTGGACATTTCAGCGCCCCCGAGCCAGCAAGGCCGCGACTCTAGCGGAACCGCTTCCCAAGGGCAAAGCCGAATATCGATCGGCGCGCCCGCGACGAGGCGCGCGTTGCTTCGTTCGCCCGCCGCGATATAGATATAAGGGCGGGCGCCGGTGAGCGGCGTCGGGAGAGACCGATGTTTCGATTGGATGAGAAACTCGCGCGCATTCGCGCCGGCGCCTATCGACGCTCCGATTTCGTCATCGCCGACGCCGCGGACCCCGACATGGGGCCGGGGCTGCATGGCGTCGGCCCGGCGCGCGAACGCGACGGATCGTCGAAGCGCTTTCTCACCCGCGCCGAATTCATCGAGGCGATCGAGGCGGTGATCCGCCAAGACATCGTCGACCTCATGCTGACCTCGGCGTCCAATCTCGAGCGCCTCGTCGCGCGCGGCGCTTTCGCGGGAACGGGCGTCAAGCCGGCGATCCGAGCCAACGATGCGACCGACGTCTGGGGTCTGCGCGGCGCGAGTTACGCCAACAGTCCGTCGCGCCCGTTTCGCACCGCTTCGCTGTCGCGCGTGCGCTTTGGCGGGGCGACGCCCGAGCCAGGCGCTAAGATCGCGCTGACCGATCTCGGACTCTATTCCATCACCTTCACCAACGACATCGAACGGGACGTCGCCTCGCTGGACGCGTTCCGCGAATTTCGCGCCGACGCGGCCGCCAACGATTTCCGTTATTTTCTCGAAGTCTTCAATCCCAACGTCGCCGGCGTCGCGCCGGAACTGACGCCGCATTTCGTCAACGACGCGATCGTGCGCTGCCTCGCCGGTCTCCTCGAGGCCGAGCGGCCGCTGTTTCTCAAGATCGTCTACAACGGCCCCCGGGCGCTGGAGGAACTGGCTTCGTTCGATCCGGGCCTCGTCGTCGGCGTGCTCGGCGGCGGCGGCGGGACGACGCGCGATTGCTTCGAGCTGATCCGTCAGGCCGAGAAATACGGCGCCCGCGTCGCGCTGGTCGGTCGCAAGATCTACCTCGCCGAATCGCCGCTCAACGTCGTCCGGCTGATGCGCCTGGTCGCGGACGGCGATCTCACGCCGCGCGAGGCGGTCGAGGTCTATCACGACGCGTTGCGGCGGGAGAGCGTGACGCCGATCCGCGATTTGGACGCCGACAACACGATCACCGAAGCCGCTCTCCGACAGGGTTGAGGGTTCGCCGATGGACGATCGCCGGGGCGTGGCGACGGCGGGGACCTGGTGCGTCGACTATAACAAGACGATCGCCGCTTGGCCGGCGGAGGACAGCACCAACGAAATCCTCGCCGTGGATCGCCAAGGCGGCGGCTCCGGCTGCAACATGGCGATCGACCTCAAGCGGCTCGACCCCGCTTTTCCCGTCGAGACGATGGGCCTCGTCGGCGACGACGACGACGGACGCTTTCTTCTCGCCCAATGCGACGCGTTCGGCGTCGAACGCCAGGGGCTTGTTAGCCTTCCCGCCGGCGGCACGATGTTCACCGACGCTTTCAATGCGCGCTCCACCGGCCGGCGCACGCATTTCTTTCACGCGGGCGTCGGCGCGTTGATGAGCCCCGAACATTTCGATTTCTCCCGTTTGCGCGCGCGCTTTCTGCACCTCGGCCTTCCCGGCGCCCACGCGCGCATGGACGCGCCCTGGCGGGACGACGCCAACGGTTGGGTCGCGACGCTGCGCGCGGCGCGCCAATCGGGCCTCGCGACCAATCTCGAGCTGATGTCGATCTCGCGCGAAAGGATCGCGGCGCTGGCGCGGCCGTGTCTGCCGCACCTCGATATGCTCGTCGTCAACGACTTCGAGATCGGCGCCGTGGCCGATATCGCAACGCGCGATGCGAGCGGCGCGAACCCCAAAGCGATCGCGCGCGCCGTCGACGCGGCGCTGTCGCAGGGCGCGATGCGCCTCGTCGTCGCGCATTTCCCGGAAGGAGCGATCGCGGCGACGCGCGACGGGGGACGCTTCGCTCTGGGTTCCCTGGCGGCGCCGAAAGAAGCCGTCGCCGGCGTCAACGGCGCGGGCGACGCCTTCGCCGCCGGCATGCTCTATGGCGTGCATGAGGGCTGGAGAATCGAAGAGGGCCTGCGGCTCGCCCACGCCTGCGCCGCCGCGTCGATGCGCGCGGTTTCGACCACCGCCGGGGTCGCGCCGGTCGCCGAGTGTTTGGCGCTGGCGGAAAAATGGGGCTTGCGGCCCGCGCCGGCTTGACGCGCGGCGCGCTCCGTGAGAGGCGGCGGAGCCGTCGTTTCCTCGAACAAGGTTCGGTCGTCGTGGCGCCTTATCCCCACCGCATCATCTTCGTGCGCCACGGCGAAACCTCCTACAACGCGGAAAACCGGCTCCAGGGCCAGCGCGACATTCCGCTCGACGGCAAGGGGCGCGAGCAGGCGAGCGCGGTCGGCCGCGCGCTGCGCCGCGAACTCGCCGACGAACTGGCGCGGCTCGACGCGCTCGGCGCCTTCTACGCTTCGCCGTTGGTGCGCGCGCGCCAGACGATGGAGCTGGCGCGCGCCGCGCTCGGCCTCGCGCCCGAGCGCTACCATCTGTCGTCGACGCTGAAGGAGCTGACGTTCGGCGACTGGGAAGGGCTGACCTGGCCCGAGGTCGAGGCGCGCGACGCGGCCGGCGCGAGGGCGCGCGAGGCCGACAAGTGGAATTTCGCGCCGCCGCGCGGCGAAAGCTACGCGATGCTGGTCGAACGCGTCAGGCCCTGGATCATGGCGCGGAAAAGCGATTGCTTCGTCGCCTCGCACGGCGGCGTCGCCCGCGCGCTGCTGTTCATTCTCGCCGGCCTCGGCGCCGACGAAGCGGCGAGCGCCGACATCTGGCAGGGGCGGGCGCTGATTTTCGACAACGGCGGATATGCGTGGGTGGGGTAGCGGGTGATCCCTTCTCCCGCTCGCGGGAGAAGGCGCCGCGCAAAGCGCGACGGATGAGGGGGGGTCGCGCGTAGCGCGACGGCTCTATCGAACGCCGCTCGCTTCGCCAAGGCGACGCGAATCCGCGGCGCCGCCGATTCGGTGGAACCGATCACCCGCTCATTCGGCAAATGTTGGGTCCGTTTCAATTCCTGCTTCGGGTGGATTCCGAACGGTCGCGGATTACCAAATCCGTTCTTATGTTTCCGACGGCCACTTTTCCGCAAGCTCTGGATACGCTTTCCGCCACGCATCGTTGGCGTCCTTGAGCGGGATCGCATAGTCGGTAAAAAGCTTCAACCCGTCTATCGACAAGTTACTACAGAACTCAAGAACTTGCTGCTGAAAGAATTGTTCAGTCTTTGAGCGTATTCCTATTTTATCAGCTGATTGAAGCCATCGGTCCATGTAAAGAGAAATCTCGGCGTTCATTTGCGGCGGAAGCGCAGCCACTTGTTCCAAAAAACACTGGTAATTTGCGCGAGCCGATTCCAGCGGGGGTACGTCTGTTCTCTGAATATCTGATTGGAAGTTTCCTCGAAGGACATTGAGATAGTTACCATGTACACGGCCAAACCTGCTCTCTATGAATTTCTCGAAAGAGCTGACAAGATCCGAACCAAAACGTGCGCCAAGAGCAATAAACTCGCGATTCTGTACGTCCGTTGCTTCCTTATTACGAAACCATCCGATCATGACCAGGGCCTCTTTAGCAACTACCTATTCTGGCTCTTAGCCCAGCTGTTAAACTCCGTCCGCGTCATGAACTTTTGATCGACGCTGATCTTGTGTCGGCGGTCTTGGCGCGTGGGCCAACGCACTTCCCCGAGCGTGTCGAACTCGCAGACACATTCGTACGGCTCACCTTTGTCGTCCAGCCGGAACACCCGAAATCGCTTTGATGGCTTGCCTTCGATAATCATCTCATACGCCCAGTTTCAAAGCTAGCGCGAGAGGGTCGCGCGATCTGTCGGGCACTTTCGTGACGACCAATATAATCGCGACTCCGATTCTTTGAAACACCTTTTGATTTCTGTCCCATCGCGACGGTCCGCAACGGGCGAGGCTGTGTGAAAACTGCTTTGTTCAGTGAACGTCCCAGATTCATTGCGAGTCCAAGGAGCGAACAAACACAGATTTCGCCGGAGTTTTCGTTCAGCCTCGGTCAATTGCCGACAGCGCGCCAAACGAGCGCCTCGGCTTGCGCCGCGTCAGCGCGCTGTTGGCGGGCGAAGGGACGCATGAGGGAAAGAGGGAGAAGCGTCGGCGTTTGGCGAACGCAACGCGGGTCGATCGCGCGGAGAACCGCCGCGCTACGCGCCCCCTCATCCGTCGCCCCTTCGGGGCGCCACCTTCTCCCGCGAGCGCGGGAGAAGGGGCTCACGCCGCCGACGCCAGCCGGCGTCCGATCATTTCGCGTAAGCCCGCGAGATCGTGCGCGAACGCGCGAATGCCCTCGGCGAGCTTCTCCGTCGCCATCGCGTCCTCGTTGAGCATCCAGCGGAAGCGCTTTTCGTCCAGGGCGATGCGGGCGGGCGCGAGGCCCGGCGCGTCGGGCGACAGTTTTCGCGCGAGCGGCCCCTGGTCCTTCGCGAGTTCGTCGAGCAGCGCGGGCGAGATGGTCAGCCGGTCGCAGCCCGCCAGCGCTTCGATTTCGCCGGCGTTGCGGAACGAGGCCCCCATGATGACCGTCGCGACGCCGTAGGTCTTGTAATAGGCGTAGATCGCACGCACCGACTGGACGCCCGGATCGGTCTCGCCGCTATAAGGTCCGCCGCCGGCCTTGACGTGCCAATCGAAGATGCGCCCGACGAACGGCGAGATGAGGAAGGCGCCGGCGTCGGCGCAGGCGATCGCCTGGGCGAGCGAGAACATCAGCGTCAGATTGCAATCGATTCCCTCGCGCTGCAGCGCCGCGGCGGCCTGGGCGCCCTCCCAGGTCGCGGCGATCTTGATGAGAACGCGCTCGCGGCCGACGCCGCGCGCCTGGTAATCGGCGATCAGCTTTTTGGCCTTGGCGATCGTGCCGGCGACGTCGAAGGAGAGATCGGCGTCGACTTCGGTCGAGACGCGGCCGGGAACGATGCGGGTCAGTTCGACGCCGAAGTCGATCGCCAGGCGATCGGTCGCCGCCTCGGCCGGCGCCCCGCGTTGGCGCGCCCACGTGACCGCCTCGTCGACCAGACGCGCATAGGCCGGCAATTGCGCCGCCTTGAGGATGAGCGAGGGATTGGTGGTCGAATCGGTCGGCTTGAAGGCGCGGATCGAGTCCATGTCGCCGGTGTCGGCGACGACGGTGGTCATGGCGCGCAATTGATCGAGTTTGCTCGGCATGGCGAGTCTCCCTGGTCAGCGTGAACGAGGCGGCGCGACGGCGCCGCGATTGCGCGCAACGTCAGTTGGGCGCCGGCGCGGGGGCCGGCGGCGCGGCGGCCGGCGCCGTCGGGTCGGCTGGAGCCGTCGCGGCCGGCTGAGCGGTCGCGGCGGTCGGATCCGCATAGCCGCGGGCGTCGATGATCGACACCGCGCCGGCGTCCTGAGCGCGCGGCGTCGCCAATTGCGCGCCGATCGCGTGCAGCACGTCGGGCGCGTCCGCGTAGGCGCCGTGGTCGATGAAGCCGTCGGAAATGGCTGAGAGGTCGTAGACCTTGGCGCCGAGGCCCTCCAGCGCCTGCCGATCTTCCGGTTTGGAAGGGTCGATCGAGCCGACGCGTTTGCGCGATTGGGCGATCGCGCTCGACAGCGACAGGGCGCGATCGTTCGCCGTGGCGAAGACGGTGACCTTGGCCGGCCTGATGTGCGCCATCTGCGCGGCGAAAACGTCCATGTCGATGTCGGGCGAGGCGAGCATCACTTCGCCCAGGTGCCCGCCGAGGTCGCGATTGCCGGCGATCGAGGCCTGGCCCAAAGCCTCCATCGCCAGCCATCCGCCCATCGAATGAGCGAGCACGTGCACTTTGCCGAGGCCCGGCGTCGCGCTGATGTCCTGCAACAGAGTCTGCAACGCGTCGCGCGAAGCCATCGCGCTGTCCTTGTCGGAGACGTAGCCGAACAGTTCGCGTTTCGTCGGCCAGGTGAACATCACCGCGACGCCGCCGAAGCGGCTGTCGGCGACGATCTGCGCGGCGCGATCGAGCGCCTCGTCGAAGCCGACGTTGAAACCGTGCACGTACACCAAAACGTCGCGATTGACGCCGATGCGGCCGGAAACGTGCGAATCGAGTTCGGCGCGGAACTCGTCGGCGTCGAGCTCGCGTTCGCCGGCGACGACGATGTGATCCCTGGCGTTGGCGGCGCCCCACATCGGCTTTTCGATTGTGCCCGTGCGATGGCCGGGCGGAATCGTCAGGGTGGCGAGCGCATAATGCACGCCGGCGGCGGAGGCGACCTGGGCCGCCGCGCCCTTCTCGCCTTTGCGCGTCGAGGCAATGAAGATTTGCACCGGGCGCGGCTTGGAGGCCACTGCGGCCGAGCCGACGCCGAGCGAGCCGACGTCATGGGTCGCCCCTTCCATGTCGGTCGCCGCGCAGCCGGCCAGGGCGAGGCCGAACGCGACAACCGCGGCGAAGCGGCCGACGGCGACCAAGTATTCGCTCGCGCTGCGCAAGGCCGCGGCCATCGCGTCGAGTTTCCCTTGAATGGCGGCGGGCGGCGGGTCCGGCGCGCGTCGGGCCGGGTGATGGGGCAGGGATGTGGCGAATGTGAGACGAACGCCGATCCGCCGGTCGCCTGACGCGCTCAAGCCGTTTGACCGAGAGCTCCCCTGGCGGCCCGGCACGCCTCGATGTGGTGGAGAAACTGCCGCGCGCTCTCTTTCCAGGTGAAGCGCAGCGAATGTTCGCGCGCTCGCTCGCGCGGGATCTCCAGCGCCGAGAGGCACGCGGCGCGAAGATCGTCGCTGAGCGCGCCGGCGCCGCTCTGGCCGATCACGTCGAGCGGTCCGGAGACGGGGAAGGCGGCGACCGGCAGGCCGCTCGCCAGCGCTTCGATCATGACGATGCCGAAGGTGTCGGTTTTGGAGGGAAAGACGAAAACGTCGGCGCTGGCGTAGACGCGCGCCAGCGCTTCGCCGTACAGGGCGCCGAGAAAGTGCGCATGCGGATAGCGGCGCTCGAGCGCCGCGCGCGCCGGGCCGTCGCCGACGACGACCACCGACCCCGGCAGCTTCAAGCCGAGCAGCGCTTCGAGGTTCTTTTCCACCGCGACGCGGCCGACGCTCAAGAAGATCGGGCGCGGCAGGTCGACCGCGTCGCCGGGACGCGGACGATAGAGCGCATGGTCGACGCCGCGCGTCCACACTTTGACGCGGTCGAACCCGCGCCGGGTCAGATCGTTCTTGATCGATGTCGTCGGCGCCAGGGTCGCCGCCGCCGGCGCGTGAAAGCGGCGCAACGCGGCGTAGGCGAAGACTTCGGGAAGCCGGGTGCGGGCGGCGATATATTCGGGAAAACGGGTGTGATAGCTGGTGGTGAACAGCTTGCCGCGCTTGCGGCAATAGCGCCGCGCGGCCCAGCCGATCGGGCCCTCGGTGGCGATGTGGATGTGGTCCGCGCCGGCCGCCTCGATGCGCCGCGCCACTTCCCAAGGCGAGGCCAGCGCCAGACGAATGTCGGGATAGGTCGGCATCGGCAGGGAGGGAAACCCCTGCGGCGTCAGGAAGATGAATTCCGCACGCAACTCGCGCGCCGCCGCCGACATGCGTTCGAGCGTATGGACGACGCCGTTGACTTGGGGTCGCCATGCATCGGTCGCGACCAATATCCGCATCAAGCCGCTTCCGCCTCCGCCTCCGCCTCGGCCGGCCGGTCGGCGCGCGCCATCGCGGCGCGTTCGCGCTGGCGTTGGGCGTAGGGCGTCGACCAGATCATGATTTCGAGCGCGCCGTCGTCGCGTTCGACGATCAGCGAGCAGGATTCGACGAAATCGCCGGTGTTCACGTAGGTCACGCCGTTGATCTCGCGAATGGCGGCATGGTGAATATGTCCGCACACCACGCCGTCGGCGCCGCGCCGCTTCGCTTCCGCGGCGAGTTCGCGTTCGAACGAGCCGATGAAATTGACCGCGTTCTTCACCTTGAGCTTGGCCCAGGCCGAGAACGACCAGTAGTCGAAGCCGAACAGGCGCCGGATTGCATTGAAGTGCGTGTTGACGAACAGCGCCGTGTCGTAGGCCCAGTCGCCGAAAAGGGCGAGCCACTTGGAATGGCGCACCACCACGTCGAACTCGTCGCCATGCATGACCAGATAGCGCTTGCCGTCGGCCGCCACATGCACCGCGTTGCGCACGATCTCGATGCCGCCGAAGGTCAGGCCGACGAACTGGCGGGCGAATTCGTCATGGTTGCCCGGCACGAAGATCATGCGCGCGCCATGACGCACCTTGCGCAGCAGTTTCTGCACCACGTCGTTGTGGGCCTGCGGCCAGTACCAGCCTGCGCGCAGCCGCCAGCCGTCGATGATGTCGCCGATCAGAAAGATCGTGTCCGCGTCGTTGTGGCGCAGAAAATCCAACACCAGCTCGGCCTGGCAGCCGCGCGTGCCCAGGTGAAGATCGGAAATGAAGATCGTGCGATAGCGTCGGATCGAGTCGTCTGTCTTGGCCACGTGAGCCTCGGCGGTTGCGGAGTGGCGCATTATCGCCATTTCCCTTGCGCAGATTCTCATGTCGCGGGGATGACAGTCGCGGCGGCGCGCCGCCGGCGCCGAAGGCGCGGAATCGGCCGCGTCCGCTCAAGACTTGAGACTCGAGACTTGGCGTCGCGGCGAACAGCGCCTATTCCAGCCCCGCCCGCGCCAGCGTGGCCTTGGCCCGCAGCCAAAGCGGCCGATCGATCCTTTCGCCGTCGAGCGAGACGATCGCCGCGTCGGGCGCGGCGGCGAAGGCCGCGACCACCGCTCGCGCGCGCGCGATCGCCTCCGCCGAGGGCGTGAAGACCGCGTTGATGATCGCAACCTGCCCGGGATGGATGGCCAATTTCGCGACAAATCCGTCGCGGCGCGCGGCGCGCGCTTCGGCGGCGAGACCCTCGGCGTCGCGAAAATCGGTGAACGCCGCGTCGATCGCGCCGACCCCCGCCGCGGCGGCGCCGATCAGCGTCAGCGCGCGCGCCAGCGCGTAAGCGGCGGCGTAGCCGCCGTCGGCGCGTCGATCGGTCTCCGCGCCGAGATCGGCGCTCAGGCTCTCGCCGCCCCAGGCGAGGCCTTCGAGCCGGCGGCTGCAGCCGATGTAGCTCGCGAAACCGTAGAGGGCGCGCGCGCTCTCGGTCGCGACGGCGAAGATGCGCGTCGCGCCGTCGGCGAGGCCGTGTTCGGCCTCATGCACGGCGAGCCTGGCGCCGAGCTGCTGCACGCCGGCGCCGCCGAGGCATTTCGGCAGCATGATCGCGTCCGGCGCCTCGGGCATGACGGCCTCGAGATCGGCGTCGATCCCATCGCCGCCAAGCGGGTTGACGCGCACGATGAGGCGCGGACGCGGCGAGCGTCCGCGCGCCTCGCGCAAGAAAGCGGCGGCGCGCGCGCGGGCGGCCGGCTTGGCGGAAGGCGCGAGCGAACCCTCGAGGTCGACGATCAGCGCGTCGGCTTCGCTCGACAGCGCCTTGGCGAGCTTTCTTTCGTCGTCGCCGGGGACGAACAGCAGCGAGCGCATTGGGTCAGGCCTCGACTCTCGCGGGCGCCGGGCGACGAACCATGCGGGCGGCGCCCGCCAGGCGACGGGGAACGACTTCGCCGGCGGCGAATTCCTCGAAATAGGGTCCGCCGCGCGGATGAGGCGGCGCCGATCGCGTCATTTTGGGCCTCATTGGCGCCCTCTTAATCGGCCGTTTACCGTAAATGGCGATGAATGAGGGGATGGTCAACTCGCGAACGATCGGGAGCAGGAGGTGAGAGAGAGCGAAGCGGTCGCCGAACGGCCGCAGGCCCTCGACGCCGGCGAGCCCGGCATTGTGCGACGATTCCTCGCCTGGGCGCAACGGGCCGACGCGGAAGGCCGCGCCGACGCCGTGAGCGCGCTGGCGCGCGCCTATCTCTATTCCGATCTTGCGCCGCAAACGCGCGCCGAAGCGGCGCTCGGCCTAACGGCGGCGCTCGACGACCCCTCGACGCTGGTGCGCCGCGCCCTCGCCGAAGCGCTGGCGAGCGCCGCCGAGGCGCCGCGCCATATCGTGCTCGCGCTCGCCGGCGATCAATCGGAAGTGGCGAGCGTCGTTCTCGAACGCTCGCCGGCGCTCGCCGACGCGGAACTGGTCGATTGCGCCGCGGTCGGCGACCTGGCGGCGCAGACCGCCCTGGCGCGGCGTCCGCGCCTTTCCGCCGGCGTCGCGGCGGCGCTCGCCGAAATCGGCCAGCGCGAAGCGGTCCTGGTTCTCGCCGGCAATCTCGAGGCCGAACTGCCGCGAAGCGCGCTGTGGCGCATCTTCGAGCGGTTCGACGACGACGCCGAGATGCGCGAGGCGCTGCTGTCGCGCCCCGGGCTTCCCCCGGCGCTGCGCAACGAGCTGGCGGCGGCGACCGCTCGCTCGCTCGCCGACTTCGCCGCGCGCTGCGATTGGCTCAGCCCTGAGCGCGCCGAACGCATCGCGCGCGACGCGCGCGAACAGGCGACCGTCACGATCGCGCGCGCCAGCGACGACGAGCAGCTCGGCGAACTCGTGCGCCGCATGCGCGCCGGGGGAACGCTGACCGTCGCCGTGCTGATGCGCGCGTTGCTCAGCGGCGACCGCGGCTTCTTCGTCCAGGCGCTCGCCGAGATTTCCGGCCATCCCGCACGGCGGGTCGCCGCGTTTGCGGCCAACCCCGCCGGCCACGGCTTCGCCGCGCTCTATGAAAGAGCGCAATTGCCTCTCGCGTTCCTGCCCGCTTTCCGCGCCGCCTTGGCGGGCGTCGAGGCCTCGAGGCCCGCCCGCGGCGACAGGATTTCGCGCGCCCTGGCCGAGCGGGTGATCGCGGCGTGCGAAGCCCGCGGCGACGCCGGCCTCGCGCCGATCCAGTCGCTGCTGTGGCGCCTCGCCAGCGAAGCCGCGCGCGAGGATGCGCGCGAATTCGCTCGCGGCGCCGCTGGCGCGGTCCCGCCGCCGCTCGCCGTCCCGCGGCTCGAGGCGCCGAGCTACGCGCCGTTGCTGATCGAGGCGGTGGCCGCCGCGCTGGAGGAATTCGACGCGCCGCTGGCGCCGTCGCCATCCCTTGCGCTCGACGGGGAAGGCGAAGAAGACTTGGCGCCGCTGGTGCAATTGCCCGAGGACATGCTCGCCGCGCTCGCCGACGCGGCGTGACGGTATGGGCCGCGTCGAGCGTCGCCGGCGGCTCGATCCGTCGCGGCCGTCAGATCACAATAAGCTTATCCGTGTCTCGTCCTGGGGAAAGCCAACGGCTTGGGCGCCGTTTTATGTCCCGTTGCGACGTCGGAAGGCGCCTGGGTCCGGAACGGACCGTGGCCGGTCGGCAAGGCGCGGCCAACGCCATGGCCAGGGGGTCGCTGTCGCCGATTGACAGCGCCGAACTCGACGAGACAAAAAGGGAAATATGCGCCTGTCGCCGTAATTCGTAATTCCTGTCGCCGTAATTCCGTAATTCCGTAATTCCTGTCGCCGTAATTCCTACGGCCGCGCCTCTCTGATGCATTTCGACGGCGAAGGCGGGAGCTGACCGCCGTCAGATCGAACGCTAACCTGAGAAAGGGAGCCCCATTTTGATCACCGCGAAAAGGCATTACCCTGTTGCACCGAACAACTTTTCGCGGATATCTCATTGTCGATAATTTCGTAGTCCGTCGTATCCAACCCCATTCCATGGACGACCAAAGGCGCTACCCCGCCTTGTATGCCGCAGATTAGGTCGAGCGAGCAGGTCTTGAACCCGTCGTTCGAACTGACGATTATCCTTCTTGTGCCTCGGACGAACGCCTGGTCAGCGACGAGAGCGCCGTTCTCGAAGCGCCAATGCAACGTCGTATTCTCGCTTTCCGAATGTTGGAAGGAGGTCGGCTCCCGGTTTCTCCTGCCGTGCGCATCAAACGAACTGAAAACGCGCCCCTGAAGATTTACGTAAACTTTGAGATTGAGGGAATCTTTGGCGTTGTACTCTCGCCCGGCGCCCGGTCCCGATATTCCTCTGATCCTCTTGGCGCTGGTCCAACTCAAGGTGATCGAGTTTCCGCGCAACGCGGTGGCCGTTTGGCTGGATTGATCCGCCGACGCCATGTGCAGGCTGCTCACGGCGACGACAGCGGCGAATAGGAGGGCGCTTGGTTTCGTCACATTCTTGTCCCTTGAAACGCGAGCCCTGTGGGCGCGGGTCCATGACCGAAACAAGATAGGCAAATATCGGTAACCGACATTCTCCAGATCGCCGCCGATCCAAGCCCAACTTGCAACTTCTTGGGCTTCCTCGCAAGCCCGGGGTATGGCGACAGGGGTTACGGCGACAATACTCAACCCCTCAATGGGCCGGCATCGGCTGGCGAGCGAAGCCCACGCTCGGCGGCGTTTGTCCCATCGCTGGTTCCGCCGCCTGGGCCTCGACGGCGGCGCGGCGAATGCCGACGAGCCGGCCTCGATCCCGGCCTGTCCGGGCTCAGACACATGTGGGACGATCGCTTGAGTAAGAGCGAGGGGTCTCCGAAGCTGGGAGTTGCGAAACAACCAACCTCGGGAGACCCCTCATGCAGGTCTTTGGCCTGCCTGCCCAT
>Ga0326728_10017105_pt1 | contig 14613 bp, 10 predicted proteins | sample MB3enrmetagenome_FD_207602 | JGI IMG/M metagenome (GOLD analysis project Ga0326728, IMG submission 207602) | Lab enriched peat soil microbial communities from McLean, Ithaca, NY, United States - MB31MN | ecosystem: Environmental > Terrestrial > Soil > Wetlands > Peat | place: USA: New York...
TCGCCCAGCTTCGGCTGCAACGTGGCGTCGACCAGCGACACCATGGTCTGTACGCCCACGGTTGCGGGAACCTCCACGGTCTCGGTGTACGCCATCGACTCGAACGGTGGCCACTCGACCACGAAGACCTCGGGCAACTTTGTCGTCGACGCGCTCCCGACGACCACTACACCCAGCCCTTCCATCGCCTCCGGCGGTATTGACGTCGACCAGTCTGTTACCTTCACCACCACGGGCAGTGGCGGAAGCGGCGGGCCGTACAACTACGTGTGGACGCAGTCGTCGGCCAACTTCGGCTGCAACGTGGCGTCGACCAGTGACACCATGACCTGTACGCCCACGGTCGCGGGGTCGTACACGGTCTCGGTGTATGCCACTGATTCGAACGCTGGCCACTCGACCACGGAGATATCGGCAGGCTTCAGCGTCGACTCGCTCCCGATTACCACGACCCCCAGCCCTTCCGTCGGCTCTGGCCATATTGACGCGGGCCAGTCAGTCACCTTCACGACCAGCGCCAGCGGCGGAAGTGGCGGGTTCTTCTACACGTGGACGCAGTCGTCGGCCAACTTCGGTTGCAATGTCGCGTCGACGATTGCCACCACCACCTGCACACCCACGGTTGCGGGAACCTACACGGTCTCGGTGTATGCCACAGACTCGAACGGCGGGATCTCGACCACGAAGACCTCAGGCAACTTTGTGGTCGACGCGCTTCCTACCACTACCGTACCCGGCCCCTCCATCGCCTCCGGCGGCATCGATGTCGACCAGTCCGTCACGTTCACAACCACGGGCAGTGGCGGAAGTGGCGGGCCGTACAACTACGTGTGGACGCAGTCGTCGCCCAGCTTCGGCTGCAACGTGGCGTCGACCAGCGACACCATGGTCTGTACGCCCACGGTTGCGGGAACCTACACGGTCTCGGTGTACGCCATCGACTCCAACGGTGGCCACTCGGTAACGGAGAACTCGGCCAACTTTGTCGTCGACGCGCTTCCAACCACCACTCAGCCCACTCCTTCTGTCGGTACCGGTCTGATCGAGGTGAGCCAGTCAGTCACCTTCACGACCAGCGCCACCGGGGGAAGTGGCGGGTACACCTACGCATGGTCGCAGTCGTCGGCCAACTTCGGCTGCGACGTGGCGTCGACCAGCAACACCATGGTCTGCAATCCCACGGTTGCGGGAACCTACACCGTCTCGGTGCACGCCATCGACTCGAACGGTGGCCACTCGGTAACGGAGACGTCCTCGAACTTCATCGTCAATTCTCTATTGACCGCGCCCGGGGCACCGACCCCGAGCCCGACGACGCTGGACGCTGACCAACCTTTGACGGTGAGCGGAACCATTCCCTCGACGGGCACACCGAGCTATTCCTGGCAGTGGCTTATCGCGGTGAACAGCGGGTCGTATGGCCCCGCAACGGAGTGCGGGGTACCAAGTGGTAACGGCGCGACAGGCGGCACCCCCGTGACTTGCACGATCCCTGCGAACACGCTCCAGGCCAGCACCTCATACAACTTCGAGCTCCGGGTGACGGACAGCGCTGCGAGCCCGGAGACCGCGACGTCGCTCCCGTCCCAGACGGTGATGACCAGCTCCGCACTGACGGCGGGGACCCCAACCCCGACGCTCCCCTTCCTCGACATTGGGCAGTCGATCCTTCTCACGGCGGACCCGTCCGGGGGGTCGGGCGGGTTCTCCTTCCAGTGGTATTCGGGCGTCTCCGCGGTCGCCTGCACCGGTCTGAGCTCGCCGGTTTCCCAGGCCACGAACTCGACGTACCTGGCCTCCCCGACGAGCACGACGTACTACTGCTACGAGGTGACGGATACGAACCTCGACACGGCGACCTCGGCGGTGGCTTATGTGACCGTGAACCCCAGTCTGACGGCACCCACTACGCCCACAGTGAGCGCGACCGCGATCGATGCGGACCAGTCGTTGACCGTGATGGGGACACTCCCGACCACTGGCGGCACGCTGGCCTACTCTTGGCAATGGCTGGTCTCCGTCGATGATGGAGCCTACGCCAACACGACCCAATGCGCCGTGAACGGCGGCGATGGAGCTGACCAGGACGACCTGGAGATGTGCCTAATCACCGCGAACTCGCTGACGGCAGGGAGCACTTACCTGTTCGAGCTTCAGGTGATCGACAACGCGACATCTCCTGAGAATCTGACGTCGTCCGCCTCTTCCGAGGTGACAGTGAGCTCGGCACTGACCGCACCGGCGGCACCGACGCTGAGCGCGACGAAGCTGGACGCCAACCAACCCTTGACTGTGACGGGAACGATCCCAACCACGGGAACATCGACCTACACCTGGCAGTGGTTGGTCTCGGTCAATGGCGGAACCTATTCGAGCGCTAGCCTGTGCGCTGTTAACGGCGGCGGCGGGGCGAGCGGCGGCGCGACGAAGACCTGCAGCATCGCAGCAAGCGCGCTGACGATCGGTGACTCCTACGCTTTCGAGCTGGTGGTGACGGACAGCGCAACGTCAGTCGAGGTTCAGACGTCGTCGTCCTCTTCGACGGTGACGGTGAGCTCCGCATTGACGTCGCCCGGGACCCCGACCACGAGCTCAGCCGCACTGGACGCAGACCAGGCGTTGACGGTCACCGGAACGATCCCGTCGACGGGAACTCCGACGCACGCCTGGCTTTGGCTGATCTCGATCAACGGTGGCGCCTACGCGGACGCGACCCAGTGCACAGTGAACGGCGGTACCGGGGCGGCCGGGGGTGTTATGGAGACGTGCACGATTTCGGGTAGCACACTCACCGCCGGAGACACCTATGCCTTTGAACTGAAGGTATCGGACAGTGCGTCGTCACCCGAGACCCAACAGTCGCAAGCCACTCCGGCGGTGACCGTGAGCTCGGCCCTCACTGCGCCCTCCGCACCGGCGGTGGGCGTGACGGCACTGGACGTGGATCAGACGCTGACCGTGACGGGAACCATCCCGTCAGCCGGAGCGCCCACCTACTCCTGGCAGTGGCTGGTCTCGGTCAGTGCAGGTCCCTTCGCCGATGCGACGCAGTGTTCGGTGAACAACGGCACCGGGGCGAATGGAGGTGCCACGGAGACGTGCTCCATCGCGGGGAGCACGCTCACCGCGAAGCAGACCTATACCTTCGAGCTCGAGGTGACGGACAGCGCGTCGGTCCCCGAGGTCACTACCTCGACGACGAGCGCGGCCGTAGCGGTGCAATCGGCGCTGAAGGCGCCGGCAGCGCCGTCCGTGAGCGCGACCGCGTTGGATGTCAATCAGGCGTTCAAGAGCACGGGAGCGATCCCGTCGACCGGGACCTCCGTCTACTCCTGGCAGTGGCTGATCTCGGTCAACAGTGGAGCGTACGTCGACGCGAAGCAATGCGCGATCGACTACGGTACCGGAGCGATTGCCGGTGCCACGGAAACATGCTCCATCGCGGCGAGTCTGCTGGTCGCCGGGGACACCTACACCCTCGAGCTGAAGGTAACCGACAACGCGACGACGCCCGAGACCGTGGCGTCATCGGCCTCCTCGACGGTGACGGTGAGCTCGGCGCTGACGCCAGGAACTCCGACGCCGGCGTCCCCGACCATCGACAGCGGACAGTCGGTCACGTTGACGGCGAACCCGACCGGCGGGTCCGGTAGCCACGCCTATCAGTGGTATTCGGGCAGGACGGCCAGCGCCTGCACGGCGTTGGGCAGCCCGATCACGGGGGCGAAGTCGGTGACGTACTCGGCCTCGCCGACCACCACGACGTGGTACTGTTACGTCGTGACGGACGGCGCGACGGCGCCCGAGTCCGGGACCTCTTCCGCAGCCTCGGCGGTGACGGTGAACTCGGCGCTCGTGGCGCCGGCGGTCCCGACGTTGAGCGCTACGTCGTTGAACGTGAACCAGGGGCTGTCCATCACGGGAACGATCCCCACGACGGGGACCCCGTCCTACGCCTGGGAATGGTTGGTCTCGGTCAATGGCGGGGCGTACGCGCCCGCGTCCCAGTGCGCTCCGAACGGTGGCGTCGGAGCGGCCGGAGGCAACACTGAAACGTGCACCATCGCCGCGAACGTGTTGACGGCAGGGGACAACTACTCATTCGAGCTTGAGGTGACGGACAGCGCGGCGTCGCCGAGCTCCCAGACATCGCCCGCGACAGCGCCCGTAGCGGTGACGTCACCGTCCTCGAGCTCCTCCTGGCCCACCTGGGCCATCGTCGGGATCATCCTCGGCGTGCTGGTCGTGGTCATCCTCGTCGCCCTCGCCGTCTTCGGGCGCCGTCGGCGACCCCGCGAAGGGGCCGTGCCGCCGATGCAGGCCTGGCAAGAGGAACCGACCCCAGCGATGGGCACCGGTCCCGCCTCACCCGCGCCGGCCTATCTCGAAACCCCCGAGGACGTCGGACAAGCATCGCCCGGGGGGATACATGGGGCGGCCACCCCAACACCTGCGCCCGCTGCGGCGGGGGCGGAGCCCGACATCGATGTCCTCATGGCCGAGCTCGACCGGATCAGCGTGGACATCCTGAAGAACCCGCCCAAGAAGGGCGCGAAGGGCAAGGGCGAAGAGCCTGCCGAGGACGACGAAGAGACCTCGTAACCGTCCCCCTCACCGGACCCATCGGGGACCGTTCTTCGGCCGGTCGGCCCTCTGCCTCCCCTGCCTTCAGGCCTCGTGCCGGCACGTGATCGACCGCCCGAGCCGGGCGGGGGCGGGCTCTGCTCCTTGGACCTCGGTGGGCGCGAGCCGGGTCGCCACCCCCGGCCCGACTCGAGGTCGTCCTGTGCTACGGGTGCTCTGCGCGGAAGGTCTGGATCCGCTCGAGGTCCTCGGAGGTGAGACGCAGGGACATCGCCCCGACGAACCCTTCCACCTGCTCCGCCGACCGGCCACCGGCAATGGCTCCGGTGATTGCCGGGTTCGCGAGCACCCAGGCGAGGGCGACCTCGGCCGATGGCCGTCCTCCGTGCCGCTTTCCGATGTCCGCGAGCAGGCGAGCTAGGGCGATGTGCCGGGAAAGCCGCGGCTCCTGGAACTCATCATCCCGACGACGCCAGTCATCGGAGGGCATCCGGGCCACCCGTTCGGCGGTCATGGCCCCAGTCAGCAGGCCGTAACCCATCGGACCGTAGGCGATCACCCCGATCCGGTGCGCCCGGGCGTACGGTAGGATCTCCTTCTCGGCATCGGGATGGACCAACGAATACTCCGGCTGCAACGTTTCCACCGGCGCGATGGCGGCCGCCCGTTCCATCTGGGCCACGTCGAAGTTGGAGACGCCGATGTGTCGAACCACCCCCTGGTCCTTCAGCTCGGCGAGGGTGCGCCATCCCTCCTCGATCTCGGACTCCGGTTGCGGCCAGTGTACCTGGACCAGGTCGATCGTGTCGACGCCCAACCGCTTTCGACTCGCCTCCACCTCCTCGCGAATCGAGTCGACCTTGAGGCGGTTAACGGTCCTTCGGTCGGCGCCCCATCGGAACCCGACCTTGGTGAAGATCTTTGGACGATGGTCGAGCCCCGCTACCCCTTTCCGGACCACCTCCTCCGCATGCCCCAACCCATACACCGGCGCCGTGTCGATCCAATCGACCCCGAGCTCGCACGCACGTCGGATCGCCTTCACCGAGCGGTCGTCGTCCTGGGGCCCCCACCCGAAGGCCCATCCACCTCCCCCTATCGCCCAGGTCCCGAGGCCGATGGGCGTGATCGTGAGACCCGTGCGACCGAATTCCCTCAGCGCTAGGTTCCGCTCCACCTTGGTCCGTAGCAGAAACCGGGTAATTATCCGCGCGGTGGTCCAAGAGCCGAGCCGACGAACCGATCTCCGTCGACGTCGGGCTCAGTCGCCTAGGAGGGAGCTCGACTCTGTGTCGATGGCGGAGCCGAGCATCTGAAGGAAGAAGTCGGTCGGTTGGGCTCCCGACATCATCTGTTGCCGATCGAACGCGAAGAACGGAACTCCTCTCGCTCCCAGAGCCGCGGCCTCCTTCTCGTCCGCCCGGACCTGGAGCGTGAACGCCTGTCCCGCCAACACGTGGCGGGCATCCTCTTCCTTCAGCCCCGCCTCGGTGGCCAGTCGAAGCAGGGTCTCGGGGTCGGCGAGCGGCGCCCCCTCCGTGAAATAGGCCCTCTGAAGCCGCTCCTCGACCGCCGGCCGAATGTGTCGGACGGAGGCGAGCTGGAGCAGGCGGTGGGCGGCGAGCGTGTTGGTCGGCCGAGCCAGGTCCAAGCGGAATTGGAGCCCTTCTTCCGCCGCGATCTTCGTAACACGTTCGTTGGCCGCATGGGCCTCGCTCCGCGAGAGCCCGTACTTTGTGGCGAGCTTCTCCTCCAGTGTAATGTTGGACTGGACCGGCGCGTCCGGGTCGAGCTCGAAGCTCCGGAGGACGACCTCCACGCTCTCCCGGTGGGCGAACTGCGCCAGGGCGTTGTCGAACCGCTTACGCCCGATGTAGCACCAGGGGCAGATGACGTCGGTCCAGACCTCGACCTTCATCGACCGGAGCAGACGCCCGAGTTCGGATAACGGAGCCCAATTGGTCGGAGGAGAGTCTCCCAGGGCCTAGGCGGGCGCGTGGTTCGCCGTCCCCCCGGGCCGATGCGAGTCCATCGGTGGAGGTGGCACGGTGGCGACGACGACGTCCACGGGAACGTGGGCACGCTCGAACAGAACCCCCATAGGGCAGGTCTTCAGCGTGAGGCGCAGGACGGTCTCAGCCTCTTCCTTCGACGCCTTCGTTTCCACCTCGAGCTTTCCGTGGACTCTCTGGATCGTCGGAGCCCCGGCGGCGCGCTCGGCGGTCAACGAGACGCTGAGACCCGTGAACGAAAACCTCCGCTTCCGCGCGACGAGGGCGAAGATCGTGGAGATGCATCCGGCGAGAGAGAGGACACCGAGTTCGAGAGCGGTGGTGCCGGCGTTCCTTCCCCCTTCATCGGCGGGCAGGTCGACGGTGACGGTGTGACCTCGGCCGTCTTCGAGGAGGATCTCGAACCCCCCCTTCCACACTCCTCGCGCGTCCATAGATCGTTGGGAAGGGGGAGTCGAGGTGAGCCTAAGGCGCAGGGGTCAACTCGGTTCAACCCTCGGAGGCCGGACGCACTCCGAGGCAGACGGAAGCCCGCTACGATCGCTCCTCGGGCGGACGCAGTTTCCGGAACCGACCGTAGACGGCGACGTCATAGCCGATCTTCACGCAACCGGCGAGCGCGAAGGGCGCGGCCACCCACGGCCCGCCCGCCGAGAGGAACGCCCCCGTGACCGGGGCGCCGAACGCCTGGCAACTTCGGGCCGCGGTCGTGTACCCCGCGGCCGCCGCGCGGTCCTCGGCGGGCACGACCGCTTGCGTGTACGATTGGCGCGTAGGAACGTCCATCTGGGAGAGGGTCGCCCGCGCTACCCAGAGGACCGACGCGATGAGGAAGGAGGGAGCCACCACGACGAGGATGAGGAACACATTCGACGGGATGTGGGTGAAGACCATGGTGTTGACGAGACCGAAGCGTCGGGCCAGGGGCGCGGCCAAGATCAGGGAAAGCCCGGCGGCCATGTTGCTCAGGAAGAAGACGAAGCCGAGCAGCTCGACCCCCGGGTGGAATTGGGAGGCGAAGTAGTAGACGACCAGGCTGTTCACGATGAGCCCGCCGGCGAAGGCATCGACCGAGAACAGGGCCGAGAGCGAGTAGACGACCGACCGGCTCGGCGGGGAGAGCGGGGAGGGTCGTTCTCCCGCCGCCCGGCGGTCGACCTCGCTCGAGAGACTGCGATAGGCAGGGACAAGGGCGAGGCCGAGAAGACCGTAGAAGAGCAACGTGGCATCGTGAGGGCCTGCCGGAAAGCCCGGGGACGTCGGACCGCCCAACGCGTTGAGCGGTCCGGCGGCGAGAGCTCCCAGCGCGACCCCCACATACCCGAGCAGATTGTAGACCGCGTAGGTCTGGGTTCTAGCCCGATCCGCGGTCGTTCCCGCGAGGGCGGCCTGCTCAAGCGCCCCAAGAGGGCTGACGTCGGCCCCTCCGGCGACGATTCCCCCCAAGAGGAGGGCTGCGAGGAGAACGGCCGGGTTCCCGAGGTCCACCCAAAGCAGGAGGCCTCCCAGGGCAAGCGCCCCTGCCGACAACGCGAACACCGACCGACGACGCCAGCGAAGCTCGATGCGAGGCACGGCGATGGCCCACGCCGCGGCCCCTCCCAGGGCCAGCCCGAGAAGGATGCCGATGTCGAACGAGGAGTAGCCCGCTCCCGATAGGTCGAGGGCGATGACGATCGAAAGGGCTCCGGCCCCGAACCCACGGGCCGTTCGGGTCCCCATCAAGAGGAGGCGGTCGACCGGAGCCGACGACGGGCGCGAACCCACGGGAGGGTCCTCGATCATCGGTCCCGGCATTTCCTCCCGCGAGTTTCGACCGAATCTGCCTGACCGTTCCCGTGGCGGATGCCCCGTTCGCTAGGCGGAGGGCCCCTCGCCGGTGTGTTCGAGCCGTCCACCCTGCTCGACCTTCCACCGGCAGTAGGCGTAGAGCGCATCGTAGAGGGGGAACTGAAGGCGCTGGTTCTCGAGGTCGTCTCGCGCGAGAATGCGGAACCCGGTCGCGGCGGCTTCGAGCCCGGCGGCTTCGGGTTCCCGACCGGAGCCGCCATCGGCCACCCTCACGATCTTGGCGAGCTCGAGCAGGGCTGGGTCCGTGAGTCGGTATTTTCGGATGATCGCATCAAAGCTCACGTACTCTTTCCCCCCCTCCTCGTAGTGGTGGAGCTCCGCCCCAGGTGTGTCGAACGGGATGGCCCCCTCCCTCTTCGCTACCTCCTGGACCTTGTCCTTCGGGACGTACAGGAACTCTGCCCGGGGGTCGATGAACTTCCGTATGAGCCACGGGCAGGCGATCCGGTCCACTCTCGCTCCCTCTCGAGTAACCCACTTCATGACCGGCCCTCGGCCCACCACCCCGCAGCGGCTCATGAGGGTGGCACCGGTGACGCTTGCGTGCGGCAGGGACGGTCCCCGGGGTACTTCGAAGGACGATTGGAACCCGCGTCGCCCGGGAACCGTGGGGAAGCAAGCGCTTTGCGGGTTTCCCATTCTTCGGGAGGGGCGCGATGACGTCGAAGCGGTACTCCCTTCGTGCTGAGGTCAGCACGGACAACTCCGTCGCCGTGAAACCTGTCCTAAAGCGGATGATCACCCGAGGGTCGGTGACGGGCGGGGACAAGGCCGGTGTGTTTCACGTTCAGGCCGAGATGGAAGGCTCGAGCGCACGGGAGCTGAACCGCTGGCTCCTCTCCGAACTGCGCCGAGCCGAGAAGAAGACGCGGCTCCGTGCCGAGTGGACCTGCGCGGGGATGACCGAACGGTTCTTCGATTACGTTCCGAAGGGAACGCGGAGCGCGTAGGTCGTGTCGTCCAGCGGGACCGGCCCCTCGGAGACCCTCGTTCCGGAACGCTCGTTGGCCGAAGCCTCGGGGAAGCGGTCGTTATGGCCCTCGCGGCGTCCCCGTGCCCCCCGCTCGAGTGAGGATGAGAAGCGACGGGCGACCCGCCGCGCCAATATCGGGCGGGCGACCCAGGTCTTCCTGGGCCTCTTCTCGGTGGCGTTCGCGGTGGTCGTCCTCGCCACCCTTGAGTACTCCATCAAGGGCCTCGACCTCCTCCTCGCGGAGGCCGTGGTCCTGGTTTCCGGCCAGACGATCCTGGCCGGAGGCCGGTTGTTGTCCGAGAACTGGTTCCAGCTCCGGGCCCCGCGCTTCCGATGGCGTGCCATCGGGTCGTGGGGGATCTTCGGGCTGGGCCTGTTCGCGCTCGCCCTGGCGACGTTCGCCATCCTCGACCCCAACCTCGCCGCCACGGCGGGAACGTTCGTACTCGCGATCGCGCTCGTCCTCATGGGATTCGGACGGATCTTCCAGGCCGGAGGGGTGGCCGTCCCCCTCTGGCTGCGCGGCTCGCTGGTCAGCACGGGAGCGCTCATCGTCCTGCTGGTCGTGATCTGCGTCGCCTTCGAGGGACTGGCCCTCGCCAGCTTCGCGATCCTGGTCGGCATCATCCTGCTCGTCACCGGCATCGAGACGGTGGTCACGGGGCTCCATCCGACCGACCCGCGCCAGTTCGTGCTGCTGAAGCTGATCCTCTTCTCGGCGTTCTACGGCCTCATCCTCATCAACTGGATCGACCTGTTCGGAAAGAGCGTCCCGGCCTACGGGATCTGGCTGATTCTCACCTACATGGCCCCGTTCGGCGTCCTGATGGTCTTCGAGGGTTGGGAATCGTGGCCCCTCGCCACAAGCCTCGGCCTCCTCGTCTCCCTGATGAACGATGTGGGGTACTACTTCGTGGGGAACCTACTGTTCGGGTTCCACCAGCCGCTCGGTCCCTGGATCGCCGGCCAGCTTGGATTCCTGGGGTCGCGGGTCGTGACGATCTTCGAAGGCGGTAGCTTCACGATCGACGTAACCTCTTGGATGATGGGTCTCTCGATCTACCTGCGCGCCGCCGTGGTGGGCGCGATCCTGTACTATTGGTGGCAGCACCCGGGAGAGATCGTCGCCCGGACCGAGCGCTCAGCGCCCGGTTCACCGTCGTAGACCGCCTTTCGGTACGAGGGCCATCCTGTAGAGCGCGGGTTCGGAACATCTGACGATTGGGCTACCGGCGCGGAACGCCCTGATTCAGACGGGGAACTGGTCCGAGCTCCGTGAGGCGGCGGACACGGCGTCGGTCGGTGAATTAATGCGGAGGGACGCCGGTCCCCGCTTGCGTGACCGCGCGCTTCTGCTCGTTCTGTGGTCAGCCGCTCGTCCCGGGAGGTGTGTTCTGCCCCGCCTGCGGGGCCTCCATGGCGGGAGGCGTCCCCCCCGCGGGTGGCCCGGGGACTCCGCCGTCGTCGGTCCCCTGGGTAACGCCCATCTTGCAGAACCAGCCCCCGCCCCCGCTACCGACCGGAGGGACGTACGACACCCGAGCGTCGGACCTGAGCGCGCTCTCCAACGTCATCGTCGCCGCGATCCTGAACCTAGCCGGCGTGATCGTCTCTCTCGTGGCGGCGTTCGGCACCAGTGCCTGGCAACTCTTCACGGTCACTACCAACTCCTCCGGGACGACCACCTTCACCGCGAACCAATCGAACCTCTCCGTGTTCGTCGGCGTGGTCGCGACCGCCGTGATCCTCACGTTCCTCGAGCTGATCTTCTTCCGGCTCGCGTTCGTCGACCTCGGGCGCATCGATTCCCGGTTCTCGACGCCCGGGACACTGGTCCTGCTCATGCTGGTGGCCCTTCCGATCCTCCTGTTCGCGCTCCTCGGCCTCGTCTACGTGCTGGAGCAGGCGATCACCTGCGCCGGGTCGGTGAACCCCATCACGTCGGCCTGCCTCGACATGGGGACCTTCCTGGCGATCGCCGCGGTCCTGGGCATCACGGCGATTCTCCTCCTTGTCGGGTACATCGGTCTCTTGATCGGGATCTGGCGGCTCGGGAGTCGCTACTCCTCGGACGGGTTCAAGGTGGGCGCCGTCCTTCTGATCTTCCCGGTTCTGAGCATCGCGGGCGTCGTCCTCATCTTGGTCTCCGCCCGCTCGGCCCGCGAGCGGATCATGGCGGGGGGATTCAACCCCCTGTTCGCTTGACGGCTTCCCGGGGGACGGGGTCACTCGGGGAGCACACGCGGCGAAAGGGTCAGTACCCGAAAGGTCGGCCTCGCAACCCAGGGGAACTCTACCCTAGGGCGGCTTTGCCGCTAGTGAACCGACGGTCGTCGAATTAATGGGGAAGAAGGCAGGTCCCGGCTCGTGATCGCCCGCTTCTGCCCGTTCTGCGGTCAAACGATCCTCCCGAAGGCCACGGTCTGCACGTCGTGTGGAGCCAGTTTGGCGGGACCGGCGGCTCAGGGTGGTGGCCCGGGTGCTCCGCCCCCGTCCGCTCCTCAGCCCGCCACCCCGGACCGGCAGAGTCAGCCTCCCACTTCCTTCCCCCGAGAACGGATCTCCGAAGGCGACGTGGCCGACCAGTATGCCCTCACCCGCGTCAACACGGCCGCAATCATCGGCCTGGTCGGCGTGCTGGTCGGGCTCGCCGCGATCGTCCCGCTCCCCGGCCTATCGCTCGGCGCGCTCGGCTTCTTGACCGCGGTCATCATCCTTCTTACGCTGCTGGAACTCGTCGCGTTCCGGCGGGCGTTCACCACGCTCGCGTTCCACGACCCTCGTTTCTCGAACCCCGCCCGCTACGTCCTGCTTCTCCTGGTGGTCCTCCCGATATTGCTGGTCACCTTCGTTGCCTTCCTCTGGGAGATCTCCCAGGCCGGCCCCTGTTTCGGGTGGTACGGCGCCCTACCCAACTGCGTCAACTTCGGGACCGCCGAGTTCTTTGGGGTGACCCTCGGAATCTTGGGGGTCGTCGCCCTCGTCGGCCTCCTCGGCCTCTTGATCGGGATCTGGCGGCTCGGCACGCGCTACAACTCCGCCACGTTCAAGGTGGCCGCGGTACTCTTTCCCTTCCCGATGCTAAACGTCGTGGCCATGATCCTGCTTCTCGTCTCCGCGACCTTGACGCGTGCGAGGATTGCCGCGGAAGCGCCCGCTCCTAGCGTGGGGTGAGCCACGGGCCCGAGGGGATTCGAACCCCTGACCTTGCGGTTAAGAGCCGCCTGCTCTACCGAGCTGAGCTACGGGCCCAAGGATGGGGCGGCCCGACGAGGACGCGGGAGATAAAGCCTCGCGGCCGAGCCTCCTCTCGGGGTCGGCCCGTGTCCCCGACTTATGTAGGCGTGGGGAGTCGTCGCCGGGTCACCATGCGCCTCAATTCGGTGCGTCTCGATGAGGTCGAGCTGCCGCTCGTCGAACCGTTCGAGACGAGCTTCGGGGTCGAGCATCGCCGTCGGTTCCTGCTCGTTCGCGCCGAGACGAACGACGGGACCGTGGGATGGGGGGAGTGCGCTGCCGCCGTGGATCCCCTCTACTCATCGGAGAGCGTGGCCACGGCGCGATGGATGATCGTCGAGCGGTGGATCCCCCTCCTGTTCCGGCTTCGTGACCCGACCCCCGAGGCGTTCACACGGGAGGCCGCCCGGTTCCGGGGGAATCCGATGGCAAAGGCGGCCGTGGAGATCGCGCTCCAGGACCTCCGCGCCCAAGCCCAACATCGCTCCCTGGCGAAGGCCCTGGGTGGCGTCCGGGGACGGGTCCGGGTCGGCGTGAGCGTCGGGATCCAGCCGAGTATCCCCAAGCTCGTCGCCCGTGTGGGGCGGTACCTCGAGGACGGGTACGGCCGGATCAAGCTCAAGGTCCGTCCCGGCTGGGACGCGCGACCGATCGCGGCCGTTCGGCACGAGTACCCCGACATGGAGTTGTGGGTGGACGCGAACCAGGCGTATCCCCCCAAAGCGGCGACCGGGATTCGGGGATGGGCGGAGAAGTACGGAATCGCGCAGGTCGAGCAGCCGTTCGCGGAGCGAGCCGTTCGCGCGCACGCCGAGCTCGCACGTGGCGCCCGGTTCCGCGTTTGCCTTGATGAATCGGTCGTGGACGGTCCCTCCCTCGAGGACGCCCTCGAGGCGCGGGCGGTCACGAGCCTAAACGTGAAGGTGGCGCGTGTCGGAGGGCTGGGCCTCGGCTCCTCCCTCGCCCGACGGGCCGCCCGGGCCAAGGTCCCGTCGTGGGTCGGAGGGATGCTCGAGTCGGGGATCGGGCGGGCGCACAACGTCGCCCTCGCCTCCACGCCACCGTTCGTCCTATCCTCCGACCTGTCGGCGAGCGACCGGTACTACCGCGAGGACCTCACCGACCCCCCGTTCGTCCTCGGACCGGGGAGCACGCTCGAGGTGCCCCGAGGCCCCGGGATCGGGGTCGAGGTCGTCGAACGGACGCTGCGCAAGCACCGCCGTTCGTCTCGGACCTTCCGCCCCTAGCGGGGAGGCATCGGTTCGGGCCTATCGGATCCTCTCGAGCGCCGCCCCGACCATCAGGGGGAAGAGGACGGTCACGTCGCCGGTCACGGTGGTGTGGCGAGCGGTGGCCTTTACCTTGCCCCAGGAGACCGCTTCCCGGGTCCGGGCGCCCGAGAGGCTCCCGTCCCATTCCACCGCGGTCGTCAGATAGAGCGCCGCGTCCAGGCCGCCACGGAACTGGTTCCACCAGATCGTGTGGTGCTTCGAGATCCCGCCTCCGAGCATCACCGCACCCGCCCGCTTCGCCTCGTAGACGAGGTCGGAGAGGAGCTGCTCGTCGCTGAGCAGGTCGAAGGAGAGGGCGCGGTGGTCCTGCCAGTAGAGCCACACCTGCGAGCCGACGGCCCCGTCCGTGATCCCGGGGACGATGACCGGCACCTTCCGCTCGTACGCCGCGCGCAGGATGCTCAGGTGTTCCTTCGCGGGGATCGCCTCCCCGATCGCGGCGGAGAGCGCCCGGGTCGAGAGCGCCCGGGTCCCGCCCGCCCAGAGCCGGTCGAGGATCCCCCGCATCTTCCGCTCGAGGATGGCGCCGTAGTTCGCCTCCGGGATGACGATGTTCCCGAGCCGGTAGACATGCCGGCGGTGGAGCGCCGCGTCGTCGAGGTCCCAGTCCCCGTGGTAGTACGAGCGGAACGAGCGCGCGAGGTCATGGTCAAGCGTTCCGCAG
>Ga0326728_10017108_pt1 | contig 14612 bp, 11 predicted proteins | sample MB3enrmetagenome_FD_207602 | JGI IMG/M metagenome (GOLD analysis project Ga0326728, IMG submission 207602) | Lab enriched peat soil microbial communities from McLean, Ithaca, NY, United States - MB31MN | ecosystem: Environmental > Terrestrial > Soil > Wetlands > Peat | place: USA: New York...
CCGGACTGCTTCGGAAAACCCCCACCAGGAACAACCGTGATCTTTCCGGCCGGGCAATATGTCCCGAAACAGTTGGGTCCCATCACCCGGATGCCCTGCCTTGCTATCTCCGCTACTTGTTCTTCAAGAAGACGCCCCTCTTCCCCGAACTCGCGAAATCCGGCGGAGAGGACGATCGCTGCCTTCACGCCCTTCTTCAGACAATCACGCAAAATATCAGGGACAAAGCGGGCTCCCACGCAGACGCACACCAGATCGACGCTTTCCGGAATGTCGGGAACCGAGCGGTATATCTTGCGACCGAGAACCTCGTTCCCGCTGTGATTGACCGCATAGATCCTTCTTCCCTCGAAGCCGAAGTCGATGAGCGCCTGAATGTAGCGGGTGCCATACGAAGTCAATGCCTCAGACGCACCGACTACCGCAATGGACTCGGGTTGAAAGAATCTCTTCAGTCCGTTCATTTTCTCCCTCCTACCTCTACTCCTCTATTCCTCGTCATTCTTCATCGGGGGTTAATCCAACCCCCTTACTCTCTTGCTCTTGCGTCGCGGGCTACCGCTTCTTCGAGGCTTTTAGCTCGATGACACCCACGTTTACGTCGGAATAAGTGACGACAGGCATTTCCACAGCCTTGTATCCTTTATGGGCGATGCGTATCACGTACGTCTCCGAGGCTTTTAGCCCGTCGAACTCGAAATCCCCGAAGCTGTCCGTCGTGCATTCGATCGCTGCGGCGCCCTTCTTCAATTGCACGGTAATGGCGGCGCCACATTCGCCCGGCTTGTCTGCGAGCGCTACCTCCCCTGCGATGAATCTCTTGGGCAGGTCAATATATCTCACGGATGGCTTCAGGGCGAAGGCGGGGTTAAGCTCTTCTGTGGTGGAAGAAGCGATGAGCCGGGAGATCTCGCTTTCCGGATCATCAAGGTCTCCGAACACCAGCGCCTCATCCGGGCACGCCTCGACGCAGCGGGGCTCCTTCCAGCCCATATCGAGGAGGTGGGCGCAGAAGGTACACTTCTGGGGCAGGTTCTTTTCCTCGTTCCAATAGATGACCCGGTGAGGACAATTGACGAGAATATCCTTCTTGCCCTTCGCTTTTTCAGGGTCGATGATGACGATGCCGTCAGGCCGCCTATAGACGGACTTGTCCGTAGACTTGTTGACGCACGGGGCGTCCGCGCAGTGGAGACAGGGCATTGGTATATAATCGACCTTCACCTTGGGGACCGATCCCCGCTCCTTTTCCGTCACCTTCATCCATGACTTGCCTTCGGCAGGCTGGGCGGCGGAAATTGGAGGGTAGTCATTGCCTTCGTATTCGTCCCTGCAGGCAAGGAAGCAATTGTAGCAGCCGTTGCACTTATCGATATTGATGAGCATGCCGTATCTGGCCATCTCTACTCCTCCTCCCATTTTTCGATTTCAATGAGACAGGAGCCCGGCGCCATGCCCGGCGCGTGTCTCGACACCATCCGCGACGGCGTGAGGAGGTTCACGCACCCGCCCCGGTCGATGGACGTTGCCTTGCCCGGCTCGAGAGGATCGTAGTTGGCAGACGAGGCATAGCTGTGGATAATGCCGGGCAGCACCCTCTCCGTGATAACCGCAATGCAGAGGACCGTCGCCCGGTCGTTGTAAAGCTTGATGATGTCGTTATTCCTGATGCCCCTCGCCTCGGCGTCTTTGGGATGGACGCGGGCAGGCCACCAGGCGTATCCGTCTTTCACGATCCTGTGAGCCGGTATCTCGTTGAGCCATTTCGTATGCATGTCGTAGTGCGTGTGAAATGAAAACCGTGGGTGGGGGCTGATAAGCTGAAGGGGATACTTCTTGTAGAGCTCGCTCCGGTACCCCTCCCAGCTAAGGATATGATGGGGGAGCGGCGGCCGCTCATCATCGTCGGGCCACTGCTTGAGAAGGCTTTGGGAGACGAATTCGATCTTACCGCTGTACGTGCCCAGCTCGCCGCCCTTGTCCGTACCCCTCTTCTTGTTCAACGGATCGGGCGTGTCGCAGGGGCGTCCCTCCGCAAACCAGCGCAGGGCAGGGGTGGGCTTGTGGTCTTCTTCCGGGTTAATGATGAAATAGCCTTTCTTCTCGAGCTCCTCCCAGGTGATAAGCTTGGAAACGTCCGACAGCTCGAAGTATTTCCTCGCCCAGTCAACATCCCTCTTGCCCTCGGTGTAGAGATCCTTCATGCCGAGCTTATCTGCGAGCAAGGTGAATATCTCATAGTCTGACCTGGATTCCCAGAGGGGCTCGATGCATTTCTTCATTCGCACGAGAACCCTGAAATTATTTCCGCTGGACCCGTGCATGCTGTACCCGCCGCAGGTCCACGCTTCCGATATGTCTTCCCTTTCCAGATTCGTGCATGCCGGAAGAACGATATCGGCTAGTCCCGTCTCGCCGCCCCACCAGCAGTCCTGATTCACCACGAACTCGAGCTTAGGGCTCTGGTACATGCGCACCCATTTGCTCGTATCCACCATGGTCCCGATGAAGCTGCTCCCGTAGCGGTAGAACATCTTCACCTCGGGATATCCCTCCATGGGATAGACATGATGGGTAAACTGCTGTTCGATGGACTGGCCGCAGAACCCGTCGCCATCCCATTCTATGGGGGGATTGAGTATGGCCTCGGGCAGGGTGATCCTGTAGAGGCGCTGCTTGGTGGGGGTCGCCATCTTCCTGTCTGCCGCCCGCGACATGCCCATTCGTGAATCGGGATCGGCATATCCGGGAAAGAATATAGCAGTATTCGAAGGGGCACCCGTCGCATAGGCCTGCCGGCAGGCGCTTCCCTCGCCGCCCCGGGTGCCCCCGGAAAGGACCGTTCTCTTGGAAGCCCATTCCCTGGCGAGGGCCCTTATCCTTCTTGCGGGAATGGCCGACTCCTCCGACGCCCACTCGGGAGTCTTCGGTTTCCCGTCATCCCTACCTAGTATGTGGTTCTTGAACTCCTCGAAGCCCACCGTTCTCTTGGCTACATAATCCTTGTCGTAGGTGTCTTCCGTGATCCACACGTATGCAATGGCCTGGGCGAGGGCAGCCCCGGAATCTGGGCGCAAGGGGAACCACTTGGCGTGGTCCATGTGGGCCGCGGTGTAGTTGAAGAAGGGATCGATGACGACCATCTCGACCCCCTTTTCCTTCAGCCACTGCCGCCACTGCACGGCATCCTGAGCAGAGTAGATGGCTCTTGTGCTGTCAGGGTCGTTCGACCACAGTACGATCATCTCCGTGTTCTTCAGCACGTCCTCGAGAAGATCGTACTGCTCCGGCATGCCGAGCCGCCAGTAGAACCCGTAGGTATGAGGCGCGCCCCAGTGCCAGCCTTCCCAGCTGTCGGGATTATCGAAGACGGGAGTATATTCCAGCATGTCCATGAAGCGGGCAAAGGGCCCCATCTTGTAGCCGACTATCCCCCAGTTGTGGTGGGAGGAGGTGAGCCCGGTTATGGCAGCGCCCCCGTGCTTCTCCCTGATGCGCTTGATCTCTCCCGAAACGATATCGAGCGCCTCGTCCCAGCTGATGCGCTCGTAGCCCGATATGCCTCTATTCTGTTGGTTCCTCGCACCCTTAGGATCGAAGTCTTTTCTCTTCATGGGATACTTGATCCGGTCTTCAGAATAGAGACGTATCCTCTCCGCGTGGATAAAAGGGGCGAGATGAAACTTCGTCGGGGGAGTGTATGTCCTGCCTCCGGCCTCGATAGTCCAGGGCTTGAAATCCTTCTCGTCGGCAACGAGAGGCCGTATTCTGACGACCTTGCCATCACGGACATACACCTGTATTGGGCCTTCGGTAGTACAATTGGTAAAAACTTGTTCGGGCATCAACTCCTCCCAACCACACCCTAAGTTACAGATTTTCGAGAAACTTGAGCAGCTTGAGAAGCTTCGTGTCCCTCTCGGCGCACACCTCTACCTCGCTTCTCCCTGCGTAATCGTAAAAGCCCTTTCCTGACTTGACTCCCAGATGACCCTCCTTCACCAACTCGAAGATCTTCTTCGGCATATACTCAATGGGAGTGGGCGGAAAAGAAGGCTTCTCCAGGTTGCGAGCGCTCAAGTCGAGCCCGCCGAAATCGAAGCGCTGGACCACTCCGATAATCATCATGCGCATGGCAAGGCCCCATTTTGCGGCGTCATCCAACTCTTCCGGTGACAGGTAGTCATTGTCGAGAAGCCAGAGGACCTCTCGCTGGAACGCGAATTGAAGACGGCTCACCACATAGCCGGAGACCATCCTGTTGAAGACGACCGGCTTCTTACCGATCCCTTTGAGCGCATCGGCCATCAATTGAACGCTTGCCGCGTCCGTCTGAGGTCCCTTCACGACATCCACGAGGGGAATGATCTGGGGAGGGGAGTACCAGTGGGCAATAAGCACCTTTCCGGGACGCGACGTCTTTACAAAATCGAAGATGTTCATGAACGTCGTGTTGCTCGCGAGCAACGTCCGGGGAGGGCACAATTCGTCCAGACGGGCAAAAGTGTCTATCTTTGCCTGCTTGTCCTCGGCCACGGTCTCGAAGGCAAGATCGGCGTCAATCGCCGCTTCCTCGAGGGACGTGGTATACGTTATCCTGCTTAAGATCTCAGGGATGCGCTTTCCGTCGATATAGTCCGCCTTCGCCATGGAATCCAAGCTGGACTTGATCAACGCGGACGCCCGCTCCAGAGACTGCGTCCTCCTTGCCATGAGGAATACCTGGCATCCCGCCTGGGCAAAGGATTGTGCTATGCCATGGCCCATTGTCCCCGCCCCTATGACCGCGACTTTCTTGATATCATCCTTGTTCATAGGCGAATTCTCCTTTCTCCCTTCGCGCTCTATCCGACAGCAGTAAGTCCCCCGTCTACGTAGATGATCTGACCCGTCACAAAATCCGCCTCAGGGGACGCGAGGTAGACGCAGACGGCCGAGACCTCCTCAACATTCGCGAAACGCCCCAAGGGCACTTTCGACAGGAGCATCTTGAGCCGCTCGGGGGCAACATTCTTCTTTATCATGTCCGTCATGATCACGGAAGGGCCGATGGCATTCACATTGACGCCATACGGCGCCCATTCTGCCGCGAACATCTTGGTGATCATATCCACCGCGCCTTTGGTTGCTCCGTACACGGCGTTGCCGCCGTCGGTCCCTCTGATGCCGCGGATCGACGAAAGGTTGATGATCTTTCCTTTCTTCTTCTCCACGAAGATCTTGCCGAAGGCCTTGGAGGTAAGCATCGTCCCCTTCACGTTCACGGCAAAAAGGTTGTCCCAGCCGGCAACCGGAATGTCGACCGCAGCCACTTTCAGATTGATTCCGTGGGCATTGACCAGGATGTCGACCGTCCCGTATTTTTGCACAACCTGCGCCGCGAGGTTCGAGGTGCTCTCTTCCGAAGTCACGTCAACCGTCATCGCAGAGGCCTGTGATCCCGTCTCCGATGCAATCTTCTTCACTACGCTATCAAGCTTCTCAGACGCAGCGGCGAGGTCCGCAACCACAACCTTCGCCCCACGGCTCGCCAGGGCGATTGCGCACGACTCTCCGATGCCGCCAGCTCCACCGACCACAACAGCTACCTTACCATCCAACCGAAACATATCTTTCATGGCACACTCCTTAGAAACAATTATTGGGGTTCAGCACCCCCTCCGGCAGCAAAGCTGCCAGAGCCTCCCTGCTCACACTCGCCTCGCTCGTCATGCTCCTGGTTCAGCACCCCCTCCGGCAGCAAAGCTGCCAGAGCCTCCCTGCTCACACTCGCCTCGCTCGTCATGCTCCTGGTTCAGCACCCCCTCACCGGGCAAAGCCTGCGGAGCCTCCCTGCTCAAGCCTCGCTTCGCTCGCATTGCTGCTGGTTCAGCACCCCCTCACCGGGCATCAGCCCGGCGAGCCTCGTGCGCTCGGCAAGAGGAAAATACGGCAGCTATCCGGGCACCCGCACGGGAGCAATAGCAGGCGCCGGTTCGTCCGCAGCCGATCTTACGGGATGCCCGCACGGCACTTCAAGCGAGAGGGCCCACGGTCTCAAAAAGCGCCACAGACGGTCTCCTTCCCCCGCTCGCCGCACTGTTCTAGCGCGAACTTTCCGGCCTCGAACATTACGGCGAGCCAAAAGGGACGGCAGGCTTCCCAAACCGGGGACGTTGCCCGGACTCCCGTTGATGCTCTCCATGAGGAGTCTTTCGCGCTTCCGGGCAAAGGGCGCCTCTTTCTTACAAGGGTCAGAATAACGGCTCAGACGAAACTTAGAAAGAGCCTTCTTCCCAGGCAACCAATCTCACAAAGCCGCCGTCGGCCATCTCGCAGCGGAACGGGAATGCCGCAATGATCATACGTTTGCCTGCGACTTCGTCGACATCGCCGCCAGCGTTCTCAACCGTTGCGACGCCTGCCTGCATGAACATACGGTGGCACGGCTCATAGTCGGGATACAGCTTGTCCGGGTCGTTGCCCGTTGCCTGGCGATACGCCTTATCGAGCCACGGCATCTGCTCTTTGAGAGGATAATGCCAAAGGGGGGAATCGGTGGCGCCCCACGTGCCGGTTATGCCCTTTATCTTCTTGTCGTAGATGAGCCATTTTGCAACTTCGGGGCCCATTCCGGGATAATAGTTGTAGTACTTGTCGTTGTTCTGTCTCCAGTAATGATGAAACCCGGTATCTACTACCACCCAGTCGTTCTTGCGGATCTCGAGTTTGTCCTTCTTGCAGGCAGCCTCGAAATCTGCGGGCGTCAGTATTTTCCACACATCCTTGCTCAAGCCGTCGCCGAAGTGCTTCTCGAACTCGGTACGCAGATGACGCATATCGAGTATGACGCCTGTTCCCACGCAGTACTCCAATGGTATCTCATCCAGGGAATAGCCGTTGCGCGGACGGTCCACTTCTTCTTCATGGAGAACATGGTTCGGGGCATCCATGTGTGTGCCGGCGTGCAGAGTACCGGTATAGGTCATGGTGCGCTTATGGAAGCGGCCCAGGTACTGCCCGCGCGGGAAAACCAAGTCCTGGCGGGGGCCAGGGAACGGCCACAGCGGGGTGTCAACGCCCCACGGCTGTGACAGATCATAGATCCGCGTCATCTTTTTTCTGTCAAGGTACATCTTCTTCTTGTCAAGCGGCATATAAGCCATAACTGTATCCTCCTGAGATTGATTCTTTGGTCGGTCCTGAAATTCTTAACCTTCGGATCGTTCCAAAGTCAAATGGTTTTGTTCTTCATTTAGTGCCTTAAATGGGTCTTTGGCGCCCGTATGGGTACAGTCGTGAGGCGAACCCGAGCAGACGACGCCCCTTTAAGAGGAAGCGCTCCGGGTATTCTTCGCGCACAAAAACTAAGGTCCCGGCGTGCTCCCGAAAAGGCCGCAGCGCTCCCGTCAACTCCCACAGTCGTGATAGCTCATACACCTTGGTGGTGTCATCTTATCTCCTCCTCTTGTTATGTTAGTCCTTCAACTTAAAGAACCGTCACGAGCCTCCAGCCGCCAATTCCTCACCTATTGCCACAAAAAGCTTCATGCCTTATGTCCGCTGCTTCTCACCGGTCGGGGAAGGCAGCGAAACCGGCTGCCCCACGTTGCTTTCCGGTGATGCGAGCCCCGCTCTCGAATGTATCCGCACTATCGGCGCTTCACGCCCTCGCTAGCTCTATTTCATACTTAAACCGGTCCGGCCTGAAATGGGTCTCTGCCGAGAACATGAACGCCCCTTTCCTTGTGAAGTATTCCCTACGAATGATAAGCAGAGGCGTCCCCGGCTGAACGGAAAGATACTTCGCAAGGAGCCTATCGGCCACCCCCACATCGATAGTCTGGTGGGCGCCGTGGGCCAATGTCCCCAATTTGTCTTCTACGAACGAAATAATCTCGGTAGCTTCCTTGATCTCGTCAAGGGAGATCATCCTGCCCAGACTTGGAGGAAAATGGATGAGGGAGTATCCCTGAGGACCGTTCGCGACGAACCGGAGGATTTCAAGCCGATACGCCCTCTCCGGCTTGCCGGCCTTGAGCGTCCTGAAAAGGTCTTCCGGAACGGGAACCTCTTTATACGATAGAATCTCGATCCGCGTCCCTTCAGCGGCAGCCACGAGGTCCTCGATTGACCCTTTAAGAGTGGGTTTTTTCAGTCCTGCCCCTTCAGCGATGAAGGTTCCTTTGCCGCGGTCGCGATAGATTAAACCGGACTTCATAAGCTCTGAAAGAGCCTGACGGACGGTTATTCGGCTGACACTGAATTCCTCGCACAATTGCGCTTCAGAAGGGAGACGATCCTTCTCCTTGAATTCGTGAGAACGGATCTTTGCCTCAAGTACGCTCTTCAATTGATAATAAAGCGGGGTCGGGCCGCGGTCGAGTATCATTAGGTGGTCCTCGCGCGAAACGCTATTGTGATATGATATGATGAAGTCATAACAGGTGTCAACAAAAGAACCGTCCCGGGCGTCCTGTACGATCCCCCTTCTCAGACGAAATCAGACGAGCGGTATGTCCCCCAAATTGACATCCTTCCCCCTCGTACTGAGAGCGGCAAAGGATTTGGTCCTGCCATCCGTGCGGATCTCGAGACTGAACTCCCCTTCCTTCAAGTTTTCAAACCAGAAATCGCCAAAGTCGTCGGTCGTCGTGTCGATGACCTTCCCCCCCTCCTTCTCAATCAGGGTGCAGGCCGCGCCGATGATGACTTCCTTCTCCTTGGGGTCGTAAAGCGTGCCCGCAATGAACCTGCCCGGCAGGTTCAGGTAGTAGAGCCGGGGTTTTACGCGCTGCCTCAGCTCGGGCTTCCAGACCTCCCCGCGCGAAAGGAAGGGACGCGCCTCTTTCTCTTCCATAAGCCGGATGACCCCCGTGGGACAGGCATCGGCGCAACGTGGCTCTTTCCAGCCCTGATCGAGCAGATGAGCGCAGCCCGTGCACTTCTGTGCAATGTTCAGGGCTTCATTGAAATAGATCACGTCGTAGGGGCAGGCGCCGAGACAATTCCTGCAACCGGTGCAGAGTGCCGGATCGATGATGACCAGACCGTCTTTCCTCTTGTAGATGGCCCCTTCGACAGGACATGCCTCCATGCAGGGCGCCTCGTCACAGTGCATACACAGGTGCGGGCGGTACGCCACTCTCACCTTGGGCACCGTGCCCCTCACCTCCTGCTCGAGCTTCAGCCAGAATTGCCCCGTTTCCGGCTGCGGCTTCGCGATGGGCGCCCAGTCATTGCCCACGTGCTCATCCTTGCACGCAACCTGGCATGTAAGACAGCCGTTACACCTTTTAACATCTATAACAAACGTTTTTTGGGCCATCGTTACTTCTCTCCCTGAATCCAGGCATCGAAGCGCAAGCCTGAAGCCGGATCGTAGTCCCTGTTGAATGCATCGGGGTACTCGCTCATCCACCGGCCCATCTGCTCCGGCGTTACCCTTTCAAGCTCCGCGAGGAACCCGCTCGTAGCCTGCCCCGCGCAGTGCGTGGAGGTGATATTCTCGGGGCTTATAGCATTGATGGCACCCCCGCGGTCGAGCTTCCCCGGAATGATGGTGTCGGTCCTGGCCCCGTGGTCGATGGAGATCACCCCGGCCATGATCCGCTCGAAGACGCGAGCCCCGCAGAGGACACCGCCTCGCTCATTGAAGACCCTCACGATGTCGCCGTCCTTGATGCCCCGTTTTTCCGCGTCGTGCGGGTTTATCCAGCACGCCTCATAGAGATATCCGTCAAATCCTTTCACCTTGCAGGTAGCGGCCTCCCGCGTCCAGGGGATATCGTCGCACTGGGCGTGGACCCTCCACCGGCTGTGATTCGACATCACGAGCAGGGAGTAAAGGGAGCTCCTCTCGCTCGACAGGTTTTCATCGTGCATTTCCCCTTTTTCGATCCACTTGGGCATGGGGGGTCTCTCAACGTCGCCCGGAAAATATGTGGCCAGGCTCTCGGAATAGAACTCGAGTTTCCCCGTGGGTGTGGGAAGCGGATTCTTTTCGGGGTCTTTGTAGAAGTCGTAGAGCCCGGCGCTGCCTTTCTCCCAGTCCTCGGCAACGGGGATCACGTAGTAGCCCTTTTCCGCAAACTCCTCCCAGCTTACGTGCTTGTCGAAGCCCATGCCGTCGAAGACCGCCCTCATCAACTCCGGAACGGTCAAGCCCTCAGTCACATCTTCGTACTTGCCGAGTTTCTTGGCAATCTCGCAGACGGTCTCATAGTTGCTCTTCGATTCTCCCACCGGCGGAATCGCCGCCTTCGAGAAAAGGAGGCTCTGAAAGCTGTCCCCTTCCCGGATGCAGGGGGAGATGTCTTCAGTCTCGATGGTCGTCTGCACCGGCAGGACGATGTCGGCGAAGAGACAGTCGTTTTCCAGCCATGGGTGTTGGGCGAGGATGAACTCCACTTTCGGGCTCCTCATGGTCTCGCCTATCTCGTTTCCGTTGTTCCAGCACGTGAGCCGGCACGGCGTGTCGGTCCAGATCATGCGGATCTCGGCACCGCCTTTTTCCTTAGGGATCGGGTAGGTATACTTCACGAACTGGTCGGACGTGGGAACCTCGTGGCCGCCCGTTCCCCAGAAATGGATGGGCGGGTTGAGGATGGCTTTCTCGATGAGCGTCTTGGGGATCATCTGCTTGCCCCAGGCCGTCGGGGTCACCCGGTGGGGTTTGAGGAGCCGCTCCCCCGCAACGGAGCCCGCGAGGCCCCCGAACATCCCCATGTGACCTGCCCCCTTGGTCATGACGTTTTTCGGCATCCCCTGATACGTAATCTGCGCCTGGTGGACCCCCGGCTTGCCCAACCCCTGCATTCCGAGGAGAATGACCTCGAGGCGGGCCGGCTCGTGGGAATAGGGGCCACGGATCATGCCCCCGCCGAAATAGTGGCCCACCGTCGTGATCTTCTTGGCCCAATACCTCGCCAGGGCCTTTATGGTCCATTCGGGAACGCCGCATTTCCTCGAAGCCCACTCCGGTGTCTTTGGCACACCGTCTTCCTCCCCCATGACGTAGGCCTCCACCTTGTCGAAGCCGACGGTGTGGGTCTTTACGTATTCCCTGTCGTACGTCCCTTCCTTGATCCACGTATGGATGATGGCCAGCTGAAGGGCCGCATCCGTATTGGGGAGAACGGGGATCCACTTATCCGCGTGGACGGCCGCGGCGTAGTTGAGGTCAGGACAGACATAAACCTGCTTGATGCCGATGTCGGACCAGAAGAATAAGACGTTGCTGGCGAACTGACCCCTGAATCCCCATGGGGTCGCCTCGAGATCCCCTCCCCAGACCACCACCATATCCGAATGCTCGCAGATGTCCTTCACGACATTGTCGGATGGGGTCATCATGCCGATGAGCCCGGGACCCCACACATGTTTGGCACCCCAATACCACCCTTCCCAGCTGTCGGGGTTGCGCACCTGCTGGGTAAACCCGCCCATCTTGTCGAGCAGGAGCGTGGAGCACCCGTGGGTGGCATGGACGAACATGCATTCCCCGTGGCCGTCACCCTGGACGAGGATGGCGAGGGGACCGTAATCCTTGTGAATGCGCCTGATCTCGGCGGCGATAAGGTCGGTAGCCTCATCCCAGGAGACGCGGACGAACTTGCTCTTTCCCCGGTTCTGGGTGTTCCTTTCGCCGTTGGGGTCCCAATCGACCCTCTTCAAGGGGTACCGGACCCGGTTGGGCGAGTATGTCCTTTTCTTGTAGGCCAGACTGAAAGGAGAAGGAAGGGCCTTCGTGAGGGGCTTCAAAGACTTCCCATCCTTGGTAATCTCCCAGGGGTTGAACCCTTTGGGGTCGTACTTCGAATCATAGTGGAGCGGCCTGATGCGGATGATCTTTCCGTCTTTCACATCCACCGCACAGGGAACAGCGCCGAAAATGCCGCCGCTTAAGCCGAGAGACTTGTAGACGGTCTTCATGCCCCTTTCGGAAGGCACCTTCCGGCCTCCGACCGTTCGAGTTCTCGGTGTCGCCTTCTTGTCGGACACGTGGCCCTCCTTATCACATGGAAACTCTTGAGAATTCGTAAAATCTATGCAAATATTCGTGCCATGTCAAGCCGCACTGGCTCCATGATCGGGATCTCCCTGACGGCTGATGCGGACTCGCCGCTGGGGCAGGACCTGGCTGCAGCAGATGGCGACCAACACGAAGAGGATGCGCCGGACTAAGGGTCGGACCTCTCGCGTTCAACCGCTCCGTACAGGTCTTCGCTCCCTCGACAAGCCAGACAGGTTGTACCGTCCGCAAGAGGATAAGCTTCCTTGCACACCGGACAGATTACAAACTCGCCCCGATGGCGTTTCCTGAGGCGGATGCTGTCGGCAACCCTGACCCGCTGGACGCCGCAGATGTCCCCCCCTGCCCTCTTCGCTTCGTCCAGAAGACGGCTCACATCCTGTTCTTTCTTGGTCTTCAGCTTGAGGAACCACGCCTTGAGCTCGGGCCACGCCTCGACTCTCGCAGGGTCAACGAAGACGCGGATTCCTTCACCCGTCTCCTTGTCGTAGAGGGTCAACGCGAATCTTCCGACGTTGACCACCGTCAGCCATCCATTGCCCGTGGTGCACGGCGTGAGGAGCTGAATGGAATCAGGGAGACATTTCGGGGTTTCGCACAGAGCGTCGAACAGGCCTTTCTTGGGGAGGTGTTTGTATGCCAAATCCACCATGAAGCCTCCGAGTATGACCCCGACGGCTTCAAAACCGTGGAAGGATTTGACGCGACTGACAAACTCCTCGAAAGTGTAAGAGAGGATCTTCCCAGATCGCTCTCTCTTGGTGCTTCTCATTGCGAAATTTATATGTCATAATGACATACTTTGTCAACAGACGTTGCGCGAAGACCGGACGTAGCTTCTCGGGAGCAGGATATGGTAGCTTGATGTATTTTGCTGACACGCTACGACAATCTTGACACCAAAACTCACGTGCAGGCCAAGAAGGCGCTCTTGTGCGCCATCACCGCTTTCTTCTGGTTCGCCCAATACATCTACGTTCCTTTCCTGACACCCTACCTCTTCACGCTCTCCATGACGGCGACCACGGTCGGCCTGATCGTCGGAGCTTACGGCGTTACACAGCTCATTCTCAGGATCCCCCTCGGCATCACCGTCGACATCGTGAGGAATCATAAACTATTCATCGTGATCGGGACCTTCCTCGCCGGCGCCTCTTCTCTGGGCATGATCATCTCTCCTTCTCCGGTGCTCTTGTGCATCGCAAACGGCGTGTCCGGGGTCGCCTCATCGAGTTGGATATCATTCACCGTCCTCTATCCTGTCTATTACGAGAAATCAGAAGGCACAAAGGCTATAGGCACGATAAACTTCTTCTCGAACGCCGGGAGATTGGCAGCCTACATCATAGGGGGTATTTTCTTCGAGCGCATCGGTATTCGCGGGCTTTTTGTCGTGAGCTTTGCAGCGGGGATGGCCGGTTGCATTCTCGCCTTGTTTGTCAGGCGGGAACCGGAGACAGCTCCGATGAACATCAGCATAGGAGGCCTCGTCCCGGTCATGAGGCAGAGAAGGCTCCTTTTTTCATCGATCACGAGCGCCCTTGCCTTTCTTGTGCTCTTTGGCACCGTTTACTCCTTTACGACGAGCACTGCCAAGAATCTGGGGGCCACAGGGCTGGAACTCGCGATGTTCGCGGTGTTGTTCAGCGCAGCGGGCATGTTGGGCTCCTACTTTGTGGGGACGAAGAGTGCCGGAAGGATAGGCGAAAAGTACCTGCTCCTCCTTGCCTTCCTTCTCTTGGGAGCGTACTGCTTCGGAACTGCCTTTTCCCGTTCGGTGTTCCCCTTCTTTCCTCTCCAGGTCGTCGCCGGGCTCGCCAACGGACTGCTTGCCCCGTCGCTCATGGCATACGCCATAAGACACGTCGACGCGGGCAGGAAATCGACTGCCATGGGCTTCTATCAGTCGGTCTACTGCCTGGGCATCACCATGGGTCCCGTTCTCATGGGTTTTCTAGTGGATCACGCATCGACGCGCACTTCATTCATCATCATGGCGCTTGTCGCCATCGCCTGCGCCACTGCGATCCCGCCCGTCTACGAGTCGAACTGGCTCGCCCGGGGTGAAAAAGGAAGCGCACCCTGACGGGTGCGCTGGTGCTCACCTAAAACGCGCCGTGGGCGATAAGCCCACGGTCGCACTCCTCAAACGCTCTTGGTGTGCAAGGCCGAAACCGGCAAGCAAGACCCTATATCTTGTTGCCCGTTTCCCATCCGGCGAAGGTGCTGTCCGGTATGAGGCCTGGCTTCTCACCGTCCCCTATGGAATAGACCTCGGAAACCTTCTTCTTCAGCTGCTCGGCGAGCTTGTTATTAGGCACGAAGGGCATGGCCGGAAGAACGGCGTCCGCCTTGAGAAGCTTCCGAGCACCTTCTTTCGTCTCGATCAGGACACCCTGCTTGTTGACCTCGATGACTTTCACCTCCGTGAGCAGAGTGACACCCTTCTTCTTGAACCAGTGAAAAAGGCGGGTCTTTCTCTCAGGGTACAGGCCGTCGCCCAGACCGGTTCCCATATCGACTATCGTGACCTTTCTGCCGCGCTTTGTGAGGAACTCACCGAGCTGACAACCCTGTATTGCGGCGCCCATGATGACTA
>Ga0326728_10017109_pt1 | contig 14611 bp, 12 predicted proteins | sample MB3enrmetagenome_FD_207602 | JGI IMG/M metagenome (GOLD analysis project Ga0326728, IMG submission 207602) | Lab enriched peat soil microbial communities from McLean, Ithaca, NY, United States - MB31MN | ecosystem: Environmental > Terrestrial > Soil > Wetlands > Peat | place: USA: New York...
TCTTCCACACCCTGGTTTGCACCACTCTCTTTTACGGCCACGGTTTTGGCTTGTTCGGAAAGGTCGAACGCGTGGGCCAGTTCGCCATCGTCCTCGCCATCTGGACCTTCCAACTCCTCCTCTCCCCCCTCTGGCTCCGCTATTTCTATTTTGGCCCCCTCGAGTGGCTCTGGCGCTCCCTCACCTACCTGCAGTGGGAGCCCTTCCGCCGCCCCGCCACCCCCTGAATTTCCCTCTCTCTCCGGTCGCGCCACACTCACCGCGCTTCACCCAGACTTGTCATTCCGACCGGAGCGGCCCGATCTTCTCTTCTGCGCCACTTTGTGGCGCATCGGGCCGCGCAGTGGAGGAATCGTGGCACCACCACCGCGTCTTGGCTCCATTCCCGTTTTTCGAATTTCGTTTTTCGACTTTCGCCTTCCGAACTCCGCCTCTTGTTCCCTGATACTCTTCTCTTCAACTGGCAACTGAAAGCTGAAAACTGTAAACTCTTCCCCATGTCCGCGCCCCCCCGCAAATCCTCCGAGCGCCAATCCCAATTCACCACCGTCTCCGGCCATCCCATCCGCCGCCTCTACACCGAAGCCGACCTCCCCAACTGGGACCCCGCCCGCGATCTCTCTTCCCCCGGCGAGCCTCCCTACACCCGCGGCATTCACCCCACCATGTATCGCGGACGCCTCTGGACCATGCGCCAGTTCGCCGGCTTCGGTGCCGCCGAAGACACCAACCAGCGCTTCCGTTATCTCCTCGCCCATGGCCAAACCGGTCTCTCCACCGCATTCGACCTCCCTACTCTCATGGGCTACGATTCCGACCACGCCCTCGCCGAAGGCGAGGTCGGCAAATGTGGCGTCGCCATCTCCTCTCTCGCCGACATGGAAGTCCTCTTCGACCAGATCCCTCTCGCCGATGTCACCACTTCGATGACCATCAATTCCCCCGCCGCGGTCATCTGGGCCATGTACCTCGCCGTCGCCGAAAAGCAGGGCGCCGACTGGAAGAAAATCTCCGGCACCCTCCAGAACGACATCCTAAAGGAATACATCGCGCAAAAGGAATACATCTACCCGCCCGAACCCTCCATGCGCCTAGTCATCGACACCTTCGAGTTCGGCATGAAGCACACTCCCAAATTCAATGTCATCTCCATCAGCGGCTATCACATTCGCGAAGCCGGTTCCACCGCCATCCAGGAACTCGCCTTCACCCTCCGCGACGGCATGGAATACGTTGAGTGGGGCGTCCGCCGCGGCCTCCCCGTGGACGAGTTCGTCCCCCAGCTCTCTTTCTTCTTCAACGCCCACAATGATTTCTTCGAGGAAATCGCCAAGTATCGCGCCGCCCGCCGCATCTGGTACAAAGTGATGTTCGAGCGTTACAAATCCACCAACCCGCGCTGTCTTGCCCTGCGCTTCCACACGCAAACCGCCGGCTGTTCCCTCACCGCGCAGCAGCCTATGAATAACGTCGTCCGTACCGCCATTCAAGCCCTCGCCGGGGTCCTCGGCGGCACGCAATCCTTGCACACCAATTCCCTCGACGAAGCCTGGGCCCTCCCCACCGAATTTGCCGCCACTCTCGCCCTGCGCACCCAGCAAATCATCGCCCACGAAACCGGCGTTACCAACACCGTCGATCCCCTCGGCGGCTCCTATTTCCTCGAAACCCTCACCAACGAAGTCGAGCAAGGCGCCTGGGACTACATCCGCCGCATCGATTCCATGGGCGGCATGGTCGCCGCCATCGAAAAGAGCTACCCGCAGCGCGAAATCGCCGAAGCCAGCTACCGCTATCAAATGTCCGTGGATAAAAAAGAAAAAATCATTGTAGGTGTGAACGACTACGTCACTTCGGAAAAGCCCCTCGAAATCCTGCAAATCGACGAAACCGTAGCCCACCGCCAGGCCGCCCGCCTCGCCAAGCTCCGCGCCGATCGCTCCTCCGCCGAAGTCGATCGTCGCCTCTCCGCCCTCCGCAAAGCTGCCGCAGGCTCCGCCAATCTAATGCCCTTCATCTACGACGCCGTAAAATCCTACGCCACCCTCGGTGAAATCTGCGAATCCCTCCGCCTCGTCTTCGGCTCCCACGAAGAAGTCCCCATCACCTGAATCAGTTCTAAGTCTTCAGTTCTAAGTTCTAAGTTTTCAGTTCTAAGTTTTGTATTCAGAGTCCTCTCTTTCTCTCTTTCTCTCTTTCTCTCTTCCTCTCTTCTCTTACCTCTGTGCCCTCTGTGTTCCTATCTCTGTGCCCTCTGTGTTCCTATCTCTGTGACCTCTGTGTTATAGTCCCTCTTACTCTTCATTCTTATGACCACTAATGAATTAACGCACGAGATCATCGGTGCAGCGATTGAAGTTCATCGCCAGCTGGGCCCGGGCCTTCTGGAATCCACCTATCGCAATTGTCTAATCCAGGAGCTAACCCTTCGAAGCCTGAAAGTCGCCTCAGAGCGGCCCATTCCAGTCGTCTACAAGGGCACAAAACTCGAATGTGGTTTCCGTCTCGATCTGCTGGTGGAAGACGAGATCGTAGTCGAACTCAAGTCCGTCGAAGCCATCGCCCTCGTTCACGAGGCCACGATCCTCACGTATCTTCGCCTCTCCCATCACCGTATCGGTCTATTGATTAATTTCAATGTTGCGATTCTCAAAGAAGGCGTCCGCCGGTATATCATCTAGGGTGGAACGGTGACACAGAGATCACAGAGACAAGAGCGCAGAGGTCACAGAGAAATGCCTGAAAAGAAAATTCGCGTCTTAATCGCCAAGCCCGGCCTCGACGGCCACGACCGCGGCGCCAAAATCATCGCCCGCGCCCTCCGCGACGCCGGCATGGAGGTCATCTACACCGGCCTCCGCCAAACCCCCGAGATGATCGCCTCCGCCGCCGTCCAAGAAGATGTGGACGTCGTCGGCCTCTCCATTCTCTCCGGCGCCCACAACACCCTCTGCCCCCAGCTCATGAAGCTTCTCCACGAAAAGGGCATGCACGATGTCACCGTTCTCGTCGGCGGCATCATCCCCGAAGCCGACATTCCCGCCCTCAAACAATCCGGCATCGCCGCCGTCTTCCTCCCCGGCACCTCCACCCAAGACATCATCGCCTTCATCCGCTCCCGCCTAGCCCAGCCCAGCTAGCCTCTGCACCCGCCATCTCGCCCAACATCTGTCTTTCTGTCGGTCTTTCTTTCTTCTCTTACCTCTGTGCCCTCTGTGTTCTTCCCTCCGCTTGCCCTGAGCGCTTTTCGCGAAGGGTGATCTCTGTGTTACCGTCCCTCTTCTCTTCTACTTCCCGGCCTCAAATCCTTTCTCAAACTTCACCCGGGTATACAAGACCCGAAACCCTTGCCGCATGATATTCCTCTGCGACACGCTGCCCGGCTGTGCCAGGCTAACCGCCATCGTGCACCTCGCCTCTGCCGCCCGCTGCAATCGCGCCTGCAGCAGCGCCGTCTGCACCCCGCGCCTCCGGAAATCCGGCAACGTGCTCGCCCCGAACAATCCCGCCACCGTCCCTCGCAGAGCCAGCGTCGCCCCTCCCGCCACGCGCCCATCCACCCTCGCCAAGTAGCACTCCGAATTCTTTCCCAGCGCGAACATTTTCATCACGCTCAGCATCTCCGCCGTCACCGGAAAGTATTCCGCGAACCCCTGCGCCACCGTCAGCGTCCACAAATCCATCTCCCCCGGCGCCGCCTTCCGCACCTGCACCCCATCCGGCGTCTTCCACCGCTCATCCCCCGCAATCCCTCGCACCATCACATTCGAGAATTCGCTGACGTGATACCCCCGCTCCTTGTAGTGTTCCAGCAGCGTGGCGTCCGCCAGCGGACACGTCTCCACCCGCACCGCCTCTTTCCTCGAAAAATAAAACTCTTCCAGCCGGTCAAAATCCTCTTTACTCACCGGCCCGTTCAATCCCAACCCGACTGCCTGCGTCACCGGCGAATTCGCCCCGCAATACACCGCATACCCGCCCGCAATCGCTTCCACCGCGCTATCGGATTCCGCCTGCAGCGCCTTCCTCATCTTCGCGCAAGCCACTGCTGCTTCACCTTCCGCCAGCTCAATCTCCCGCGCCAACGCCAGATCCAACAAAGGGATGTCCATCTTTCGAGTGTACCCCACTCTTTTCCTCTCCCGCCCTCGAGCAATAGTCAACTCTTCCCTCCGTCTTCTTGCGCTTCTTCTAATTCCTTCTTTTCCTTCACTTCCTTTGCTTCCTTCACCTCCTTTACTTCCTCTGCTTCCTTCCAACCTCTATCCTCTAACTTCTTATTTCTGCCTTCTGTGACCCCCGCTCCCCTCCCTTGTGTCCCCCATCCTCCCTCCCTGTTCCGGTCTTCTCCTTGTCCTCCCTCCGTGCCCTCTGTGTTCCGTCCTCTGTGAACTCTGTGTTACCGTCCCTCTTCTCTTCCTCCTGATAACTGAAAACTGATCACTGATAACTCTTCCTCTTGCTTCCTGATCACTGATATCTGATCGCTGATATCCCTTCACCTCCGTTATACTGAATCGTCTCCCATCTTCATCCGAGGTCTCCCTGTGCCCGTCTTGAAATCCTCCATCAACACCAAATCCCCCGACTTCCAAAAAAATTCCTCTCGCCTCGTCGAACTCCTCACTACCTACAAAAACGAAGAGGAGCAAATCCTCCAGGGTGGCGGCCCCAAAGCCATCGAATCCCAGCACAAAAAATCCCGCCTCACCGCCCGCGAACGCATCGCCGCTCTCATCGATCCCGGCACGCCCTTCTTCGAGCTCGGTCTCTATGCCGCTTACGAAATGTACGAGGAATGGGGAGGCGCCCCCGCCGCTGGCGCTGTCACCGGCCTCGGCCGCGTTTCCGGCCGCATGTTCATGCTCATCGCCAACGATGCCACCGTCAAAGCAGGTGCTTTCTTCCCCATGACCGCCAAGAAAGTCATCCGCGCGCAAAACATCGCCATCGACAATCGCATCCCTACCATCTACCTCGTCGATTCCGCCGGCGTCTTTCTCCCTCTCCAGGAAGATGTCTTCCCCGACACCGACGATTTCGGCCGCGTCTTCCGCAACAACGCCGTCATGAGCGCCCTCGGCATCCCGCAACTCACCGCCATCATGGGCATGTGCGTAGCCGGCGGCGCTTATCTCCCCGTCATGTGCGATCATATCCTCATGACCGAAGGCTCTGGCCTCTTCCTCGCCGGCCCTGCGCTCGTCCAAGCCGCCATCGGCCAAAAATCCACCGCCGAAGAACTCGGTGGCGCCAAAATGCACGCGCAAATCAGCGGCACCGTGGACTTCCGCGAACCCGACGACGATTCCTGCATCAAACGCATCCGCGCCCTCGCCGACAAAATGGGTGCGCCCAATCCGCCCATCTTCAGCCACGCGCGTCCCCACGAGCCGCTCTATTCTCCCGACGAAGTCTACGGCATCTTCTCCGATTTGCCCGGAAAACAGTACGACATGCGCGAAATCATCGCTCGCATCGTGGACGCCAGCGAATTCGAGGAATATCGCGCCGAATACGGCGAAACGCTCATCTGCGGCTACGCCCGCATCGGTGGCTGGGCCGTCGGCATCGTCGCCAACCAGAAAAAACACGTCACCACTCACGCGCCCCATTCCGATCAAAAGCGCATCGAATTCGGCGGCGTCATCTACACCGAATCCGCCGAAAAAGCCGCCCGCTTCATCCTCGATTGCAATCAGAATCGCATCCCGCTCATTTTTCTTCACGACGTCAACGGCTTCATGGTGGGTAAGGACGCCGAATGGAGCGGCATCATCCGCGCCGGCGCCAAAATGGTCAACGCTGTCGCCAACAGCGTTGTCCCCAAAATCACCGTGATTCTCGGCGGTAGTTTCGGCGCGGGAAATTACGCCATGTGCGGCAAAGCCTACGATCCCCGCTTCATGTTCGCCTGGCCCACCGCCAAGTTCGCCGTCATGAGCGGTGATGCCGCCGCGAACACCCTGGCCGAAATCAAATTCAAGCAACTCGAACGCGAAGGCAAAAAACTGGACGAGGCCGCCAAAAAAGAACTCCTCGACTCCATCAAAGCCACCTACGAACACCAAACCGATCCCCGCTACGCCGCCGCGCGCCTCTGGCTCGACGCCATCATCGACCCCGCCCAAACCCGCGACGCCCTGATCTGGGCCCTCAACGCCGCCTCCCTCAACTCCGAAATCGCTCCCTTCAAAACCGGCGTCCTCCAGACATAGTTCTCAGTTTTCAGTTCTAAGTACTAAGTCCTTCCACGCAGTGGCCAGGCGCCCCTTCTTTTCTTCCGATCTTTTCTTCTCTGTGAACTCTGTGTTCCGTCCTCTGTGACCTCTGTGTTAAAAATCCCCGTCTTTCTCTTTCCTCTTCTCCGAAACTTAAAACTGAAAACTTACCACTGACAACTCCCTACCCTTCCCACTAAACTCTCCTTGAACACCCATGACCTCACCAGCCCGCCTCCTACTCATCTCCATGTCCTTCGCCTTCGCCATCTGCATCCTGGGTCTGCTCCTGGGCATGCTCTATAGCCTCTACGAATCCTTCCTCCTCCACAGAGATCTCGAATCCATCCTCAGCCGCAGCATCCCCTACTACAAGGCCCTCGGTCTCTTGGGAATCCTCGGCATGCTTCTCTTTTTTGTTTTCTTGTTTTTTCAAATCGCCGAAAAAGGCAGCAAGAAATCCAAATAATGGTTCAGCCCAGAATTCTATCCTCGCCTATCCATGGATCGCGAACTACTCCAGCCATCTCGGTAAGGCGCAGGTGGTATTGTCATCCCGAGCGGAGGTCTGCGCCGTCTGCAGACCGTAGTCGAGGGATCGCGGCTTGATTGCTCGGCCACGTCAGACGCGATCGGACGGGCACTACCCTATGTGCTGCACAAAAATAGAGCACGGTCATTTTTCGCTGAATCCATCCCACCCGCTTTTTCTCTCTTCGCGCCTAACGCGTCCCCACCATCAAATGTGCGGGCCCCAGAAATCGCACGCGCTTAACATTCCGAAACCCCGCCTCATGCAGCCACGCGCTATACTCGCTCTCGCTGTAAGTGTTCCCGTCGCGTGTTCCCACCAGCATATTCAACGCAAACAGCGCCGCGTGCTTTGGCGCTGTCTTGTCCGCTTCCAAAATGAAATCGCTGATAACGACGCGCCCCTTCGGCGCCAGCGCCTCATAGCAGCGCCTCAGCAAATCACGATTCCCTTCCGGCCCCAGCATGTGGCAAATGGCCGAAATAAGAATCACATCGAATCCCTGGCCGAGAAGGTCTGTGCGAAGATCCCCAGCCCGCGTCTTGATTCGCGCGCCCAGCCCCGCCTCTTCGATGTGCCGCTGCGCGATCGGCAGCACCTCCGGCAAGTCCAGCAATTCCACCTGCAGCTTCTCGTTGGCTTGCGCAAACGCAATCGAATACGCCCCCGAACCTCCGCCCACGTCGAGCATTCTCCGCGCACCTTGAACGCCTACGGCTTCCACCACATGCGGCGCCCGCGCTTGAGCATAGTGATGCATCGCGGCAATAAACGCTTCCGTCCAATCATCCCTAGTCTCAGCAGCCTCCTGCCGCTTCACCGAAGTCCCCGCGCGCACGCATTCCGTCAGCGTCGACCAGCGCTCCCAAAGATGCACGGTATGCATCATCGCTGCCCGCGCATCGTCCGGCGACTTCCCGCCGAAATACCGCGCCGTCACCGGCGTATCGCGGAACATCCCTCCGCGCTTCGTCAACATCCCCATCGCCACCAGAGCATTCAACAACATCTCCGTCGCCCGCGCGTCCGTTCCGATCTTGGCGGCCACCTGCCCAGCCGTTGCTCCATCGCCAATCGCCGCAAAAATGTTCAGCTCAATGCCGGTCAGCATCACCCGGCTCTCCTGAAATCCCCGGATCGTCAACAGGAGGTCCTCTGGGAGTTCTCCCGCAGCGTCCCTGGCCTTCATCTTTTTCGCCATGCTCGTCACTCTAAATTTCCTCTCCCCCCAACAATGCATCACCACCTGTTTGGAGTGCGGTCCCGCAACCGCGGGACCGCTTTTGCGATGTCACCCTCATCTCCCAAACCAATCGCCAGCGCAAAATCGCGACCACCGTAAAACCCGCCCCCTCCGCCCCGCCTCAAAACGTTGTCATTCCGATCCCGCAGAGCGGGACCCGATCTTCTCCTCCGCGCCGCATTCTGGCGCGTCGGGCCGCGCAGTGGAGGAATCTGCTTTTCCTTTTCCTACCCGCCAGTGGCCCCCACGCCGTCTTCGCATATGGGCCTTGGGTTTACATTCTGAGGCCACCCCACCCGGGAACTTGAGGGTGCCCCACTCTTCGTCCGCCTCCGGCGGGAAGGGTGGCCTCTTACCATCGCACGCCTAGGTCCCTCCGCTCTTCTCTGTGGACTCTGTGCTCGGCGTCTACCCCGACCCAGTCGGGGTGGCCTCAGCGAAATCCTTTCTCCTTCATTGCTTCCTTGCCTCTTTGCTTCCTTCCTTTGCTTCTTTCCTTTGCTTCTTTCCTTCTCTTCCTTGCCTTTCTCTCTGTCCTCTGTATCACCGTCCCTCTACGCTTTTCTCTTGGTTTTGCTGTGAGCTGTCAGCTATCGGCTGTCGGCTTCTTTACGGCTTCATCCTCACCGTTTTCCCCGTCGCCGCCGATTCCCGCGCCGCATCCATAATCTCCGCCACGATCACATTCGTCTCCAGCGACGACAATCCATCCGGCTTCGCTCCATCCACGATCACCGCTCGCAGGTACGTCAACTCGTCATCGTAAGGCGGCGCCACTTTCTTCGCCGTTACCTTCTGCTCTTCCTTCTCCCCCGCGCGTCGTTCTCTCAACTCATCCCGCCCTGCGGTAATCACATACCCTGTCTTTCCGTACACTTCCGTATCCTCGCGTCCGAATGCCCAATTCCACGAAGCCTGCAAAATCGCCTGCGCCTTCGGATACGTCAGCACGATCGTTGCCTCATCATCCACTTTCGGATAAACGTCCGGCTTGATCTGCTGCGTTATCGCCGTAACCGTCAGCGGCCTTTGCCCGTCCATCAGCCATGTCGTCAGGTCCGCTCCGTAGCACCCAAAGTCATACAGCGCCCCGCCCCCATTCAGCTTCGGGTCCGTCAGCCAACTCAGAAACTCCGGCCCCTCGCCAATCTCTTTCGGCCCCTGATGCCCGAAGTGCGCCACAATCTTCCGCACCTCTCCAATCTCACCCGCGTGCACCACATCAAACATCGTGTGCGTGCTCGGCACCCAGTCAATTCCGTAGTTCACCAGCACCTGAATCTTGCCCTCGTGGGCCGCCTTCTCAATCGCCAGCGCGTCTTCCCGGCTCACCGCCAGCGGCTTCTCCATCATCACCGAAACGTGATGCTTCGCGCAGATCTCCACAATCTTCCGGTGCTCAAACGTATTGGTATAAACCAGCACCGCTTGCGGCTTCGTCGTCACCAGCATCTCTTCCACATCCGCGTGATACAACCCCGCATCCAGCCCAAACTTGGCCGCATACTGATCGAACAGCTTGCGATCCGGCTCGCTGATTCCCACAATCTTGATATCCGTCCGCTTCGCCGAACTCGTCAAAAATCCCCACGCATGCCCGTGTACCAACCCCACGATCGCCACCCGCAGCGGCGCCGTCTCCGCCGCCATCGCCCCCGCCACGGCCACAACCAGCCACGCTGCCAAAATCAAAATACCCCGCACCAATCTCATCGCACCCTCCCGAGAATCCTCTCGCATCATATCACCGCGCACTTCCCCGAGCGTCCTACTCGAACTTGTCATTCCGACCGGAGCGGCCCCATTTGTTTTCCGCGCCGCAGTTTGGCGCGTCGGGCCGCGCAGTGGAGGTACGGTTTTCCATCGCACGTCTTTTGTGCGATGAATCCCCCTTCCTTTCTTATCTTCTCTGCGAACTCTGCGCTCTCTGTGTTCTCTGCGTAATCTTTTCTCTTTCCTCCTCTGTGCCCTCTGTGTTCTTCCCTCTGTGACCTCTGTGTTATAGTCCCTCTTTCTTTCTTACTTCCCTCATGGACTCCGTCACCCTCATCGAATGTCCCCGCGACGCCTGGCAAGGCCTTCCCGGCTTCATTCCCACCGAAACCAAAGTCTCCTACCTCGGCGAACTCATCGCCGCCGGCTTTCAACACCTCGACGCCGTCAGCTTTGTCTCTCCCAAACACGTCCAGCAAATGGCCGACAGCGAACAAGTCATGTCCCAACTCCTCTCCACTCTCCCTCCCAACACCGTCCCGCCCGAAATCATCGGCATCGTCGTCAACGAAAAAGGACTTCGCCGCGCCCTCGCCACTCCCGGCGTCTCCACCATCGGTTATCCCTACTCCATCTCCGCCTATTTCCGCCGCGCCAACGCCAACATGACCCGCGCCGAATCCCGTTCTTTCGTCGAAACTCTCAAGGGCGAAACCAAAACCGCCAACAAAAATCTCGTCATTTACATTTCCATGGCCTTCGGCAATCCCTACGACGAGCCCTGGGGCCCCGAACTCGTCCAGGACACCCTCGACTGGCTCAAGGACATCCGCGTCAATACCGTCTCGCTCGCCGACACCGTCGGCACCGCCTCGCCCGATCTAGTCCGCGAGCTCTTCTCTCAAGTCAAGGATCACGTTGCCGGAATCGAACTCGGCGTCCATCTGCATTCCCGCCCCGACCACGCCGAAGAAAAAATCCTCGCCGCCTACCAAGCCGGCTGCCGCCGTTTCGATTCCGCCCTCACTGGACTCGGCGGCTGCCCCTTCGCTGGCGACGCTCTCGTCGGCAATATCCCCACCGAATCCGTCCTCTTCGCCTTGGCCAAAGCCGGCGCCACTCCCCCCATCGACCCCGCCCGCCTCACCCGCCTCCTCCACCTCTCCCACCAAATCCGCTCCACCTACTCCCACGAACCCCCTCCCAACTAACCCTGCCCCTTTATTCCACTCAATCCGAATTTGTCATCCCGACCGGAGCGGCCCAAGTCTAGTTCGCGCCATGCCCACGCTTGTCATCCCGACCGGAGGCCCGCGCCGTTCGCGGGCCGCAGTGGAGGGATCGTGAGACAATCACTCCTCTTCACCAAGCCCGTCATCCCGACCGGAGCGGCCAAATCTGGACCCGCATTTCACCCCTGCTTGTCATCCCGATCCCGCAAGGCGGGACCCGACTTTCTCTTCCGCGCCGCTCTATGGCGCGTCGCGCCGCGCAGTGGAGGGATCGTGGCACAATTCTTCCGTGGCCGGGTGCCTCGGGCACGGAGTGCGTGCCTGGGTCTTGGATTTCCATTCTGATCCCACCCCACGCCTGAACTTGAAGGTGCCCATCCTTCGCCCGCCTCCCGCGGGAAGGGTGGGCTCTTACGATCGAGCACCTCGGCCCTTCTTTTCTTCTATATCGACTCTGTGCTCTCTGTGTCCTCAGTGTAATCCTTCGCCTTTCTCTGTTCTTCTCTGTGACTTCTGTGTTCTTACCTCTGTGATCTCTGTGTTACCGTCCTTCCTCTCTTCGTTTCCTGGTCGCCGATATCCTTGTTCTTTCCCCACTGCATTATCTTTAATTCCTGAACTGACAACGGATAACTGAAAACTGTAAACTCTCTCCCAGGAGCCCCCACCATGCCCTACGAAACCCTCCTCCTCGAAACCGACGGCCCTCTAGCCACCATCACTCTCAACCGTCCCGAAAAGCGCAACGCCATCTCTACGCCCATGATCGCCGAAATCCAGACTGCCCTCGACGACCTCGAAAAGACCCACGTTCGCGTTGTCATCCTCACCGGCGCCGGCACGGCCTTCTGCGCTGGCATGGACCTGGACATGCTCCAAAGCATCGCCAGGCAATCCCCCGCCGAAAATCAGGAAGACTCCCGCCGCATTGCCAAATTCTTTCGCCGTATCTGGAGTTATCCCAAGCCGCTCATCGCCGCCGTTAACGGCCACGCCCTGGCGGGAGGCTGCGGCATCGCCACGCTTTGCGATTTCACCCTCGCCGTTCCCGAAGCCAAATTCGGCTACACCGAAGTCAGAATCGGTTTTCTTCCCGCCATCGTCTCCGTTTTCCTCACCCGCCAGATCGGCGAAAAGCGCGCCCGTGATCTCCTCCTCACCGGCCGCCTCGTCGCAGCCGCCGAAGCCAAGGAACTTGGCCTCGTCAACGAACTCGTCGCCCCCGAATTGCTCATGGATCGCGCCCGTGAACTCGCCGCTTCCATCCTCGCCGCCAGCCCCGCCAGCGTCTCCCGCGCGAAACACCTGCTCATCTCCGCCGAGGTTGCCAGCCTCGATCACGACCTCGAGCGCGCCATCCTCGAAAACGCCCGCATGCGCTGCAGCCCCGACTTCCGCGAGGGCCTCGCCTCCTTCCTCGAAAAACGCAAACCCCTCTGGCCCTCCGACCCCAGCAAGCCCTGAGCCGTCAGCCTACAGTCCACAGCCAACAGCCAAAAGCAGACCACTGGACAGCGCGCCCGTATAAATACATACTAATGAATATAATTAAGCGTGTACTATGCAACATTACAGCAAGCTCGAAGTCTGGCGGCGCAGCCACGAACTGGTGCTTGCGCTCTACCGTTGCACGGACTCTTTTCCCGTCACAGAGCGCTATGGGCTGAGCACCCAACTCCGCCGCGCCGCTTCCTCCGTACCGACAAACATCGCGGAAGGCTCAAAACGAGCCACCCCGAATGACTATGCCCATTTTCTGAACATTGCCGAGGGCTCTCTATCCGAAACGGAATACCTTCTCATTCTCAGTCGCGATCTGGGCTACATTCCCCAAGACGTAGCCAGAGATCGCCTCGCCGAAGTTTCGGAACTTCTGAGAATGCTTCATGCTCTTCGAAAAACAGTGCAAAAGGATGCACCACCCAACCCAGCCCTACAGAAACCCGCAAGGGCTTAATTACTCACAAGCGGCTACCAGCCGGCGGCCGTAGGCCCTCGGCTGCTAGCTGTCGGCTCTTGGCTTTACGCAGTCGGCTAATGGCTGTCGACTGTAGACTAGCGGCTTTCGACCATTTTCTCTCGCGCCAAGTTTCCGGCATACTAGTCGTGCTCGATCAAAACACCCATGCTCACTCATCACGATGTCACCATCCGCGTCCGCTACGCCGAAACCGATCAAATGGGCGTTGTCTACCACTCCAACTTCCTCATCTGGTTTGAAGTCGGCCGCGTCGAGATCATGCGCGCCCTCGGCTTCGACTACAAACAGTTGGAAATCCAGGACGACACCTACATGGTCGTCGCCGACGTCCATTGCCGCTACCACCATCCCGCCCGCTACGATGAACTCCTCACCGTCCGCACCCGCATCCTGGAAGCCAAAACCCGCACCCTGAAATTCGGCTACGAAGTCTTCCGCCAGTCCGACCAGAAACTCCTCGCTACCGGCCACACCATCCACGTAGCCTGCACGCGCGCCGGCCAGGTCAAACAATTTCCCGATAAATACAAACAAGCCTTCCTCGCCCTCGTCCCCACTCCTTCCGACAGGATCCCCTCATAACATTTCGTCAGCTTTTCTCTGTGCTCTCTGTGTCCTCTGTGGTCAATACTTCTCTCTGCGAACCTCAGCGTACTCAGCCGGGTGCCCCAGGCATGGAGTGTGTGCCTGGGTCTTGGGTTTCTCTTCCCTCTGTGCGCTCCGCGTTTTCCTTCTTCTTTCTTAACTCTGTGACCTCTGTGTTCCTACCTCTGCGATCTCTGTGTTACCTTCCCTCTTCTCTTCTTCCTCTCCGAAACTTAAAACTTACAACTGAAAACTGATAACCTTTTCCCCCTCACCCCAGCACCTCCAAAAAATAAGTGAACATCCTCCACCCCGCCACCCAACTAAACGGCGCCAGCTCCAGCGAATAATGTCCCACCGGCAATTCCAGCGTCCGCGGCTCCGCCCCGTTCTTCCGCAGCGCCCTCAGCATCTCCTGCGTGAACTCCGGCAAAAACGTCGGATCGTACTTCCCGTACACCATAAACGTATGCCGCTGCGCCCCCATCCCTCGCTCCACATACGGCATTGGACTGATCGGCATCCAAAACTCCCGCAACTCCTCCACGCTCACCTCGTTCCGCAATCCTTCCCACACATGATTCGTCGTCATCCCTTGGCTCACCACGTCCGCAAAAAAGGTGGACACATGAAAAAATCCTCCCGCCCGCACCCTCCGGTCGTGCACCAGCGTGATGTATCCCACCGACGAGCCAATACTCGTCCCCAATATCCCCAGCCGGTCGTACCCCCGCTGTTCCAGCCACGTTAAACACGCCCGCGCATCTTTCACCGCCTGCCGGTTCGCCTGCAGCGTCAATCCAATATTCGGCCCCACTAATTGGTCCGCGCGCTCATGCCCTTTCGCCATTCGCCGGTCGTGGTACGGCAAACTCATCTTCAGCGCCGAAATCCCCATGCGCTGCAGCCAGTGGCACAAGGCCACCTGCCCGTGCCACTTCGCATTCCAGTTCGGCAGAATCAGCACTGCCGGCCCAATCTTCTTCCCCGGAAAAAACTGCGCATGCACAACGTTGTTCTCCGCCCAAGCCGACTTCACCGTGCTCGTAAACGTCAGCACATTCTCCCCATCCAGCCGGTAGTCCCGCACCTCTTCCGCCGCAT
>Ga0326728_10017110_pt1 | contig 14611 bp, 12 predicted proteins | sample MB3enrmetagenome_FD_207602 | JGI IMG/M metagenome (GOLD analysis project Ga0326728, IMG submission 207602) | Lab enriched peat soil microbial communities from McLean, Ithaca, NY, United States - MB31MN | ecosystem: Environmental > Terrestrial > Soil > Wetlands > Peat | place: USA: New York...
TTGGAACCACTCAATTTGGCCTTGGAACTTTTAGACTAAGAAACCTTTGCCTTGTAGCTATGAGAATCCGAATTTGATACTTCTGTTGTGTTAGTTGCTATGTCAATCTCGGAAACATTGTTGCTGCCAGAGTTAATAATATATGCATATGGTGCTGCACATACGATACTCACCAGCATTAAAATCATAGCAGCTAAAATTAAGGCTATCGAACACAACTTTTGTTTATTGATCACGTATTTCAATTCCTTTCCTGTATCATTAGTTAGTAAAATTCGACGATTATTCCGCAAGATATGGAATATTTATCTACATGTTTCTAAGTGTTGTAACATATTTAACTTCGAGTATAAATAAATACAGTTGTATACTTGTAATCACAACATTGTTAACTTCTTAATCATCGATTCATTTTGGATCAAAATCCGATCTTATAGTCGTAAATATCGTAAGGAATAAGCTACTATAGGCTCAAGGTAAGGTTCTATTCTTTAGAAAAAGCATAATGTTAGATCCTGACTACTTTACAAGTAATAAAAAATAATTATTAATATTTGTTTGTTTTTTGACTGCGAAAAATCTTATGCGGGATTATTTTTTGTTTAGAAGCAAATTTTCATAGAATTAATTTAAAATAACTATGCAGATAATTATGTATTGTACCGTTGTATCATATACCACAAACAGACCTAAAAGAGTGTAATATAAAGGGCATAATGGAATTAACTAGCATAGTAGAGTTACTTGGAAGATGTTGGTCTTACTTCGAATTAAATGTACTTGCCTGGTACGTTATATTTACTCAGGAAAACAAGGACATCTTCTGAAAATGATATCAAAAATTTGCATATCAAATACAGAATGTGAATACCCATACTGTGGTGCTATTAGATAAAAATAGAAAACCGTGATTTAGAATTCAGGTAGTGCTTATATGTTCATATTTTTCATTAATAGTTATTCCTACATTAAATATACGTGTTTAATATGGTTATTTTTACGTTGAATTTTAGATGGATTCTATTGTCTATAGCATGGTTAATAGTCCTACCAGCTTCAATGTTGGCTGTATCGGAGCTAATATATTTATTAGGAATTTATCATTGCGTTAAATTAAACGGAAAACTATGGGAAAGCTTAGAACTACAGCAACCAGGAGTAGAATCTTTCTCTAAAAAAGTTAAAATTATATTGAAAGTTAACTTATATTTGGGTTTATTTTTATATTAGCTTATAGTCTCATGATTTATGACGCATTAGGACACGATAAACTGAATTCATATGAGATAGTTTGTTTCTCTTTCATCCTGACACTTATATCACTAATAACAATTATCACTAATAACAATTAGACTATTAGCAAACCAATCTCGTTTTTTAGTACCTAAAATGGGAATATTAGGCTCTTCAAAAGAGAATGAACTTAACCATATTAAGAGATTTAACGAACAAACAATAGGACATTTTCATACATTTGTATGTACAGCTTTGATAATAATTGGGATCATTATTTCGGGAAACATTATCACAGATCAGAATATATTATTATTCCAACCGATCCCAATTGGTTCTTTTGTCTATGCTTGTTGTATATATATTTTGGCTTTGCTTATTATTACACCAGCTATAGAATTATTACTATGTTTTGAGACTTTCCAACCAATCCACCAAATACGCAGCAATACTATATCTATAACTAAAGAGATCCCAGATGAAAAAGATATAACTGACGAACTCTGCCAACAAGACCATCTCCGTAATTGACAGCTCCACAAACACTGTCACAGCCACGATCCCTGTAAGATCTCCTAATGGAGTTGCAGTCACCCAGATGGAGCGAATGTATGTGTGTGAGCTGTGGCAGTTACAATGCTCCAAGCAATGTCTCTGTGATTAACACAACCACAAACAAGGTTACAACAATGTAACTGTAGGACTCCATCCCGTTGCCTTTGGGCAGTTTATAGGTGTTAATATTCAAAAGGCTAAATTTAATGGTTCCAAAGCTAAAGCTTCTTTGAGTAAACATAAACAAAAAACTACTCCAAACACCATAAAACAGGAAAAAAATCACTCAGTATTAAAGTATATAAAAAATAGTTGAATTTCTATTTCCATTAAATGAAAGTAGTGACTCAACGACAGACTTATATTCTTGCTTTCGGTGATATGGAAATTTTGAAACAGAATATAGTCAAATGTATAGAAGTTGTGAAGATTCCATAAAATCGATACGCAAATATTTGACTATATTACGTATCACTACTATAAAGTAAAGTATCCACATCTAAAGCGGTGAGTAGCCTGCATTATAATCGTGAAAATGAAACAACGTTTAGTATTAAAAGTAAATAGAGAATGTGGAAAATAATAGTAGGGGACCTTGGAAGAGTTGTGTCTACTGTTACCCATATACAGTTACTTCAAATATATGCCCCTAGACAGACATTATATTTTTAAAATCTGTAAGACTAATTTTATCAAATGTTCTGTAAACCTAACTATAGATATTCTACGTGGATAGAAAAAGAAGAATGAATAGAATAAGAACATATAGATAATTGCAGTGTATAAATCTCCATGCATTAAGGAAAATATGCTTAGTATGCCCAAAAAGAGCATGACTATTCTAAATATCCATACTGAAGCGAAATATTCCTGATCCACGACGTTTCTCCAATGCACACACTACTTTCCATATTCACATCATCTTGGATGGATAAATAATTATTCACTATTTGGAAACTTAATTTGTGAAATATAAGGAAACTTATGTATGGAATTTAAGCGTAATCTATTCACTAGTATTTAAATAGTCTATAAAACTTTTAGTATATAAAATGAATTATTTAAAATATTTATCGCTTATAATATCTGTTAAATTAACATATTTCTTATATAATTAATGAAAAGTTGAATATGATGCTTTTGATGCCGAAAATTTGATTATCATATTACCGCACAATCAGTTTAGAATGAAAGCAAGGATATGCCTTAACACATTCGCTATTTGGTCAGAGATATATTCATTCTGTATTATTACAACTGAGTGAGTAAATAGGAGTTTTTTGATCCTATTGTGTAAGATTGTGAAATAGTGTATCGTTCTCTTTCGAGGATATATTTTATTAATATTATAATTTCAATTTTATTCCGGAAGTAGAGACACTGTGATGAATATATTGTTTTAAAATCTATGTATTTTTAGGAAATTTAGGTAATAAATGCGTCCTATAATTTAAGATGAAACAGGGTAATGCATAGTTTTTACCAAAACATATGCATTTTAGGGTTAAGGTACTTCAAACATTTGGACCAAAACTAGATAGCTGTTCAATCATTTTATCATGGATGCTCTAATCTGTGTAACGCTTTCAATGCGGGTATGTTGTTAGTGTTAAGTTTTATTGCTTTCTTATAATCAAAGATTGTGGCCGCCTTATCGCCTTTAAATTCGTCAATGTTCCCCTTTGCACCCCACTCCCATGAATTGTTTGGATCAAGCATCAAGCCTTTATCTACGTAACCTTCTTCGTCGCCATATTTACCTTGCAGACCCAATATCATGCCTTTCTTACGTTTATATTTATAACTATAAAATCAGATTTATTTAATCTGTTTGGATAAAGTATTTTTCTTGTTCAAGGCTTCTGAATCATGTGGGTTAATTTCAATTGCTTTGTCATATGCTTGTATTGTTTCATCGGCTTTGTTTAATCACTGTAGAGCACTCCTGCTCCAATGTCAAATCAAAAAAGATCCAAACGACGTTGAGGAATAAAATTTGCTTAGAACTATTGAAAATATTTCTATAGTCCTTCTAGATCTTCAAAGTCTTTGATATCTAAACACAAAAAACATATAACTTATTCCAGAGGTCAATGTATCCCTGTTAAAATCATTATCGAAATTATGTACTATCCTATTCCTGAAGCCAATTCCTGGTAAATCAATTAGTTTCATGACTTTAAGGACAGCAACCTTTTACATAGTAATCACATATTTCTAAGTGATAAATACTGAGCTTTGCTCAAAATTATGAGACAGACAAACATGAACTAGGAGGTACTATTATGCCTAAGACAGTTATTCAATATCTTCTGAATCGATTAAAACAGCTGGGCATCAGGGATATTTTCGGCGTGCCAGGAGACTATGCTTTTCCTATCAACAATGCCATATGTGATGATAAGGATCTACGTTGGATCGGTTGCTGCAATGAGCTGAATGCCGCTTATGCTGCGGACGGCTATGCTCGTATCAATGGCATGTCAGCATTGTCTACAACCTTTGGAGTGGGTGAACTGTCAGCATTATGTGGCATAGCAGGTTCTTATGGGGAGCATACAGTGGTATTTCATATTGTGGGAATGCCAAATATGCAAGTTCAGGAGAAACATGCCATAGTACATCATGCTCTTGGCAACGGAGAGTTCGACCTATTCATGAAGATGGCTAAGCCTATCGTATGTGCGAAAACGGTGCTTACCCCAGAAAATTGCATTCATGAAGTCGAGCGCGTCATCGCGGCAGCCATGGGATATCGCCGTCCAGTCTACATTGCCATACCTAAAGATTATGTCAATGAGAATGTCTCATGTTGCCCTTCATTAGCAAAAGTGCCCGTAAAAAGTGATCCTGAAGTGCTGGAAGAAGTGGCCTCAATCATTATAAATAAATTGTCAAATTCAAGGAAAGCCTGTATTATGCCCGGCATTTTTGTTGACCGTTTCGGACTCAAGGACTTGACTACAGACGTGGTTAATGCTTCAGGCTTACCTTATGTGACCATGGCAATGGATAAGGCAGTGCTCGACGAGACTAATCCTTCTTACCTGGGATTATACAGCGGACATCTTGTGAATCCTGAAATTAGGGATTTCGTGGAATCCTGCGACTGTATACTTGCCATAGGCACTATCTTGTCTGATATAAATTTGGGGGGAGTAGGTAAATTCACAGCAAGACTGGACAAATCCCGCATAATCAATATCATGCCTTCTGATGTACATATCGGGCATGCTGATTACCCGAATCTAAAAATGTCAGATGTACTGAATGAGCTCAGCAAAAGGCTTCATAAACGTAATGATATCATAGGACCTGTAGCTAAGCGTCCCACAATGCCTAAGGTGGACGTTGGCAACCTAATAACGGCTGATTATTTATATGCGAGCTACGCGAATTTTTTTAAGCCAGATGATATCATCATAGTGGATTTAGGTACATCCTTTTACGGGTTATTGCCAATATTTTTACCTAAAGGATCTAAGTTCCATAGCCAGACGCTCTGGGGGGCGATAGGTTGGGCTACTCCAGCTTCATTTGGCGCATCACTGGCTGCACCGGATCAACGGGTAATTCTCATAACAGGCGAAGGGGCACACCAGATGACTGCCCAAGAAGTATGCCAGTTCTACCGCTTTGATCTAAAGCCTATCATTTTCGTTCTGAATAATAACGGTTACCTGATAGAAAAAATGCTATCTGAGAAGTTAGATTACTGTTATAACTATCTTGCTCAGTGGCAATATCATAAATTGCCAGAGATGCTTGGCTGCGAGGGTTGGCTGATTAGAAAGGCCACCACCTGTGGTGACCTGGATAAGATCATGAGAGAGCTGGATAACAATAAAACAGGTGCTTATATAGAGATTGTTACGCCAGAAATGTCAGCACCCCCGCTTATGGAGGTAATTCATAGAAACTTGTAGACGCTATAAGTGAAACTATTAAGAGAGTTGTACTTGCAGAAGCACCCTTTTCGATTCAATAGGAAGTTTATTTATGAAAGGAAATGAGAAGATTATTGAACAACTGAACGCTCGTTTACAGATGAATTGATCTCTATCCACCAGTACCTTATCCATGCCAAGATATGCGAAAATTGGAATTACAAGCAACTAGAATAAATTATCCAGAAGCGAGCCATCGTCAAAATGAGGCATACGAAGAAGCTGATCGCATGGATCCTTTTCTTCGAAGGGAGCCAATAATCCGCAAACTGAACCAAATAATCATCTGCGCCGAAGTGCCAAATATGCATGAGTATGACCATGGAGCCGCAGAATCGGCTATTCGAGGTTACAACGAAAGTACCCATCATACGGCTACGGCGGCTACATGATCTGATCTGATGTGAATACTAATAGATAAAAACTCTAACTCAAATATATGGAGTAATTCTACTAGGATAAATTGATAGCAATTCATGTGTGTATTTTGGAACAATTACCTATCTGCATTTAAAGTCAAGCTTGTCTATTATATATTGTACAAGTTGATTTAATTTTAATACACGCTATTACTTGAAAGATTGCTATCCATTCTTGATCCTTGAAATTTTGCGCTCTCTTGACACCACAGAGATATCCTAAAGATATACAATCTCAATCCTTCATCATGACAACAGCAATGAATAACTGGGATCTTATGAGCATCAGTGAAGTATAAAAAAATTGATCTTATAAATTGTAGGTAAGAGACACTATTTTTCGAAAAGGTATTAAATCATTTTTTTACTTTTAAGACCATGAAAATAATCTTTTGTAATGAAAGATTGCAATCCCACTAATATCCAGATATAAAAACGCAAAAAAATAGTAAAACATATTAATAAATTATTTTTTATTGAAAGTAAAAAGATGGAGAAATTTGTTAGAAATTTATTAATTGAGACTATGGTATAAAAATTGAGTTTCTGATTCAACTTATTCATATTTTTAGTTTTATTTAGAATACTAAATTATTATTTTTTTGTATAATCTTTCTATTTATAATTGTACTTTGGGCTAATTAGTTCAAAGTGTTCCATGAGCTCCCTATGCTCTATGAGTAGTAGATCAGCAATTCTTCTTGTTTTGGATGGTACTTAGAAAATTCAGAGATTTTGGTACAAAATCTATGCATTAATATTGTGCTGTATAAATCAAATGATTTGAAAATATTGACAAAAAAATAGAATTGTACTGATCATCGATCAAGACTTTCGGTAAAGGAATATGTATTGTCTTTGAATATCATTTTTATCATTGAGATATTATATATTCACAAAACATACAATATCAACTAAATATACAAAGAGTACCCGTTTATATATTCTCAGTGCTTCTTTGACAGGATCAGCTGTGGATGACAAGCTTTACAAAAAGGCTCTTAATCTTGAGTATTTCACTGTAGGATATAACGTTCTTGAGGGTTTCTTTTCTATATTCTTCGGAGCCCACTCAGGGAGTATAGCCCTAATAGGTTTTGGTCTGGATAGTATAGTTGAATCTCTTTCAGGTCTTATCCTTATCTGGAGACTTAGTAAGCATGAAGTGTGCTCAGAAGACGAGGAGAGAACAAGCGAAAATAAAGCCATAAAATTTGTGGCAGCCACTTTCTTCTTGCTTGGAGCTTATGTGCTTTACGAATCTGCAAAGAAGTTAATATTCATAGAGATTCCTGAGCCTTCGCTACCAGTGAATCATTATAGCCAGCCTTTCAGTGGTTATCATGCCTATACTTTCGTTTAGAAAGCGCGATCTGAGCATACAGATAAATAGCAAAGCACTAGTAGCTGACTCTAAGGAAACATTGACCTGCGCTTTCCTATCGGTGCCTTTACTGTTGGGACTTACAACTAACTACTTTTTCGGCTTCTGGCAGGCAGATTCTCTAGTCGGGTTAATAGTAGTGGTATTCTTGATCAGAGAGGGACGAGAGTGGTGGGAAGAGGCAAACAATGGTGAAGATTAGTAGACAAAAGGAGTACAGAGAGATACTCTTCCTATACATAGTAACTCTGTGAGATCTAAGTTTCCCTGGATACTAAATACAGTAGGCTATAACACTTTTTGAATAGGCTCTTGTAGTTCGTGCACCTTAAACCTTGAAAACCTTCCAGATATTACCAAAATTTCAACCATAGCTTTTATTATCCGTATCCTCTGGAAGTAGCTTAATATTTAATCTACTATTCTACTTGATAAATCTTTGAATATGGGCAGCGTGTTTATATATAGATTTTATATAAAACATATGTACCGATAAAAAAGATAAATTAGGTTTTTTTTGTTCAAAGAATACAAAGCCAATTAGAATTTACAGAATTTTTGGTATACTGCCTGTCTATTATTATATTGTTGTTTTTTCTGTAGAGACTTTTTATTATTTTCTGATTTTTTTGATTGATTACAGTCAATTGTTAGTGGAATATAATGCTAAATTATTGCAATCAAAAAATATATTAAAAAGTCTCTGAATTGAGGAGCTCTAGCGAGCAAAAACAGCAGTTTAGAATATAATATGAGTGAAATTGCATATACTCATATATGGATAGTGATGTCTATGGATATTGTTTATATATTTAAGGCATTAGCCGATGAAAACAGAATACGAATACTGAATATTTTAAGAAACGGTGAATTATGTGGCTGTGATATTGAGGCGGTTCTAGGCATAAAACAATCCAACGTTTCAAGGCACTTGAATATGCTGAAAATAGCAGGAATCATTCATTCTGATAAAAAATCACAGTGGGTCTATTATCAACTCAATGATAAAATTTTCCAAAGATTCCCCTTCCTTTCAATCATCATCGACGACGAAATAGAGAAAATCAGTATATGTAAAGAAGATTTAGAACTACTGAAGAAGATCGTAGCAAGTGGTAGATCCTGCGATTGACTGAAAATATAATTAGGTTTATCAAAAAGAATAGCGGTGTTTGTTTTGGAAAAATTTATTGTATCAAAATTATCTTTTCTAAATCGTTATTTAACTGTGTGGATTTTTCTATCCATGTTTATAGGTGTGGGTTTAGGCTTCGTTTATCCGGGATTTGCAGGTTTTTTAAAAAGTCTATCCATAGGCACTACATCTATTCCCATTGCTATCGGTTTGATGGTAATGATGTATCCCCCCCTTGCACGGGTCAAATACGAGGAATTAAGCAAGGTATTCAAGAATCATGAGGTCTTGGAGTTATCTTTACTTGAAAATTGAGTTATTGGTCCAATTTTAATGTTCATCCTGGCGATTATATTTCTGAGAGCATATCCGGAATACATGGTAGGTGTCATTCTAGTTGGCCTAGCTAGGTGTATCGCAATGGTGATTGTTTGGAATACCCTAGCAGAAGGGGACAATGAGTATGCTGCAGCTTTAGTTGCCTTCAATTCTATCTTCCAGCTAATCTTTTACTCCATTTTTGCCTATATCTTTATATCCGTACTGCCTGAATGGTTGGGACTTGGTGGTATGGAAATAAATGTTTCTATGGGAGAGGTAGCCCAAAGTGTTGCAATATACCTGGGGATCCCGTTTACTGCTGGCTTTTTAACCCGTTACTTCCTGCGTCCTTCAAAAGGAGCCAAATGGTATGATAGTAAATTCATTACTAAAGTAGGTCCTATTTCACTTTATGCTCTACTATTTACGATTATTATAATGTTTTCTTTAAAAGGTGAATATATTGTTACGTTGTCTTTAGATGTCGTGAGGATTGCGATTCCACTCTTAATATATTTTGTAGTTATGTTTAGTATCTCGTTTTTTGTTTCTAAAAAAATGGGTATTAGCTACGCACAGACAACGTCTCTTGCTTTTACCGCGGCAAGTAACAACTTTGAACTGGCAATTGCAGTCGCAGTGGCAGTCTTTGGTATTAATTCAGGGCAGGCATTTGCAGCTGTAATAGGTCCTTTGATTGAAGTACCAGTTATGATAGGACTTGTGAATGTGGCACTCTACTGGAGAAAGAAATATTTTATGAAAGGTTACAATAAAGCTTGAAGAACAGTAACAAAAAAGTATATGAACAGGCTTTTTCACAACTACAATTGATTCTACAATTGAAATAAGTTATTCTACTATGAGGTCAATTTGTACCTAAATTTCGAAATAATTTAATCTCTGAATTTAATTCCAAAATCGCCCATTATCCAATTATATAAAACATGCATTTAGATATGAAACCCGAAAACATAGAAATAAAATAGGTGCAATCAGATAAACCTAGGTCCAATTGACTATCTATTTTCTTACTATCAGTACCCCCGTCTGAGAATATCTATCAATTCATCTGCATGGGGCATTCTGGCTTTGATTTTTGTGCAAACTGCATCGATATCGTAATCAAGTCGAAGAAATTCGGCTTTTTCGCATTCTGTATCAAACAATACACAGCTTGCCCTGGGATCTCCGTCTCTTGGCTGTCCTACTGAACCCGGGCCTATAATTGTAAGATTTCCGAGTTTCCTATCCATTGGAATGTGGGAATGTCCGATTACCAGGAAATCTACATCTATGGGTTCCATTGCTTCATCTATCATATTCCGAATTACTTCATCCGGGGTTTCGGGTTTAATATATTCGAACATAGACCGAGGACTTCCATGAGTCAAATAGAATTTTTTACCATCGATTATCTCTTTAATTATGAGAGGGAGTTTCTGCAGATATTCTATTCTAGATTTATCAAGAACTTTCCATGTATATTCCCTGGTCGCAATTGATAAATGCCTATACTTGTATCCACATTGGCAGTCTACCTTAAAAGCGACTGCATTATCATGGTTTCCCCTTATTGTTTGGATTACTTTCTCTCGCAAGAAATCAATACATTTGTCAGGCTCAGGCCCATAATCCACAATATCTCCAAGGCATATGGCCTTATCGTGAGAAACTTCAAGAACAGTCTGGAGGGCTTCATAGTTTGCGTGGATGTCAGCAATCAGTAAAAGTTTCATTTTATTTTCTCCTTTCTAAGTCTTATTTATTTTTCTATTAATTTATACAGACTAAGAAATGGCACTCAGATTATTACTGGAAATAGAATCAACCAATAATATGGGACGACCAAATTTTGTCAGCTACATATAAATGGAGTATAGGTAACTCATGAAAATCAGAGATTTATACAAATCCTCATTTTTCTATGAATAAGGAGCTCAGAGGAGGAAAAATATATTAAAATTTCAAGATGCAAGACAGACATATAAGTACAGATAAAATTATATATATATGTTGTGATCTGTTTAGAGTAATCATTCACTGATATTACAGCTCCTATTGATAAGATACTCAGGGAAAAAGTGAATGAATGACAAGTACACGAAAAAGTGTAAATCAAAAAGTCTGCATGTGAATTAATAATTGAACTGGACGTCAAAAATATCACCTCTAACAACAGAAAAAGTTTCCCTGAAAAATTAAGACGGCAGCAAAATACTTATTTTTAAATCCAAAAGGAAGTTTACTTATACCATTCAGATATCAGGATAAACGATGAGTCTCTGGGTCCTAGTCTACGCTGAAAAATCGAAAATAATACTAATGGCCATAAAGGACCGGATGAAGCAACCACTTTATGTGGCCGAACTCCACGTAAATAATAGTCACAAAGGACCGAGACCTCACAAAATCAGGCTCCTAACCGACAGGAAAAAAGAAGAATTCATCCCCCCACAGAAGTTTGTAGAGCTTTTACGCAGTGCAAACAGGATCATGCTTGCAGAAGGAGGGAATTCTGCAAATGAGGCTAATTTTCTAGAAATGCTTAAGGGTTTTCAACTCAATACAGACCGAGTTAAAATTTGCAAACATTGCTGGATCAATAAACGTTTCAATTTTACAAATAGCAAGTCTATCAAGTTCCATAATGAACTCATATGTTGGGGATGTGCGAAAGAAGAACTTATGCGAGTAGTCAGCTCAGCGGATTTGCATTACGGAGAAAAATCTGTAAGTTTTCTGGAGAAAGTTCTCTTTAAAACAAAGGATCTGGATAGAACCATAAGAATGCTGAACCCTGAAAAGCTAGATCCCGAGTTCACCAGGTACGATACTATCAGGACAATTCCTTCCACTACTACATTAAGGGTTGAAGATCTCCCTCTCAAAAAAAATTTCAAGAATATTCTGAACCAGAAATCAGAGACTCTACTCCCTGTCCAGGCACTGTCTGTAGAAGCCGGGCTTTTGAAAGGAAAAAATCAATTTGTAGTCTCGGCAACTGCAACCGGGAAAACCCTTATAGGGGAGATGGCAGGAATCCAAAATCTTTTGGACAAAAAAGGAAAAATGATCTATTTGGTCCCCCTAGTAGCTCTTGCAAATCAGAAATATGAGCAATTCAGAGAACGCTATTTTAAGCTTGGGCTAACTACTTCCATAAAAATTGGTGCAATCCTTATAAAGACAACTAAACGTTTGAAAATGCAGACCAGTCCGAATGCAGACATAATCGTAGGGACTTACGAGGGCATAGACCATATGCTTCGATCAGGAAACGCTGATTTTTTGGGCAAAATAGGAACTGTAGTTGTGGATGAAGTCCATATGCTCGAAGACCAGGAAAGGGGGCACAGACTAGACGGGTTAATGGGAAGATTACGTTATGCGGCACCGACAGCTCAATTTATCTACCTTTCAGCAACCGTTGCAAACCCTGCAGCCTATTCAAAAAAACTTGGAGCTCAGCTTGTCCTTTATGAACACAGACCAGTTCCTCTCGAAAGGCACCTACTTTTCTGCCAGGAGAATGAAAAATCAAAGCTGATTTCCCAGCTTGCAAAAGAAGAATATTCGATGTTCTCTTCTAAAAACCACAGGGGGCAGACGATTGTCTTTACAAATTCACGTAGAAACTGTCATAGGCTTGCAGGAGCTCTTTCAATCCAAGCAGCTCCCTATCACGCAGGACTTACCCAATATGAGAGGAACAAGGTTGAAACTCTCTTTTCAAGAGGACAACTCCCTGTAGTTGTGACAACCTCTGCTCTCGCTGCAGGCGTGGATTTTCCGGCTTCCCAGGTTATATTTGATACACTCGCAATGGGAATAGAATGGATTTCGGTCCAGGACTTCCTGCAAATGAGCGGGAGGGCTGGAAGGCCAGACTACCATGACAGGGGAATTGTGGTGCTTATACCAGTGCCAGGAAAATCTTATTCAAACTCCCAACCAGATACAGAAGAAGAAGTAGCAATTAAGCTGCTGCAAGGAGAAATGCTGTCCATAGGGGTTGAATATGGAGAAGCTGAACAAATTGAAGAAGTTCTTGCATCCATTGCAGTCACTTCCTCTATCCAGGATCTCAAAAAGATCCACAGCCTTATGTTCGGAAGCTTTGATCTGGATAAACTGATCTTGCGCCTGCAGAGCTACCGCTTTTTAGAAAGAAAGGGAAACCGAATAACGCTTACGCAATTAGGGAAAGTTATTGCAGCCCATTTTCTACCTATATCCAAAGCTTTCCTTATTAGGGATGCTGTGCTTGAAGAGGATGATCCCCTAAAGATTGCAACAAACCTGGAATTTTTCGATGCTGCATATTTTAAGTATGCAAAAAATATCGGTAGCTCCTTACATGTGAATATGCCTTCAAGGATTTTCCAGGGAGCTACCCTTGACATAATTTTTGATGGAGAATCCCTCGACCAGCTTGACACAAAAATCAGGGAGCTCATGTTGAACTTTGCTTCGGACTTTTTAACATGCGCATGCAAGGACTCGCCTTACTGCGGTTGCGCAGAACAGAAATTTTCGGAAAAAATAATCCGGCTGCGTACTGAAGAACTGGATCCGTCACAAATCATAAAAAGACTTGAAGATAATTACGGGATTTCCGCATACCAGGGTGATGTTTTCGGATACCTTGACAATGCAGTGCGTAACCTTGATGCTGTAGAACTGATAGCAAAAGTGTACTCAAAAAAGAGAGTGGCAGAAGAAACAAAGAAGCTTAAAAAGAAAATCCAGGGTTGAAAAACAATAAACTTCTTTGTAGACAATGTTTTGAAGTACCAAATCCTATCTGTAACTATTCAATCAAGATAAAAAACACCAACAAAATTTTTTCAAAATTCAATGGCCACATTTTTGGAGTTAATTTTTTTTAAATTTTAGATAATTTAGAGAACCTCTATCCATTTGAGAATTGGAGGTTTTAAATTTCTTTGCATTAACTTATACTAATAAATTTTTTTGATGAATTTACTATTAAAGAAGAACGCAAAAGTCGTCAGTAAGTTAGAGACAAACCTACTGAAATTGATTCATTAATTGATTGTAATTATCTTTTAGTAACTATCAACCGGACAAAATAAATTGCAATAGTGATCTTTAGTCAGATTCGCTGAGCAAAATATCTGATGGCTTATTTTATATAACTGTTAGCTATTGATCAAATTTATCGTTCCCATTAGTTAAAAATTAGAAGTATCCTCACAGTTTCCGCAGACGTACACAAAAACATTATATATTTTTTCAAGATTACGAAAGCTTAAAAATTAACATAACTTTCAATGAATTACGGTTGGCAAATCGGCAAACAAATTCTAAACCTGTGTGCACCTGCAGAATGTTGGAATGATCGCATGGAAATATATATCATTAAACTGATTTTTACTAGGCTGAATAATTATATCCTTTTTACGTTAAATAAGATCGGTTAAAATAAGAGAAGAACTATTGTGATCTACAACAGGCAGATTTAATCCTTTACTCAGATAAAAGTATTTCAAATCTTCTGGCTTTCAGTTATTTATATTCTACATATTTCGCTCTTTTTGAGCCAGTCAATATCGGACTGGTAAAGAAGCCTCAGGTCTTTAAGCCCGAGTTT
>Ga0326728_10017111_pt1 | contig 14611 bp, 11 predicted proteins | sample MB3enrmetagenome_FD_207602 | JGI IMG/M metagenome (GOLD analysis project Ga0326728, IMG submission 207602) | Lab enriched peat soil microbial communities from McLean, Ithaca, NY, United States - MB31MN | ecosystem: Environmental > Terrestrial > Soil > Wetlands > Peat | place: USA: New York...
CCTTGCTGTCTCGGCGGCGCAGTTCGTCGATCGGGACCCGGAGGTAAATCTCAAGATATCCGGGGATGTTCTCCCGGTTCCAGCGCTGCACCTCGTGAAACAGGGAGATGGTCGCACAGACGACATCGAACCCCTGGCCGGTCAACAACTTACACAGTCGCGCGTTGCGCATCGCGGATTGCCGCCGATCACTCACTCCGTGGCCAAGGTCCTCCGCAATCGTAGCTCGCAGCGCGTCGCCGTCGAGGAAGATAACCCGATGCCCGGCGGCACGCAGCCGGCTCCACAATTCTCGACCTACCGTAGTCTTGCCCGCACCAGAAAGCCCCGTGATCCAAAAAGCGCGGCCCAAGGAGGCTGCCTGGGAAATTAGCTGGTGCGACCCCACCTCGATGGTGTTCGTCAACATAGTCAGTTTAGTGTCCCCGAAAGCTGAGTGTGCCGTAATTATAACATCCCTGTAACAAATATGCAATGTATTAATTAAATATGTCATTCTTAACTTGGATGAGACCAAGGCACCAGAGTCCGCCAGACCCCGGCTTGTTGCCGCATCATGATATACTTCACCACGTGCACTACACGCCCACCCACTACGTCTCACCTGCGGTCCTAAACGGACAGAGGCAACGGGACTTCACCCATGAGAATCGGCATCGACGCTAGGCCGCTGGCCGTCCAGGCCGCAGGAGTCCCGCGGGTCGTGAGCAGCCTTGTCCGCGAACTCGAAAAGATCGACGAGGCGAATTCCTATTACCTGTATTCACACCGGGAATTCAGCCTGCCTTTTCGGAACCCGCGTTGGCTCAAACGAATCGGATGGCGCGTCTCTCGACTTCCCGGAATTGTCTGGTTCTTGACGGAAGGAAGAAGGGCGATTCTGGAAGACAATTTGGACATCTTCTGGAGTGCGATGTATATTCCGCATCTCGCCCTCCCTCCGCGTGTCGCGACCATACTCACCGTCCACGACCTCGAGTGGCGCCTTTATCCACAAACAATGAGCCTGAAGACCTACTATGCCCATCGGTTGCTGGTCTGGCCCTCGGTTCAAAAAGTCGACAGGATCATCTCGGACTCGGAGTCGACGGCGCGTGACCTCCAACGGGTCTTGCACTTTCCCGAATCGAGAATTGAAGTCATTCATCTTGGGGTCGATTCAGCCTTTCGGCCTCAAGACCGGGTAAAGGCCGCGGAATACGTGGCCGGAAAGTATGGCGTATCGAAGGACTACGTGCTCGCGGTCGGAACGGTACAGCCGCGGAAGAACCTGGCCACTCTGGTCAAAGCGTGGAAGATTCTGCGCGATCGCGCAGCACCCTGTTGCCAACTTGTCGTGGCAGGGGCAAGGGGCTGGAAAAACACTGAACTGGACGAAACCATCCGGCGTCTAGGCCTGACCGGCGACGAAATCCGCTTCCTGGGCGTGGTGCCGGAGGAAGACTTACCCGTGCTATACTCAGGAAGTAGTGTGTTTGTATTTCCTTCGCTATATGAGGGTTTTGGGCTACCTCTGCTGGAAGCGATGGCTTGCGGGGTCCCGGTCATAGCTTCGAATACATCCTCTGTGCCGGAGGTTGTTGGGGATGCGGCCCTGCTGGTTTCTCCCACCGAACCCGAGGCATTCGCGGAAGCCATCTTGCGCGTGAGAAGCGACGATAATCTGCGGAGAGCGAAGGTCGAAAAGGGGCTTAGCCGGGCGGCTGGTTTTAACTGGAGCAGGGCGGCCGCGCAACTTTTAGACTGTATGGCGCACGTGGTCGCGGCGAAACATTCTTCGAGGCCGCCAACGACATAGAGCGATTTCAAACGGCAAATAGCAGAATTCAAAGGGCTTTCCATTTACCATAGGCCCTCTGCTATTTGATATGCTGTACCAAGGACTGAAGTGGTAATGCGGGGCCGGCGAGATTCCGCCAGGTGAGCGATGGGCCACAACCCAGTAAAAGTCCTCCAAGTCGTGCGGGCCGTACCGGGTGGCGGAGCCGAAGCTTGGCTACTGAAGATCGCAAGACAAATTGACTGCGAACAGTTCAAGTTCGATTTTTGCGCCCTTTGGCCGCCATCCGCAAGCTTTCGTAACGAGGTCTCGGCGTTGGGCGGGCGCATGGTAGTTTGCCCTCTCAGGTCCAACCTGGCCACCTTCCCCTTTCGGTTTCGCCGGTTACTTCGCGCGGGGCAGTATGGTGTTGTGCATGCCCATGTCGGATGGCCTTCGGGAATCGTGCTGCGTCAGGCAATGCTTGAAAGGACTCCGACTCGCATTGCGCACAGCCACAACAGTGACGACCTCCGCCCGCGCTCCCTTCTACGAAACGCCTGGCGTGCAACCATGCGGGGCGCGATTCAGAAGTATGCCACCTCCGGGTTGGCATGCTCGGAGGCGGCGGCGAGATTTCTGTTCGGGCCCGAGTGGAGGTCGGACGCACGCTTCCGCGTCTTCCACTGTGGAATCAATTTAGACCCATTTCGAACCGCCCCGTCGCGGGAGGAAACGCGGAGGGAATTTGGAATTCCTGTCGATGCCCCGGTCGTGGGACATGTGGGCCTTTTCGAGCGCAGAAAGAACCAGGCCTTTTTGCTGCAAGTAGGCCGCGAGATCCTGAAAGTACGACCCGATGCGCGGTTCCTGCTGGTGGGGGATGGCCCGTTGCGGCCTCAGATCGAGGCGATGGCACGTGAATATGGCATGGGAAGGAACGTCGTCTTCGCGGGTCAGCGGTCGGACGTCCCTCGCTTGATGCTCTCAGTGATGGACGTGTTTGCGCTCCCATCTTTCGAGGAGGGTCTCGCAATCGTCTTGACCGAAGCCCAAGCTGCGGGACTTCGCAGCCTTGCTTCCAGTGCAGTCCCCGCAGAAGCAGGCGTGGTTCCTGGAAGTCTGGAACAGCTTTCTTTGTCCGAGGGCCCTAAGCCCTGGGCTGCAAGCTTGTTGCGAATGCTGGAGAGTGGGCGATTGGAGAAGCAGATGGCGCTGGGCGCCATCGAACGCACAGATTTCGATATCCGGCAATCTTGTTCGGAACTCACGCGACTCTACAATTCGGGCAAGTAGACGTTACGTTGGCGATTCTCGAAGTTCGAAAATCGAAATCTGCGACGGGCTGCTGCAAATCGATGGACCCAAGCTTGGAGTTTTGAATCTCGAGTTCCGGAATTCGAGTTTAGACTTTTGAATGAAGGGGGAAAGCAGGTGGGTAGGGTCACAGGCCTTTACAGTTCGGAGGCGCTGGGTCGCACGGCAGAGCAGGACCTCTCGAAGCTGGAGGGAAGGTCCCTAAAATCTGCCATATGGAAAATATTCGCCTTTCATCTGTTTCGGGTGGCATTGTTTTTCGGGGCCGCGTACAGCAACTATAACAAAAGCCCAGGGACCGCTTGGTTGCTCGGCATCATCCTGGTTTATTCATTCCTGGATCCGCAATTCTTCATGAAACCCAACCTCATGACTGCTTATCTGGCGTTCACAGTGATTTTTTATTACTGCCGGTGGGTGATGGGGTGGGGGATGGAAGCGACCACCATCTACGGAGTCGACGCCCCGAATTGGGTGAGGGTAATCAAGGATCTCGTTTGGATTGGCGTCTGCGCCGTGTTTGGCTTCCGGGCGTTAACGCGCCCGAAATTCAGCCGCAACATGCCCCTGTGGTTTACGCCGCGAGGGATGGCCATGGTGCTGCTGACGGTGATCTTCCTCGCCTTGCCGTTCTTGTCTTTGATCTACGCGCGCGGTGGCCTGTTTGATGTTGTCCTCATCGATTTAAGGCTTCCGCTGGAATACGTCCCCTTTGTATTTCTGTTCCCTTTTGTCCTGCGAGGTGAAAGCTCGATCAAGTATCTTCGCGCCTTCGTGCCCCTAATCGTCCTCACGCTCCTTTTCCTGGGTGTGGAGATGTTTTCAGGCCGCCGGACAGGCATGGACTACGGTGGAATTTACGTCCGCTACGGGTCCATCTTTGGATCCCCCAACGATTACGGCGTGTTCCTTATGCTTTGTATGACGGCCATCCTCGCCTTCCTGGCGGAGAAGGCAATAAAATGGTCCCACAAGGCCATCGCACTCTTGGTGCTTCTGGTCTGCGCGCTCGCAGCCACGATATCTCTGAGCGCTATCTTTTCCATGATCTTCACCTCGATTGCCTTGATTCTTTTTTCAAGAAACAAGGTGAAGGGAGCGCTGACGGTGCTCGCAGTGGTGGTTGTTGTTGCTGGGCTCTATTTCGCCTTTCCCCAGGTGGGAGTTTCCAGGTATCTTGGTGAGCGCCTCGGTAACCTCTCGAGCCTTCACGAGGGCAGCGCTTATCAACATTACAGTAGCGTGGTTCTCGCCGAGGACGAGATCTCGCACTTCGAACCGGCAGAGTACCTTTTGGGCACATTCCAGTCTCGCAACGATCTGCTCCTACCTGAAACGTACTACCTCAGGACATTTTTCGTTCGAGGGGCCATTAGCCTTTTGGTCATTTTGTCGATCATAGGCATGACCGTCTTCGAGGGATTTCGCAGGTACCGCGCGGCGATCGGGGATCGCCAAAGGAGAGCTCTGTTCCTGGCGGCCTTCCTTGGCGTCGCCGGGTTCGCTTTCGCCTCGATGTTCATTTCCTATTTTGAGAGCTTCCCCTCGAACTTCTATTTCTGGTTCCTGGTGGCGATTATCTGGTGCGAGCCGATGAGTGAAAGAGAACTCTACGCAATACATGCAGTCCGTCCTAAGCAACAGATAGTTGGCGGGAAAGCACAAACGCTGGCGCTTGGGATTGGGCATTGATATTCCTAGAAAAGAGAGATGGCGAAGAGGACAAGAGTAGGATGCGAACGTCATTTCCTGGTCGAACTGCCTCCTCGTGGTTTCAGCTTGGGAGGAGGGTCAACAGCGTGAGTGATCTAAGGTTTGCTTTCGTTCTCGCGGCCGCATTCGTGTCTTTGACCGCCGCTCGCTGCGCGACTTCCAGTCCTGTGCGCCGGACGATCCGCGCCGACGAGAATTATCTGCGAACCACCCATTTCGGACTGCCCTTGACCCGGCGACTCGCCGCAGCCCCCCAGGACAGCCCCCCGTCAGGTCCACCTGCAGATTCCGGGAACATCCGATGGGCCGAGCGATTCCCTGGAAACGATCTGGGCGCGCAGATCAACGCCGCGGATGCTGACCTCGGGAAAGAAGCCGGCGAAATCGAGGTGAGCCGCCCGGGAACGGTAGAATCGAAAGTCGCACTCTCCTCAAACCACGTCCTGCACCTTCTTGCGCCGACCACATGGAAGGCTGGTATCGTTGTGCAAAACGGTAATTCGGTGGTTGGCGAGGGCTGTGCTTCATCGATCACATTGGCCTTTCCGACGCCGGGACCTTTCATTTACGGGAAGGGTATTTCCAACCTCAAAGTTTCCAACCTCTGTGCTCAAGCCCCGCCCCGCTCGGCCGGATACACTTTGGCGACGGCTAATGGGCGAGAGGTAGAAGTGACAGGCTGCCAAACCAGCAACGTTCGCCTTGCTGAGTTGGACTCCGCATCTGATGCCAAGATCATTGGAAACACCGCAATTTCCGACCGCGTTGACGAGCCTTCCGGGCCGGCCGTAGCGATCACCTTCACACAGGGCGCTGTCGCGAGCAACAATATCATCCGGGGGTTCCGCAATGGTTTCGAATGGTGGGGAGGGGACGCGGACCCCAAACACGGCCAAGGCTCCGTGACTACTCCGCGCGGAGCTCGCAACCTCTCGTTCATCGGCAATACGGTAACGGACGTAGGGGCCGGCGCAATCTGGGGTGGCATGGGAGAAGGCATTGTTGTAACCGGCAATATCATCGAGCGGTGCGGTGATGTCTGTTTGGATTCCGAAGGCAGCAACTCAGTCGTTTTCGCGAACAACTACGTCAAAGACGGAGCCAACGGCGCGATCGCCACTTTCTTTTACAACCGGGACGTATTGATAACCGGAAACACCGTGGTCTCCAGCTCTGCTGAAAAACCACTTCTCCGAACTTACGTCTCCCAGGACCATCCTTACGACCGTGACGTCCAAGTGGTGGGCAATCACTTTACATGCCTCGATACCACGCCCTGCTTCATTAATTCCGTCAGTGGACTGCCGGAGAGATTCGTTTTCAAAGACAATACTTTGCGCAATGTCACGCTCGACGTCTCCGACGCTAACCTAAAGCACATTGTGGTGATATCCGGCAACGACTTCCTGTTTGACGTAGTTGCCACGAGGGTGCAGGGAGCCATTCGGGCGGCGCGCACCGACTCCTTGTCGCCCGGCGTCCCAGGCTACTGCGACATCTCAAACAACACGGTGCGATCGAACGTCCAGCAACCCCCGGGAAGCGCCGCCATTTTCGCGTATCAGGACGATCCTGAGATCGCTCCTCTAACGATTATTGAAGGCAATCGCCTGGTTGGACTCCATCCTTTCCCAGTCGACATCGCCGTCGGAGGCGGGAGCAGGAACCCTTCCGTGACGCCTGTTTTTCTGATCCGAGAAAACCTTATGGGGGCGGGTGTATACTCCCGGCTGGATCAATCGAATCCACGGTCGATGGTCAAACTGGAAGGGAACTACCGTTCGGATTCGTCTCCCCTTCCCGGTCAGTGAATCAACATGCCCCGCCATCTCATCGTCAAGCTCGCTGCGATCGGAGACGTAGTGATGACTCTTCCCGCTGTTAATTTGTTCAAAGAAAAGAGGGGCGGCGAAATCCATTGGATGTGCGGAAGGAGCGTGGCGCCGCTGTTGCGGCAGTTTCCGTTTATCGACCGCTTGATAGAAGTTGACGATAAGGCTCTCCTCAGCAAGTCGCGGCTGAGGTCTCTCCGTGAGATCACACGCGTCTGGAAGACGCTGGCACGACAGTCGTACGACACCTGCGCCATTCTCTATTACGACTGGCGCTATCGATTGCTCGTTTTGCCCGTGCGGAAGAAAAAACTCATCACGTTGTCCCACTCCAGCCGTGCCCGAAGATTGCTGCCGGGGCGCTACCATGGTGACGAATACGCTCGAGTCCTGCTCGAGGAAGACGGCCTGCGTCCGGAGCGCGTGCGCTGCGTCAAGCCGGCGGGCGGGCTGACGCCCACACCGCTTGCGAAGGGCGTGGCGAAGCGGGTCGCCTTGGTCCCGGGCGGGTCGCGAAACGCTTTGCGCGACTCGCCGCAGCGCCGCTGGCCCCTTTCCCACTATCTCGAGCTCTCGGCCGCTCTCGTCGCCAAAGGATACGAAGTGGTTCTGGCGGGCGGACCGGATGACGGGTGGGCGTCGCAAGCTTTCGCGGAGCTTCCGGTGAAGAACTTCATAGGCCGCCTAGGCCTGGCTGAGTCCGTCGCGCTCTTCGATACTTGCGATCTCATCATTTCACACGATACCGGAGCGTATCATCTGGCGACGCTTTCTTCCGCCGGGATATTGGCCCTGTTCGGTCCGACGAACCCGACCGAATTTGTGCCTCATCGCCCAGCATTGCGCGTTCTTTGGGGAGGCGAGAGCCTGGCGTGCAGGCCGTGTTACGATGGCCGGGAATTCGCATTGTGCTGCGACAATCGCTGCATGAAGGAGATCTCTCCTCGCGCAGTTCTAGCGGCGGCCGAAGAGATGCTGGCAAATGGCTAATACTCAGGAGAAGGCTGAGACGATCTCTAGTGATTTGGGTCGAATCACCGCGGAAGGCACGGACCTGCTCTCGAGTTTGCGGGTGGCTATTGTCCATTACTGGTTCGTAAAGTACCGGGGCGGAGAGCGTGTCGTCGCGGCCCTAGCCGACATCTTTCCCCAGGCCGATCTCTTCACCTTGGTACTCGATCCAGATGCCCTTCCCCCGTCGCTGCGCTCGCGCAATTTCACCACCTCGTTTCTGCAGAACATCCCGGGAATCAAGCGCCATTATAAGAAACTCCTCCCTCTTTTCCCCCTGGCGCTCGAGCAGTTCAACCTGGACGATTATGATCTGGTGATCAGTTCGGAGTCCGGCGCGGCGAAGGGCGTTCTAACCCGACCTCACACCTGCCACATCTGCTATTGCCACACGCCCATGCGTTACATCTGGGATATGTACCATCAGTATCGCGGCAAGCCAGGGCTAGGAGGAGTGGCGCGCTGGGCGTTTTCCCTCTCGGCGCATTACATGCGACTCTGGGATTATGCCGCCGCTGGCCGCGTGGACTATTTTGTAGCGAATTCCCTGAATGTGGCGGGCCGCATCGGCAAGCATTATCGCCGCAAGGCAACGGTGATCAATCCACCCGTGGACGTCTGCGCAGGCTATATCTCGCCGGCGGTGGACGACTACTACCTGACGGTAGGTCAACTAGTGGATTATAAACGTGTCGACCTGGCGATTGAGGCGTGCAATCGCCTGGGACGTCCTCTGCGGATTGTCGGCGAGGGAGAAGAATTTGAGCGCCTGCGGAGCCTAGCCGGCCCCACCATCAGGTTTTTGGGACACCTCCCCGACCAGGAATTGCGCGCGAATTACGCGCGCTGTCGCGCCTTGCTGTTCCCGGGCGAAGAAGACTTCGGGATCGTCCCCGTCGAAGCCCAATCTTTCGGCAGACCGGTGATCGCGTTTGGCCGAGGAGGAGCCTTGGAGACCGTGGTTGGCGGCAACTCTACCGAGCCGGCCACCCCAGAAGCTTCCACCGGCATGTTTTTCGCCGAACAGTCCTCCGATTCCCTGGCTGCCGCAATCCGCTTGTTCGAGTCGAACGAGAGCCGCTTTTCGCCTGCCTTTATTCAACGTCACGCAGAACGCTTCGGCGTGTCCCGATTCAAGAATGAGTTCTCTGCATTCATCAGCGACAAAGTGCTAGAGTTCAGAAACGAGCAGATCGAGGAATAGAGGTAGTCGTCACCAACTGAGATCGGTTGCAGCGCTGGATGGGTACAAAGTCCGTCATAATTCGAGCTGTCAAGGCGTTCCTGGCGATTAACCGGAGGGCGTCCAAGCGAGCGGAGGCGTCCCTGCCGCACGCAGTCGACATTTTCGTCCAATATGTCGAGCGGGCGAAAGATGTGGCTAACTCCATGCCGCGCCACGCGGTCGTTGTGGACGTTGGTGGTGGGACGACTTGCCCATTCGCTCGTGTCCTGAAGCCTGACGCGAGCATCATGATAATCGCACTGGACACCTCCGAAGACCAACTAAAGTGCAATAATGATGTCAATAGCAAGTTAGTAGCGGACGTCGTGAAGAGCCTACCCTTCGGGAACGGTACGATTGACCTGATCACCTCGAGGTCAGTGCTCGAACACCTTGGGGATGTCGCCGGCTTTATAAGGCATTCAAGCGACGCACTTAAGCCAGGAGGTTACTGGATTCACCTCTTCCCTTCGAAGTTCGCACCTTTTGCGCTGATTAACCAATCGCTGCCGAAGGCATGGTCACGAACGCTGGTGAGTGCACTCTTTCCGAGCCAGAAGGGGATCTGCGGGTTCCCCGCCCTCTATGATGCTTGCTATTGTTCTGCCATAGTGAATTTGCTGCACAAGAACGGGTTTGATCTGATCGACGTTACGCCGAGCTACTACCAATCGCAGTACTTCAGTTTTTTCTTCCCTTTGTTTGTGCTCAGCGCCGCCTACGAACTGCTGGTCTGGCGTCTGGGGCTAAGAAATATGGCCGCTTACCTGCTGGTCGTAGCAAGAAAGGCGGGAACCTAATGTAGCAGGTAGTGCTTTCTCGGCTTGAAGGGGTGGTTAGCAGACGACCTCAGTTGCGGACTGGATCTCGAACAAGGGTAGACAAATAGGATGCTTGGAAATCGGACTCTGAAGAGGGTGGCGAAGGCTCTCTGTCGGCCGCGAAACTACCGTGCCCTGAAGAACAGCCTCCTTAAGTACGAGCGTCCGTTTGATGGCCTTTGCCGGTACCTTTTTCAGGCGGGGCGGTATCCGGTGACGATGCCAATACGGACTCCGCTTGGGGTGGTCCGTCCGGTGATTTATTCGCACCACGACATGCTCACGGTCTCTGAGGTTTTTTGCCGCGAGGACTACGAATGCGGTGAGCGGATTAGAACAGCTGTTGATATCGGATCAAATATCGGCATCAGTGCCCTCTACTTCCTGACTCGAAGCAGCGAAGCGTTTGTGTACCTTTTCGAGCCGCAACCTGTGAATTGCCAGAAGCTTCTGAAGAACCTCGAACATTTCAGGGGTCGGTATGAGTTTCACCCCATGGCGATCGCCTTGTGGGACGGTGAGGCCGAAATGGGGTTTGAGGAAACCGGCCGCTATGGGGGGATTGGCACGAGGCACGAGACGCAAATTCGCATCCCGTGCCGGGAGGTTGGTGGCGTCCTACGAGGGATCCTCGAGAAGCGTGGAGAGATTGACGTTTTGAAGATAGACACCGAGACTCTCGAAGGGGAGATCCTTGCGGCTATTCCGGGAGACTTGCTGAGGTCAATTAAGCAGATCTTTGTTGAGCGCCGCTACACCGAGAGCGCATTGCCGCTTACGCACGACTACGTCCAGGATGGTCCCATTGCGAGGTTTCGGCGGAGGGTAGACGCCTAAAGAAAGAACCACATTGCCTGCGGGACGCGGTATATTGGAAATGAGCCTGTCGCCCCTGCAAGGCTTGTCGTGGCTTGCTCAACTTTCCAGGATGTAAGGAAGCGCGAAGGAATTCGGATCCTCGATTCTGACTTCTACTCACGGATCGCAAAAGGGGAAAACTAGTGGCGAATACCGCGCTGATCACGGGAATTACAGGGCAAGACGGGTCATACCTGGCTGAGTTCCTGCTCTCCAAGGGATATCGTGTTTGCGGCTTGGTTCGGCGCAGCAGCACGGTAAACTTCGAAAGGCTGCACCACTTGCAAGACAAGATCGAGCTTATTCCCGGGGATCTGCTTGATCAGAATTCACTGATCAGTGCCATCCAGCAATGCGAGCCAAAGGAAGTGTATAACCTGGCGTCGCAATCTTTTGTCCCGACCTCCTGGAACCAGCCGACTCTGACCGGCGAATTCACAGCCCTCGGGGTGACCAGGATGCTGGAGGCGATCCGGCTGGTGAATCCAAGAATACGGTTCTATCAAGCCTCCTCGAGTGAAATGTTTGGCATGGTCCGCGAGAGTCCGCAAAATGAAAACACGGCCTTCTACCCTCGCAGCCCCTATGGCGTGGCCAAGCTCTACGGCCACTGGATCACCGTCAACTACCGGGAGAGTTACGACCTTTTCACCTGCTCAGGAATTCTGTTCAATCACGAATCGCCTCGGCGCGGTCTGGAATTTGTCACCCGAAAGGCGAGTTACGGCGCGGCGCGGATCAAACTGGGCCAGCAAAAAAAGCTCAAGATGGGGAACCTTGACGCTGAGCGCGACTGGGGATTCGCCGGCGATTACGTCGAGGCCATGTGGCAGATGCTCCAACAAGACCAACCGAAAGATTACGTTGTGGCCAGCGGAGTGGCCCATTCCGTACGTCAGCTTCTGGAACTCGCCTTTGGCCACCTGGGCATGGATTACCGGGATTGCATTGAGACGGACGCGGCTTTGCTACGCCCGGCAGAGGTGTATCACCTGCTCGGAGACTCTAGCCGAGCGCGGCAGGAATTGGGCTGGAAACCCAAAGTGAGTTTCGACGGCCTGGTCAAAATGATGGTGGACGAGGATCTGGAGCGGCTAAAGGCGGAATGAGGACGCTGATTACAGGATGTGCTGGGTTCGCAGGCTCTCACCTGGCAGAATGCCTGCTGGGAAAAGACGAGGAAGTCATCGGCCTTCGTGCTCCCGATGACGCCTGTGCCAACCTTCAGCACATCAAGGAACGTCTCAAAATCGTTAGCGCGGATCTGCGCGAAATCGGCCGGGTGCGCGAAGTGATCGAGTCGCTCAAGCCCCAACGCATCTATCACCTTGCCGCGTTTTCTTCGCCGGCGCAGTCGTTCGAGGACCCGGAGCGGACCTACCATGTGAACTTCATGGGTACCCTCAACCTTCTCTCGGCTTGGCTTCGGATGGGGATGGACTGTCGATTTCTTTTGGTAAGCTCAGCCGAGGTCTACGGCATAGTTCCTAGGGAGAAACTGCCGCTGCGGGAGGAAATGGAACTTCGCCCCGTCAATCCTTACGCGGGCAGCAAAGCGGCCGCGGAGAACCTGGCGTTGCAGTTCTTCCGAAGCTACGGGCTTCCCATTGTCCTCGTCAGGCCTTTTAATCACACCGGGCCGCGCCAGTCCTCGAGATTCGTGTGCTCAAACCTTGCCCGGCAAGTGGCGGAAATCGAATTGGGTTTGCGCCCGCCCACGGTCGTGGCCGGAAATCTCGATGCCGGGCGCGACTTCACCGATGTGCGCGACATCGTGAGGGGCTACTTCGATCTGCTGGAACACGGCGCCCCAGGCGAAGTCTACCAACTCTGTTCGGGCCATTCGGTCTCGATAAAAAGCGTTCTGGGCGTTCTGACCTCCTTCGCCTCGAAACCAATTCAAGCCTTGGTCGACAAGCCCTCACTCCGCAAGCACGACGCGGCTGAGACTTGGGGTGATTATTCGAAAGCCAAACTTGCGGTCGGCTGGGAGCCTCGTCGCGAACTGACGGATACGCTGCGAGAACTCACAGACTATTGGAAGGAGAAGGTCAAGCTGAAGGCATGATAATATCGTGACCTCACTGCGGAGCCTCGGAGACGAAGAGAAAGGCATTTTGATTCCACTCCCTACACCCGAGCAGCGCGAGGGGGAAAAGTCGTGAATCGCCAAGGAGCTTATTAGACTATGAACATTCTCGTTACAGGCGCAGCGGGCTACGTGGGCAGTGTCTGCGCCGCGGAACTGGCAAGGCAAGGTAATCAGGTGGTCGCCTATGACAATCTCAGCGCGGGACACCGCCAAGCCGTGGCCAGGGGCGCTCGACTTGTGTTGGGAGACATTGCGGATGCCGAAAAACTCAAGCGCGTGTGTAAACGGTACCGCATCGATGCCGTCATGCACTTTGCGGCCAGCGCTCTAGTGGAGGAGTCGGTTCGCAATCCTCATTTGTTTTATTCCAACAACGTCGGCGGCACGATCGCGCTTCTGGAGGTCATGACATCGTTGAAGATCGGACGGCTGATCTTTTCCTCCAGCGCCGCCGTTTATGGCGAGCCTAAAATAGTTCCAATCCCGGAGGATCATCCGACCAGTCCTGTGAATCCCTATGGCGAGACCAAACTCGTGATCGAACGGGCACTGGCTTGGTACCACAAGGCATACGGAATTCAGTCTGCTGCCTTGAGGTATTTCAATGCCGCCGGGGCGACGGCCGAGTTCGGCGAAGATCACCGGCCGGAGACCCATCTTCTGCCCCGTTTGTTTGCGGCCGCTTCCGGCTCGAAAGGCGTTTTCCAGATTTATGGCGACGATTATCCGACCCCGGACGGCACTTGCGTGCGGGATTACGTGCACGTTCTGGATATTGCTCAGGCTCACATCCTGGCCCTGCACTCTCTTTCAAAACTGGGTTCGCGGATATATAATGTGGGTCACGGTAAAGGATATTCGATTCGGGCGGTGCTGAAAGCCGTCGAGGAAGTCACCGGACGCAAGTTCGAAGTCCAGGTGAGCGGACGACGCCCCGGCGACCCGGCGGTCCTGGTTGCGACCGCACGAAAACTGCGCCGGGAGTTGAAATGGCAACCCCGGCACTCAGACCTTGAGAACATCATAGGGTCTGCCTGGGCGTGGATGCAGAAGTATCCCAAAGGGTACCGGAACTAAAGCGTTGATCCGACGACGTCTCAACCAGATCGAGTTCGCACTTCGGCTGTCGGTGTTAATGCTGCCGCTTCCAGCCTTTGGCGCCGCAGCTTACCTTCGCTTTGCTACCGGCTTCGTCCCTGTGCCGGGTAAACTGGAGGAGATCGACCCTCACGCCTATTTCGGCCTGCTGCTTCTGGCGGTCCTGGCATGGTCCGTGGTGGTCGAGCATTTCGACCTCGCCCGTGTGGATCACTTGTTTCCGGTCCGGGATGCAGCCCGTCGCGCTCTTGTAGCCAGCATGGCTTGCTACACCGCGGTAACTGCCGCTTCGTTCTTCTACCGGAATATCAGCTTCTCCCGCCTCTTCGTCGTCTACAGCGGAGTGCTGCTGTTCATCCTGCTCATCGCGGCGCAGGTAGCTTTTCGAGCCTACCTCGACAGCCTGCGCCGAAAGGGCGAGAATTGTTCCCGCTTGCTTGTGGTCGGAGCCGACGAGTATGCCGAGCGGGCCCTTCACTCCCTCCTCCGAACAATGGTGATCCCCTGCAGCGTGGCGGGATTCGTTCGCTTGCCGGGACAAACCTCGAGCCCGGCTTGCAAGCCCTTGCTCGAACTCGAGGAACTCGAGACCATGGCGGCCAAGCCCCGCGTCGACGATGTGCTCATCGCCGTCCCATTTGCGCGCCTTGCGGAAGCCTCCAGCCTGGTCCGCCACTTGGACCGTCTGAGCGTTCCCGTGAGAGCGATCCTGGACCTGGGACCTGGTATCTCATTCCGAAATACCATCTTCCATTCCGGCGAGACCACCTTGCTGGACCTGAAAGCCACACCCTCCGAGGCGGTAGCCTACACAGTTCTGAAACGCTCCTTCGATCTAATCTTTGCGACGGTCGTCGCCATCCTAACAGCTCCTTTTATGTTACT
>Ga0326728_10017112_pt1 | contig 14611 bp, 17 predicted proteins | sample MB3enrmetagenome_FD_207602 | JGI IMG/M metagenome (GOLD analysis project Ga0326728, IMG submission 207602) | Lab enriched peat soil microbial communities from McLean, Ithaca, NY, United States - MB31MN | ecosystem: Environmental > Terrestrial > Soil > Wetlands > Peat | place: USA: New York...
TGGTGTTGTTCCAGCCCTCCTTTTCAGACATCATCGGGTTAAGCTGGCCGGGGACGCCGACAAGGGTTCTGGCGCAAAGAGATCCGGTAATGGAGTATGTTCTCGCCAACTACCGGGCGTGCACCGCACGAACCGCCTTGCAGTCCTGGCAAATCGTATTTTTCGTGCGAAAGGACTTGAGTTGCACAGGCCCGCTTTGACAATGCAGATGAATGAGAACGTCATTCCGAGGTTTCGAGGATGGTTGCCAATCGCGCAGACGGGAAGACCCCTTGAGGTTTGGGCGCCCATCCGAGAAGATATTGAAGGCTCGCGCTGATGGATCTTGTCAAATCAAAGGAACGAGCGACCAGCCCTGCCCGTTCGGATGATGGTAAACGAGCCAGGCCGCCGGAACCGGCAGCCGCAGACCTTGCAGCCAAATCACTTCTGCTCCCCGAGAAGCTGCCCCTAGAGAGGTGGATTGCGTTCGGTGTCTTCACGATCTCGTTATTTTACCTGTGCCTTTTCCGAAGATACACATCGATGGATCCGGACGAAGGAATCATTCTCCAGGGCGCCCAACGGATCGTCCAGGGACAGGTTCTCTACCGGGATTTCTTCTCCTTCTTTACCCCGGGTTCTTACTACCTTCTGGCGTTGCTCTTCAAAGTTTTCGGCAGTTCGATGCTGGTGGCCCGCACCGCGCTCGCCGTCTACGGGGCTTTCTTTTCTGTATTCACCTATCTCCTGGCAAGGCGAGTTTGCTCCCGATGGGTGGCGTTAGCGGCCGCCTGCCTGGTCACCTGGACCTGCCTTCCCTGGCGGTTTATGATTCTACACAACTGGGACAGCACGCTCTGGGCCTGTGCGACCGTGTATTGCGCCGTATGGCTTCTCCAGGCTCCGCGCTGGGGATGGGCTCTCGCTACGGGGAGTTTCGCGTCACTAACAGTGCTTTTCGAGCAATCGAAGGGAGCGGGGTTGGCCCTGGGGCTTGGCCTTGGTCTCATCCTCCTTGTGCTGTTTGCCCGTAGCACCCTCCGGCTGAGTCGAAGGCAGTGGGTGACGCTGGGGATTGGCCTCGCGTGGCCTTTCGCCCTGACCATTGCGTACTTCGCCGCTCACCACGGGCTGCCGGCTATGCTGGCGGATTGGTTCTGGCCGCTCCACAGCTATTCAAAGGCGAACAGCGTCCCCTTCGGCTACATGGCTTGGTCTGATCAAACCCGGCAAAGACTCTTCGGTTCAGGCTACTGGCTGGTGCGGGCGATCGTGCTGTTCACGGTCATTCCCTCCTTCATCATCCCGGTCCTTACGGTCATTGCCATCATCTTGTTGATCTATTGGATTCTTGAGGCAAAAAAGGGGGCGCTGGCAAAAGATCGCGCGGCCTATTACATCCTGGTCTGCTCGAGCCTTGCGGGACTTCTGGCCTCAGTGCTTGTTACCCGGGCCGACGTCCTCCACTTCACATACCTGATTCCGCCGCTATATTTGGTCCTTGCCTGGGTGATGGATGGCGCCGACATTCGCGGTCATTTGATCAGGTCCATCAGGCCTCTCGTTTCCTTGGGCATCCTCATTATGTTTACCGCCCTCGGCATGGCTTTTCTGGTGAAAATCAGGAGCGCGAAGACAATCATCGATACCCGGCGCGGAGCAGTGCTGGCCAAGTCATCAGACGCCATCCTGGAATACGTTCAAACTCATGTCCCCGCTGGGTCCAGGATCCTGGTCTACCCTTATCTCCCACTCTATTACTACTTGACGGCGACTTTCAGTCCAACTTCCTTCGATTACGTGCAGCCCGGCATGCACACGCGCCAGCAGGAGCAGGAAGCCATCCATCAAGTCTCCGCAGATCGCACGTCGGTGATCGTATTTCAGCCTTCATTTAACGACTCAATTGCTACCTCATGGCCGAAGACCTCTCTGGCGTCCCTGGCCAGTGACCCCGTGGCCGATTACATTCTTTCGCACTATCATTCGTGCAGGGTTCTGGCCTCCGCCTTCGAATGGGACTGGCGGTTTGTGTTCATGGTCCGCAAAGACCTTGCTTGCCCAGACACGCTCCACAGCGACCAGCGCCTTCCCTCTGGCGGGCGACCTTAGGCTATGAAGTAACGCAAGTATGTGCTTTACGCCCACTTTTCACAATTCAAGTACGATGCCGCACGGGGAATCCTCAACGCGGCAGACAGTCAACGAGATTGTTACGATGGCTTCGTCGCAATTTCTGCTTATTCTGCGGTGATTGAAATGCTGGGATGCCAGACTGTTTCCTGGCGTCACTGGATTCCTGTTACTTGCTCGCTGTGGGGATAGTCCTTGCATTCTTTGGGCTGCATCAGAGCTAATGGTCATAACCAGAGGGTTACGTCGAAATTGCGAATCAAAGTCATTTGGATCGGGATGTTCTGCTGGATGGACATCTATACCTGGTCTATAGATTTACCAACGTGACATTTGTTCGCAACGGCGGGAGCTGTGGAGGTTTCGATGCCCAATGCTTTTCCTCAGAAGCTGTCGACGGACAAAGACTCAAAACGCTATGCAACGAACTAAAAGCAGAGAAGGCTTAGCAAGGCCGGCTTGCCAAGCAACTAAAGAGTCTCGGACTTTGAACTGTGATGCAGGCGAAGGAAGACGGATGATGCACAAGGCGGCTTAGACCAAAGGGGAAACATGAGGTTGGTAATGAATCCTGAACGCAAGCGCCTTGCCGGACACATGTTCATTGGGCTGTGCTTTCTCTTCCTGGCGGTGGTTTGGCCGCCAAGCTATTTCATCGATTCCGCGATCGCTGGGTATTTCATCGTACTTGCCGATTCTTTCCTCCGGCAGATCGACCCACACCAGCGAGCGACCAATTTTCGCGTGGCGTCGCTGCTGGTTATTTTCACAATAATCGTTCTTCCGATTGCTGAATCTCTTGAAGCCGCGGCCCGTCCAGCAACGATGGACGGATTATTTCGAGCCGCCGACATGCACCTTGGCTTGGACGGATTTGCTTTGTCGCGTTTCTGTTTGGCCCATGCCTCGACTTATTATCTGACAATCGGAGTGTACTCAAGCCTGCCTTTGGTCATGGCCCTGGCGTGGATTGCGAGCCGCTCGTTTGTTTACCTTCGCGCGGCACTTGGGGGCACCTTGCTGGCCCTTCCGTGTTATCTCCTTTTCCCTGCGGTCGGCCCGCAGTACGCTTTCATTGGTTGGCCGGGACAGACGGCCCAGCTTCAAGCAGTCGTTGGCGCAGGGCACCCGCGGAACTGTATGCCATCGATGCACTTCACTTGGGCGGCCTTGGCTGCTGTCAATGTCCGAGGGCGATGGCAGCCGCTATTTTTCGCCTATGCCGGACTCATGGGCCTGGCGACCGTGGCGAGTGGTGAGCACTACTCTATTGACGTTCTTGCTGCCATACCTTTTCTTTTGGGCATTCAGTGGACAGCTCGGAGACTCGGAAGGAAATACAGTCCTGTCGCACCATCAGCGAGGATCCTGGCGGGAGAGAGCCGGGACGATCTCAAATGAAGTGATCGAGCAAGGCAATTTCAGGCTTTACCGTGTCTTGACTCCAAGTGAGCGGGGCAAGAGGTGAACGTGAGTATTGAGAGGCGTCATTCAATCACACTGGATGAGATCACGGCCTTTCAATTCGACTGTAAGGAGTGCGGAGTAACGACGCGCGTGTTTATTGCCCCGTTGCCTTTTGGGGACAAAACCACCGAATGTCGAGAGGCAATCGAAGCAATTGGGAAACTCCTCTCGCTTCACGTTATGCGACACTCTGTCGTCATCTTGAGGGCAAAACTTTTACCAAATGTATACACCTCGACCCTTAGTCGTGTCTCCGGCCATTGAGCAGCGAATCGGATCCACCAGCTCTCGCGGTCCCTTCGCCTTGTGAATCGCAGCCTTTTTGTCGATAAAGCCCCTAACTTATTGATATATTTGGGGGGTCCCTGCGTGTTTTTGAGCCCTCATCAAAAGTCTAATTATTGTGGTCCTCGACTTGCACCATATTGAACGGTTTGAGTTTCCCGGCCGGGCATCTCGCGGCCGGTGTGGCTCTGTTCAACATTACACAAGAAGGAGTTTGGCTATGGCTAATTCAGTTGTGAGTATCCTCGCCCGGTTGCACCGGGAAGAGGGAGGCCAAGGCATGGTGGAGTATGTGTTGATTATCGCCTTGGTTGCTCTCGCTGCCACTGCGGGAATGAGTACCTTGGCAAAAGCCATCAACAGTGCTTTCAATGTGGTTGGGACTCTCCTCAACTCGTACGTTTAGTGGCTCCTGTGGTCTGGATGGCTTGATGGGACCTGCAGGCTCTCAGGGTCAGGCGGTTTGCCCACCGGAAGCGGCAGGTATGATAGTTACTGGTTGGTCGGGCCGTCTGGCGGCAGGGGAGAGCTTTGCCCGAGAGGCCAAGCTCGCCCGGCTTTGTTTGTCAAGATAGCCCGGACGATAGTTCTGGGCCCAGAAGCAAGTGCGGCGGGAGTGTGCGTTTCCCGCCAGCGCTTTGGTGTGTATTGCGCCCACTAAGCTGTACAAAGGTCAAGTGGAGATTTTACTGATGCTTGGAGCCACGGTTTGTGCTATAGCCGGCGCGGTGAGTGACGTACGTTCAAACCGCATCCCGAACTGGCTGACTTACGGAGGTCTCGCGCTTGCCCTCACACTTCGGGCCGCCGTGGGAGGCTGGAGAAGTTTGGAACAGGGAGTAGGCGGCATGTTGCTTGGCGGCGGGGTCTTCTTTGTGTTTTTCCTGGTCCGTGGTATGGGAGCGGGGGACGTTAAGCTGATGGCCGCTGTGGGCGCCTGGGTGGGCCCTCATTCAACCTTGAGCGTGCTGATCGCCACCGCTCTGGCGGGCGGCGTCCTCGCCGTGGTTTACATGGTGTTTTACAAACGGGTTGGCAGCACTTTTCGGAATCTTGGTGTGCTTCTGCGCTTTCATCTTCGGTCCGGTGTCCGGCCGCATCCAGAACTCAACCTTCAGGGTCCCGAAACCAATCGGTTGCCGTATGGATTAGCTATTGCCATGGGCACACTTTATCTGCTTATTTCAGCAAGCCATATCTCGGGGGTGATCTACGGACACTAAGCGGCTTGGGTTGGCAATGTTAATTGCGATCGCTATCGCCAGCGTCATCACGTTTGTTGTATATCGTCGGCTGAGCAAAAGCGTAGCTCATATCCAGACGGTCCAAATCGTTGCCGCAGCCAAGGACGTGCCAGCGGGCGTGGCATTGGCAGCAGCGGATGTGAATCTCATCCAGTGGCCGGCGAGCGTCCCTTTGCCGGGTTCCTTTACAAAGGTCGAAGACGTGGCGGGTCGGCCGCTGATCTATCCGCTGGGCAAGGGAGAGCCCGTCATGGCCAGAGACTTGGCCATACCCGGTTCAGGGATTGGGCTCTCGGTCAAGATACCTGCCGGAATGCGGGCTACCTCAGTTCGTTCTAATGAGGTCGTGGGTGTGGCAGGTTTCCTTTATCCGGGCTCTACCGTTGATGTTCTAGGGACTTTCAACATTCCGGGCAATCCCAATCCCATAACCGAGACTTTGTTGCAGAACGTCCAAGTCTTGACGGCAGGCACGCAAATCGAGCCGGATCCAACAGGCAAACCCCAGACTGTCAATGTGGTGACTCTACTCCTCAGCCCCGAAGATTCGCAGAAACTTCTTATGGCCAGCACGCAAAGCACGATTCAGTTCGTATTACGCAACGGGGCCGACCAAGGGAAGGAAATCGTCAAACCCACCAGGCTGGACGAATTGATTGCCACGGCTAAACCTCCAGTGCCCCCGCCCGCGCCGGGTCGTCTCAGAGCAGTCAAGCCGGCGCCTCAAACTGCGCCGCCCTCGGTGTATGTAGTGGAGATCATCCAGGGGCAGACGCGCAATGAGCAGAAGTTTTCATCCGGGACTCCCCAAGAGGGCGGTGGCAAGCGCCAATGAGAAACTTATCTGCAACTCGGACACCGGTACTTGTTTGGACCCTTGGTTTGATCTTGGCGGGCGGGAAGTGCTTCGCGCAAGGGACCCCTGTTTCGCCGGAGGGTCAGCCTCTTCACATCCTGGTCGGCAAGTCGGTCGTTATAAACCTCCCATCACGCTTGAAGCGTGTGCTGACAAGCAATCCAGCCGTAATTGAGGCTCTGGTCACGAGCCCTATGCAACTAGTGGTGGAGGCCAAGGCTGCCGGAAAGAGCAGCCTGATCCTGTGGGACGAGACTGGCAGCTCCCGAATGCTGGATGTGTCTGCGGATCTGGATTTGACGGGTCTTCGGGCCGCTATACAGAGAGCGTATCCCGATCAATCAATCCAGGCGCAGGCCGACGAGGGCAAGATCATCCTGAGCGGAACGGTGGGAGGTCAGCCGGCTGTGGACGACCTCACAAAGATGGCGGGCCTCTACTCCAAGGACATCGTGGACTCGCTGACAACAGTTCCTCACCCACTACGCCAGATCCTTCTGGAAGTCAAGATCGCTGAAATCGACCGAACCAAGCTAGAGCAATTCGGCTTCAACATACTCAGTACTGGGAAAAACACCATCGGTACGGCCTCCACGCAGCAATTTGGCGCCATTTCAGGTGCAGGAGGAGGACCTTTCAGTGTCTCCGCTCCGTATTCGCCGACGAGCTTCGGAATGACCAACCTGCTAAACATCTTCCTGTTTCGCCCCGACCTTAACCTGGGCATGATGCTCGAGGACCTCCAAACAAAGACCGTGGCGCAAATCCTTGCTGAACCAAACCTCCTTGCCCTCGATGGCAAGAAAGCGAGCTTCCTAGCCGGGGGTGAATTCCCCATCCCGGTGTTGCAGGGAGGAACGACCATCGGGGCCGTCACGATCCAATGGCGACCCTTCGGTGTCAAACTGGATTTCACGGGACATATCAGCCCCGGCAATACCATTCGCCTGGAAGTTTCGCCGGAGGTCAGCACTCTCGATTATACCAATGCTCTGACTATATCGGGTTTTACCGTGCCGGCCATTTCAACCCGCCGCGCGGAGACAGAGGTCGAGCTGAGGGATGGACAGTCTTTTGGAATCGCTGGGCTTCTGGACCAGAGAGTGACAGCTATAATGAATAAGATGCCGGGGATCAGTGACTTACCTATTCTGGGGCAGCTATTTCGGTCGAAATCGAACACCCTGAGCCGATCGGAGCTCGTGGTTCTTGTGACACCCCACATCGTCGATCCCGTGAACACCGGGAGACAGATGACGGCGACGCCGAAGCCTCCAATACCCTATCTGCAAAGTCCGAAATACGACCGGGATCTATCAGGCCACAAGGAGCTTGAGAAACCTGCTCAACAGACTACGCCCAAACAAGAACCGTGACCATGGACACTAAAGAGAACGCGGGAGTTCCTTTCGCCGAGGGCCCTCCCTCTCGAGAAGGGCTCTCGCTCGTTGCAATCTGTCTGGATGCCGAATCTGGAGCGGCGTTGAGGCAGTTTGTGGAAGGAACCCCTTTTCTTCGGCTGCAAGCTGAGGCGCACAGCTATCCTGCCGAAGAAGACACCAGCCTCACGTGGATGCAGCCACCCGGGCCAGACATCTGCCTGATCGACTTCGACCGAGACCACGCAAATGCAAGCACCACGACAGAACGAATTCACGAGCGATTGCCGGGCACCGCCCTATTCGCGATCTCGTCGCACTCCCAACCCGACCTGATTATCGAAGGCATGCGCTGTGGCTGCAGCGAGTACCTCGTCAAACCTGTGGGCGCGGAGCAACTGTGGAAAGCGGTCGCACGTGTGGGTGTACGTAAACGAGAAAGCCATGCACCATTCAGCGGTCAAGTGCTGACTTTCCTCGGGGCCAAGGGCGGGGCGGGAGCGACCACCATTACCACGCATCTCGCGGCACTCTTGGCAAAGTGCTGTTCGCGCAAAACACTCCTGATCGATCTTCATCCGGGCTGTGGTGAAGCTGCCCTTTTCCTCGGCCTGACTGAACATCAGTATCACTTTTACGAACTCGTCGAGAACGTGGACCGGCTAGATTCGGAGTTACTTCAGAGTTTCGTATTGCACCACTCGAGTGGCCTGGACTTGCTGCCGGCGCCGGAAATCAAGGACCGGGTGCGTGACGTATTACCTGAGTCAGTCGGGCAGGCGGTCGCCTTTCTCCGCACCAAGTACGAGTTTGTCTTGATCGACTGCTCCCCAGGCCTGACAAATCAAAACCTCGCCGTGATCACTCACTCCGACCATGTTTACATCATCACCGTTGCCGAGGTGGCTGCCTTGCGGAACGTGGCGCGTTTGTTGGACTACTTTACCCGCCGAGAGTTCGGTCAAGACAAAGTAGACGTGATCGTCAACCGTCATAACGCGAAGAACAGTGTGATCACTGACGGCCAAATTGAAAAGGCCATTCGGAAGAAGATTTTCTGGAAGGTCCCGAACCAATACCAGCAGGTGATTCAGACAATCAATGCTGGTGATCCCTCCGCACAGTTATCGAACTCCGCAGTGGCACGCAGTTTATTGTCGTGGGCGGAGGCTCTGGGCGGCAAGCCGGACGCCCAGGCCGGGAAAAAGAAATGGGGTAAATCTCTCCTGGGTTTGTTCGGCTATAAAAGCTGACTTCCGGAAAGGGTCTTGCTGACAGTCGGGAGAATCAAACGTCATGGGAACAATCTCAAACCAGGCCGAGACATTATCGGGAAGTGACGCGAAGAGAAAAATAGGCATTCCTTTCAAAGTTTACCAGGAACTCAAGTCCGCGGTGCATCGGGACCTACTCAACAAAGTTGATTTGGAGCGGATTGCCTCCATGCGCGACGGCCGCATTCGAAGCCAGGTCTTTGTGGTCATCCAGGAACTCGTTTCGGGGCTTAGCACCCCGATGAGCGCGCCGGAGCGCGAGCAACTGGCTCGCGAGGTGCTTGACGAAGTATTCGGGTTGGGTCCACTGGAGCCCCTCCTGCAAGATCCGACGCTTAATGACATCCTCGTCAATACCCACAAGCAAGTGTATGTAGAACGCGCGGGGATCCTGGAAGAAACCGGCGTAAGGTTTAAGGATGACGCGCACCTGATGCACATCATTGATAAGATCGTCGCTGCCGTGGGTCGCAGGGTCGACGAATCTTCCCCGATGGTGGACGCGCGCCTAGCGGACGGCTCAAGAGTTAATGTGATCATCCCGCCCCTCGCGATCGATGGACCCATACTGTCAATCCGGCGCTTCGGCCATGTGCCCCTGACGGCGGACGATCTGATAGCAAACCGAACCTTGACACCGCCCATGCTGGAGATTCTCAAGGGGGCGGTGAAAGCACGGCTCAGCATGGTCATCTCCGGGGGGACCGGCGCCGGTAAAACAACCTTCCTCAATGTGCTTTCCGGATTCATTTCTGATAAAGAAAGAATCGTTACGATCGAAGACTCGGCGGAGCTACAGCTCAAGCAACGCCATGTCGTCCGCCTCGAATGCCGCCCCCCCAACGTCGAGGGCAAAGGCGCAGTGAGACAGCGCCAACTCGTGATTAACAGCCTGCGAATGCGGCCCGACCGGATCATCGTAGGCGAGGTTCGTGGCGAAGAGGCTCTGGACATGCTCCAAGCTATGAACACGGGGCATGACGGCTCGCTCACAACTATTCATGCCAACAGTCCTCGTGATGCCATCTCGCGCATGGAAACCATGGCGCTGATGGCTAACTTGAATCTTCCTGAAAGGGCCCTTCGCCAACAGATTGCGTCCGCAATCACTATTGTCATCCAAGTGTCTCGTATGAGCGACGGGACACGGAGAGTGACGCATCTGGTGGAAATCACGGGCATGGATGAAGACGTGGTGAGCATGCAGGACATCTTTTTGTTTGAAAAACGAGGTGTGGGACCCGGCGGACATGTGCTCGGACAGTTTTCAGCCACGGGCATACGTCCGAAGTTCGCGGAAAAGCTAAAAGCCTCTGGCATTATTTTGCCAGCAAGCATGTTTGAACATTCTTATCAAGTCTAGATCCGCCGAGGTTTTCTTATGTCTCTCGTGCTGCTATTCGCTGTGCTTTTCGTCTTGACCTTCGTTGTTCTGATTTGGGTCTTAAGGCCGACCAAAGCCGAAGCCGATATTCAGCGGCGGTTGTCAAGCATCGGAAAAACATACGGATTTGACACCGAGGACACCACAATTCTGAAGCAGGAAGAGCTCAGTTCGATTCCCCTGCTGAACGATTTGTTGCAGCGTATTCCGGGCGTTCTGAACCTGCGGCACCTGATAAGGCAAGCTGGTCGCAAATGGACCGTCGCTCCGGTACTTCTCGGGTCGCTCGTGGGGGCTCTCGTGGCGGGGTGGGCAGCCAGCATGTTCACACCAGCTCTTCCGTTAGTTCTGCTCGTGGCAGTTGCAGTGGGCTCTCTGCCGTACGCATATTTGTTCTTGCAGAGGCAGGCCCGGTTGCGGCACTTCGAAGAAGTCCTTCCCGGCGCGATTGACCTGATGTCTCGGGCCCTGAGAGCCGGACATGCCGTGGCTTCCGTAATTGAGATGGTTGCGCAGGAAACTGCAGAACCTGTCGCCTCAGAATTCCGCACCGTTTTCGAAGAACAGAACCTAGGGCTCCCGTTGCGTGAGGCAATTGTTGGTCTGGCTAATCGAGTGCCCCATGAGGACGTCCACTTCCTCGCGACGGCGATTCTCGTTCAGAAAGAAACCGGAGGCAATCTCGCCGAAATCCTGGACAAGGCGGCGTTCATTATGAGGGAGCGCACGCGGCTTAAGGGACAGGTGCGAATCTATACGGCTCAGGGCCGACTGAGCGGTTGGGTCCTGTGTTTGATGCCATTCGCCATGTTCCTTCTGTTGTCTCTGTTGAACCCCGAATACGAAAGGAAACTGTGGACAGACCCTTTGGGGATGCATTGCGTTTATGCGGGTCTAATTCTGATGGCAATCGGCATTCTTGTGGTCCGGAAAATCACCGACGTCAAAGTGTAATGCTATGAATCTCCTCATCATCGCCATTGGAATCGGACTTTCGATCACTTTTTTCGCCATCTTCTTGTTGTTTGCTCCCCCCTCTCGCCAGAGTGAACTGTTGAGCGAGGTCACGTCTCGGGCATACCAATCAGAGGATGTGGGTTTCCAACAAGAGCGATTTAATGCAGAGAGTCTGACCAGGCCGCTGGGATCGATCCGTAGGTTATTCGGCGGCCCCCCCAATCCCGAAATTGTCCACCGCCTCTTGCTTGCTGGCTACCGAAAGCCCTTTCATGCCGACACCTTCTTAGGCGCGAAGTTGACTCTGCCAGCAGTCGCTGGAGTTGGGGTCGCCTTTTTCGTGCAGGACAATGTGATCCTCTGGTTTGTCCTGGCTTTATTGGTGGGTTTCTTAGCTCCGGACTTTTGGCTCAGCCACGCCATCAAAAAAAGGCGTGAACGCATCCAACGCAGCCTTCCGGACGCATTGGATCTCCTTGCGATCTGTACGGAGGCTGGTCTGGGACTGGATCAAGCCATCGTGAGAGTCGCCCAAGAACTGCGCCTCAATCACTCCGAGTTGAGCGAAGAACTCATTCAGATCAACCTGGAGCAGCGGGCTGGCAACCCTCGCCTCGGGGCTTGGCGCAGCATGGCAGACCGAGTCGGTCTTGAGAGCGTCCGATCCTTCGTCAACATGCTCGTGCAGACGGAACGCTTTGGAACACCAATCTCAAAAGCGTTGGCAGTATTTTCCGATACCTTGCGCCTTGAACGAAGACAACGAGCGGAAGAGCTTGCCGCCAAGACGACGATTAAGCTGCTCTTCCCTCTCGTTATCTTCATTTTCCCCAGTATCTTCATCGTAATCCTAGTGCCGGCGGTCATAACTCTCATTAGGAGTTTTGGCCAGTTTATTAAGTAGGAATTTACTGTACTGTTAACTCGGAGGTGGTTTGTGGACAACGTTACATTGATACGTGTGGTGGCAGGAATTCTCGCCGTGGTCGTGGCCATCATTTTGGTTTATAGGGTGAAGCGAAATACCAGCGGTCAAAAGTCTCATTCAGACTTTTAGCGATTCTCTCAAGCAGGGTTAACTAAAATTTTGAGGTAGGAGATAAGTCGTGGACAACGTTGCGTTAATACGTGTGGTTGCGGGAATTCTCGCCGTGGTCGTGGCCATCATTTTGGTCTACAGGATGAAGCGAAAGGCGCCTCGCTAAACTCGGATCGCGACTCGCGGAGGGATACGGCGGCGAAGGGATCATGCATGGCTGAGAATAGCGGCAGTGTCTATGTTTACAACCAGACGAGGGAGACCTTTCTGGCCTTTCGGGTCAAAGTGGCTGACTCGGGTTTGAGCCGCATGGTTGGACTTCTCGGCAAGCGGTCCCTGGAGCCAGAGGCCGGCGTTTGGATCGTGCCTTGCAATTTCATCCACACGATCGGTATGCTTTTCGCCATCGATGTGGTGCTGCTTGACAAGGACTTCAAGGTCGTCGCTCTGCACGAATTAGTCCGGCCATTCTCAATCACGCGGCCGAATTTTCATGCCGAAAGCGTCATCGAGCTTCCGCCTCACACGATTTTCAAAAGCGGGACCATGGTCGGCGATCAGTTCGTGATCGAGCGCTACGAAGCCAGCCGGGCCGCATCGGTTGCCTCGCGGACGGCGCTCCCATAGGCAAACAGTGAAATCTCCGGGCGACTGGCGCGATAGGATAGCCGGGAAACTGGTCGGCCGTGGATCGTATGGGATTGGTCGAATAGAAGCCTCTCTGAGACGAGAGATGAACTTGCGCGAAGCCATGCCCGCGGCGCGCGTACCCACTCCGGCGGGGACGCCCAGTTCTGACTCACCGAGAGGTTTGGGTGCATTCTCCAGTTCCCGCAGGCAGGGTACCTGTTGCGCGGGCGGGTGGTGCCGCCGGGAGAACAGGGAGTGTTCCTCTGTCCCTCGCTAGAATGAAAGCACAAATCGGGTGGTAGAAGTCTCATGCGAAAACTTCTGGCCGGTTTTGGCGCGGCTATACTACTGGTCTTGCCGTTGGGGAAACTCCCAGCTGTCCCCTTCCCCAACCGGGAGGTGAAGGAACTCAAGAAACGCCAAAAAGAAGAACGGAGGATGCTCAGGCAGCAACAGCACGCCATGAAGAAAGTCATGGGGCAGCATGCGCAATCCAGCGACTCACACGCGCGCTTCAAACACAATCTGAAGATGCAGCGGCAGATGTTACAAAGAAGCCAAAAGGAAGGAACTCGACGCCTGAAGCAAAATCACAAATCTGTAAAGCGACTGCATCCACTAACCTGAAGGACCCTTCCTCCTCCCGGCCGGAGGGTATTGAGCTAAGAATCGAGGCCTGGATAGTGGGAGCGATCAATCTACCTTGGGGTGCCTCGATTGTAGCCCTCTCGCAGAAGGTCTCGGCAGCGAACCGGCGCATTTGAGTTGGTCCACCTGCAATTCTTTACTTCGCGGCGTAACACCGCGCTATGCGGATTGAACCTCAGTTTACTTGTTGCTGCGGCCTTCAAGTGGATGTATATATATATGTGGAGCAGGACTCTATCCTTTTTTACCGGAGGTTTCTATGGCATGGTCCTTGGGATTGATTGGCGGGTGTGTGATACTGCTTGCGTTACTGGCAGTCTATGTCCCTACGATTTACATTCGCAAAACGAACAGACTCATCGGGCTGTTAGAGAAAATTGAGGCTAACACTCGCAAATAGTTGCTCGTGCAATTTTTGGATTGAATCGGCGCTTGGTCGATTTAAACCGGAATTTCTTTAAATCATTTCAAGAAGAAAAGCACGAAAAGAAAGAACCCTAAAGACAACTGCGAGAGGCATACGAAGCACGCTAAGCCTTATCTCGCTTCGCGCCCCTTGTGTCTCGCGGGGCTTGTAGGGACGGGCTTTGGCACAACATGCGCCTGAAACGAAAAAGTGCCCTAAGAGGGGAACCAAATTGGAGATACCAAATTAATCACAATTCCGGCCAACTCCTGTCGCTCATGACAGTACCGGACCTTGATTTTTTCCGGGTTAACTGTGAGGCCCTCTTGCTCGATGATTCTGATTGAGAGAGATTGTGGGTCTTGTGAGTGAAGACAAGTGCAGGGGCGGAGGGTCCGGGTTCAGGCCACAAGCATGAGGTCTTGCGGCGCTGCGCTTACCGTCGTTTCAGAAACTTGCTCCTCAGGAATAGCTGCGAAGAAGCAGCACTTCTCGCAGAGCCTGCCCCGCTTGGGCGGTAGGGCCTGACCTAGATCACCCGGCTCAAGTTGGGCGGAGGCGCAATCCGTACTGAAGTCCAAGATCCCTTCTCCTGGCAGATAGCGATAGCGGGGGCAGCACTTCCGAATTTCCTTGCGGGTTGCGAACACCATAGAGTGGAACTGTACTTCGACCGAGCGTTTCAACTCGCCCTCTGGCGTCTCGCGGAGCAAAAGGGAAAAGGAATCAACCTTTCCGGCGAGCTTCACCAAATGGCTCGATCCATTCCTCAGAATCTCAGGAAGTTGAACCACTGCGATGGTCTTTGGCATGCGCACATCTTTTCCCGGGTCATGGCCCGGAGCTGAAAGTTGAGATTTAACAACGGAGGGTTGGTCAACCCTTCGACGTGGCCGAAATACTTCATGGAAGCAGGGTGATTGCGCC
>Ga0326728_10017114_pt1 | contig 14607 bp, 13 predicted proteins | sample MB3enrmetagenome_FD_207602 | JGI IMG/M metagenome (GOLD analysis project Ga0326728, IMG submission 207602) | Lab enriched peat soil microbial communities from McLean, Ithaca, NY, United States - MB31MN | ecosystem: Environmental > Terrestrial > Soil > Wetlands > Peat | place: USA: New York...
GGTCGAATGCGGGACTTTCCGCCAGGATTTCTATTACCGGCTGAACGTCATAACTCTTCATGTGCCACGTCTGGCAGAGCGCAAAGACGACATTCTGATGCTGGCCCTTCATTTCCTCCACAAACTTGCCAAATCACAGGGAAAGCAGGTAAAGAGCATTTCGGACGAAGCCATTAATATCCTTCTTTCTTATGAATATCCCGGAAATGTCCGCGAGCTTGAAAACATAATCGAAAGGGCTGTGACCCTGGCAAACGGGGACTCCATAGAGGCCAGGCATCTGCCGCTCGATCTGCAGCAACTGGTCTTCAGGGTGCGGCGTTCGCAGGAAAAATTTCTGAGCCTGGATGAAAACGAACGGGAGTACATTCTCTGGGTGCTCAAAGAGGTAAATGACAACAAGACGAAGGCCGCTGAAATTCTAGGCATAGACAGAGTATCGCTTTGGCGGAAAATGAAAAGGTATGGTCTCCAATAATCTCATTGCACGGCGGCGCGTGGCGAGACTCGCGCCCGCCCGGACCAGGGAAAGGCGTAGATGGCGATAATAACGATTTCAAGAGGTTCATACAGCAAGGGTAAAGAGGTGGCGGAAAAAGTGGCCCGGAAGCTCGGGTACCGGTGTTTCGCCCGTGAGGTCCTCCTGGAGGCTTCTGAAGAGTTCAGCATACCGGAAATCAAGTTGGTGCGCGCCATCCATGATGCGCCTTCCATTTTTGAAAAGTTCTCCTACGGCAAAGAGAAATTCATAGCATACTTTCAGGCCGCTCTTCTGAGACGTCTCCAGCAGGATAACGTCGTATATCATGGGCTGGCCGGACATTTTTTTCTCAAGGGAATCTGCCACGTCCTTAAGGTCAGGATTATTTCCGAAATGGAGGACCGGATCCAACTCGAAATGGAACGGGAAGGCATCTCATACAATGAGGCCATGGGAGTGCTCAAAAAGGACGATGCCGAAAGGCGCAAATGGAGTGAGAATTTGTACGGGATCGATACCTCGGACCCTATCTTGTACGACTTGGTCATTCACGTGCGCAAACTCTCCGCGGACGATGCGGTGGACTTGATTTGCCACACGGCGGCACTGCAAACTTTCAAGACTACCCCGGAATCCCAAAAGGCGATGGATGACCTCGTCCTGGCATCCGAGGTCAGAACGACCCTGATCGAGATCAAGCCCGACATCGAAGTGTTCGTGCGCGAAGGCCGGGTAGCTCTTGGGGCCAGCGCCTTCATCATGAGGGACCCCGAGCTTATCCGGGAACTGGAAAGAATTGTCCGCCGCATTCCCGGAGTCAAGGATGTCAGCGTCAAATCCTCTCATCTCGTCGATTGGAGTGACTGATCGGTAGCTTTACCGGCTTGGATAAATAAGCGCAGGGTCCCGCAAACAATCCGCTCCACCACCGGGGTGTCGAATCTCGATGCCCGGCACCGCCTGGAGTTTGCTTCAATTCGTCCTTTTTCAAAAATTGTGAAAAATTTATCCAGCAGCCGCCATGCCTCCAAATCTTCCGATATCTACTATCCATGATTGATATGAGCTTTTTCACACTCGGGTTTCGGCTATTCTATAAAGATGGCCGGCTCAAGTCCGCAGGCTGCGGAAAGGGGGCATTTTGGTCAAGAATTACGATGGCATGGATAACCCTTGTCAGACAGTGCATTTTGGATTATACGCTTCCTGCCGCCTGCGAAGTTGTGACAAAAAGTACTTGACTTTTAGGCCATTATGTCATTTTCTGACGAGGCACGCGCGAACCAAAGTATTTTTATCAACCTACCCCACAACAGCTACTCAGGAGTTGAAGGAAGATGATGGCGGATCAAACTATTGCTCGAGTGGAACCTGTTCGAACTGAGGCGTATTTGGATTTTTTCCAAATGCTTACCGGAGTCGGGCTTGTGGCGTTCATGTGGTGCCATATGATTCTGGTAGCCAGTGTTAACTTCTACCTTGTAGGGCTCAAGGGTGCTGTGATGGACTGGATCGCCCATTTCTTTGAAGCCACTTACATGGCTCAAATAGGCGGACCAATGATTGCCCTGACTATGCTGGCTCATTTTGTGCTGGCAGCCCGCAAGCTTCCCTTCCGTGCTCGTGAACAGAAGGCGATGTGGACGCACACTGTCCGATTTAACCACCTCGATACCTGGTTGTGGATTATCCAGGCGGTAACCGCTTTCATAATTCTGATCATGGGCTGTATCCACATGTGGACGGTGCTCACCAATCTGCCGATAACCGCAGTCAGGAGCGCCGCAAGAATTAAGACCGGATGGTGGCTGGCTTTCTACATTGTCCTGCTTCCGATGATAGAGCTTCATGTCGGGATCGGAATCTACAGGATCGGTGTAAAGTGGGGATTTATAAAGAGGTCTAACCGCAAAGTGCTGCATGGCTTCGAAAACAAGCTCACCGTAGTAATGATTTGCATAGGGCTTCTCACTCTGTTCACATTCTTTTTCATAGTCTAAGAAATGTAAGGAGTCGAAATTGGATACCTTCTACACTGATCTCTTATGCGTCGGAGCGGGCCTTGCAGGCGAGCGTGTAGCGGTGGCGGCAGCCGAAGCCGGGTTTGGGGCCGTTTGCCTCAGTATTGTTCCACCGCGGCGATCGCACTCTTCCGCCGCGCAGGGCGGTATGCAGGCCTCTCTTGGGAACTGCTGCATGGGCGAGGGCGACTGCCCGGATGTCCATTTTGCCGATACTGTTAAAGGGTCCGACTGGGGATGCGATCAGGAATGCGCGCGTCTGTTTGCCGACACCGCGCCGATTGCCGTTCGCGAAATGGCACATTGGGGCATTCCATGGAACCGCGTTGTCCCCGGAAAAGGCATCTACTATAAGGCCGGGAAACAATACGATAAGACTGAGAAGGCTGAAATGGAGGGCTTGATCACCGCCCGCGATTTCGGCGGAACGGCGAAATGGCGTACCTGTTACACATCGGACGGAACCGGCCATACCGTTCTTTTCACTATGGATAATCAGGTCGTACGCCTGGGCGTGCCCGTTCATGACAGGGTTGCAGTGCTCTCCCTGATCCATGACGGAACGACCTGCATGGGCGTTGTGGCCCGCTGCCTGAAGACGGGCAAGCTCAGGGCCTACCTGGCCAAGGCTACGCTGATCGCTACCGGCGGCTACGGCAAGCTGTACCGCGAAAGCACCAACGCGGTCATCTGCTGGGGTGACGGCGCGGTGGCCGCGCTCGATACCGGCGTTGTCCCCATCGGGAACCCGGAAGCCATACAGTTCCACCCGACGGGAATCGTGCCCACCAACATTCTGGTAACCGAGGGTTGCCGTGGTGACGGCGGGACGCTTAAAGACGTAAATGAAGAAAGATTCATGCACATTTACGAGCCCGGGAAACAGGAACTTGCTTCGCGCGACGTCGTTTCCCGCTGGATGTTCCATCACATGCGGATCGGCAAAGGCGTGCCGAGCCCCTACGGACCGCACTTGTGGCTCGATATCCGCCATTTGGGCGCGCATCACATCAAAACCAAGCTCCGCGAAGTCGAAGAAATCTGCAATGAGTTCCTGGATCGTGACCCGATTACACAGTTGATTCCGGTTCGTCCATGCCAGCACTACAGCATGGGCGGCGTTCGCACGAACAAAGACGGCGCCGCTTACGGCCTCAAGGGCCTTTTCGCGGCGGGCGAGGCTGCGTGCTGGGATATGCACGGCTTCAACAGACTCGGTGGGAACTCACTGGCCGAAACCATCGTGGCCGGAAGAATCGTGGGTGGAAAAGTCGTTGAATTCCTCCAGGGCTACACGGTCGATTTCAAGACCGCCGTTGTCCAGGATGCGGTCGATAAACAGCAGGCCCGGATAGACGCCCTGGTTCGCGGCAGCGGGAAAGAAAGCTGTTACGATCTGCGCGCAGCGATGGGCGATGCGCTTATGGACGGGGTTGGCATCTTCCGCAAGGGAGCGGACCTTCAGACTGCCGTCGATAGGCTGCAGGTAATCCTTGAGCGCTCGAAGAATCTTGGGCTTCGCTCTACAAGCGTGCATGGTCCCAATCCGGAGTTGGGAGTGGCGCTGCAGGTGCCCGGAATGATCAAGCTTGCAATGATGATTGCTTATGGGGCGTTGATGCGGACTGAGAGCCGTGGAGCGCACGCACGCGAAGATTATCCGGAGCGCAATGACAGAGACTGGTTGAAGCGCACCCTGGCATACTGGAAGACTGAAAAAGACACGCTGCCGACGCTCGAATACGAGAAGCCTTCGAAAGTGTGGGCGCTTCCGCCGGGTGAAAGAGGCTACGGTGCGAGCAAGATTATCTGTACCGAAGACCCCGAGATCTGTACGCCAAAGCCGGAAACCAACTAGGATAAGCGAGAGGTGTTTTGATGGGAAGGACTCTTAAGTTCAACGTCTTCAGATTTAACCCGGAGGACCCGGCTTCGGTTCCGCACATGGATGCGTATTATCTCGAGGAAACCGAGGCTATGACTCTTTTCATTGCTCTTAACCGCATCAGGGAAGAACAGGACCAAACCCTAATGTTCGATTTCATGTGCCGGGCCGGTATCTGCGGCTCTTGCGCCATGATGATAAACGGGAAGCCTGACCTTGCATGCCATACCAAGACCAAGAAGCTGCCGGCAGAGGTCACCCTGATGCCGATGCCTGTATTTAAGCTGATCGGAGACCTCTCGGTCGATACCGGGACGTGGTTCCGCGGCATGAACGAGAAGGTGCAGTCCTGGGTCCATACCGATAAGGAATTCAAGCTGGACGAACAGGAAGAGAGAATGGACAATGCGCTCGCCGATGAGATTTACGAACTCGAGCGCTGCATCGAATGCGGCTGCTGTGTCGCCGCCTGCGGAAAGGCGAACATGCTGCCCGATGGCTTCATGGGCGCCACCGCCTTCAACCGGGTTGCCAGGTTTATAATGGACCCGCGCGACCAGAGAAGCAACGATGAGTATTTTGAGGTGGTTGGAAACGAAGATGGAATTTTCGGCTGCCTTGGACTCCTCGGTTGCGAGGACATGTGTCCGAAAAAGATCCCGCTTCAGGATCAACTCGGCATGCTCCGCCGCAAGATGGGCTTCTCCCAGGTGAAGCATCTTTTCCAGAAGGCTGAGAAGAAGTAGACGGCCCGAAGGTGGAATGTTCGGGCCTGCCGGCCCGAAAACTCATGTCAGGATAATCGCGGGATGGCTTCGGCCATCCCGCTTCAGTTCCATGTCTTTTAAGGCTTACTTTCCCTGGAAACTGCGGATAGCTGTTTTGTAAGCCGCCGTCGATCCCTTCCCTCATCCGGCATCTCTGTCGAGAAATCTTCCGTGGCTCTGGTGACAAGCCCCGGACCGTGTCTTACTGTAAGCGGATGTAAAGGCGCTCTGCCTGCAGGAATTATTGACTTGGCGCAAAATATTGGTGAAGATAGGTCAAACACCGCCTGAAGCGCGCTCGCATCAACCCGGCTCCACTGTCTCACGACTCCCGATTCCTGGCAGGTCATCATGGTGTTATCTCCTCTGAGTCAGCAGCACACCCTCACCGATAAGAGGGGGCACAGTTATGAGTCGCCCGATTCAGCTCGTGGACCTGGTCAGCAGGGATAAACTCCAGCGCATACTGAAGGTTTTTACGGAGGTCGCCGGGGTTGGCTCGATCATTACTTACCCGGACGGCTATCCTATTACCCAGCCCCAACACTTCACGACGCTTTGCCTCCATTATTGCCGCTCAAGCAAGCTGGGCAGAAGCAAATGCTTTGAAAGCGACCGGTACGGAGGTGTTGAATCGGCTCGTATCAAAGCGCCTTTTACTTATCGATGCCTGAACGGCGGTCTGACCGACTGCGCCGCCCCCGTGATCATCGACGGGGACCACCTGGCTACGGTTCTTTGCGGCCAGGTCCTGGACAGGCCGTTGAGCGAGGAAGAGGCTGTTCGGCGTGCCGAGGAGATCGGCATCGAAGACATCGACGGTTATCTGAAAGAACTCGCAAAAGTCCCGCTGATGAGCCGGGAAAGGCTTCTGAGTATCGTCAATCTCATGTCCGAGATCACCTTTACGATCAGCGATCTGGCGATTCAGAGCCATATTGCACAGCAGAACTCTCAGCGCTACCTGTGCCGGGTCATAAACAGCGTTTCGGATTGCATCATCTCGACGAACGCCGACAATACGGTTGGGATGATAAATCGGGCAGGCGCCGCTATGTTTGGATATCGAAGGAGTCAGGTAATCGGGCAGTCCATCCAAACGCTTCTGGCCGACGATCAGTCGAGATCGAAGTACCTCGAAAATGCTGCGTCAGGTTCGGGTGGGAATTGGCGGGCGGATTTGACTGCCGTCAAGGCGGATTCGTCGGTTTTCCCAGTGCAGGTATCTTTCTCGGCGCTGCATGACGAGCACGAAAGCAGGGCAGGGTATGTGGGGGTGATTCGGGACATCTCCGAGGAGAAAAAGCTTGAGCGGATGAAAGAGGATTTGATCAGCATGATCACCCACGACTTGAGAAATCCTGTCCTGTCGCTGGAAAGGGCCCTGCGGATCGTTGTAAGCGGGACGCTAGGAGCGCTCAACACGGACCAGAAAAATGTGATGGAACTTGCACTGCTGACCAGCCATCAGTTGTACGGCATGGTGAGCGACATTCTCGATATCTACCGGAACGAAAACGGGAACCTCGTTTTGAGGTGCGCGAAGATGGCGATCCAGCCCGTCATTGAGGAAAGCATCAGGCAGATGGAATTGCTTACAAAGGAAAAACGCATCACTGTCGGACTCGATGTCCCTTCAACTCCGCTCGAAGTTACTATCGATGAGGGCCGGATTCGCAGAACATGCGCCAACCTGCTGGATAACGCCATCAAATACAGCCCGGAGGGCGGCCATATTGCCATCCGGATTCAAAAACCGGCGAATGGCTGGGATGGTCCGGAACGCCCCGCCAATGCGGCGCCCCGGGACGTCCTTAGAGGGCAGGACCGGGTCCTGGTGAGCGTTGAAGATGAAGGCGCCGGCATACCTGAGGCTTATCACCAGTCTATTTTCGACAAATATTTTACACTCAAAACCAGTGGGGTGACGTCCCGGGAAGGAGTAGGGCTTGGTCTCGCCTTCTGCCGGCTGGCCGTCGAGGCTCACGGCGGTCAGATATGGGTCGAGTCCCCCGTGACGGATAGCTCGAAAGGGGTCAGGAGCGGATGCAGGCTCTGGTTTACATTGCCTGTCAACGGCGAACCGGCTGACTGAGCGGCCCACCGGTGTATACCGGACTTCATGGGTCCCGGGGTGAAGCCCCCCGGATTTTCCTTCCTCCGGTTCGGCTCCAGGCCTTCAATGGATGATGACGGAAAAAGGGGGAAATATGAACATTTTCCTTGCCGACGACCACCCGCTCTTCCGTATTGGTTTGAGGATCGCCTTGGATCAGGAAGATGGGCTGAAAGTAATAGGAGAAGCAAGCGACGGCTTCAGCGCTGTTGAGAAGATCCGGAGCAATCCTCCCGATATGTCCCTGATCGATGTGGACATGCCTGGAATATCGGGCATTCGGGCCATTAGGATTCTGCGCAAGGCGATGCCCGAGATGAAAATACTTGTGCTCTCAACCTATGATGACGAAAAATACATAAACGACGCCATGTTGGCAGGAGCGGACGGCTACGTGCTCAAGTGCGTCGAGGTTGCGGATCTGGTGAAGATCATCCGGTCGGTGTCTGAAGGAAGGCAAATAGTATCCCCTTTCCTGGTCAACTTGGCTCTGCAGGGCGAGGCCGTCGAACATCCGGAAGAGCCGATTGAGCCGGTCACCCTGACTCAGCGGGAAAAAGAGATCCTTGAAGCGATCCTGGACGGCCAGAGCAACAGGGAGATCTCCGATTCCCTTTGTATCAGCATCGAAACAGTCAAGAGCCACATCAAGAGCATTTACCAAAAGCTGCAGGCAAGAAACCGGGTTGAAGCCGCATTGATCGCCATGAAGAAAAAACTGCTTTCATAGCCGGGACCCCTGCCATATCCCGCGGCGCCATATTCGCTTTCTCTGCCCGGTAGCTAACCCGCTGCCGGCCTCCCCCATAGACGGCTCCAGTCCAAAAATCACTCTTTTGAGGGATCGATTTTCCCTCACTTGAGGGATTTACTGTTGAACCCGTCTCCTATTTAATGGTCTCGTCAAGAAGTTTTCCTGTGCGAGCGACGGATTGAAGGTATTTAGCTGCCGGACAGACGGTCCGCTCACCCACGCAAATTAGTCGATCATTTTTCTCACCACTCGTTAACAGGCTCCGGCAAACCTTGCACAGTGAATTGTTCATGATCGATGGGACATCGCTCATGAGGATGATAAACCGGGGAACCGTTCGCACCTCACCTGCGTTTATCTGTATTTGCACAACCTTCTTACAGGGAGGAATCCAATGAGTCGGATTTTGATTTCACCAAGTCGTTATGTTCAGGGAGAAGGAGCTATCAACGAGATCGGTGTGAATGCGGCCAGGCTCGGGACCAAGGCCCTGTTCACGGGAGGCGGAAGGGCGTTGTCGGCGGTAGGCCCGGCAGTCGAGGCAAGTCTTGAGGGCAAGGGGATCGGGTGTCATCGGGAGCACTTCAACGGCGAATGCTCCGCCAACGAGATCAACCGGCTTATGGAGGTTGCAAAAAAAGCGGGATGCGATCTCGTGATCACCGCCGGAGGCGGTAAGGTGATCGATACGGGCAAGGCTGTGGGCTACTACATGAAAGTTCCGGTCGTCGTCGTCCCGACGATCGCCGCAACGGATGCCCCGTGCTCGGCGCTTGCGGTGGTCTACACCGATAACGGCGTCTTTGAGCGCTACCTCGTCCTGCCGAAGAACCCGGATTGCGTACTTGTGGATACGGCCGTTATTGCCAAGGCACCGGTTGAATTCCTGGTATCCGGCATGGGGGATGCCCTGGCCACTTTCTGGGAAGCCGATACCTGTTTCAAAAGCTGTAAAGTTAACGTGCTCACCGGCGGATGCCCTCCATTGCGCTCGGCTCACACGCTTGCGCGGCTGTGCTACGACACGCTGCTCGAATTCGGCGTGCAGGCCAAACTCGCCGTTCAAAGGCAGATGGTGACTCCCGCGGTGGAAGCCATCGTGGAGGCCAACACGCTGTTGAGCGGCCTGGGTTTCGAGAGCGGCGGCCTTGCGGGCGCCCATTCCGTTCACAATGGATTCACGGTGCTGGAAAGCAGCCATCATAAGCTGCACGGCCAGAAAGTGGCTTTCGGGACTATTGCGCAACTGGTCATGGAAGGCCGTCCAACGGGCGACATCGAAGAAGTGCTCGATTTCTGCCTGTCCGTGGGACTGCCCGTCTGCCTGGAAGATCTGGGGATACACAATCCTTCGAGCGAGGAGATTCGCCAGGTGGCCGAAGCCACGACCGCTTCGGGCGAAACGATTCATGCCTCATGTTTCGAGGTGACTGCAAGCATGGTGGAGGCCGCCATCTGGACCGCCGACGCCTTGGGAACCGAGTATAAGAAAGGAGCATGATCATGGCGCTGCTGCCTGTATCCATCAGCATCGGTGTGCTGTGCGGCTTGTGGTTTTTCCTCACGACCCAGATCGCCTGGTTCGTGGCCTGGGTCGGTTACGCCGCGTGGGCCAGTTTTTATTATGCGGGGGGCAACAGGGAGGGACTGTACAAGTCATTTGCGGCAAATGTGGCCGGTATGGTTCAGGGCGCGCTTTTCTTCTGGCTGTGGAAGCAGTTCGGGGGAGGCAGCATGCTCCTGCTTTCGGTGTGGATAGGGCTGTTTTGTTTTGTCATGACCATTGAAGGGAATGTAGGGTTGCTTTCCGCGATTCCGGGGCAGTTTGTCGGGGCCGCGGTTTTCTTCGGCAATCTCGGTGCTCATCAGGGGGATATCGTCGCCACTCTGGTAAATACCTGCGTTTGCATGCTGATCGGCAATTGTGCCGGAATTCTTTCCGCAAAACTCCCTGAATGGTTCAAGAAAAAGGAAGAGGCTGCCGGGCAAAGCGCTTGAGTCGGGGCCCCGGGGGGAGAGGAGCGCCTGCTCGCCCGGGGCTCGCCGATTTGGGAGAATTCATGTGGCTTCGGGGAGCGGGAAAGGCTCTGCGAGGAGAAGACAGGCGTGGGCGGAGGAACTCTTCGCGGCAGTTTCTCCTCTATTCTTGGGGATTCTTAATAAAACATTTCAGGAGGACCTACGATGAATAAAGAGGCATTGGGAATGATCGAAACGAGAGGCCTGGTTGCCAATATTGAAGCTGCCGACGCCATGGTTAAGGCGGCCAACGTAGAGTTGGCGGGTCAGGTTAAAATCGGGGCTGGTTTGGTGACAGTCATGGTGAGAGGCGATGTGGGCGCGGTGAAGGCGGCTACGGATGCCGGGGCGGCGGCGGCCCAGAAAGTGGGCGAAGTCATCTCCGTGCACGTCATCCCGAGACCGCATCAGGATGTGGAGAAGATTTTGCCGCAGGCTCCATCGAGCCTGTAGGCGCCCGTCCTGGATTATGGTCATAACCGCTCTCAACTGTGAGCAGGAGGAATACCCGATGCAAGAAGAGCTTATTACCAAAGTACTCTCAGAAGTTATGAAACGGGTGGGTGCGGGGTCCTCCGCCAAAGATGCCCCGCCGGCGCGAAAGGAGAATACCCCGAACACTGCCTGGGGTCCGGGGCAGTTGACCGAATTCGTAGGCGCCGGTATGGGGGATACCCAGGGGATTGTCATAGCAAACCTGGACCCTATTATCCATAAACTGATGGGATTTGACCCGAAGTTCCGCTCCATCGGGGTGATAGGGGGCCGCGTGGGGGCCGGCCCGCAGCTCATGGCGGCCGACGAAGCGATCAAGGCCACCAATACGGAGATCATACTCGTCGAACTGCCGAGGGATACCAAGGGTGGCGCAGGTCACGGCAACTTGATCATCTTCGGCGCCGAAGACGTATCCGATGCACGCCGGGCCGTCGAAGTCACCCTCGAGGTGTTGCCCAAATATTTTGGCGACGTCTACGCCAATGACCAGGGATATACCGAAAACCAGTACACCGCCAGGGCAAGCAAGGTTTTGAATTACGCTTTAAAGGTCCCGGAGGGCCGGGCCTTCGGCCTGATTTTGGGCGCCCCCGCGGTAATCGGCATGCTCATGATCGATACGGCCGTCAAGGCCGCGGATGTGGAGGTGTTGGGGTTTGCTTCGCCCGCCAGGGGAACCAGTCTGACCAATGAGGTGTTTATCTGGGTTACAGGTGATTCCGGAGCGGTACGACAGGCCGTTGTCGCCGGCCGGGAGGTCGGAAATAAACTCCTCGCTGCCTGGGGCCAGGAACCGAAGTCACTCGCCACACCTTACATATAGGGGGAGGACGAAATGGCCAAGAGACAAAAACGCTTCGAGGTGCTGGAACAGCGTCCGATCCACAAAGACGGTTTTATCAAGGAGTGGGTTGAGGTCGGCTTGGTCGCCATGGACAGCCCGAATGACCCGGCCCCGGGCATCAGGCTCCAAGGCGGCAAAGTCGTGGAACTGGACGGAAAACGCCGTGAAGACTTCGATATGATCGATTTCTGGATCGCGGACCATTATATCGACACTTCGGTGGCCGAAGAAGCCATGGCCCTGGACTCCCTGAAGTTTGCCCGGATGCTTGTCGACATCAACGTGCCCCGCTCCCGGATCGTTCGGCTCTCCGTCGGGATGACACCGGCAAAAATCCTCGACGTGCTCAAAAAGCTAAATGTGGTGGAGCTGATGATGGCGATGCAGAAACTGCGGCCTCGCCGAACACCGGCCAATCAGGCCCATGTCACCAATCTCAAGGACACCCCCGTTCTGCTTGCCTCAGATGCGGCGGAAGCGGCCTATCGCGGCTTCAGCGAAGTCGAGACCACGGTTGGAATTGGGCGCTACGCCCCGATGAACGCCCTTTCCATCACTCTTGGAAGTCAAGTGGGCCGGCCGGGGGTTATAGCTCAGTGCGCGGTCGAAGAAGCCCTGGAGCTTACCATGGGAATGCGGGGGCTCACCCATTATGCCGAAACGGTTTCGGTCTACGGTACCGAACAGGTCTTTATAGATGGGGACGATACGCCCTGGTCCAAGGCCTTTTTGGCCTCGGCCTACGCATCGAGGGGCCTCAAGATGCGCTATACCTCCGGGACCGGTTCCGAGGTGCAGATGGGATATGCCGAAGGCAAGTCGATGCTCTACCTGGAAATCCGATGCGTAATGATCACCAAAGCCGCCGGAGTGCAGGGTCTGCAAAACGGTTCCATTAGCGTGATAGGTGTTCCGGGGGCCGTGCCGGGAGGCATTCGAGCGGTTCTCGCCGAGAATGTCGCCACGGTTTTGACCGACATGGAGGTGGCCTCCGGCAACGATCAGACTTTCACGCATTCGTGCATTCGCAACACCGCGCGCATGCTCATGCAGTTTCTCCCGGGCACCGACCTGATCTTCTCCGGCTACAGCTCCGTTCCCAACTATGACAACATGTTTGCGGGCTCCACTCACGACTGCGATGACTACGATGACTACCTGGTCCTGCAGCGCGATCTCCAGGTCGATGGAGGCTTGCGGCCGGTGACGGAAGAAAAAGTCATCGAGGTGCGCAACAGGGCAGCCCGAGCTTTGCAGGCGGTCTTCGAGGAACTGGGGCTTCCTCCCATTACCGATGAAGAAGTCGAAGCAGCGACCTATGCCCACGGCTCCAGGGATATGCCCGACCGTAATGTCCCCGAAGATCTCCGGGCCATAGATGAGATGATGAAGCGAGGGACCACCGGACTCGATATCGTCCGTGCCCTGGCAAAACACGGGTTCCGTCAGGAGGCTGAAACCATGCTCGCCCTGCTGAAGCAAAAGGTCTCGGGAGATTATCTGCAGACCTCGGCCATTTTTGATGAAAACATACACGTGGTGAGCGCGGTCAATGACGCCAACGATTACCAGGGACCGGGCACGGGGTACCGTCTTGAGGGCAGGAGGTGGGACATCCTCAAAGACATCCCGATGGCCATTGACCCCGAAGACATCTAGGCTGCTCAAGGGAGGTTGTGTGAAATGAACATTACCGAAGACATGGTCAGGGAAATTATCCTTGAGGTTTTGCAGGAGATGCAAAGGGATGGAGGGTCCAAAGCCGTGCAGGCAGGGAGCCTTACGCCTCTGCAGTTCCGAGAAGTCGGCGCGGCAAAACCCGGAGCTAATAGAAACGAGGTGGTGGTAGGGATATCGCCGGCCTTTGGCGTTGCGATGACCAAAACCATCATCGATATTCCTCATCAGGATGTGCTCAAGGAAGTTTTGGCCGGGATCGAGGAGGAAGGTCTCAAGGCCCGCCTCGTAAGGGTCAACAAGACCGCGGACGTAGGGTTCATTGCTCATGAGGCGGCAAAGTTGAGCGGCTCGGGGATCGGGATCGGCATCCTTTCCCGGGGGACCTCGGTCATCCATCAGAAGGACCTGGCCCCGCTTCAGAACCTGGAACTGTTTTCGCAGTCACCTCTGGTGGAACTCGATACCTTTCGCGCCATGGGCCGCAATGCGGCGAAGTATGCCAAAGGAGAACAACCTTCTCCGGTGCCGGTGCGCAACGATCCGATGGCCCGGCCCCGGTACCAGGGCCTTGCGGCATTGCTCCACAATAAAGAGGTGCAGTATGTGAAAGCAGATATGCCGAGCACGGAACTCACGGTAGTTCTCTAGAGAAAAGAAAAACTCAGGAGGTTTAACAAATGGCTCAAAAAGAGACCAACATCTCGCCCGAGCTTATTGCAGAGGCGGTTAAACGCGTTATGGCGTCGCTGGGTGACAATAAGGCGCAACCAGGCGCACCCGTGAGTGGAACAGGGAAACTCGATGCCGGTAAAGATTACCCCCTTGCCTTGAAGCACCCCGAGATGGTGCGCTCGGCCAGCGGCAAAAGGCTCGAGGATGTCACTCTGGATAAGGTTGTGGCCGGGCAGATCAGCTTTGACGATATCAAGATAAGCCCTGAGACTCTCGAATATCAGGCCGGGATAGCTGAAAGCGTCGGACGTGCCAGGCTGGCGGCAAACATGCGCCGGGCCGCGGAAATGACCAGGATCCCGGACGAACGTCTCCTGGAAATGTATAACGCCCTGCGGCCGTACCGGTCTACCAGGCAGGAGATGCTGAACATGGCCGACGAACTGGAATCGAAGTACGGCGCGCGCGTCTGTTCGGCGCTCGTCCGGGAAGCGGCCGAAGTCTATGAAAAACGCGGCCGGCTGAAACGTTAAGGGAGCCGGCAGGCCATGGCTTACATCGCGGGCGTAGACGTGGGCAACAACACTACTGAAGTCGCCGTGGCGCAATTGGGCCCGGAGGGCGAGGTTCGTGTCCTTTCCAGCTCGATTGTGCGGACCGTGGGCATGAAGGGAACTCTCAGCAATGTGCGGGGAGTGATCGAGGCTCTGGACAGGGCCTTGGAACCCTTGGGCATTCCGCGCAAAGACCTTGACCTGATACTCCTCAACGAGGCGACCCCGGTCATCGGTGATGTAGCCATGGAAACCATTACGGAAACGGTGATCACGGAATCGGCAATGATCGGTCACAATCCGGGCACTCCCGGCG
>Ga0326728_10017115_pt1 | contig 14606 bp, 13 predicted proteins | sample MB3enrmetagenome_FD_207602 | JGI IMG/M metagenome (GOLD analysis project Ga0326728, IMG submission 207602) | Lab enriched peat soil microbial communities from McLean, Ithaca, NY, United States - MB31MN | ecosystem: Environmental > Terrestrial > Soil > Wetlands > Peat | place: USA: New York...
TAAGTCCCGTCGCGAACAGGACATTCCCGAACCAGTCGATGTGCGGCTTCTCCTCGGGCTTGGCGATCTCCTTGAGGTCCCGGTGCGCCCGCAGGGTCGCGATGAGCCCGATCGGAACGTTCACGAAGAAGATCCATCGCCATCCGATCGTCGAGGTGATGAGGCCTCCGAGAACGAGCCCGGAGATGGCGCCGACGACGATGGAGACCTGGTTCACGCCCAGCGCGCGGCCGCGCTCGTTCGGGGGGAAGGCGTCCGTGATGATCGCCACGGAGTTCGAGAAGAGGAACCCCGCACCGACGGCTTGCACGAGACGGAAGACCACGAGCTCGAGTCCGGTGCCCGAGAACCCGCAGAGCAGCGAGCCCGCTGTGAAGACCGCGAATCCAAGGACGTAGAGGCGCACGCGGCCGAACATGTCGGACAGCCGGCCGAAGTTGACCAGGACCACCGACGTAAGCAGGGAGTACCCGATGAGGATCCAGAGAAGGGTGGTCGCGTTCGTGCCGGGGAGCTCCCGGCCGATCGTCGGGAGCGAGATCAGGACGATGTTCGAGTCGATCGCCGACATCAACGTCGCGACCGTCGTGTTCGAGAGGACGAGCCACTTGTACTTCATGGCCAAGCGACCCCCCGGAGGACCGACCCTTCCCGCGCCCACGGGGTCGGAGGGGGCTCATCCGCTAACAGAGGCACCCCGGGACCGAAGGCGCGCCGTTCGTCGACAAGGCCAGTGGCGGGTCAACCCAGGGGGGTCGCCGACGATTGGTAGCCCGCGATCTCGGAGCTCAGCTTGTCGATGTACTGGCGGAAGGTGGAGAGGATGTTCCGCGTGGTGATGACGCCGACCACCTGCTCCCCCGAGCGCACCACGAGCCGGCGGACCCCGAGCTTGGCCATCTCGGTGACGACCTCGTCCATCGGTGTGTCGGGGGAGCAGGCATGGAGGTTCGACGACGCGAGCTCCTTGAGGAGCACGTGCGAAGGGTCTCTGCCCGCGACCAGGACCTTCTCGAGGAAGTCCCACTCGGTGACGATCCCGGTCACGGTGTTCGGACCTCCGTGGGTCACGATGGCGTAGCCCTTCCTCTTCGCGGTCATGGCACGCGCGCACGTCAGTGCGTCGGTCTCGTCGTCCATCGCCAGGATGGACGTGTCCATGATGTTCTTGGCCAGGAGCACCATGGCCGGGACAACGTCGTGAAGGTTATGAGAATGAGGCCGAGTGGCCGGCCGCTGCCGTGGGGGAAGGGGCTCCTCGGCGGAAGGAGGTGACGCGTGGGACCAGCAGGCTCGACCGAGCGGCCCGCCCCCGAGCTCGACCTCGCCCTGCTTGCGGGATTCGGTTTCGCGTGTCGACCGGATTGCGGGCTCTGTTGCTTCGCCTCACCGCGCCTCGACCGGGACGACGAGGCCCGCCTGCGCCTCGTCGCGCCCAAGGTGTCGGTCGTCCTCGAGGGTGGCGAGCGGTGCGTGGCCGCGCGGCCGGAGGGCGGGGCGTGCCAGTTCCTCGACCACCTCCGCTGCGGGGTGCATGGCGCGAGGCCCGCCCCCTGCCGAGAGTTCCCGGTCTCCGTCCACATCGGAACGCGTCTCCAGGCGACGCTCATCCTCTCCTGTCCGGGCGTTCGGCTCGAACGGCTCGCCGCCTTCCCCTCGAGGGGAGCGGCCGTTCCATCGCCGGAGCTCGACGCCGAGCTCTCCTCGGTGCGCGCACGGCTGACCCCCGCCGCCGAACGACGAAGGGTGGAGGCCGAGCGGCGGCGACGACGCATCGTCCGTGAGCTCAAGTCCCAGGGTCGCTGGATCGACGAGGTGGAGGTCCGCGAGCGGCTCCTCGAGCTTCCCCTGATTCCCGGTTCCCGGGAATATCTCCCCGAAGAACCCCCCGCGGCCGAGGAAGGGCTCGAACACCTTCCGATGTACTTTGACGGCCGAGCGGGTCCCGTCGCCCTCGCGCAAGCCCTGGGGGGCTGGGAGGCGCTCGAGCTCCTTCCCGAAGGAGGCGCCCGTCCGATCGGCGTCGCGGTACCTCCCGACGGGCCCCCGGCCCTCGAGCGGGACGCCGAGGCGCTGCTCGGCGGGTACCTTCGTTACTGGCTTGCCCGAGATGGGTTCCTCGGAGCAGTCCACGTGGGGATGCTTTCGACCGGCGAGGGAAGCGTCCTCGACGCGACGCTCGCGGACCTACACGCCATCGGCTCGGACGTCGTAGCCCGAGCCGCGGTACGCGCGAAACTGCGAGGAGAGGTCGGAGCCCGTCTCACGCGCGCGGACGTCGAACGGGGCATCCGCGCGACCGATCAGGACTGGCTCGACCGGCCCACCTGGGGAAGCCGGCTCTAGGGCATCCGGAACCGGTCCCCGAGCTTCGCCTCGAGCTGTGCGACCAGGCTCCGCTCATCGTTCTCGGTCCAGGGGGACGGGTCGAGCTCCGCTCGGTCCATCCACGTCCGAGGCGCCTCCCTTCCGACCGTGACGGCAAACTCGGCCCGCCAGTCCGCCGGTAGCGACGAACCGCCCTCCGGCTCGGGCCAACCGGCCAGGATCATGCCCGTGCGGGCCAGCACCCGGCTCACCGACTCGGCCCGGTAGCCGCCCCCGCCGGTCACCAGGAGACGGCCGTGGGTGAGCTCACGGGAAAGGGCGAGGACCATCCGGTCGACCTCGGCGTAGCCGGCGGGGGAGTACTGGAGGTGGGCGAGCTCGTCGCCGTAGTGGCCGTCGACCCCGTGCTGGAGCACGATGACGTCGGGCCGGAAGCTTCGGAGCATGGCGGGGACGACGCGTCGGAAGGTGGGCAGCAATGCTTCGTCGCCCGCGCCCGGGGGGAACGGGAGGTTCGCCTTCAGCCCGGCGCCGTCCCCCCGTCCGATCTCGTGGGGGAACCCCGTGCCGGGAAACAGCGTGCGGCCGTCCTGGTGGAAGTCGATATCGAGGACCTTGCCCGAGTCGAAGAACCCGTACATCACGCCATCGCCGTGGTGCGCGTCGATATCGATGTAGGCGACCCGGTGGCCGTTCCGAACGGCTCGTCCGACCGCGATCGCCACGTCGTTGAAGATGCAGAAGCCGCTCGCTCGGTCAGGGTGAGCATGGTGGAGGCCGCCTCCCGGATGGAAGGCGGGACGCCGGTGCTCGAGCGTGTAGTCGAGCGCGTCGACCGCGCCCTGGACGATCCTCGCGGCCGCCTCGTAGCACCCCCGGAAGGCCGGCGTGTCCCCACCATCGAGGGCTAGCTCCCTCGCGAGACCACCCGCCTGCTTCACGAAGTCGAGGTACTCCGGGCGATGGAACGACTCCAGGGTCGTGCGGCTGGCCACCTCGACCGAATGCGACCACCCCAGCGGGCTCGGCGCCGGCTCCGACGTCAGTGACTCGAGGAGGCGAGCCGCGAGACCCCGGCTCCGCTCGGAGAAGGGATGGTACGGCCCAAAATCGTAGTCGAGGAAGCGGTCCGTCCAGAATGCGTGCGCGCGGGCCGTCGTCATGGGTCACCGAGCTCCGTTCATGCGGGAGGGTCCCCCGAGGATGCGGGCACGGTCCGCGGGACCTCACGGTCGTCCCACGGAGGCGCCACGCGAGGGCGGAGCTTCGGCATGGAGATTTCCCAGAACGGAGCCGCGAAATAAGCCATCGGGGGCGGAGGAGCGCGCGGCCGCCATCATTATGAGCGCGGCGGGGTCCGCAGGGACGAGGGGTTCCGATGGCGATCGAGGATGAGGTTTCTCCCAACGCGGTGAAGGTCTACAAGGCGATGAAGGAGCTCGCGATGATCTCCGAAGAGAAGATGGGGACCGCTGAGCGGGTGACCCAGGTCGCGAGGCTGCCCAAGACGATGGTGATGAACGCCTTGCAGGAACTGCAGACGAAGGGCTGGGCCCGACGTAAGGTCCGAGAGAAGGCCGCGGGATACTACCTGCTGAAGTAGGGAACTACGGCGGCTCGCGCGCGACGCCCGCGCGGCCCCACACCTTCTCCACGAGACGGCTCGTGGAGCGCAGCGTGACCTCGGTGACGGTGCTCACGCGTGCCACCTGGGCGCGCGAGCGGTGCTCCCCGTTCTGCTCGGCGGCGATGTAGATCAGGGCCGCCACGAGGCCGTGCGGGCTGAGCCCGGAGAGCTCGGGATCCTCCCGGGCCTGGTCGAGCATCGCTTCCACGGTCGAACGGACCTTGGGCGAGAGCGCGAGCTCCTGGGCGTACCGCGTGAGGAACGCCTTTGTCCCGACCCCCGGAATGGGAAGCCCCGAACCCCGCTGGACGACCTTGAAGGTCCGACCGACATCCGACCGCCGGGCCCCGACGGCTTGAGCGACCTCGCCCAACGTGCGCGGAATGGAGAAGCGTCGACAGGCGGCGTAGAGGCAGGCCCCAACGCTCGCCGGCAGGCTTCGGCCGCGGAAGAGGCCCCGAACCTTGGACTCCCGATAGACGTGCTCCGCTTCGGCAAGCACCACCGCGGGCAATCCCATCGATTCCCCCGCGGTCTGGATCTCGCCACGAGCGGCGGTCCGGTCGAGAGGCCCGTCGACGGCGCGCGACGTCTGCCGCTGCATGACCCGCTTCAGGTGCTGGAACTCGTAGCGGCGGTGCCAGCCGAGGCGCTTACCCTGGCCGTCCCTGGCGAGCGAGAGCGTCGAGCCGAGAGTGCGCTTCGTTCCTCCGGGCCGGACGAAGGGGCCGATGCCACGTCCGCTGCCTTCCGACCCCGAGGCTTCCGTCGGGGGCGGGGCGGTCGCGACGATCGGGGTGCCGTCGAAGACCAGCCCGCACTCGGCGCAGTGGGTTTCCGCCAGGACCGCGTCCACGATGCGGTGGCTGCTCCCGCACATTGGGCACGCGGGAGGAGCTTCCGCTTGGGCAGACGGCCCTTTCCCGGCCTCTGTCACGGTATCGCACGTACGGGTTGGGAGTATATACGCCTCTCACCGAAGACCGGCGCGCTTCGTTAGCCCCGCAAGTCTATTGGGAGCGCCTCTTTCCGGCGTTCCGTGCGAACAGGACTGGTGGTCCTCGGCACGATCATCGCGGTGCTCGGGGCGGGGCTGATCCTCACCCTGGTCTTCCTCTCGACGGGTTCGGCGAACACGAGCCAGGTCAGTTCCCAAGACCCGGACCTTGCCCCCCACTCGAGCCAGTCGTGGATGGTCTCCGGGCCGACCCCCGGCGCGGGCTCGATCGCGCTGTCGTGGACGACCAGCTCGGCGGCCAACGTCACCCTGCAGCCCGTGACGACATGCCTAGGTCCGTTCGGACCGTGCCGGACCGGCCCGGCCATTCTCAACTGGTCGCTGGCGACCTCCGGCCAGGGAACGGTCTCTCCGTCCAACGCCCCGCTCTACGTTCTCGTCGTCTCCAACCCCGGGAACCTCTCGCTGAGGTTCTCCGCCGTGTTCTCGATCAGCTTCGCCGCGAAGTCGCCGCTCCCCACGTGGGGCTGGGGGTTGATCGCCACGGGCGGGGTCGCCCTCCTAACGATCGGGGGGATCGCGCTCTTCCTGGGACTGTTCCTGCCTGGGGGGGTGTATCAGGACCCGGATGACGAGGTCGTCGCCGTCCGCCATCCCAGCCTTCCCCCCGAAGAGTTCGACTCCGACCCCGGCACACGGGCTCGGTAAAGGACCGCGCCCGTCCGCCCAAAGACGACTACTGCCCCCAGAAGGGGTGGGTCGCCCGATGGACACGGACGACCTCGTCCAGGATCGCCTGCTCCGAGGGGGAGAGCGGCTGGCCCCGGAGCGCTCGCGCCGCGCTCTCGGACAGGACGACCACGAGGACGTCCCCTTCCTTCAGGTTCCGGCCGATGACCGCGCCATCGATGGACGCGGCGAGCTCCGCGTTCTCCTCCGCCTCGGCGACCGACTCGCCTTCCCTCTGGAGGGACTTCAGCACGCCGACCTCGGTCCCATCCGGATGCATCAGTCGCACGCCCGGCCGCAAGGTCCCGCCGCGCACCCGGATGCCCACGATCGCGGGCTTCGAGGCGCGGAAGACGAAGCCGGGGAGGACCTCGAGCTTGGCCGGATGGACGTGCTCGAGCCGGCGCTGTACCTCGAGCTCCCGCTTCCGCTCGGTCCTCCAAGCGTCGTACTCCTCGATGAGCCGGTACATCACGTCGGCGCGGAAGATGCGGACCGCGCTGGCCTCGCCCTCAGGGATGGCGTCGGGAAGGATCGGGACCGCGAACGCGAGGACCGCCCGGTGCGTGGGGTCCTTCACGATTGCCATCCGCATGACGGTCGGCCGGCCCACGGGCCCGACGCCGGCCTCGTGGATCGGGATGCCTCGCTCCCGGCATTCGAACGCCAGCGCCTCGAGGCCCCCGAGCGTGTCCGCGTAGATCGCCACGCCGCTCAGGGCGACCTCCGCCACCGGCTGGCTCTCCCGCGCGAGCTCCTCGATGACGCGGGCCTTCTCCTCCTCGCTCCGAACGACCTTGAGAAGTCCGCCCGGCATCGCGTCCTCGATCCCCGTCGCGGCCAGGTAGACCCCCGCCGCGGCCGGCACGTCCGCGAGGGAGGCGAGGCGCACATGCTTCGACGCACGGCCTTCCTTGAGCGGGATCGGTCGGTAGATCCCGCGGATCCGGGTGGCGAACGGTTGCTCTCGTCCCGTCGCGACGATCTCGTCACCGACCTTGAGCCGGCCGCGGTAGATGATGACGTTCCCGACCGGGCCGACCCCCTTCTGGTCGCTCCGCTCGAGGATCGTCGCCTCCCCGCCTTCCGTGATGAGCTCGAGCTCCCCCTCGAGGAAGCGTTGGGAGAGTCCGACCAGGAGCGCGATCAGCTCGGGGACGCCCACACCGGTCTTCGCCGACACCGGCATGATCCCCACGTTCCGGGTGAAGTCGCTCACCCGGTCGAACCGTTCGGCGCTGAAGCCCAGGTGGTCGAGCTCTTCGGCGACGGAGTAGACCCGCTGGTCGAGGAGCTTCTGGAAGTCGGGCGTGGAACGGCGGATCGCCTCGAGGAGCGGGACCGGCCCGAGCGGTTTCCGCCAGCCTCCGAGGAGGTCGATCTTCGTGAGCGCCACCGCGAACGGCGTCTTCTCTCGCCGAAGGATCTGGACCGACTCGTGGGTCTGGGGCATGACCCCCTCCCGGACGTCGATCACCAGGATCGCGAGGTCCGCGAGGGCCCCTCCCCGCCGCCGAAGGGTCTCGAAGGAGCGGTGGCCGGGAGTGTCGACGAAGAGGAGGCCAGGGAGCCGCAGCTGCTCGTTCGTTAGGACCCCCTCGCACAGACGCCGGACGGTCGAGCCGGGCACCTCGATGGCGCCGATGTGCTGGGTGATCCCTCCGGGTTCCTTCGAGGCCCGGACGCTCCCCGCGATTCGGTCGAGCAGCGTCGTCTTCCCGTGATCGACGTGCCCGAGCAGCGAGACGATCGGCTCCCTCAGCTCGCTCACGACCGCGCGGACCGGTCGTTGGCCATTAGCGTTTTGCGCCCAGCGCACCCCGCAGGGCCTCGGCGGCAGCCTCGGGGGTCACGGTGTTGACGGGGAACCCCGAACCGAGGTCGAACCCGTCCGGACGGACGAGGCGGGGGTAGAGGTCGAGGTGCCAGTGGTATCGGTCGTACGCCGGCGCCAGGGGCACCGGGGACCGCACGACGAGATTGTACGAAGCGCCGGGCAGGACCACCTGGAGGGCGCGGAGGACCGCGGGCAGCCGGTCGGCGAGCGCGTCGACCTCATCGTCGGTCGCGTCGCCGAACGAGGGCGCGTGGCGGTGGGGCAGGATACGAACCTCGAACGGGTAGCCGGAGGCGAAAGGAGCGTACGCGACGAGTCCGGCGGAGTCGAAAAGCAGGCGGGAGCCGTCCCGGACCTCCGCGTCTCCGACGGCCTCGAACGCGCAGGCGGCGGCGAACCGCTCGCGGTATCGTTCCGAGCCCTCCATCTCCTCCTGGAGCGCCGGAGCGAGCTCGGGGACGGTGACGAGCTGGGCGTGCGGGTGCCAGAGCGAACCCCCGGACTCCGGACCCGCGTTCTCGAAGAGGGTGACGGAGCCGACGCGCGCGATCTTCGAGAGGTGGCGAACCCGGTCGCGGCACATCCGGATCACGCGGAGGACCTGTTCTCGGGGAAGGAACGCGAGCAACGGCGCGTGGGTCGGGCTCTCGATGACGACCTCATGGTAGCCGAACGCGGGACGGCTCTCGAACCCGCTCGGCCCCCGGTCCGGGGCAGGCGCTGACGGCTCCGCGGCGACGGTGGGGAAGCGGTTCGGGATCGTCCGAACGTACCAGCCGGGTTGGTTCGGCCGGCGGCCGGCGGGTGCGGACACGGCCAGTTCGGGAGGCGTCTTCGTCTCGTTCCCCTCGCAGAACGGACAGTTCGGCTCGTTCGGGGTGGACGGCGCGACGACGGCGTGGTCGTTCGGCCGGGCGCTGCGGCCCGGGACGATGATCGCGGAGCGACCGGTGATCGGGTCGCGGCGGAACTCGGTCACGTTCTTCCTCTCGCGGAAGGCGCGCGCGGTAGATGAGCGGGCCGGGAAGACCCGACGACGAGCTCGGAGAGCGGGGCGCGGACTAACGGCACGAACAGCTCCTCGGGCTCGAGGCCGCCGTGGGCTCCGCGCATCGGATGCCGCCGAGGACGGGCGCCGGGAACGGCGTAGCTCACGCCCCCCGGGCTCGGCATCAGGAGGAGGAGGTCGCCGAGCCGCTCGGCAAGCTCGGGATGGAACGGAGGAGGACCGAAGAGCCCGGCCTCGACCGCCACGGGCATATCGATGAGGTGGCCGCCGGCGGGAAGACGCGTTTCGAGGGCCTCACGGAGGGCGGAGAGATGGCCCGGCCGGGCCGCGAAGTAGGCCGCCCGACGGTCACCCGCGGGCGGCCGGGACATGTGGTCGAGGAGGGACGGCTCGCGGTCCACGACCAGCTGCCGGTCCGTTTCCATCGGGACCTGGCCGTGGTCCCCCGTCACCAGCACCGTCGTCCGGCGGGCGAGCGCCGGTCCAAGCTGTCGGGCCACGTACGAGAGAACGGACTCGACCCGTCTCAGCTCGAGGTCGACGAACTCGTGCTGGGGTCCCCTCAAGTGGTGGGCGAGGTCGAGGTCGTCCCAATACGCGAACACGAGCGGAGGGGGGTCGGGTCGCGAGAGCACCCGAGCGAGCGAGAGCGCGAGGTCGCTCTCGGTGAAGTAGCCCACGAACTCCGCGCCATCGTAGATGAGACGCGTGAACCCGGTCCCTTCGAACTGGTCCCGGGAGACGGCGACACCACGGATCCCCCGACGGAAGATGCTGGGAACGATGGAGAGGAGCCCCGGCGACCAGTCCGGCCCCACCAGTGTCTCCGCGGCGGCGACGCCGAGCGGGGACATCCGGAGCACTTCGACCACGGTGTCGAACCGCGGCAGGAAGACGCGGTGACCCACGACCCCGTGCTGGGCAGGGGCCGCGCCGGTCGAGAGGCTCGTGAGCGCGATCGAGGTCGTGGTCGGGAACACGGAGGTGAGCGGTCCGGCCTGACGAGCCCACCGGGCGGCCGTGCCCTCGGGAACCCGGTCGGCGGAGCCCAGGAGCGCCGACCATCCGAGCCCATCGACCAAAAAGACCACCACCGGTCCGTCCGAGCGGCGGCCCGCGAACGGGTCGAGGTCCCGTTCCAGGGGCGGGAGCGGGGGCGTCTCGGCCCCGGGTCGCCCGAGCGCGGCCACTAGGGAGGACGCTAGGTTCGCGAGGGACCGCCCCCGGTAGGCCGGGATCGGGACACCGATGCGGGAGTTCGGGGCCATGAGGTCCGTCTCCCCGCGGAACGGTGCTCGGGCCGGGGAGGCAGGGTCGGGTTCGGTCACGAGGGCTCACGCGCCGACCGGTCGAAGTCGGACGAACGTACTTAACTCCGTCAGGGCCGAGGTCAGCGGAACGCGTCGAGGAAGACCTGTCGTTGCGTCCGCGGGACGAACCGCTCGGTCCGAACCGACACCGTGCGGACCGGACGGCGACGCGAGGAGCGCTCGGATTCCCAGAGCTCGCGTGCGAGGCGAACGGCGGCCTCGGCGAGCGGGACGGTTCCCTCGCGCGCCGCCCCGAGAGAACGGCTGCGCTGGGAGCGGGAGAAGTCGGCCCATCGGTAGGCGACCCCCACGGTCCCGTACCGGAGGTTCTCGCGGTCGAGGGTCGCGGCGAGCTCGCCGGCGAGCGTGCGGACCGTCGCCTCGACCTCCTCCCATCGGTCGACGTCCCGGGCGAACGTGTGGTCGGTCGAGCGGGAGCGGGGCTCCTCCGACGTTTCGGGCTCTTCCCGCGGCTCCCCTCGGGCGACGGCCACCAGCTCCCCCGCGAACGACCCGAGGGCTCGAACGAGCTCGGAGGGCTTGCGTCCCGCAAGCTCGCCGATCGTTTGGACCCCGAGGCCGTGGAGGATCTCCTCGGTCTTCGGACCGACCCCGGGGATGGCGCGAACGGGAAGCGGCGCGAGGAAGGCGGCCGCCTCCTCGGGGAGGACGAGAAGGATGCCCGCGGGCTTCGCCCGGTCCGTCGCGATCTTCGCGATCGCACGGGAGGTCGCGACCCCGACCGAGGCGGGAAGCGCCAGCTCCTCGAGCAGCGCGCGCTGGATCGCCCCCGCCCGGCGTCGGGCCTCCTCGGCCTCGACCCCACGCACGAGGACCGCGGCCTCGTCGATGCTGTACGGGATCACGGTCGGGGAGTGCCGCCGCAAGACGGTGCGGACGTCCCCGGCGACCCGCTCGTACTTCGCGAAATCCGGAGGGATCCAGACCGCGTCGGGGCAGAGCCGTGCGGCCACGGCGACCGGCATGGCGCTGTGCACACCGGACGGTCGAGCTTCGTAGCTCGCCGAGAGCACGACGCCGCGGGTCGGTCCTTCCGCCGGCGGGGGTCCGACGATGACCGGACGCCCCTTGAGCTCGGGGCGGTCGCGGAGCTCGCACGAGACGTAGAAGGCATCGAGGTCGACGTACAGCACCCAGGGCGGGGCCGGTCGCTCGCGAGGGGGAACGCCGGGGAGCGTCCCTCGGTCCGTGGACCCTTGGGAACGCTTCGGGGGCAGCATGGAACGACGGTCGGTCGTGGCCAAGGTGAAGGCGTACTAAGAGGCGCGGACGGACCCCGATACGGGGACGGCGGGCCTACGGGCCGCCGAAGTCGACGGCCTTCGCATCCACCGCGATCCCGGTGGGACCGATGGAGTACGGCTGGACGGTCCGCACATGGGCCGTCCGCCGCATCTTCAGCACCCGGAGGGAGAGGCCGACCCGGTGCCCATCGGCCCCCGTACGGTAGCCGAGCAGGAGGACCCCGTCCGCGACGTACTCGCTGAGCCCGTCCCGGCTGACGTCGGGGTGGAGCGGGTCGGCTTCCGCGGTCAGGACGGTCGTCGCGCCGCTCTCCCGGCACGCGGCGGCGAGGGCGAAGAGGGTGGACCGGCGACCGGATTCGTCGTCGCTCAACATGTTGAGAAGGGAGACCGAATCGACGACGATCCGCTGAGCGCCGAGGCCGGTGAGCTCCTTCCCGAGCTCTCCCTGGATCCGATGAAGGCTCTGACGGGTCTCCTTGGGGTCGATACGGAGGATCTTCAGCATCCCGGAGCCGACCGCCGCGTCGACCGGCCAGCGGAACTGGCGGGCGCTCTCGAGCAGCGGGGGAACGTCCTCTTCGAGCGAGAGGAAGACGCCCTTCTCCCCGGCCGCCGCACCGGCCATGAGGAACTGGAGGCCGAAGCAGGTCTTCCCGGTGCCCGGAAGACCCGTGACCAGGACGACGTGGCCGGCGGGGAACCCTCCCCCGAGCATCTCGTCCAGGCCGCCAATCCCCGTCGGGACCCTGGGCCGAACCTTCTCAGACGCGCTCATATTGCGTGGTCACCAACCCGCTCGCCGCGTTCACCCGGATCACGAAACGACCGTGGTACTCGATCGGAAGCCGCGCCAGGATCGGCATGAACTTGTCGATCACCATCGCCCGCTGCCGATGGGACTGGCTCGGGCTCGCGACCCAGCTGAAGTGTAGGACCCCGTCGACCGAGTCGATCACGGCCTGTTCGACCGCGGCGGGGGCGACCCCCTTCGAGAGCAGCAGATAGACGACACCGTCCCATTCCTTCGCCCGCCGGCGCAGCCCCTTGAGCAGGGTCAGGAGGTCCGCCGGCTCGAGGCCGCGTCGCACGAGCAGGTCGGTGAGCGAGTCGACGATGACGAGGTTCTTACGGCCGTCCTGGTCGACCGCGTCCGCGAGCGCGCGCAACGGACCGCCGTCGTCCGGCGCGGCGGTCACCGGGGCCCCCGAGAGGAGCGGGCTCGCGAGCGACGCCCATGCCGAGGGCACGACCGTGTCCTGGAAGTAAGCGGGGGAAAGGTCATGGAAGTTGAGATGCCGCGAGAGGACCTCCGAGTAGGTGACGTCAAAGGCGCCGTGCAGCTCCGCGATCACCTGGTCGCGCGAGCGGCTGGTGCTCACGTACACGACCCCATGGGGGTAGACGAACGGGCCCTTCGCGCTCCCGAGATAGAAGTGGTGCATGCGGGGGTCGTCGTAGTGCAGCATCAGGTGGACGGCCGAGGTCAGCGCGAACTCCTGGTGACCGGCTCCCGCCTCCCCGAAGAGGAGGACCACGGACCCGGTCGGGAACCCTCCGGTGAGGGAGTCGAAGTCCGGAACCCCGGTCGGCACGCGGGTCGCGCCGTCGGGCAGGTCCGAGAGCAGAGCGGGTCCCGGCGTGCGCAGCGGCGTGAAGAAAGGGCGTGCGGTGTCGGGCGGCATGTGGTCCGTTCTCGGCGGTCGGACCACCCGAGGGTCGAGTATTAGTAGCCTCGTTTCGAGGAGAGGGCGTCGCCGTCACTCGGCGCCGGTCTTCAGGAACTCGCGCATCAGTACGGTAGCGTACGCTCCCTTCGGGAGCGCGAAGCGGAACCAGAGCCCCGTCGGCTCCGAGGTCAGGCCGAGGGGAGGCACCGGAAGGACCGCCGGACGCCACGCGCCCCGGCTCGCGATCTCGGGCGTCGCGGGGAGGCGGAACATCGCGCGGGTGACGCCCTCCTCCCGGAGGAGCTGCTCCAGGATCGTGCCCGCCGGCCCCTCGACGCTCGGGGTCTCGTAGCCGACGAGCGGTCCCGCGAGCAGCGCCCCCCGGCGCTCGACGAGCTCCGAGCACTCCCTCTCGTTGTCGGCCGAGACGGGTATCCCTTCCTGGCTCCGGACCGTGCCGTCGCGGCCGAGCCTGAGGATGCAGTCGCCGGGGACGGGGCGGTCGAACGGAAGCCCCTCCGCGTGACGACGGCTCAGCCATCGGTTGAAGAGGAGGGCCTGGAACGCATGGACGAACAGGAGGCGCAGCTCTCGGGCCAGTGCGCGGAAGGCCCGCTCGGGCGGGTCCCCCCTCGCGAGCCGCTCGAGGAGGGACCGCTCGAACCGGTAGTGGCTCGGGAACTCCCCCAGGGCCCGCGCTGCGTCGTGCGTCTCGGCGTAGGTCCTCCGGGCCGTGTCGCCCACCCCGTCCGGCGTCCCGGGAGGAAGCGCGACCAGGTACATCTCGACCGCCGCTGCGAGGTCGCCCCGGACCACCTCTCGCCCGACCTCATGCGTCACCGGCCGCACTTCGCCGAACCGCTGAGGCCCGAAGAAGTTCGGCCAATGGCCGGCGCTCCTGAGCTCCCGCTCGGTCGCACGGAACGCCTTTAGGGCCTCCGCCGGCGGGACGGTAAGCTCGGCGACCCGGATCTCGAAGGCGTTCCCGAAGTGGTGTCCGAGGACGAGACCGTCCCGCGCCGTGTACGCGTCGAGCACCACGACCCGGGGCAACCCGAGCTCCCCGCTCGGAAGCGGTCCTCGGTACGAGAGCAGTCTCTCCGCCACCGCACGGCGGTCCTTCGTTCCCGCCCACTGGACGGACGCGGACGGCAGCCCGAGGCGGCGCGCGATCGCCTGCCCGAGCTCATGCTGCTCCCAGTCGCGGCTCTGTACCCGCAGCACGGAGAAGGCCCCGGCGGGGTCGGGCATCGGATAGTTCGAGATCTCCGTCACCCGGAAATCGTCGGGCGATGCCTTGGTCCGGCCGGCCACCCCGGGCGTCCGGGACTGATAGAACTCGAGGCCGAACGCCCGGTCCTGCGCCGGAGGCCGGGGAGCGCTGGCCGTCACACGCCACCGACCGGTGTCGCCATTAATACATGATGGCCGGTAACCCTTCGAGCGGCCGATGATCCGGGCGACGGCTCGCGTCCTGAAGAACGTCATCGAGGTCGAGGTCGGTACCGAGACCTGGACCGGACGGCCGGTCGAGTCCGAGAGCCCAGGTCTGGGTCCCAAGATCGCCGCCCTCTTCTCGACCGCCTATGTGCTCGACCGGCCGAGTGCCGCGGCGGACGGGCGGTCACTCGTCTCCTACCGCGCGAAGGCGGATGAGATCCGGATCCAAGTCGGCGAGGACCTCTGGAAGACGCGCGCGACGACGTTCGGCCCGATGACGATCCTCTACGGTGGGGTCGAGTACACGATCAACGAACGGCTCACCGGGAAGTTCGCCGTGCTCCGGGGAGCCGACCCCGTAGGCGTCGGACGGCTCGGGTTCCGTTCCTGCGTGATCGAGGAGTACCCCCCGGCGCTCGAAGTGTTCCTCGCC
>Ga0326728_10017116_pt1 | contig 14605 bp, 8 predicted proteins | sample MB3enrmetagenome_FD_207602 | JGI IMG/M metagenome (GOLD analysis project Ga0326728, IMG submission 207602) | Lab enriched peat soil microbial communities from McLean, Ithaca, NY, United States - MB31MN | ecosystem: Environmental > Terrestrial > Soil > Wetlands > Peat | place: USA: New York...
GGAAGCCGACGCCCTGCCCATCAAGCTGTGCGCTTACACGCCCTGTTTCCGCAGCGAGGCCGGCTCCTACGGCCGTGATGTGCGCGGCATCATTCGCCAGCACCAGTTTCAAAAAGTCGAGCTGGTGAAGTTCACACGGCCCGATGCCAGCTACGACGAACTCGACCAGCTCACCGACGACGCCGAAGACATCCTGCGCCGCCTGGACCTGCCGTTCCGCACCGTGGTCTTGTGCACCGGCGATATGGGGTTCTCGTCGGCCAAGACTTACGACATCGAAGTCTGGCTGCCCGGACAGAACGCCTACAAGGAGATCTCCTCCTGTTCGAACTTTGAGGCCTTTCAGGCCCGCCGCGCGGGCATCCGTTTCAAGAGCGGGAAGAAATCGGAGTTCGTCCACACGCTCAACGGCAGCGGCCTGGCGGTGGGCCGCACCTGGGTCGCCATCGTCGAGAATTACCAGCAGAAGGACGGCAGCGTGGTGGTTCCGGAAGCTCTGCGGCCCTACCTCAACGCAGAGGTGATCCGCCCTTGAACTTCGAGCTCATCGGACATCTGGTCCGCCTCCGCTACAAGCTGCTGTGGGCCAAGACGCGCTCGCGCAACGGCCGCATCGCGATTTTCATGGTCTGCTATCTGCTGCTGGTGCTGCTCATCGCGCTGTTCGCGTCGGGAGGATTCGGCGCCGCGCTGGTGGCCGTGCGCACCGGCAAGGCCGAACTGGTGGCGCAGGCGGTGCTCTTGAGCCTGTACCTCGAGGCCGTGATTGCCGCCGTGGTTTTGGGCTTCGGCGTGAATGTCATCTTCTCGGAAGCCCAGCTCCGCCGCTATCCGCTCAAAGCGCGGGAGCGGCGAGTGGCGCGCCATTTCATCGGCATCCTCGACCCCTTCTGGTTTCTGATCCTGGCGCTCGAGCTGGGGCTGGTGGTGGGGCTGTATGTCGCCAGCGCCGCCTCCTTCTGGCTGGGGCTGATCGCCGTTCTCCTGCTCCTGGTCTCGAATTACCTCCTGGCGCGCGTGGTGGCCCTGCTGATAGAGCGGTTGATGCAGCGAAAATTCGGCGGCGCGGTGCTCCTCGGCGGCATCGTCTGCGTGGCCCTCCTGCCCACCCTCCTGCGGCCCATGCTGCAAGGCCATCGCGGGGCGATCGCGGCGCTGTTGCACGTTCTTGGCTATACACCGCCATTCGCCGCAGCCGCCACCATGACGCGCACCGATCTCGCGGCTCTTTCCGGCCTGCTCTTGCAGGTGTGGTGGCTGCTGGGCCTGGCGGCCGCGCTGGTGGCGCTCGAGCGCCGCCCTCCGTACACGCCGCGCGCGGCGCAAGCCTCCGCCATCTCCTGGGACACGCCTTACGACCGCCTGGCGGCGTTCTTCGGCCCGCGACTGGGGCCGCTGATGGCCCACTGGCTGCGGTTCTACCTGCGCAATAACCGGTTCCGCACCATCTACGCTCTGGCCCTGCCGATTGCCGCCACCTTGATCTTCGCCCTGGGAAGAGGCATGGGAAGAAGGGGCCACTTCGGCTCTCCGTTCAGCGCGGCCCTGACCGCCTTCGCCATCCTCGGCTGCATGGGAACCGCGCAGTTCTCGGTCAACCAATTCGGCTATGTGGCTGGAGGATTCCGCCGCTTCTTCCTTCTGCCCGTGCAGCCGGCGGCGGTTCTGCGCGCCGGCAGCTACACCTTCATGCTGATGAGTTCGACTCTGATCCTGGCGGGCACGCTGCTCTTTGTCCTTTTCCGGCCTTTGCCTTTCGACGCGCGCATGTTGATCATGCTGGTGGGAGCCGCCGTGACGAGCCTGTTCGTGTTTCTCGGGCTGGGGCTGTGGGCCACTTTGTTCGGCCCGCGCTGTTGCGACTACTACAGCAACTTCGGAAACGACCTTTCCGCGGCCGGCAACACGGTGCTCATCGGGGGAATGCTGGCGCTGATCTTCGGGCCGCAGTTGATTGCCAGAACCTGGCCCGCCGCTCTGGCGCCGGATAAATGGTGGATGGCGATCCCCGTGGTCCTGCTGGCCGCGGCTTTTTATTTCTCATCGCTCGAACGCTTGGGAGCCATACTGCTGGCGCGGCGCGAAAAACTGCTCGCCATCGTCGAAGGAAGGGGCTGACGGAATGGACGCCATACGGATTCGGGACCTGGTGAAGAAGTACGGCAAGGTGACCGCCGTCCAAGGCTTGTCGCTGGCGGTCGAGCCGGGCACCATGTTCGGCTTCCTCGGCCCTAACGGCTCGGGCAAAAGCACCACCATCGGCTGCCTGACGGGCCTGCTGGACCCCACCGCCGGCCAGATCGAAATCCTCGGCCAACGCTTCGACGCCGAGAGCGCGGCCATCAAGCGCCGCATGGGCGTGATGCCCGAAACCCTGGGATTGTTCGACCCGCTCTACGCCCACGAGTTCCTGGCCTTCATCGCGCGCATGTACGGCCTGGATGAAGCCACCACCCGCCGGCGCGTCACCGAGTTGCTGGATGCGCTGGAGCTGACCGACACCTCCAAGACGCTGCGCGATTACAGCACCGGAATGCGCAAACGCGTGGCCTTCGCCGCCGCCGTGATCCATTCGCCCGAGGTGCTCTTTCTGGACGAGCCGTTCGAGAGCATCGACCCCGCCGGCGTGGCCTTGATGAAGCAATGGCTCCGCCGGTTCACGGAACAGGGCCGCACCGTCTTCATGACCAGCCACGTGCTCGAAACCGTGGAGCGCTTCTGCCACCAGGTGGCCATCATCACCACGCCTGGAAAGCTGGTCTGGCAGGGGGATGTCACGGTGCTCTCGAACGACGGCGCCATCAGTTACGACGGCCAGGAATTTCGCGCCCTCGAACCGCTCTTCCTGCACCTCACCGGCCAGCGCTACGCCGATCTGAACTGGCTCTGATTACTCCGGCGGCCGGGCGATCGGCCAGTTCAGTCCCTCCAATTGCTCGACCAGGAACCGGCGCATGGCCACCACCGCGGCTCCGGCGCGCATCAGGGCGACGCCATCTTCGATGGACGCCACGCCCCCGGAGGCCTTGATGCCGATTGCGCCGCCAACCGTTTCCTTGATCAAACCAATGTCGTGCACCGTGGCGCGGCCCGGTCCGAAACCGGTGCAGGTCTTGATGAAGTCCGCGCCGCTATCCAGAACCAGCCTGGCCGCCGCGACTTTCTCGGACTCCGTCAGAACTCCGATTTCAATGATGACCTTGAACGGCACGTGGAAGGGCCGCGCCACGGCCATCACCTCGGAGATGTCCCCAGCCACCCGCCCGTAGCCGCCGGCCTTGAAGGCGGCGATATTCATGACCATGTCCAGGTCGGTCGCCCCGCGCCGCAATCCTTCTTCGGCCTCGAGGCATTTGACGCGAGTGGTCGTCCCCCCGCAAGGGAAGCCGACCGGGATCTGCGCGCGCACTCCCGAATCCTTCAGTTCGTCCACCAGCGTGCCCAGGTATTGAGGGAAGGCCACAACCGCGCGAAAGCGGTAGTTCCTGGCAGCGCGGCAGGCTGCCCGCACATCTTCCTCGCTGGCGGTGATGGTAAGCACTTCCGAATAATCGATGACGGCCACAAGCTGCCGAATCTCTTCCACTGTGACTCCGTGCATACGGTGATCCTCCAGGCTGATTGGTGTTGGCATGCCAGCCTTTCGCACCATCCACCTTACCGCAATTCTCGCGGTGCGGTCAGCCCTGAACCGAGGTATTGCTGCGGATGAAGGTTTCGTACGGCAGGCGGCCAATCAGGCGTGCCGACACCACGAACGCACAGCCGAAGGCGGCCAGCATGGAGAGGAAGTATCCGTATCCGTACCAGGCGAAGCCCATGTGCAGCGAAACCATCGTGAATGCGCCGTTGGCGGCAAGCAAAAGTGCGCCCAATGCCATGTAGCTCCGCCGCTGATCGAAATACGAAAGAATAATCAGAAGGAACAGGAATCCGGCGTGGAAGAACGCGCCCAACAGTCCCAACCGGAAGATGGCGAGCTGGCGGAAGTTGATTCCCAGCAATTCGAATATTTGCGGCGCCATCAGGATGGCGGCGATGGAAACGGAACCCTGGAGCACCAGGAAATTGCGCACCCCGTCCAGGAACGACCGGGTCAGTTCCCGGTGATTGATCTCGATTCTGCTGTACGGCGCACGCCGCTGGATGTCGTCGTAAAAGCGCTGGTACTTCTCGAAGAAGCCCGTCTCGATGGTAAGCGTGAATGCCGCGATGGAGGGCACGATCGAAAGGTAAGCCAGAAACATCGCCCCGTCGTAGTCGGGGAAGGACACCAGGCCGCTGTGCAACAGGTCGCGCTCGGGCGCCATCCACATAATCCACTTGTCCACCCAGATGGCGGCATTGTAGGCCAGTGCCCCGAGCGCCAGATCCCCATAGCGGCGGAAGCATCCCACGAATGCAAACGGCTGGCCGGCGCGGGTGGGATACTCGGCGAAGACACGCGCCATCAACGTGAACAGGATGAGGGCGAGTCCCGCGTTGAATCCGGTCAGCATTCCAGCCACGGCCCAGACGGGAGCGAGCAGGCTCGAGCCCAGAATTCCCACGATCATCCCCGTCAGGAACGACAGCGTCACCGCGCGGTAGTTCTTCAGCGCGGTGAGAAAGACACTGACCACCCAGATCCCCAGGACCAGCATGAAATTGAGGATGGCGGCCAGGCGTATGGGCGCCTCCAATTTGAGATGGAGCAGGTAAAATGGGGCCACCATGGGGAGGGCGGCGGCATAGGCCAGCGCCAGCGCGCCTACCATCATGGCCGGGGCCTGCTGGACATCCTTGGCATGGATGCAGTCGGCCAGGTACCGCGTAGTGACGATGGTGATCGGCCCCGAGAGCACCAGCGAGAACGCGAAGTTGTAGACCACGAGGACGCGAAAGGTGGCGAGTTCCTGGGGGGTGGTGGCCGGCATTCCCAGGACCACGATGGCGGAGAGCGCGAGGATGGTGAAAAGCCACGGCCCGCTGGTGGCGAGGGCCGCGTAGCCGTAGCCTTCGACTACGCCGATCAAGTCGTCCCGCTGGGTGAGACGGCGCAACTCGAAGCCGATGCCCGCCACTAGGCAGCCCCTTTCCGGCCGAGCGGCTGGGGGTCCGCCGATCTCCAGTAGTCGTAAACTTCCCGGTAGGCGCGGTCGAGAGCCGGTTTGTTGTAATAGCGGCGCACGCGTTCCCGGATGGCGCGGCTGGCGCGTTCCCAGCCGGCGCGGTCCGTGAGCAGCCTGGCGATGGCCTGCGCCGTCGCCGTGGGATTGGAGAGAGGAACCACTTCCCCGCCGGGTCCCAGCGGCTCGGTCTCGCGCCGGTCGCCATGGATCATCTCGCGGCAGGCGCCCACGTCGGTGGCCACCGAGGGAACGCCCGCGGAACCCGCTTCCAGGATGACCAGCGGTTGGGCTTCGCTGATACTGGTGAGCACCACCACATCCAGCCCGCCGAGGTGTTCCGCGATGGAAACGCTCCCCGCAAACGTGAAGCATGCCTGAAGGCCGAGGTGGCTCGCCAGGGCCTGGCACTCCGCAAAGTAGTGGGGATCTTCGTCCGTGGGGCCGAGCACCAGGGCGCGGACGTCGGGAACCATGTTGCGCAGGATGGCGATGGCGCGAATATAGGTTTTGACGTCTTTGATGGGCACCACGCGGCCGATCAGGGCGACCGTCGGGGGGTGTTCACCGCGCACGGCAGCAGCCTTCGAGAGGCGTTCAAAATCGACACCGTTGGGAATGATCCTGAGCTTTTCGGGATGGGCTCCATCGGCGAGCTGTAGCTGCTGGTTCCCGCCGTAGAGCGTCACCACCTCGCTCGCAGCCTCGTAGCAAGCGCGCGAGTAACAGGTGAACGTATCCACCCATAAGCCCTTCAGGTCGCGCGCCACTTTCTCCATGCTCAGGCCGTTCGAGGGGGCCTGATACAGCCACTCGGCCATGGCGATTTCGATGCGGCGCTCGTTGGTATAGATGCCGTGCTCGGTGAGCAGCACCGGGCGGCCGGTTTCGAGGCGGGCGCGGGCGGCGAAGAGACCCGCATAGCCGGTGCACAGCGGGTGATAAATCCGGGCGCGGGGCATGGGGGCGAGCAGTATGGAGTAGAGCCCGCTGAGAATCACTCGCCAGGTCCAGAAATAGTCCAGAAAAGAGCTCTCGCTATGCGAGGCGCGATACATCCGCAGCAGCAGGTCCCAACTTTCCGGCGAGTCCAGCAGCAGCAAGCTGCCCAGTTGCGCGCCGAGCGGCCCGAGGAGGGCCAGGACATCGGCCAGATCGCCGAGGCCGCCGTCCAATTGAAGGTGGCGCAAGGGAGTTTCCAGGCGTTCGGGAAGATGCCGCGCTCCCCGCAGGCGGGCGGCGCCTTTAGGAAGACCGCCGACCTCGACATGCGTGATTCCGGTGACGTTGGGCGGTATCTGGTAGCGCGGCCGAAGCTCGGTGTTCCTGGGCATGAGGCAGACCAGATGGAAGGTCAGGTCCCGCTGCGCCTCCAGCAGATCGTGGGCCCAATTCGAGACTCCGCCGGGGACGTACGGGTAGGTGCCTTCCAGCACCAGGCAAACGTCGGCCGGTGGCGTTGGGTGCATGGCTACGATGCGCCTTCCACCTGGAGCATGGGCTCTTCGCTTCCCCACAACCGGACGGCTTCGAGCGCGGCGGGCGGAAGGTCGTCCGCGGCTTCCAGGCGCTCCTGGCGGCGGCGGGCGAACTCCCGCAATTGCGGGAAGCTGCCCAAGTGGTAGAGGCTTTCCATGTACCACAAGTCGGCTTGTGGCGTGGAGAGGCCTGTCGCAATCGCCTGCTCGAGCCATTTGGCGGCCTCGGCGTAGCGCTGCCCGCGCACCAGAAGGCGCCCCACGGCGAGCCGGGAATTCAAGTCGCCTGGTTCCACGCCGATCAATTGGCGGTAGGCCTCGAGCGCCCGCGCGCGAATTTCCTCTTCACGGCGGGCGTCCAGGATGCCGCTGTAGAGGCAGGCGTCATAGTGCCGGGCCAGCGCACCGAGCGCGGCGGCGTCGCCGGGATGTTTGCGTGTCGCGCGGCTCAGCTCGATGGTGCGCTCGAGCATGGCGTCCTCCAGCTTGTTCATGGCCGTGGCGGCCAGCACCCGGACGGCGTTGTCGCCGTCTGTCAAAGCACGCTTGAGAATGGGTCCGAAGGCGGGCCGGAACTGCTGGTTGATCAGGGCAATGAGAACCTGTTTCTGATGCAGGCTGCCGAAGGCCAGGATCTCGGCAAAGGGCGTGAGACTGCCGGGTTTTGCCAGGTCGGCGCCGGCGATGCGCGCGGCCAGTTCATAGCCGGCCTGCTGCCGTGTGTCCGGAAACAGCGATTCGTACCACTCTTCAAAGGGAATGGCTTCCCGCATGTACCAACGGGTGAGGAACATGGTTACCAGCGTTCCAGCGGCGCCCACCGGACCCAGCCCGGCGGTTCCGGCTGCCAGCAGGAGCGGAAGCCGCACATCCGCGCGCAAACCGGGCCACCAACGGCACCAGGCGGCCAGGCCGGCGACGACGGTGAGATGCGCGATTAGTGGAACCTCCCAGGCGAGCCCGTTCAGGCAGCCGTACACCATGCCGCACTCGGCCACCAGCGTGGCCACGGCTACCGCCCCGACCTGGAGCAGGTGCGCGAACTGGCGCTCTTCAGGCACTCTGCAGCTCCAGGTGCTCTTCGGTGGCCGGCAGCAGCTCATGGATGGCGTGAACCCCGAAGGAGAAGCGCGCGGCCGGCGCTACCGGCGCCAGTTCCGCCTCCAGCGCCCCGGCCAGTTTGCCAACCACGACATGCGCGCCCGCGACCGGCGCCGCCGGCAGGACGATGGCAAATTCGGTGCCGGTCCGCTGATAGTCGAATGCCAGGTCGGTTTGGCGCAACGTCTGGGAAACGGCTCGGCTGAAAGCGCGCGGCACCAGGATCCGTTGTTCCTCATCCAGCTCGTCGGGGTTTTCCAGGCGGACCACGATCATGGTGAGATCGAATCCGATGCGCCGCGCCAGCAGAGTCAGCATGGAGAGCTGACGCGACAGGAAACTGTAGGCGAACAGCTCCGTCTCCGTGTTGACCACGCTTTCCGAACGCGCCGCCTGGTAGCGCAGGGCATTATCGTAGGCCGCGCCGATCCACTGGCAGAGCGCCTTCAGCGTCTGCACGTGGCTGAAGTTCAGGTCCAGGAAGCTGAGCTTCTCGATCTTCAGCATGCCGACGATGCGGCCCGTATCGGGCACCGTCAGCGGCGATGCAATCACGCCGGCCCCCGCGAGCGCCAGCGCGTCTTCCGGGTTGGCCACCGTGAGCACCCGCTGGCGGCCGACGATTTCCTGGAAGATGGCGGTGCGGGCGGCGTAGCGGCGGGAGAATCCGTCTTCTTCCGCCCAACCGTTTTCGACCGCCAGCTCCAGGCCGCCGTTGCGCAGCAGGTAAACCGAGAACTTCTCCGGGTTCATCACCGACCGGATGAGATCCGCCACGCCCAGCAGGACTTCGGAAGGATCGAGCTTCTCGATGGCCCGCGCCGACTCGTACATCCCCACGGCCGTTCGCAACTGTCCGGCGACGCGCGTTTCCAGCGCATCTTTGACCGCGTTCAGCCTCTTATAGCCGTCCGCCAGCACCTGTTCGCGACGCGCTGTTTCCGCCAGCTCCCGGCCCAGCGCGGCGCGCTCGCGGATCTGGCGCATACGCAGTTCCCCCAGCACCACCGCCGATACGAACCACAGCAGAGGCAGTTGGCCGACGTGGAACAGCCACATGAACCGGTCCTGGGAAATCGCCTGCGGCGGCACGTTGCCGGCCAGCAGCGCCACGCTCGAGGCCAGCGCCGCCAGCAGACCGGCGTTGGTTCCGTATTGCGCCGCCACCAGCAGCACCAAAATCCAGAACGGGTGTTGCGGCGCGGAACGGAAGCGGCTGCCATCCAGGAAGATCTGGTCGACGGCCAGCGCTACGCCCAGGAATATGGCGATTTCGAGCATCGCCGAAACGCGCACCCCGGCCATCGATCGCCAGGGCTTGGATGCTCGTGCATGGTTCGTGTTTGAATCCGCCATAGCCATTCCTAAAACCGCCACAAGAGATTCACCCGGAAGCTGGTCACAATCCGGCTGGTGTCCAGGGTGTAAAGCCTGCGATCGTAATCGAGCTTCAATCCGAAATGGCGGGAAGCGTCGTAACTCACGGCCGCGGTCCAAAACGGCGCGCTGCCACCCAGCCGGTCGACGGCCATTCCGCCGGACCCCTCCACACGCCAGCCGCGCGTAAGCTGCTTCGCGAAGCGGACGCTGGCAGCATGCACTTCGCGGCTGACCAGCGGCAGGGGCTGAAACATGCCGGTCGCGGCCTCAGAGAGGGTTTTCGTCGAAAGCAGATACTCCCCATCGAAAGAGTAGCCCAGGGCGATTTGCGGCTGGCGCAGCAGCCGGAGGCTGGCGTCTCCAGCCGCGGAGACGCTCTCGGCGGCGCCGGGCATCCCCGGCAGACTGTAACGGTTGGCCGCCGCTCCCACTGCGACCGACACGCGCGGGCCGAGGGTGATTTCGCGGCGCACCTCCACACGGTCCCGCACACCGTGCTCCGCCAGAGTCTCGGCGATATCCCAGTTGGGCCGGTTGAGGTCCAGTTGGATGGTGAAGCTGCCGTTGGGGTCCGGCTTGGTGACGGCCACACCGCCGCCGATAGTTGAGTTCCCGGTAAACAGCGAGCCCTTCACACGCGTGCCGTCATCCGACTCCCACTCGAGCGCCGCCTCGCCTCGCCGGAGAACGCCGTCGAACGGACCGATGCGGCCGTCCGCATAGCGAAGGTTGCTGATGGAGGCGCTATCCTGATCCATCGCGAACTGGAAGCGCCACGACCGGGAGAGCAGGCGCTCACCCAGGATGCGGACCAGATCCTCGCTTTGGGCGCCCTGAATCCGGCGGCTCTCGCCCTCGGCGCTGAACGATCCCTCCCGTTCCTGTTCGAGAGCGGCCTGGTACTGGCGCAGGTCTTCGTTGTCCGGGTCCATTTCGATGGCGCGATCGAAGAGGTCCTGGGCGCGGCGTGTCCGGCCCACGTCTTGCTCGACCAGGCCCAGGGCGGCCACCACGCTGGCCATATCCGGGTTGGCTTCGGTGAGATCGTGAATCAGCCTCAGCGCGTCGGAGCGGCGGGTGGTCGCGGAGAGCAATTGGACGCGCAGCAGCGCCATCCGCGTGCCCCCCGAATCGACGCCGCCCGATAGCACGTCCTCGGCCTCTTCGTACAGCCGGGCTTCGAGCAGCATGGCTCCGAAATCCGCGCGCAGGTCGCCATTGCGGGGAGCGGCTGCCACCAGGGTGCGATACTCGCCGAGCGCGCGCTCGAGCGAGCCCGAGCGGAAGAGCGCCTGCGCATGCGCGGTGCGTGCCTCCTGCGGAGGGGGTGGCATGCCCTCGATCAGCCGCAGCGCGCGCCCATAGTACGCTCTGGCTTCCGAGCGGCTCCCTTTGCGCCACAGCATTTCGGCGGCGTAGAAGTTGTCGTCCCAGCCGCCTTCGGAGTCGGCCAGCAGGGCACCGAAACTGCGCTCCGCAACCGAATAGCGCGCCTGGCGGTAGGCGAATACTCCCAGCCAGTGCAGGGCTTCCGGATCTCCGGGATCGAGGGCCAGCAACCGGGAATAAACCGGTTCCGCCGCCATCCCCCCGGCGTCCCGCGCCAGCTTTGCGAGCTTTCGCAGGCGTTCCATATCGGCTGTGGCCCCCGCTTCGCGCGCCACGGCGCCGGCCAATCGATCCATCTGATGAAGCTCTCCCAGTGCCCGCAGGTAAACTTCGAGCAGAGCGCCGCCCTGTCCGGCAGGAGGCAGGCTGGCCGAAGCGATGGCGGCCACGCGGTCCGGCGCGCCGGCGTCCAGCAGAAGGCTCAGCCAGGCAGCCCGGTCGGCTGGATTGGCGCGGCGGGCCCGCTCTTCCAGCCAATCCAACGCTTCCGATCCCGGTTTCGGTCCCCATAGAAAGAGCAGCTCAGCCACATCCGCGTGGTTCGGAGGGGCGGCGCCCGCCAGGTCCGCGAAGACCGACCGTGCCCATTCCACCCGGCCGGCATCGATGAGCTTGAACCCAATGGCCCGCTTCTCCTCCGCGGAGAGTGCGCCGCCCGCCAGCCGGTTCCGCCAGAAATCCACCAGCTCGCTGGTGCGGCCCAGCTTGTTCAGCGCGTCCTCGTAAGCGGCCATCCAGTTGGGGAGCGTGGCGGCAAGCTGGCGGACGTACGGCAGGGCTTCCGCCAGTCCCCCGTGTTCGATCAGGGCGTAGACGCGGGCTTCACGCGTTTCCGGGGAGAGATCCTGGCGTGCGAGATCCGACTCCAGGAAGGCTACCGCGTCCTGCGGATGGCTGGACTTGGCCGCCGTCTCGATATACAGCGGGACCAGTTCGCTGCGCCGCCGGGCGAGCGTCTCCAGATGCGGCAGGGCGGCATCCCAGGCGTTCAATTCCAGCAGGCCGTAGATGAGATCAAGCTGCTGACGCTCGTCCTCACCGGGCCGGCCGAGTTGGGCCGTCCAAAAACTGCGCAGTTCCGCCTGGAGCGCCTCCGCCGCTCCGCCGGGTGCACCGCGAATGGCGCCCAGAAGTGCCGCGGTATAGGCTTCTTCCACTCCCGGTGCATGGCCGTGGGCCAGCAACACCCGCACCTGCGCCAGGGCATCCAGCGGCTGGCCGGCCGCCGTCAGGGCGTTAGCCAGCGTCAGGCGATTGGCATCGCCGGCATGTTCACGGAAGAGGCGCTCAGAGGCGGCCAGAGCCAGGTTCGCCTGTTTATGATCCTGGGCCAGAAAATACAGGTCGCGGAGCAATGGCTCGGAAATCGACCCTGCGGGCGCGGCCTGGATCCAGCGGGCGACTTCGGGTCCGCGGCCGGCGCCGGCGGCCACCAGCGCCCAAGCCCGATCAACCGCGGCCGAGGACCGGCGTGCACGGAGGCCGTCGAACCGGCCGGCTCCCTCGCCGGGTTTGCCAACGGTGAGATACAGCCGGGCGGTTTCGAGCAAGAGGTCTTCCGGAGCAACTTCGATCCTGATCCGCGCAAGCTGCGCCGCGGCTGGCGCCGGCCGGCCCAGGGTCACGTCGAGACTGGCGACCGCGAGGCGATCGGAGTCGGACAATTTCGGATCCGCCTCCGCCAACTCCAGGCGCCGGGCAGCCTCCCTACGGTCGCCCCTGGCATACGCCAGCCGCGCCGCCAGCAGCGGCCGATTCCTAAGGAAACCGTCGCCCAGAGCGGCCTCCAGGCGATACGCGAAAGCCTCCCGGTCGGCCGCCAGCGCTCGTTCGGCCAGCATGCCCAGCAGGGTTTCACTCAGGCCATGAACCCCATGTTTTTCAGCTACTTCGATGGCCAGCGCGACTTCGCCCCTGGCGAGCGCGAGATCGAGAAATGGCTCCGTGAGATCGTCCGGGAGAAGGTTCCGGCGGCGCAGCCGGTCCAGGCGCTCGAAAGCTTCGCCGGCACGGTTGCCTTCCACCTGCTGCTCGACCCACTCCGCCAACAGGACGGGGTCGCCGTCGATGGCTGGTTCGAACGGCTCGAGCAGCCGTCGGGCGAGCGCGGGCTGGCCTTTGGTGCGCAGCAGCATCGCCAACCGCGCCACGCCGCCCGAATCGCGATGGCCATCCACCCACCGCGCGGCGCGCTCGAGCGCCCGCAAGGGTTGAGCGGAATCCAGCAGCACCGAGACCAGGAACTCCACTGTCGCGGGTCTGACCTCCTGCGGATAGCGGCTTTCGAATCGCTCCAGCACGCCGGCTGCGCCGGCCAGGCGGCCGCCCACGGCCAGCAGGTTAGCCAGTTCCAGGTATTCGGCGGGCTCGCCCGGATACCGCGCCAGCAGCGTCTGGAGCGCCGGTATCAGCTTGGCATTCTGGTTGGCGTAGCGATACTGGTTGGCCAGCTCGCGCAGGGCATCTTCGGAGCTTCCAATGCGGTTGATGGCTTCGAGCGTATACAGGTATTCCTGCATCTGTTGTCCGTACTTCTGAAAGGTGGCGACCCGCTGGAACAGGTCCAGGCGGTCGCCGGCTGCGGTACCGAACTGCTGGAGCAGGTTCACCGCGCGCCCCACTTCGCCGGACTGAACGTAGAGTTCCGCCAGCGGCATGACGACATCCGCCGACCGGTCCCCCGCCGCCAGGCGCTTCTCGTAGAGCGGCCTGGCATTTTCATACTGATGGCCGCGGAAGTACATCAAGCTGAGATCGGAATCCGTGGGAATGAGCAGGATACTGCCCGCCAGGCCAGCCGCCATAATGGCCGCCAGCAGCAGGTAGTGAAGCGGCTTCATCTGGCTCCTCCCTCCGCGATCACCCGGACCAAAAGGGGTTCGATGGCAGAGTGCTCGACGGTGAATCGCAGCACGCCTTCCCCGGTGGCGACGGCTTTCAGGGATTCGAGCGGCCCGGCGCCATTGGCCACGCGAATCACGTAGGGGGTCAGGGCAGCCACGCGCCACTCCATCTCGCCCGGGCCGAATCCGCGGGCCTCGAACTCAAACCCGGCAGCTTCCGCGCGCAGTTTCGAGATCTGCCAGCGGCTCTCGACCAGGTAGGGCCGCGTAGCGGCGGGAGGTTTCCCGGGCGGCGCCAGGGCCACCACCGGGGCGCGCTCGGCGGCGTCCAGAGCCACGTACAGACTGCCCTGAAAATGGCGCTCCCCGACCACTCCCACCGATGCCCTCAAGTCGACCGCCTCGCCATCGGCGCGGTCGAAGCGCACGGTGTCGAGTCCGTCCCGATCGTCGATGCGCCAGCGGCGCGGCGCCACCTCGACAATAGCGGCGGCGTGAAAACCATCCACGATGGCGGCATACCGGCTGGCCGTGATGGGCGCCAACTCCTGGGAACGCGCGTACCGCAGGTTCGCCAACAGCGCCCCCAGGCTGGGCTCCTTTTCACCCGAGTACATGTGATAGTACAGGTTGAACGGCTTGACCCGGATGGGCGACTCCGTATGGATCAGGGTCGCCGGGAGATACCGGTATCCGAAGTAGCGCTCGTTCCACAGGTTGGTATAGGTGTTCTCATTGCTGTCGGAGCTGTAAACCTGGCGAAAGGCTCCCGCCTGGCGGCCCAGCGGGGCCACCCATGCGTACGAATCGAATTCGGGATCGAACCGCGTGTCGCCGCCGTTGATATTGCGCACCCGCTCCCGGCTGACCGCCCGGAGCACCGCCTCGGGCACCATGGTGGTGCCGGACCATTGCAGGATCTCCACGCGCTTTCCCGGCGGCAGGAGACGGTTGAGGAAGGCGATCGATCCGGCGATCTCCTGATCCAGGTTGAAGGGATAGAGATTATAGCTTCGCAGGCGGGACTGTCCCCGCCGCAGCGCCGCCTTGCCGCCCTCATCGGCCTGCGGGCGCGAGTAGCGCTCGATGGCGCGGTTCAGAGTGGTCCACTGCGCCGGATCGAACCATTGGAGCACGCCGTCGAACCAGCTACGGCGCCTGGCAGTGGCACCCGCCCCGGGTGAAGTCTGGCAGAGCGATTCCCAGTCCAGCGGATGGCTGTAGGTGTGGCTGCCTGCCTCCACCCACGGCACCGCCAGGATGCGCCGCGCCACGTCCATCGATTCGCGCGTCCCGAACCACGCCG
>Ga0326728_10017117_pt1 | contig 14605 bp, 15 predicted proteins | sample MB3enrmetagenome_FD_207602 | JGI IMG/M metagenome (GOLD analysis project Ga0326728, IMG submission 207602) | Lab enriched peat soil microbial communities from McLean, Ithaca, NY, United States - MB31MN | ecosystem: Environmental > Terrestrial > Soil > Wetlands > Peat | place: USA: New York...
CTTAGGCCTTCCAAGCCTATAGCCCGGGTTCGATTCCCGGTCGATGCATGAGGGCTCGTGGTCTAGTTGGCTATGACGTCGCCTTCACACGGCGAAGATCTCGTGTTCGAATCACGACGGGCCCATGCATTTAAGCCGGTTTTGCAATTAAGACAACTCATCGGCATTCCCCATCCTTTTTCAATCCCGTTTCCCATGCACTTCGACCATGAAACCAATCTGCGTGATCGGGGTCAAAACCGGCTGAACCAGGTTTTACCGTAAACAGGGCCTGGTAACCCGGAGGATCTGCTCATGAGCCTCATGGTGAGGCTGCAGATATCGTCCGTAAGACGCCCAGTGAGAGGTTTTCTTGATCAATTCTCTGATAATTATGATTTGATGAGCCGTATATGAGCGATCTGTTTTCCTTTCGCGTTTCTGCGATCTGAGGCCCGGCCGGATCAAGCATATGACCCCTATTTTACTAAAAAACCCATAATTTTTCGTTTTTCAAGTGGAAACAAAGGGGTATAAATATTGATGTCTGATTTCACAATAGATTGCACGTTGATTGCACAAGCCTTATTATACATATTTGGGGATTGCCGGGGGAAAACAGGTTAATATCCCGGGAAACGGTCATAACCCGGTTGTCTGTCGATAAAGCCGCAGCAGATTCGCAGGAGCTTTTCCATTTAATGGCCATTCAGATCCAGCTGATCTGGTACCTGGCAGAAACATACCTGTCGGGGAAAATAGCATGTGCAGACAGGCAGCACCGGATTGCTCCGGCATCCTGCCCGGCTGCAATAAAAAAATGTTTGCTTTATGCGTTTTTCATTTTGGCTTTTGCGACGAATCCGTCTTTGCCAATGTAATACATGAAGCCCTTTTCTTTGGCGATCTTTTCAGTACCGACTTTCTTCTTCTTGCCGGTCTTGTTGTGCTTCATCGGGGCTGCCCAGACATACCCGTCCTTCCCAATGAAGTACAGGAATCCCTTTTCGCGCTGGATTTTTTCCTTTCCAATTTTCTGTCCCATTTAAACACCTCAAAACCCTTTTTGGGTTTTGATAATGAGAGTTACCGCCTGATAATATAAAAGGTTTCCGTCGGAGGCACGTCGAAATATCAAATTTGGCTATATTTTTACCGGTATTTTCGGTATTGTGACCCACTAATACCTCCGATTAAAAAACCTGAAATACAGGCCGGTTTGCCTTAAAATGCCCGGATAAACGCGCATTAAGCAATATATCATCGGAGATTCTGCGACACGAAAAGACTCGCCAGCGCACAACCCTGCCTGCCGATGATCCCTGACGATGCTGAGGATCTGGCAGAGTGCGCCGGATCTCATTACCGGCGCAGAAGCCACGTGTACCGGAGTGAGAGTGTTTTGTAATGGGTAAAAATCGGGTATTCCCACGGGATGCCTGCGGATTTATTGTCTGGCGCTTCCCATGATAACAGGAATTCACCCATGTACTTCCATATCATCCTCACTGACGACTGCAATCTCTGCTGCCGGTACTGCAGGGCAAAGGCGTTTGAGGCTGAAGACGAGGTGGAACAGGATCAGGTGCCGGTTGAGATCGACGAGAACCTCGCGCCGGATCTCGACTACGATCCCGCGTTGCTGTACAGTTTCCTTGCACGGGATCCCGCCCCTACCGTGACATTCTATGGTGGCGAACCGCTCCTCCGGCCGGCATTAATCGAGCGGATCGTCCGCGAAGCGCCGGTGCAACGGTTCATGATCCAGACCAACGGGCTCCTCTTTGACCGGCTCGCACCGGCGATCGTCAACCGGTTCTCTACGATCCTTGTCTCGCTGGACGGGCGCGAAGCTCTCACCGATGAAAACCGAGGTGCCGGCGTTTTTTCCCGGGTCATGGCAAACGTAAAAAAGATCCGGTCAAATGGCTATAGCGGTGAACTGATTGCGCGGATGACCGTGACCGAGCGCACGGACATCCTTGATGCCGTCCGGTACCTCGCGGAGAATCCGGAATACTCTTTTACTTCCATCCACTGGCAGCTGGATGCAAACTTTACCCATGATCTCTCCCGCCGCAGTTTTGCTGAGTGGGTAAGAAAATGTTACAATCCCGGTATTCGCGCACTTGTCGCTCTATGGGTCGACAATATGGAACAGAACGGGCTGGTCCGGCGCTGGTATCCATTTATTGATCCCATGGAAGATTTCCTGTACGGGAGGGGGAGCCTCCTGCGATGCGGGGCGGGACATGCAAACTATGCGATCATGACCGACGGCCATATTGCTCCCTGCCCGGTTATGATCGGTATGAGGCAGTATTATGTCGGCCATATCAAGGATGCAGATCCGCAAAACCTGCCACGGATCGCGGTGGGCGGCGGGTGCACGGCATGCCACATAAGGACGTTCTGTGGCGGGCGGTGCCTCTACTCCGCCATCGTGCAGCCCTGGAACCCGGCCGGCCGGCAACTTGTGTGCGGTGCCGTGGAAAATCTGCGGGACGCTCTCACGGACGCACTCCCCCGGATCCGGGCCCTGATCGCTTCCGGGCGCATAAGCCTTGCGGACTTTTCCCACGAGAAATTTAACGGGTGCGAGATCATACCCTGACCTGCAGGACAGGACGGAAGAAACGCCTGATCCGATGCAGATGTATTTATACTCAATGGTATGATGAATATATGCAGATATAAAACTGCATGAGTAATACAATGGAAAGAAAAGGATTTGGCGGCCCGAGAAATTTCGGTCCCAGAGAAATGACAAAGACAGTCTGTTCAGACTGCGGAAAAGAGTGCGAAGTCCCCTTCAAGCCAACTGAGGGAAGGCCGGTTTACTGCAGGGACTGCCTGCCCAAGCACCGGAAACCCCGGTTCTAATTACATTAATCCTGTTTATTTTTTTCTTTTTGTGATGTTCTTCTGGTAGCGGCGGCTCTCCGCACACCAGTTATATTACCTGTACCGCAGCAATACTGCGATCATGGCAGCATCATGGCATGAGGCACTCGCGTACGCTAAAGAGAGGAATCTCCCGCAGGTCTACCATGACTGCGACACTGACACCTATGGCGCCTGCCGCACAGGTGAACCGCAGGGTAGTTTCAAGGCCGGTGTTTTTACCGAACACCGCTGCATCTGCATGCCGGCCCATCTCTTGGCAGAAGAACTGATCAAAAAAGAGCAAAAATTCCTCGCAGAGAACCCGGACTGGTAAGGGGCAGACAACGGGTGAAAATTCTAAAAGAACGGTGGTACTTTTTATTCCCCGCGAGAAGGGGTTATCGTCTCCTGATCTCTTCGCGGAACCGGTGGATAAGATCGTACAGCATCATCCGCAGTTCGGCACCGACATCCTCCCATGATTTGGGGGACGACGAGGACGAAGGGAGTTCGTTCGCTGAGGCGTGGATCACGGTATCGGATTCATCGCGGATCTTTGCCTTCGCCCAGAGATCGCAAACGATCTCATAGTATCCAGCCAAGAGCACGATGATGAAGACTACCGGGACGATCACGAAAGAGAGCATCCAGACATAATGATAGAGGTTGTTACCAGTGGCCGAATCAAACCACTCAAAGATCCGCAGCACATACGCTATAATAAAAACACTGCCGATCGCCTTGATGATCGGTGAGGGCAAATTCAACGGGAAAGGAAACGCCCCAAAAATATCTGCGATAAATATGATGATACAGATGAGGATAAGCAACCAGAAGTTCAAAGGCTGGTTGAGGAAAGCCACGGCCGACTGATATACAGGGTTCGATACATAATAGATCAGGATATTTGCGAGCACGATCACGATCAGGATACAGATAATCCCGATCAGCCGGGAGACAAATATCCACCCGAGCGAGTGCTGCTTGTTCGGCCACATAGATCCTCACGTCACGTGTACTTCATAGTAGTTGTCCTGCGGGGTATATAGTCCTCGTGCAGTGCACGGGTCACGGCACAATCCCTTTTACCTCACCGGTCCGAAGAACCCAAGTATGCAGATCAATTTCATACGGTATGCACTCTACCTGCTCCGGTGGCAGGCCAGCATCCCAATCCTCACCGGGGTCGGTATCCTCCTTGCCGCAACGGAATAAATCGTCGCAACGGTTGTTGCAAACCTGATCGGTGGACTGATCTTTTTCTGGGTCGACCAGTTCATCTTCACCTCACAATTGCTTGCTGCGCAGTGGGAAGCCAGAGAGAACATCGCCTGAGTGGACTGCAGAAAAGTCGCACGGGGGTACCGGCTCGTCCGGTCCGGGGACTATGACAAAAGCGAGAATACAACCCCCGAGTTCCGGTGCGAGAAGTGTTCGAAGAAGAAGACTGAAGCATTCCGCAACAAGGGCATAAAAGTGGAGTGAACGGGATGCAGGAATCTGCCAGGCAAACCCGGTTCACAGCTAAATTCAGTACCATTTTCAACGCCTTGATTCTTCTCAAGATCTTTTTTATCACCCTGGATTCTTCGAGAACTGCCTCCACTTTTATCATGGATAGACACGAGGATGTTGTATTCACACGTACAAAAGCACACATAAAAAAACAACAATGTATAAATATAGACAATAACAACCAAAACTAAGCATTAAAATGGGTTGTCAGCGAATCCAATTTTTGCATGATGCCTGTTACGGTGCTGTCCTCACGGGCAGGGGGCTTCACACCTTGTTCCTGCCCATGATACATCACGAAACCCAGGAGTTGGTGATGCCGATGGGATGGAGAAGAGTATTATTCAAAAAGAACTGAACCTGAATCTCGGGCCGGAAGAATTTCTTACTGCAGTAAGCAATCAGCCAAAACCCTTGGTGATTCCGCTCTCTGCCGAACTTCCGCTTCCACGCTGTTCGCCGCTGGACGTATTCTTAAACACCCGTAAAGGAGACGGGTTCCTTCTTGAATCCATGGAAGGGAGCGAGAAGATCGCCCGTTACTCGTATGTCGGGATCGATCCCGCGTGCGTGATCACGCTCGGCCGGGACGTGACCGTGACCGGCAGCGACGCTTTTGTCGCCATCGCCCGGGAGCCGGAAGGAATAACCCCGGTCGATAAGATCCGGTCCATCCTCTCGCGGTTCAATTACGTCAACCTCAAAGCCCCGCGGTTCTTTGGCGGGATGGTCGGTTACTTTTCCTACGATATCGTACACTCGCTCTTCGGCCAGGTCCCGGATCACCCGAACAGTACTCATCAGGAAACGCCCGATGCACGTTTCATGCTTGCAAAAGACTGCATCGTCTTCGATCACCGGGACCGGAAGCTCTTCATCTTCTCAAGCCCGTTCCTGACCTACGAATCAGACCCGGCTGCCGAATACCGGCGCTGTGCCGCACACATTGCGGAACTGGCCGGCCGGATCGCGTCGATCAAGGAAACGCCACAAGCACCGGGCGCCCCGGCACAAACCGTCAATAAAAATTCCCAAAAATCCGGGAAATCTCCCGCGGTCACAGACAACACCGGCAAGGAGGCGTTCATGCACGCGGTCGACGGGATAAAAGAGCACATCGTTGCCGGGGACATCTTCCAGGCCGTGCTCTCGCGGAGGATGGAATGCCCGGTTGCACCGGACCCGTTTCCCATCTACGCGGCGCTGCGGACGATCAACCCGAGCCCCTACATGTATTACCTGGATTTCGGGGACGAGCAGGTGATCGGCGCAAGCCCCGAGATGCTCGTGCGGGTGGAAAAAAGGCGCGTGACCACCGTCCCGATCGCCGGCACCCGCCCCCGTGGCAAGGACAGGAGCGAGGACAACCGGCTCGCACAGGAACTCCTGCTTGATAAAAAAGAGCGGGCAGAGCACACGATGCTGGTCGATCTCGCACGAAACGACATCGGACGGGTCTGCAAGTTCAGGTCAGTCGATGTCACCGAGTTCATGGGCATAGAAAAATTCTCCCACGTCCAGCACATCGTCTCGACTGTCACCGGAACGCTCATGGACCATCTGGACTGCTACGATGCACTCAAGTCCTGTTTCCCGGCCGGGACGGTCTCGGGCGCCCCGAAGATCCGGGCGATGCAGATCATCAGCGAGACCGAACCGGATGCCCGGGGGCTCTATGCCGGCGCTGTAGGCTACATCGGTTTCGACCGGAACCTCGAATTTGCCATTGCAATCCGCACGGTGAACGTAAAGAATGGCAGGGCGGGAATCCAAGTCGGGGCGGGCATTGTGGCGGACTCGGTGCCCGAAAACGAATGGACCGAGACCGAGAACAAGGCCGCAGCGATGATGCGTGCAATCGAACGGGCGGGGATGGCCCCATGAGCGCTCCGACCGTCCTTATCATAGACTGTTACGACAGTTTCACCTTCAACCTGTACCAGCAGGTGGGAAAACTCGGGGCAAGACCCGTGGTCTTCACCTGCGATACGCCGCTTGCGCGGCTGGAGAAGACTGCCTGCGACCGGATCATCCTCTCACCCGGGCCCGGCACGCCAGAAGAATCGGGCGTCTGCCTTGAGATTATTGATACGATGAGCAGGACGATCCCGACACTGGGCGTCTGCCTTGGTCACCAGGCCATCTGTACTGCATTTGGAGGCCGGGTCGTTCGCTCCGGCCACCTCATGCATGGCAAGACCTCGGAGATCCTGAGTGACGGCAACGGAATCTACAAAGGCCTGCCTTCACCGTTTACGGCCACCCGCTACCATTCGCTTGTGGCTCAAAGGGACACGCTGCCACCGGAACTGCCGGTCGTGGCCGAGAGCCTTGACGATGGTTTTGTGATGGGTGTGCGGCACACAGAGTATCCTATCGAAGGTGTGCAGTTCCACCCGGAGAGTATCCTCTCGCACGATGGCGACGTGCTCATGAAAAATTTCCTGCTCGGATCGCGGAAGGTGGGGGTATGACCATGAAAGAGGCGATTGCCGCCGTTATTGAGAAGCGCGACCTTGCCCCTGTCGACGCAGAAGCGGTGATGGATGAGATCATGAACGGGCAGGCAACACCGGCACAGATCGGCGGGTTCCTTGCCGGGCTCCGGATGAAAGGTGAGACCCCGGAAGAGATCGCCGCATTTGCCCGGGTGATGCGGGCGCACGCGGTCCGGGTCAGCCCGAACGTCTCCGGGACGCTCGTTGATACCTGCGGCACCGGGGGCGATGGCGCACAGACCTTCAACATCAGCACCGCCGCCGCATTTGTCGCAGCAGGAGCCGGCGTCCCCGTGGTCAAGCACGGCAACCGGGGGGTGAGCAGCCGGTGCGGATCGGCCGATGTGCTCGCGGCTCTCGGCGTCACCATCGGGATCCCCCCGGAGGCCCAGGCAAAAATTATCCAGGATACCGGCATCGTCTTTCTCTTTGCACCCAGCCACCACCCGGCCATGAAACACGTGATGGCCGCACGACAGGACCTCGGGTGCCGGACCGTCTTTAACCTCTTGGGACCGCTTGCAAACCCGGCCGGGGCAGAAGCCCAGATCCTTGGGGTCTACGCGGAACATCTCACCGGGACCATCGCGGAAGTGCTGCACCTGCTCGGCGTTTCCCGGGCGATGGTCGTTTTTGGCAGCGGGCTTGACGAGATTACGGTCACGGGCGAGACGACCGTTACGGAACTTGACGGGGGAAAAATGAAGAATTACACCATCTCACCGGAACAGTTCGGGCTTGCCCGGGCCGCACGGGCCGAACTTCTGGGCGGAGACCCGGAAGAGAACGCACGCATCATCCGTTCCGTTTTTGCCGGGAAAAAAGGAGCCGCACGCGATATCGTGCTTATGAACGCCGGCGCTGCGATCTATGTCGGCGGCCGGGCCGGGACACTCGCAGAAGGGATCCGGCTCGCAGCCGGCTCAATCGATTCCGGGAAAGCAAACAGAAAACTGGATGCACTGGTTACGGCAACACGGGGTGCGGCATGATCCTTGACGAAATACTTGAACGGACTAAAAAACGGGTGGAGAGACTCCCCGTTACCTTCCCGGAGCCAGATGGATTCCGGCACGCAAGCCTTGAAGCGTCCATCCGTTCGGCACAGAAAAAGAACCCGGTGATCGCCGAGATCAAGTGTGCTTCGCCTTCCGGCGGGGTTATCCGCAGGAACGTAGACATGGCAATGATGGCAGGAGTTCTTGCGGATGGCGGATGTGTCGGGATCTCCGTTCTTACCGAGCCGTACTTTTTTGGCGGTTCGGGCGCAGATATCGCCCGGGTCAAGAAGGCGGTCAGCGTGCCGGTGCTGCGGAAGGAGTTTGTCATCGACATGCGCCAGATTGCGGAGACAAAGGCGCTCGGGGCGGATGCAGTGCTCCTCATCGCAGGCGTTCTTGGCGACCGGCTCCCGGTATTTGTCGATGCCGTGTACGGTGCCGACCTCGAACCGCTCGTGGAAGTAAGGACCGCCCGGGAGATCGACTGCGCCCTTCTGACACGTACGCAGATGATCGGGATCAACAACCGGGATCTTTCCACCATGACCATCGACCGCTCCACCACCCGGAACCTCTCGGAGAAAGTACGGAGTGCCGGCCGGCTGGTGGTCTCGGAGAGCGGGATGCGGTCGGCGGACGATGTCCGGGAACTGCGGCCGTACTGCGATGCCTTTTTGATCGGATCATCGATCATGGCCGACCGCCGGCCCGACAAAAAACTGGAGGAGTTCGTATGCGCGTGAAGATCTGCGGGATCACCCGTGTCAAGGACGCAATGTTCGCGGAAAAGGCCGGGGCAGATGCAGTCGGTGTCGTAATGTACTCGCCAACCTCGCACCGCTCGGTACCGGAAGCAAGGGCCCGGGAAATTTTTGACAACCTCGGGCCGTTTGTGACCCGGGTCATCGTGACGCACACGCATTCAGAAGAGGATCTCAGACGCCTCCTCACGCTCCGGCCGGATGCGATCCAGATCTCGCACCCGTTTGTCTTTCGTAACGACCCGGGCGTGCGGGTGCTCCGGGTGATCGGGCGCGGGGACGCTGTGCCCGATGATTGCGACGCGTTGATCGTGGACGAGAGCATGGGTGCGGGAAAAGTATTCGACCGGGAATTTGCAAAGAGCGTGGTGAAAACCTCAGCGGTGCCGGTCATTCTGGCCGGCGGGCTTACCCTGGAGAACGTAGGGGACGCGATCCGGGAGATCCGGCCTTATGCGGTCGATGTCGCAAGCGGCGTCGAGACAGAACCGGGAATAAAAGATCACACAAAAATTGCAGCGTTCATTGCTGCTGCACGGGAGGCATTATGACAGGAAAAGGACGGTTCGGGAAGTACGGCGGGCAGTACGTGCCGGAAACCCTGATGAACGCATTGATCGAACTTGAAGACGCGTATGCAAAAGCGACGCACGACCCGGCATTCGGACGCGAGCTTGCCGCGTACCAGTCGGAATACGCAGGGCGCCCGACGCCGCTTACGTTCTGCGAAAATATGTCCCGGGACCTCGGCTTTAAGGTGTACCTGAAGCGCGAGGACCTCGTGCATGGAGGTTCACACAAGCTCAACAATACACTGGGCCAGGCGCTCCTTGCAAAACGTATGGGCAAGAAACGGCTGATCGCCGAGACCGGCGCCGGCCAGCACGGGGTCGCGACCGCGATTGCCGGGGCGGCGCTCGGATTCAGGGTCGAAGTTTTCATGGGCGAGGTTGATACGAAACGCCAAGCCCTCAACGTCTTCCGCATGGAACTGATGGGTGCGATCGTCCACCCGGTCACCTGCGGGACAAAGACGCTCAAGGACGCAACAAACGAAGCGCTCCGGGACTGGGTGGAGCACGTGAATGACACGCACTACCTGATCGGATCGGTTGTCGGCCCGTACCCGTTCCCCACGATTGTCCGCGACTTCCAGTCCGTGATCGGGCGCGAGGCACGCGAACAGGTCATGCGAAAAGAGGGGAAGATGCCGGACGCTATCGTGGCCTGCGTGGGCGGCGGGTCGAACGCGATCGGCATCTTCCACCCCTTCCTTGCCGATGACGTGGAGCTCATCGGCATCGAAGCGGCCGGCAAAGGTCTCGATACCCCGGAACACTCCGCAACGCTCTGTGCCGGGGACCCCGGCGTACTGCACGGGACGCTCTCGTACCTGCTGCAGGATGACAACGGCCAGGTTCTTCCCACGCACAGCGTGGCGGCCGGCCTCGATTACCCGGGCGTCGGCCCCGAGCACGCGATGCTCAAAGACTCGCACCGGGTCGCGTACCATGCGGTAAAAGACCCGGATGTGCTTGACGCCTTCCGGTACCTTTCGCGGACGGAAGGGATCATCCCGGCGCTTGAATCCTCCCACGCGGTCGCGTACGTGCTCAAAAACCGGGACCGGTTCGACAAGGGCGATGTGGTGATCATCAACCTGTCAGGCAGGGGCGACAAGGATGTCGCAGGCATTGCACCGGAGGCGGCATGATGGGGCGCATTGAATCTGTCTTTGCCAAAAAAGGAAAGACCGCATTCATCGGTTTTGCCGTGGCTGGGGATCCGGAAAAGGAGACATCGGTCCGGATCGCAAAGGCGCTCATCGATGGCGGGACCGACATCCTCGAATTTGGCGTACCGTTTTCCGACCCGGTAGCGGACGGCCCCACCATCCAGCGGGCGGACGACCGGGCCCTTGCCGCCGGCACTACGCCCGATATAATCTTTGCAATCGTCAGGGACGTCCGGGCATATTCCAATATCCCGATCGTCTTTCTGACATACTACAATACGATCTACCGTCGGGGGATCGACCGGTTCTACCGCGAGGCGCACGAGGCCGGCGTTGACGGCATCCTTGTGGCCGACATGCCGGTCGAAGAATCAGATGAGGTCGTCGCGATCTCAGAGAAGTACGGGATCGACCCGATCTTCCTTGTCACGCAAACGACATCAGCAAAACGCATGGACACTATTGTAAGCCGGGCACGCGGGTACCTGTACCTCGTCTCGGTGCTTGGGGTTACGGGCGCACGAAAGACCGTATCTCCCGAAGCGCTTACTCTCCTTCATCGGGTCCGCTCGCACACGATGCTCCCGCTTGCCATCGGTTTTGGGATCTCGACACCCGATCATGTGAAGACCTGCCGTGATGCAGGGGCCGATGGCGTGATTGTCGGGAGCGCGATTGTGGATATCGTGGAAAAAAATCTGGGCAATCCGGCTGCGATGGAGACAGAGCTCAGTCAGTACGTCTTAGAAATGAAAAAAGCGGCAGGACAATGAAACCCGGGCCGGGCAGGGAAATATCACTCCAAATCATTTTTTAACAGATGCAGGTAAAAACTCTCTGGTCATCGCTATGGCTCAGAAATCTTTTGTGATTCTTGCACTGTGTCCCTGCATCGGTGCCGGTTTTGTTATCGCAGGCTGTACCCAGCAGACCACTGCATCTGTACCGTCAACGACCGCAACACCTGCCACCCCGGCGCATGTAATACTCAAAGGACATCGGATATGCCCCCGCCCCCTCGGGGGCAGGGCTGGCGTAAGGGGGCGGCAGCCCCCAAGAGCGTTATTTCAAATCCCCTTGTGGATTTCTACAGAGCCGTTTTTTCGTGATTCCTGCGCGTGACACATTCCTGCCCGCACGATAAATTATACCCGTAAAGCCGGCAAACACCATCATCATGCAGGCAGAGATCCCCCGGGTCGTGATCGCGGGCACGCACAGCGGCTGCGGCAAGACCACGATTGCAAGCGGCCTGATGGCAGCCCTCGTTGCCCGCGGCCTCGAGGTCCAGCCCTTCAAGACCGGGCCGGACTTCATCGACCCCTCCCACCATACGCTCATCTGCGGCAGGGCGTCGAGAAACCTTGATCCCTGCATGATGGGAGAGGCCGGGGTGGTGCGGACCCTTGCGGACGCGACCGAAGGCGCAGACATTGCCGTGATCGAAGGGGCCATGGGGCTCTTTGACGGGAGGGAGGGATCCGACCGGGCCAGCGCCGCCCACGTGGCACGGATCCTTGGCGCCCCGGTGATCCTCGTGGTGGATGCCCACGCGGTCTCGCGCAGCATCCACGCGACCATAAAGGGGTTCAGGGATTTCGACCCGAAAGTGAAGATCGCGGGCATCATCTACAACCGGATCGCAAGCGACCGGCACCGGCAGATGATCGCGGAAGAGGAATATGTCCCGGCGCTCGGCTGGGTGCCCCGGCAGAAAGACTGCGAGGTCCAGAGCCGGCACCTCGGCCTGATGATGGCGCATGAGTCCCCGGCCTTAAAACAGTTCGGGCACGTGATAGCGGAGTCCTGCGATCTCGACCGGATCCTCGCGGTCGCGGCAGCCGCCCGGCCGCTTGCGGTTCCCGTGAGCACGGCAAAAAAACCGCATGCCTCGCACCGCCGGGCCGTGATCGGTGTGGCCCGCGACCCGGCGTTCTGCTTCTATTACCAGGATAACCTTGACCGCCTCAACCGGGCCGGGGCAGAGATCCGGGCGTTCTCCCCGGTGGCCGGTGAGGTGCCGGAGGCAGACGCGATCTATATCGGCGGGGGATACCCCGAGCTCTACGCGGCGGCGCTCGAAAAATCACGAAGTACAAAGGCCATCCGCACGCTCGCACAGGACGGCATGCCCGTCTATGGTGAGTGCGGCGGGCTCATGTACCTCTGCGGCTCACTTGAAACAGAGGGAAAAGAGTACAGGATGGCCGGCGTCCTGCCCGGCCGTGCCGTCATGACCCGGCGTCTTGCGGCGCTCGGGTATGTCAAAGGCACATTCTCCGGTCCAGCCGACCTCTGGCCGGGAAAGTCAGCGATCCGTGGCCACGAGTTCCATTATTCCCGGGTCGAATGTGATGACGATGCCCGGTGGGCAATCCGGCTTTCTGCGGGAAAAGGGATCAATGACGGGAACGACGGCCTTTCTGAGCACGCGACCATCGGGGCATACACCCACGCATATTTCACCGACGCCTTTGCCCGGCGGTTCGTGGATGCCGCGGCTGCATGGGCGCGGAGGTAGGTACGGCATGGACAAGTACGGCCAGCTCTCGCCGTGCGCTGCATCGGCCCTTTTTGGCACCCGGCAGCTGACCATAGCGGGAAAACAGGTTGGGATCACCGGGCTTGACGGAGCATTTGCAGCCGTACAGGCACGCGGGCTTTCCGGCGATGCAGAGATCCGCACCGAGCTGATGCGCCGGGTAACAGAGAACAACTATGTCCCTCCGGCGCTCGCTGACGAGTACGCAACGGCAGTGCTGACCGAATACAAGAAAGCCACAGAAAAATCCCCCGGGCTGCCCTGAACGGATCTGAGGAAACATGCACCTGAATCCTCGCGGGAAAAAAGAATAAGATCCGCGTCCTATTTTTCAATAAGGTGAGATATGACCGCGAGCTCCCGAATCCTTTTTATCTGCACCGCAAACGCCGCCCGCTCCCAGATGGCGGAGGGATACCTTAAGGCAAAATACGGTGACCGCTACGAGGTCTTTTCGGCAGGATTCCACCCTTCCGGGAGGATAAGTACCCGTGCCATTGAGGTTATGAAGGAGATCGGGATCGATATCTCCGGCAACCAGCCGAAATCGCTCGATACTTTTAAGGGCGTTCCGTTCGATCTCGCCGTCACGCTCTGCGACAATGCCCGTGCGGTCTGCCCGGTCGTCCCCTCGGCAAAGCGGACGATCCACCACGGGTTTTCCGACCCGCACCTGACGCCGGGCACTGATGCGGAGATCCTTGACGGGTACCGCAGGGTCCGGGACGCGATCTGTGCGTGGATCGATGAGGCATTTGGGCACGGATTGCCGGGATAGAGGCCGGCCCGCCCTCTTTTTCACAAAAGATTCATCATGCCCCGCTCCTACCATTGAACTATTCAACGCGTGGTTCCATGACCGGGCAGAGGAAAAAAAGGGAGAACATTTATGCGGACTCGCTCGCGTTCCATGAAAAATACCGAGGGAAGATCGAAGTCCATTCAAAAGTCCGGCTGAAAAACCGGCATGATCTCTCGCTTGCCTATACCCCCGGTGTCGGTGCGGTCTCAAAGGAGATCGCAAAAGACCTGAAAATGGCCTGGAAGTATACGCTCAAGGCCAACACGATCGCGATCGTATCGGATGGCTCCCGTGTGCTCTCGCTCGGGAACATCGGGGGATATGCCGCGATCCCCGTGATGGAGGGAAAGGCCCTCCTGTTCAAGAAACTGGCCGGTATCGACGCATTTCCCATCTGTTTTGAGAGTTACCATACGGGATTTGCCGATGATATCAGAAACATCTCACCGGTCTTTGGCGGGATCGCGCTCGAGGATATAGCGGCACCGAAATGCTTCGAACTCGAAGAAGCATTGCAGGGGATCGGGATCCCGGTAATGCATGATGACCAGCACGGTACGGCGGTGGTCGTGCTCGCCGCACTGCTCAACGCCTGCCGGGTGACCAAAAAACGGTTCGAGGACCTGAATATCGTCATCTGCGGGGCCGGGGCCGCAGGCTTTGCCATCACCCGCATGCTCCGGCACATCGGCTACGACCCCGGGCTCTTTGCAAGTGTCAATGATATTATCGTCTGCGATACCCAGGGGATAATTCACCGGGACCGGGAGGGGTTGTATGCAAACAAGTACAAGTTTATCATCGGGGACGAGACCAACAGGGGCGGGCGGACCGGCACGCTTGCCGATGCAATGGAAGGCGCGGATGTCTGCATCGGCGTCTCGGT
>Ga0326728_10017118_pt1 | contig 14605 bp, 13 predicted proteins | sample MB3enrmetagenome_FD_207602 | JGI IMG/M metagenome (GOLD analysis project Ga0326728, IMG submission 207602) | Lab enriched peat soil microbial communities from McLean, Ithaca, NY, United States - MB31MN | ecosystem: Environmental > Terrestrial > Soil > Wetlands > Peat | place: USA: New York...
TGCTCCTGGCCGGAGTTCTTGATGTCGAACAGGCCGATCGGCCTTCCGTCCTGTTGGAGTTCGTACTCCACCTCGCCCGCCAGCGCCAACGGCTGGGGCCGGGCCAGGTAGATGCCGCCATCCTGGAGTTGGCCGCCGTCCAGCACGGCCACCGGAACCAGGCGGCTGGTCTTGGGTTTGCCCGCCTCGCCGGTCCACTCGAGAACGGCGATGGCCCGCAACTCGGGAGTCTCCTTGCCGGTCTTCGTCACCTGGCCGGGGTACTGTCCATAGACCGGCAGCCTAAGCAGCAGACAAACCGCGGACAAGAGAACGGCCTTGAAAGGGCACGACTTCAGTCGTGCCGAAGCCGCCGGGAAACGACAGCGGGCTTTAGCCCCTGAGGTACGCGTTTCGTCGATTCCGCTCGTATTCATGCCTTTTTCCGCAAACAGCGGGACCGTCGGTCTTGCCGCTGCGATGAGTTTTCCCGGCCTGCGCGATGACATCTGCCGCCCACCTCGGGAATAATCGAACCTGATGGCCACCAAAGGCCCTCCATCCACAATACGAGGAAATTCCCCATGGAACTCAATCAGAAGGTCGCCGATTTTACCTTGCAAACCGACGAGGACAAAACCGTTAGCCTCTCCAACTCCGCCGGCCAGCCGGTCATACTCTTCTTCTACCCCAGAGCGGACACTCCCGGCTGCACCATCGAGGCCTGCGGCTTCCGCGATGCCTTCAAGAAGCTCCAGGCAGCCGGCGCGGTCGTGCTGGGCATCTCCCGCGACACGCCCAAGGACCAGGCCAGGTTCCGCGCCAAATACGACCTGCCCTACACACTCCTTGCTGATGTAGACGAGAAAGTATGCAATCAGTTTGGCGTGCTGAAGGAAAAGAACATGTACGGGAAGAAAGTATGGGGCATCGAACGGACCACATTCGTGATCGGGCCGGACCAAATCCTGCTGCACGTCTTCCCCAAGGTTACGCCTGCCGGCCATGCGGAGGAGGTTCTGGCGCTGATCGAGCAATGGAAGAAAGCGCACAAGTAGATCGCAACGCAGGCCTGCATCCCACCCTTCGAGCATCCGCCGCGGCGGATGCTGGAAGGATGGGGCACCCAGCGCTCGAAGGATGGGGCACGGTGCTTCCGCGCGCCTTCTTTGAGGCGCCGCCGGAGCTGGTGGCTCCGCGCCTGCTGGGCAAGGTGCTGGCGCATCGCATGGGCGGCTTGGTTCTGGCGGGGCGGATCGTCGAGGCCGAGGCTTACCTGGGCCCGCACAACGATCCGCCCGACCCGGCCGCGCATGCGCATCGCGGCCCCACGGCGCGAAACTCCGTTCTTTTTGGCCCCGCGGGACATGCCTATGTCTACAGCATCTACGGCCGCTACTTCTGCATGAATGTCTCCTGCGAGGCGGAAGGCCATGCGGGATGCATACTGCTGCGCGCGCTGGAGCCGCTGGAGGGAGCAGCACAGATGGCTCGCAATCGGGGCCTTGCGCCGGGCGGCATTGACCCTGCCGGATTGCTTTGGCAGCTTGCCTCAGGCCCTGGCCGGCTCTGCCAGGCGCTGGGGATCACCCGGCAAGGCCACAATGGCCTCGATCTGGCCGATCCCGCTTCGCCGCTGCAAATCCGCGACGACGGCTACACGGTCACTGAAGTGCTGGCGACGGCGCGCATCGGCATTCGCGAGGCCGTGGACTGGCCGCTGCGCTTCGTCTTGCCGGGGAACCGGTGCGTCTCGGGGGCCGAAGGGTTGACCGCAAGAAGGGTCTCCCGAGGGCGGCCCTGACCGGTGTAAGCTCCGTTGGTTTTTCCCGATGGGTGCATAATGGACAAATGAGTTTTCCAGCGCATGCCGAGAACGCGCCCCAGGAGTGAGGACAAAATGGCCACAAGAGTTTCCCGGACTGCCGACTTTCTCAAGGGATTTCTATTGGGTCTATGGATTGGCATCACTGATCCGTTCGGAACAAGGTACGGGAAAAAAGGCGAGAAGCTGCTGCGGAGAATGCGCGCGTCCGATCAGAGATTGGCTACCTCCCTCCAAGAAAATGACAATCGCCAGAGAAGATGAGTTTCGATGGAATCTCCTCGAACGACAGCAATCATCCCGATCCCAAGGAACCTTCCAGCTTTAGGCGCCGCATTCCAGTAGCGGTCATGGCCCAGCGCGCCTTCATCTCCCGTACCACCTTGGTGAAGGCGGAAAAGGGAGATCCCGGTGTTGCGATGGGCACCTATGCCGCCATCCTGTTCGCGCTGGGGATGATCGACAAGCTCCGCGAGCTTGCCAGCGCGAAATTGGATGAGGTCGGCCTGGCGCTGGAAGAAGAGCGGCTGCCCAAGGGGATCGATCTTCGTCCCCGGCACAGGATAAAAACCCAATCAGAGAGCGAGGCAACGAGGTAGAAGAGGCAACGTCGGAGTTCAAGAGATTCCCGCGCGTCCCCGCTCCGGCGGCTGCGCTGAACTCGCCGCCTCGATCTCCGTCGCCATCACGCAGTTGCGCCCATTCTCCTTGGCGCGATAAAGAGCCGCGTCGGCGGCCAGGACCATCGACTCAGGGTCGGACGGAAAACCGGAGGCCGCGCCAAAGCTGGCGGTCACCTGGATCGCTGTCTCCCCGTTCAGGATGCGGGCTGCCTGCACAGCCACCCGCAACTCCTCCGCGCGTCTGCGCGCGCTGCCGAAGTTCGTTCCGGTCAGAATCAGCAGAAACTCCTCGCCGCCGTAGCGGCCCACGCAGTCATACGGGCGCACGAGTCGCTGAAAGATGGCGCCGATCTTCGCAAGCACCAGGTCGCCGGCCGGGTGGCCGAAGGTGTCGTTCACATGCTTGAACTGGTCCAGATCGACCATGATCGCGGTCAACGGCGCACTGTCGCGGCGCGACCGCTCCACCTCCCGGCGCAACAGCTCGAGGATCATGCGGTGGTTCCACAGGCCGGTCAGGTCATCCTGCTCGGCATCGTGGCGCATCGCCTCGCGGGCGCGGAGCAGTTCGGCATTCTCGCTTTCCAGGCTCTCGATTCGTTGCCGGACTGCCAGCTCCCCTTGCCGGGCATGAACCATCAGGCGATGAAAACGCCAGCGAGCCAGAGCCAGCACCCCGATAAGCAGAGCAATCAGGCCCATCGGCGCCCACTCGGGAATTGCGGGGGAGCTGATGCGCTGCGCAAGGCAGGCGGGCGCGCCAAAACCCAGCGCGGCAAGGCCGCACAGCCAGGTCCTCAAAGTGAATCGAAGTGTCGGCGCGGCGGTCTGCAATGCGTGCCTTCCCGCGTACAGTGAGTCCACTATATCAAGCGGGGATGAACTACTCCATGGCCGGCGCGCCCGCCGAAGGCCCGGCAGATCGCTTCCAGGAATCATTCCTGATTCGGCTCAGTCGCAGACTGTTGCCGCTTCGGGAAGGGTTGGTGGCAGATATCCGGCGTCCGCGCCGGCATCCAGTGCGGAGCCCGGTTTATCCGCATCCCGCGACGCAAAGAACAGCTCCACCTGGGCGTTGCCCTGCCTGAGCCGCCGGATTGTGTCACACCCCGAAGTGGCGTCGCCCATCAACTGCACCTTCCCTGTGGCTGAAGACCGCGAGGATGATCTGCCGCGGCCCTCCCCTCAGTGTTCGACAGCCAGTGCGCGCGAAACCAATCCGTCAGCCACAGGCGGGCCGGCGTTTCGAAGAACCGGAAACTCAAGAGACTCAAACCCACGCACAGCGCGATATATGCCGGATAGAATAACCCGGTCGCCCATTGAAAGCGCTGAAACAAGTTGAGAATCGGAAAATGAATCAGGTAGAGCGCATAACTGGCATTGCCAAGGGCCAGCAGCCATTTCGCGCAAAGCCATCGCGATAACGGCGAGGAGGCCGCCGAAAGCGCCCAGATGAGCCCCGCGAACATCGGCGCCAGAAGGCCATCCTGGTAGGGCGACGCTACATGAAAAAGCGGCTCCAGCGGTACACACAGAATGATCCCGCCGATCGACAGCCCCAGCACGAGGTTTGCCTGCCACGGCCGCGCCCCCGATTGTCCCTCACGTTTCTCTTCGAGCGACCGCCATCGTGCCAGCAGAATCCCCAGCGCAAAGGTCGAGGCATGGAAAAGCGGAAAGTAGGTCAGCGTGTCGGGCTTCACATGCGGCCTCATCCCCCACACCAGCGCCTGCCCTCCGGCATACAAACCCAGCGCGGTCATCCACAGCCTCACTCCGCGCAACCTCCACAGCAGGGCGCCGAGCCATGGGAAGCACACGCAGAAAAGTATCTCCGCCGAAAGTGACCAACTGGGAAGGTCGATGCGAAGCAGTTTGGCCGGGTACCATCCCTGCAGCGCGGCTGCATTTGCGATAAAGATCCCCGCCGTCTTGGTCAATCCGATCAGGCCGTGCCCCTTGATCTCGGCTGCGAAGAGCTTCCGAGCGTCCAGGACCACCACAACAAGGTACAGCGGATAAAGACGCGCAAACCGGGCCGCGAAGAATCTGCGCCTGTCGACGGCCCGCTCTCTATTCAAGTACGCCAGGCTCAGCACGTAACCGGAGAGCAGGAAGAAGAAACTGGCCGAAATCCTGAATGCCAGCGCCACGTCGCCCACATACTCTTGGGGGCCGGGTTGAACGCCCCAGGCGGAGACGCCCGGAAGGAAGACCGGCACAGAATGATGAAAGAGAACAAGTATTGCCGCAACAAAGCGCAGCGACGTCAACGGGGAGATATTCTTGTGCACTATGAACTTTCCTCATTCTCTTTGAGATATTCTCGAGATCGCGGCGGACGAAGTATCCTCCCCGCAAGGTCCGCATCGCGCCTGCTATCATTGAGTGCCGCCGCCAGGACCTGGCAGCCGGCAAGGATTGGAGACGAGCATTGGAGGCGGGAAAGCAATGAGACGCATCCTTCCATCTCACGGCCGAATCCCAATCCAGCGCTCACTAACATCGCCTGCTGAATAATGGCGGACCTGCCCAACAAATCTTTTTCCGGAACTTTAGGCGATTATATCATCTTCAGTTTGTGCAGGGGGCTGCCATTGAATGTACCGCTCCCTGAGGCGGGAGCATCCAACTCAATCGCATAGGAGAGCGGCTTCGGGGAACGCTTGCGCCAGATCTTCGGCTTCCGCGCCGGCATCCAGTGCGGAGCCCGGTTCGTCCGCATCTCGCGACGCAAAGAACAGCTCCACCTGGGCCAGCACCTCGGGCCCCGTGCGCGCATGGTAGATGGCCGCCCGCAGCTTGGCGCCGCCCGGCACGCCGTGGGTGAACCAGGTGGCAAACTGCTTCATCTTGCCGGCGGTCTCACCCAGTTGAGCGGCCCTGGGCAGATCCCTCGTGGCCTCGGCCTCATCCAGAAGCATCTGAAAATAGGCGCGAATCATCCGGTAGCGGTCTTCCACCGTGGGCCGCTCGTACGCGCCGGTCGCGGTGTACTGGGCAATCTGCCTGAATATCCAGGGGTTGGCAGGCGCGGCCCGGCCGATCATCACCGCGTCGCAGCCGGTCAGCGCCACCATGGCCGCCGCGTCCTCCGGGGTGCGGATGTCGCCGTTCCCGATCACCGGAATCCCCACCGCCTGCTTCACCTGGGCGATCCACTCCCATTGCGCCTGGCCGCTGTAGCCCTGCTCGCGGGTGCGGGCATGCACGGCCACGGCGTTCAGCCCCTCGGCCTCGGCCATCCGCGCCAGCTCCACGCACACGATTTGACCCTCGTTCCAGCCCACGCGGAACTTGACGGTGAAGGGAATCGTCACCGCCTGGCGCACGGAGCGAAAGATGGTGCCGATACGGGGCAGATCGCGCAGCAAGCCCGAGCCGCCGTTCGATCCCACCACCCGCTTGGCCGGGCAACCCAGGTTCAGGTCCACCGTGTCGAAGCCCGTCTCTTCCACAATCCGCGCCGCTTCAGCCAGCGTCCCGGGGTTCGCGCCGAACAGTTGCGCCCCGATCGGATGCTCGTCGTCGTAGAAGGTCAGATAGCGGCGGCGCTTGGTCTCCCGCATCCGGGCAAGGCCGTCGGCCGAGGTGAACTCGGTCATCAGCAGCCCGCAGCCGGACTGCGCATTGGTGACGACTGAGTCGATGGCGGCCGCGTCCACGCATGCAGCGCCGCCTGAACATGCTGTGGAAGAACGCTGCTCTGTGTCAGGGCATGACTTCATTCGTGCCGCACAAGCTGCATTTGGGCCGAGGGCTTTAGCCCCTGAGGGATGCCATTCGAGGGTTTCTCCCGGAAATCGCCTGGCTTTCCCCGCCTCTGAAACCGTCGTAAACAAACTGGCGTGGCGAATGAACCGCCGGAAGACCGTATCCGTGACCCCGGCCATGGGCGCCAGCACGGTGGCCGGCCTCACCACCACCGTCCCCAGGCGCACTTCCGCCGGAACCCGCGCCCCGGCGGGCATCTGGTGCTCCCTGGGATTGTCCCAGTCCTTCTTCACGGTAAAGCCCTTGCCAGCCATGATTGCCTTTGAGCTCCTAGCTTTCAGCCCTTCGCTGTCCTGGGCGGGTCTGCCGAAGGGCCGAAGCGGCGAATACTGGCGCGAGCAGCTAGCCAGGAGCCGAAATCCTTCTTCAGCCCCTGAACGAACTTGGGCCTCCGCCGCAGCGGAGGCCCAAGCGCCATTGCCTTGCCGCGCCGGTTACTTGGCCGCTGCCGCCACAGCTTTCGCCTCATCGGACTTGGCATACTTGCGGCGGAAGCGCTCAACGCGGCCAGCCGTGTCCACCAGGCGCTGCTTGCCGGTGAAGAACGGGTGGCAGTTGGAGCAAATCTCCAGGTGAATGTCGCCCTTGTGGGTCGACCGGGTCTCAAAATTGTTTCCGCAGGCGCACATGACCCGCACCACGGCGTACTTGGGATGAATGCTTGTTTCCTTCCCCTTTTCGTCCTTCTTTACCTTGGGCATCTCGTCAGACAGACCTTTCCTGCAATGCCTCTATTGTAGGGGGATTCGGACGGTTTAGCAATTGTGGGAGGCTTAGGGGGTGGGATTCGCCTCGAATTGCTATGTGTCTGTCGGCGTTTCAGCCCAACGGTTGCCGGGCGCGTAGCCGCAAAGCCAATTGAATGCCTTGTGCCGCTCCTGGGAAATCGAGGTAACCGATGCAAACTGCGTGGGGTCCATTTCGCGGAACGGTTTCCCGAAGGTGGGAAAATCGTTTCCGATGGGCGCTTCAAACGCATGGGCCTCGGCTGCCTTCGCCGCGGACATTTCAATCACTTTTTCCATCGTCAATCCGTTTTCCAAAGCGGCAGGTATCAGTCCGGCCTCGAGCAGCTTGCGGGTGCGGCAGCGCCAATGCCACAATTCGGCTAAGCCACGCTGCTCCTCTATCTCTTGCTGAGGGCGAAGTGTTGCAGTTTTCAGAAGTTCCCAGGAGCTTCTGCCGGTGTGCTCTTCTATTAGCTCATGGGTTGTCTCTTCGTCGTAACCTGGAAGGCGTTCCACGCGGCCCAGAGACCAAAGCAGGCACACCATCGACTCGACCAGCCAGCTTGCGTCGATACGATGCCGATCAGTAGTTTCCATCACACCTGTGCGAATGAATTTGCGTTCGTCTTCGCTCATATCCGCCCACAGACCGAGCGATCGGATCTGTTCTTCCCTGGCAGCGAACATGGCTCCGCAATCGCTGGTGAATTGCCGGCAATCTTCCTGGCTCCAGTTCTTCATCCACTGCTCGATGTGTTCGGCAGGGGGCGTGGCGAGGGCCTTCGCGAAGACCTCCCTGAGGACGAACAGCCTTCGCACGACCAGCGGCGCGTCAGGCCTTTTCATTTTCTTCTTAGGGAAGGGAAACATATAGCCACAATACTACGGATAAATGGCAATTCTCCTCTTAATTCCTACTGCGCCAGCGCCTTGGCGATCCCCGCCTCGACCAGGGGCGTCATGATGGCGTAGCCGGCGGGGAGCGGGTGCACTCCGTCGCTGCTCAGCGCCGCCGGCAGGCCGCCGCGCTCGTCCTTCATCGCCGAGTGGTAGTCCACGTAGACGTAGCCTTTCCGGGCGGCGTAGTCCTTGATCCAGGCGTTCAGCGCCACAATCTTGCCCGCGGGCGTGATTCCCGGCATCCAGGAGAAATCGACCGCCGGCAGCACCGAGCACAGCACCACGCGAATGTGGTTGGCCGCGGCCAGGTCGGCCATGGAGGCCAGGTTGTCCTCGGTCTGCTCAAGGGTCATGGGGCCGGTGTTGCCGGCAATGTCGTTGACGCCGGCCAGGATCACCACCACCTTGGGTTTGAGCGCGATCACGTCCTGGCGAAAGCGCACCAGCATCTGGGGCGTGGTTTGCCCGCTCATGCCGCGGTTGATGTAAGGCTTGCCGCGGAAGTATCCCCCCGCGCCCTCGAAGCGCCAGGCTTCGGTGATCGAGTCGCCCATGAACACCACGCGATTTTCGCCCTTGGCGGGCGGACCCAGCGCCAAATCGGCCTCCTTGTAATTGGCTAACCCGCCAAAATCCACCAGCAACTGCGCGTCGTGCCGCTTCCAGTAGTCGTTCGCGGGATGCGCGGGCGCAGCCTGGGTGGCGGCCTGTGGCGCTGCCGGCGCCATGGTCTCCGGCAGGCTGCCGGGCTCCTGCGCCGGGAGCGCGGATGGCGTGAGCAGAGCGGCCAGGGCCGCGGCGGCGAACCATGCGGCGCGCAAAGGAATTCGAGTCACAAGAGCGCCTCCATGGATTGGGCGGGCAATCCTTCAGTGGGTGTGAACCGGCAGACTGACAGAGCCCAAGCCGGCCCGCATCTTCAATTGTAGGAAACCGCGCCGCAAGCTGGCCAAGGCTTTTCCACATTGCGTCACCGGACCTGCACCGCCGCGTTCCCGCCCCGCTTGCGCTAGGCTTGAATCGAGATGAGTGTCTGCACAATCTGCGATGGAGTGGGCCTGGTGAGGGTGGTCAACAGCGAGGGCCTTTGGGTCTCGCGTGCCTGCGAGTGCCAGGAGATGGTGCGCGAAGAGCGCCGCCTGGGGGCCGCGCACATTCCCGAGCGCTACCGGCATTACACCCTGGACGGCTATGAGACCGCCTTCCGCGGCGCCGACCCCTCGCTGGGCCGCGCTCACCTGACCGCGCGCCGGTTTGTCGAGGCCTACCCCGTGGATACCGCCGGCAAGGGCCTGCTGTTTACCGGCTCCATCGGCGTGGGCAAGACCCACCTGGCTGTGGGTGTGCTGCGCCGGCTGGTGCAGGAGCGCGGCGTGAGAGGCCTCTTCTGCGACTATCGCGAACTGCTCAAGAGCATCCAGAACAGCTACAACCCCCAGGTACAAACCACGGAACTCGAACTGCTGCAGCCGGTCTTTGCCGCCGAGGTGCTGGTGCTGGACGACCTGGGCGCGCAGAAGCCCAACGAGTGGGTCTGGGACACGGTCGCCCTCATCCTGAATACCCGCTACAACGACAAGCAGACCACCATCGTGACCACCAACTACCCCGACCTGCCGGCCGGTGGCGGCGGCTTGACCGACCCCGAACGCGCCGCCCGCGAACAAACACTCGGCGACCGCATCGGCGACCGCATGAGGTCGCGGCTGGCCGAGATGTGCGTCCGCGTGGAGATGACCGGCGAAGACTTCCGCCAGACGGTCAAGAAGGCACGCTTCGGGTGAATGCGGCGAGCCGGCGAGTTGTATCGTTTCGATACAGCGTGGCCGGAGGACTCCAGCTTGGCACGGAGGAGTCCATATGCCTTCGCTTCCTTGCGGCCCCACGGCAGCACCTTGACAGCGTCGAGAAACCAATCCATGCGCTCGCGGAGTCCGGTTGCTTCGGGTCCCCTGGCCAGGTTATATCGATTTACAGTCGCCTGGCTGGCTATGAAGACCTGAACGACGCGGAGCGCCTTTCACAAGACCCAACTCTCCGTCCGATTAGCTCGGAGAGCATTCGCGACCATGGCGCGGCCTTGCCTTCACGACTGCATTGATTCGAGACTCAGGTTCTGACCCAAGCCGAGAATCTCGGCAGCCTGGCGGCCCTGAACCGGGAACTGACTGCAAGGGTCGAAGGACAGGAGCGGTCATCGCGCGCAGCGCTGGAAGTGGACTCAACCGAGATTCCAGCTTGCGCAGGTGACTCTGGGAGGGCAGGAAATCGCCCGGTTTTTCCGCCGCAGATGCTGCTTTGGTTTTGCAATTCCCCTCTGGGGCGATACACTCGAAGCAAATCTGTCACCAAAAAACAGATTCCGGATGAAATCGAGTGGTCCATACCGGGGAGCGCGTCTCAAGAGAATTGTTGCATGGATTGCCTTGCTGACGATTGCAATGGGACTTCGCGTCGGCTTGGCGATCCATTTTCCCAACGTTTTTCATCCAGATGAGATTTTTCAAACTTTGGAGCCTGCGCATCGGCTGGTTTATGGCTACGGCGTAACCACGTGGGAATGGAGAGAGGGAGTTCGCTCCTGGGTGTTTCCCGCATTTCTGGCCGGCGTGATGCGCGCCACCGGCTGGATGGGCTCCGGCGCCGTTGGTTACACTTACGGAATTATCTTCGTCTTATCGCTCGCCTCCTTGTCAACAGTGTGGTTTGGCTTTGCTTGGGCCAAGCGCGCCAGCGGAATGGAGGCGGCGGTTATTGCCGCGGGTGCTTGCTCCGTTTATTTGGGACTGGTCTACTTTGCGCCCAAGGCGTTGACCGAAGTGGCGGCCACCGACGTCTTACTTCCAGGCCTGTATCTGGGCGTCTACGGAGATAGGAGCAACGAGAGGAAGCGATTGATTCTAGCGGGGATTCTCTGCGGCATCGCGGCATGCCTTCGGATCCAGCTGATCCCGGCCATCGTCTTTGCCGCCATCTATTTTTGTTACCCCCGCTGGCGCCGGAGAATTCCCGCCGTTGTTGCGGGATTCTCGCTGCCGGTTTTGGCGTTCGGGCTGGTGGACAAGATCACCTGGTCTTATCCCTGGCAATCCTCCATTCGCAACTTTCAGGTTAATGTCTTGGAAGGCCGGAGCCAGGTGTATGGGGTCCAGCCCTGGTACTGGTATCTGCCGGTGCTGTTGGGCTTGCTCGGCCCCGCTGTACTTTTCATCGTGCAGGGCGCGCTACGCAGTCCATTCCTGGCCGCGGTTTCGCTCATTATTCTCGGTTCGCACTCCCTGCTTAATCACAAGGAGATTCGGTTTATGTACCCGGTCCTCCCTCTGGCAATCACCTTGGCCGCGATCGGGTTCGTGGAATCTGCCACGCTTATAAGAACCAACCTCAAGCTGGCGGAATATTCGAAAACTGTTATTGCCGTTGGTTTGCTTTTCTTTGTTCTCTCATCGGCGTACATCGCTTCCATTCTGCCTGGCTTGTGGAAAGCTCCAGGCGCTCAGCTCGCCCTGGATCGACTCAGCCGGGATTCGACGCTCTGCGGCGTTGGCTTCTATGGCGTCAACTGGTGGGACATCAGCGGATATACCCACCTCCATCGCAATGTTCCAATTGTTCCTGTCATGGACAGCGCCGACTTTGCGAGAATGACTCCGACTTTTAACGCTTTGATTGCACCATCTGCAACACCCGAGGCGCCCGCCGATTTCAAGAAGAGCAATTGTTGGAATGAGATTTGCTTGTATCGGCGTGCGGGCGCTTGCAAAGCGCCTCAACCGGAAGACACATTGGATGGGTTTCTGCGAAGAACCGGAAATTGAGAACCCCAAGGAAATTTGCCTTTACAGGGTGTTTCTTTGAGCAATTCGCTTTGAACCTGTCCCGCAAATGCTGTTGGATCCCCCGCTCCCCAATCTGGGCCCGCGTCAAATGGAATAGCCGTAACTGCTTGGTGTCATCGGAAAGAACTATGCCCTTGAAGAGCGGAAAATGGATATAGACCCCGTTGCTGGAAGAGCGGAGCTCCGCCGGGATACGGACGGCCTTTCTCCGCACGCCCTTAAAGACCTTTGCCTTTTCAAGGAGCGCCGCTGCTCTCACCTCTGCAATAGAGCATGCTATGTAGCAGAGATGAAGTTAGCCGCGTCTCCCCCAGAATCGCGTCGAGTCCCATACCGTTCAGGTGTATCGTTCGATACAGAGTGGGCACCCCCAACCAGTTCGCTACCAGCGGATGATGGGCAGGAGGCTGGAGTAATCGTCGGTCCAAAGACGGACCCTGGGGTTCTCAGCGGGCTGTCGAGCCTGGGCCGCAACTTCGGGAAGCGCGAAGAATTCGGTATTGTTCGTGAGCAGCACCCAGTGGGCGGTAAACTCGCCGCGATCGTCGTTGGCAAAGCTCGAAACTCGCATGGCCTTCATGCCTGCCGCCTTGGCCAGCAGGGCAACCTCGGGCTCAAGATCGACGTGCTGATTGGAGATGTGAAATGCGAGGATGCCGCCGGGAGCGAGGTGCCGTTTGTAGAGGGCGACCGCCTCGGTGGTGAGCAGATGCAAAGGGATGGCGTCGCCGGTGAATGCGTCGATGACCAGCACATCGAAGTTCTGAGGGGATTCTCGCGCCAGGGAAGACCGCGCGTCTCCCTCGACGATGCTGATGCTGGCAGCCGAATCGCGCAGATAAGTGAAAAAATGCCGGGCGATGGGAGCGACGGCTGGATTGATCTCGTAGAAACGGATGCGATCGCCGGGGCGGCCGTAGGCGGCGATGGTTCCCACGCCCAGGCCGACGACGCCGATGTTTCGCGCGCGGCCCCGGCAGCAGAGACGCAAGCCCAGGCCCACGCCCGAATCTTCGGCGTAATAAGTGGTGGGAGTTCTGCTCAGCGCCGGCGAGAAGATCTGCGTGCCGTGCTGGATGGTTCCGTTGGTGAGCGTGCGCACCGTGGCTCCGGGATAGGAGAAGGACTGGCGGACCCGCAGGCTGCCATAAAAATTGCGGACAGCCGCGGGCGTGTCCCACTTGTAGGCCGAGTGCAACATGAAGAGCAGGACCAGCAGCAGGATGCTGGCAGTGGACCACAAGAGGCGCTGGGTCCAGCCGCCGCTCCAGGTGACGGCCAGAGCGAGCAGCGCTGTAACCAGAAAGGCGATGGCCAGGTCGTAATTGAAGGAAAAGATGAGCGGAAACGCGATGCCGATGAGGAAAGAACCGAGCGCGCCACCGGCTGCGAACAGGAGATAGAAGAGGGTCGATTCCGAGGCCCGCTGGGGGCGCAGCGCGCAGGCCTCGGTATGGCAGAACAGGCAGGATATAAAGAGCTCAACCAGAAAGAAGATCATGCCGATTCGAAGCGGCCAGGATGCGTCCACCTGGGAGAGCATATAGCCGAGGGCGGCGAGCATGACGACCAGAAAGCGCGTGACGATAGAGCGCGGTAACAACCGGGGGAACTGGAAGGCGAGAATCACCGTGACGAGATACACCGCCAGGGGAAGAATCCAGAGCAGCGGGATGGCGGCGACGTTGGCGGTGAGATAAGCGGTGACGGCGCTCAGTTGCATGGCGGCGCCCATGGGCAGCAGTATCCATAGCAGCTTGTGCCGGGGCGGGGCTGGGGCTAGGTGAGCTTCATCCCCCTCGTTCGCCCGCGGCGGCGCGAGCGTTACAGCGCGGGCCTTGGCGGCCAATACAGCCGAGACGAGCGCAAACGCGGCAAAGCCGCAGCACCATGCAATGCGCTGCGCTTTGAGGGTGAGGCGCGGTTCGACGACGGAGGGGTAAAACGCAAGCGCCAGCAGCGAAGCCAGATTGGAGAGAGCAAATAGGCGATAGGGAATGCCTCGGGTCTCAAGCCGGGCAAGCCAAACCTGCAGCAGCGGGCTGGTCGCGCCGAGCATGAGAAACGGCAGGCCGATGGAGATGGCGAGCGTGAAGAATATGGAGAGAACGGGATAAGTGGGGCTCGGGTCGATTGATCGGATGCACCAGGCGATTGCCGACCCGGCGGCGGCCAGCAGCAGAACGAAATGAAGATTCCAGCGCGAACCATGCGCCAGCCAGTGCGCGTAGAGATATGCGGCCAGCAGCGCTGTCTGAAAGAAGACGAGACAGGTAATCCAGACCGATGCCGATCCGCCCAGGACCGGCAAGAGCTGTTTAGCCGCGATGGGCTCGACCAGAAAGAGCAGGAGGGAAGAGAGAAAGATTGTGGTGCCGAAAAGCAATCGCCAGTGAGTCATGTGCGGTCTCGGGCATCCGATCTATGGGAAGAGTCAAAAGGCCGCCGCCGCCGGCAGAATCTCCTCCACATCGACCCACTGGGTGGGGTAGTTGCCGGTATAGCAGGCGGTGCAGTAGCCGGTGCGCTCTTCGGTGCGGCAGGCTTCGAGCAGGCCTTCGAGAGATAAGTAGGCCAGGGAATCGGCTTCGATGAACTGGCGGATCTCTTCGATGGATTTGTTGGCGGCTATCAGTTCGCGCTTGCTGGGAGTATCCACGCCGTAGAAGCAGGGAGAGATGGTCGGCGGGCAACTGATGCGGAGATGGACTTCCCGTGCGCCCGCGCCTCGGACCATGCGCACGATCTTGCGGCAGGTCGTTCCGCGGATGATGGAGTCGTCGATGAGGATGACGCGCTTGTCTTCGAGCAGGTTGCGGACGGGATTGAGCTTGAGGCGGACGCCGAAGTCGCGGACGCGCTGCTCGGGCTCGATGAAGGTGCGGCCGACGTAGTGGTTGCGGATGAGGCCCATGCGGAAGGGCAGGCGCGCCT
>Ga0326728_10017122_pt1 | contig 14602 bp, 8 predicted proteins | sample MB3enrmetagenome_FD_207602 | JGI IMG/M metagenome (GOLD analysis project Ga0326728, IMG submission 207602) | Lab enriched peat soil microbial communities from McLean, Ithaca, NY, United States - MB31MN | ecosystem: Environmental > Terrestrial > Soil > Wetlands > Peat | place: USA: New York...
CCGCTCGATCGCCTTTTGGCGGAACTCGGCCGGATGCTGAGCCACTCGTCGTCTCTGTCTCACTTGCAGATCCTTTCGCTGCAGAGTTTCTCAACTGCGAGTGTCTCACTTCAGGGGTTCAGTCCACCCCCCATTGGCAATCTAGGGGTGCCCCCCTCTGCTGAGACAGTCCAAGTTGGCACACCTGCCGTTTACGATGGCGATTCCCTGGGGAGCGCGGAGCTGCCGGCCTCTAACCTGGATAATTCATGAGAAGAAAGTGCATCTTGTAGCTGAGGGTGGAAGCGCCGGTCCCGCCACGCGGGACCGGCTGCCGTGGAGGTGCGCCCCGAAAATATCCCGGCGCTTCCACCCTGCCAGTAGCTCTTCGCGTGTTGAGAAGAACTTGGTGAATAATCCGGGCTAACTCCTAACTCCCAGCTCCTAACTACTGCTTCTCTCGTTGTCAAAGACCCGTCCCTTGCTTCCAGCTCCCCCTGGGGAGAGCTGACCGGTGACCGGCGGCAAGTGATCGCCGGCTATCAGCAGGGTTGATTTTGCGTCGGCGCAGCCGGGAAGGCAAGAGTGTGGAAACAGGTTTTTTGCGGGTAGTAGCTGGTCGCTGGTAGTTAGCAGTTAGGGACCGAGTGCGAATTTCGCGCAGAGGCGCGGAGGCGCTGAGGAAGACCGGCAAGAGTCCAGATGTTTCAGGGGTTTTTGCCTTGGGCCAATCGCCAACAGCCAATTGCCAATTGCGGGGTTCAACGTGGAACGGGGGACGGTCTTTTGACAAGTTGCCAGTGGCGAGTGGCCAGTGCCAGCAGGCGGGGGACGGGGGACGGGGGACGGGAAACGGGAGACGCTCCTGCGGCCAATTGCCAATAGCGGTTTTCAACGTGAAACGAAAAACGTGAAACGAAAAACGGTCTTTTCCCCCGGCCGGCGTGGCGGCTTGGCCAAGAGCACTGCTAAGCGCAAGGCCTCGCGAGCTAACAGCTTCAAGGGCGGACGCCCGAGGCTTGCTGCTTCTCAAGACTGAGGATTACCATTGCGGGTGACGGGGGACCGGAGAACATCTGAAAGCTGGGACGTGGAATTCGTCCCGTCTGTCGCCGGGTTCCGGAACATCCAGATGTCGCCGTAGGCCTCATCAATCTTGCCGAACTGCTCCAAGTCAAGGGCGATTATGCGAGCGCGGAGCCATTACTGCGGCGGGCACATGCGATTGATGAGAAAGCGCTAGGACCCGAGCATCCGATTACGCGGCAAATCCGGAAAAGATTGGCCTACTGTGCTGGCAAGCACCACCAAGGAGGAGTAATCATGCCGATGGGAAAAGCCTTAGAAATTGCGAGCCGCTTGACGCACCCATACTCGATCGCGGCGTTTGCTCTGGTGTTAGTTGTATGTGTATTCTGGCAAGCGTCCCGGTCAAGAAACAAGACTATTGCGGCTCGTTACTTTGTCGCGGCGGTTGTCATTCTTATTCTAGGTCTTGCGCCGCTACTGGCTTCGACGCTTTTGCAATTCAGAGGGGTCTATCGCATAAGGTTGACGGTACTCGACCCGAACGGAACTCCGACTCAGGATGCAGACATTATTACTCTGCAAGGAGAGGTAAAAAAGGCAAATGGAGCCTGGGAAGTGGATGTCGCACCTCAGACGCGTTCACAGGATGCAGGGCTGACTATCTCAGCTCAGCGAAAGCAGGACTTCCTAGTTGGTAAGACAACGATTAAGCTAGCGAACGACTACTACCCAACGGCCGCGATCCAACTTGCACATTTGCCGTCAGTAATAGTGCGGGGGGTGGTTATCGATGACCGGCTCCGGCCGGTTGCAAATGCCACGGTTGCCATCGAAGGCTATACTGAAGCTTCAACGACGAATCAGATGGGGAACTTCGAGATTCCGTCTCACGTAGCGCAAGGTCAAATGGTAACGCTCGTTGCGAGAAGCGACAACGGTAACATTGTTGCCAAGAAGTCCGGCCCAGCCGGGGATTCCTTCGAGTTGGTGCTGCGAAAGCCGTGAGTATGAGGTTCCTAAAGTCAATGGGCTGGGTTTTCCTGCGCTGGGCTATCGTCCTGCTCTGTGGTTTGCCGGGCTTGTTGTGGGCTGAAACCGGCAAGATTCTTGTGCAGGTTCAGGACGCCCAAGAGAAGCCGGTTTCCGGCATAGAGATCGGGCTCAAGGGGCGCGGCGGGTCCAAAATCACGGGCTCGGACGGCAAGATGCAGCTTGCTGTCGGGACGGATGACAAGGAAGGTGACTGGGTACTTCTCCACATCGTACATTCGCCGCCGGGCAGGGAATACGAGATCATCTCGCCTTGGGACTATCGAGCGCAAATTCCCTCCTTTAAGGAGAAATCCGAGAACTACTTACTGGTGATGGTTGGGCGGCACGGCGACAGAGCGCAACTGACGAACAGAAGGGCCATCCGTGCCTTTGCCGAAAAGATCAACGAAGCAAACGCTCCCAAGACGGCGGGCAAGCAATCTGTGGAGGAAGACCCGAAGGTCAATCTGAAAAGGATTGCGAAACAGTACGGACTAACACCTGAGGATGTAGACGCCGCAATCCGCCAGTGGGGTATGAGGACCACGGACCCCTATGAGGCTGGGTTAGCGGCACTGTACGAAAGGAACTACGCAAAAGCAACTTTGAGCCTGCAGGAATCGCTGCTTCAAAGAGAGGCGAAGCTGGCTGCTGCACAGAAGGATGTCGGAGACACGGCATTCTTTCTGGGACAGTCGCTATACGAACAAGGCAGCTACCGGGAATCAGCGGTGGCGTACCGGAAAGCACTGGACGCCCGACCTGATAACGCGGGAATACTCAACGATCTGGGACGCAGTCTCAGCTTAGCTGGCGACTACGCGGGAGCGGAGCCGTTTTACCGGAGGGCGCTTGTAATCGCCGAGAAGGCACTAGGGCCTGAGCATCCTTTGGTAGCCACAGCCCTTAGCAATCTTGCAGTGTTGCTCCAAGGCAAAGCCGACTATACGGGAGCCGAGCCGTTGTACCGCCAGGCTCTGGCAATTGATCAGAAGGCTTTGGGACCGGAGCATCAGGATGTGGCCAGAGACCTCAATAATCTTGGCTCGCTGCTCTATGACAGAGCCGACTACGCAGAAGCGGAGCCATTGATCCGGCAGGCGCTGGCGATTGCCGAAAAGACTCTGGGACCGGAGCACCCTTCGGTAGCCATAGGCCTCAACAATCTTGCCGCACTGTTCAATCACAAGGGCGACTATGAGAGAGCTGAACCGTTAATCCGGCAAGCGCTGGCGATTGACGAAAAGGCGCTGGGACCGCGCCATCCGGATGTGGCCTCAGACCTCAACGGTCTCGCCGGACTGCTCTGGAGCAAGGGCGATTATGCGGGGGCCGAGCCGCTGTACCGGCGGGCGTTGGCGATTGATGAGAAGGCGCTGGGGCCGGAGCATCCACGCGTAGCCTTAGACCTCAACGGCCTCGCCAGACTACTCTGGACAAAAGGCGATAATGCGGGGGCGGAGCCACTGGCTCGACGGGCGCTGACGATTGATGAGAAGGCGCTGGGGCCGGAGCATCCGACGACGCTGCAGTTCCGGAAGAACTTGGCCGATCTACTGGCCACTAAGAAAAAATGACCGTTTTAAAACTCAAAACTCGGGGACGGAAAACTCGGGGGCGGACGGGGCCAGACGGGATGTTCCCCGCACTTTTCACGCTGACGGGGGCAGGGAGCGGGGAAGGCGTTTCACGTTCCTCGTTCCACGTTTCACGTTGAAACCCGCACAAATGGCGATTGGCGAGGGAGTTTGGAGTTTACAGTTTGCAGCAGAGTCGGGAGAGTCGGGGACAGCCTGAACTGCGTGATTTTTCTGCCCTGGCCGTCTCGCAGTTATCTTCACAGGTGCTCCTCTGCGTTCGAGAAAATCGCGTGGTTCAGGCCGTCCCCGATTTTCCCGATTTTCCCGATTTTCCAGGCCGTCCCCGATTTTCATGCGCTGTTCCGAATTCAGAACAGCGTTTATTCCAGCGACTTTGAGGGACCAATCAGATGTAGACTCCGTTACGCGGACTGCTTTACGGCTCCTTCCTGCACGTTCTAACTGGGATCATTGGAAGAGGAGGTTGGCGATCATGCGCAACGGCGTAATAAGTTCCGCGGCGGGGACGTTGATGCTTGCTTTTCTTGTTCTGCACGGTCCCACGACAGCGCCCCGCACGCAAGCGGCAGCCAGGCAGAAGCCTTCCGGAAAATCTCCGATCTCGACCAATTACGACACCAGCCCGCCCGTGAGCCCCGCCGCGTCGGATGACGAGAGACCATGGAAAGCTTCCCGGGACTTTTTTGCGCGGACGCAGTCCGATGATGACTGCCTGGCGCAGGCCAGTCGCGCGAAACGCCAGGGAGCGACTCCCCCGAAGAAGGAAAATCAAAGCAACAAGGAAGACGAACCGCAAAAATTGCGGCGGAGCCGCTGGCATATTCCCTGCACAGAGGTGGTGCAAGCGATGATTGCGGTTGCGCCCGACCCCGTCCATACGCACATGGCGCTCGGCTTTGATAGGGCCATCGAAGCGATCCAACTGGCGGCCGGGTCCGCGAATTACGTCATAGACCGTTACTGGTTGCCATGGCGCTGGAGCGCCGAAGCAAGTCAGGATGATTCCAAGTCAATGCAGATACCCAGTGGGACACTAGCCCGGGAGGAACAGCCGGGGCTGCTGCTGTTTCGCTGGAATGGGGACAGCAATGAACTCCGGCCGAAGGTGCTGTACGTCTTCGTGGTCGCTGAAACTGCGACCGCCGGTATCAATGGGAAGCAGTTTGGCAATGCGGTTGACTACTGGCAACAGATATGTTCGCCACCGTCTTCCGCCCAGAACGGTTGTGTTGACTCCAGTACGATTCGCATTATGGGACCGACATTTTCCGGTTCTCTCGCATCGCTGCGGCGGCTCACCGACGGCAAAAACCAGCCGCACTTTATCGCCTACAGTGGCACGCTCTCCAGCATTGATGCCGCCCGGAACCAGGGCCTTTTACCGGAATCTGCGACGACTTCACCGCCGAATCTCCTGTTGAAATCCTTTGTGCGCGATACGGAGTCCGGGATTTGCGATTTTATCGCCTGGAACCAGGGTGTGCATAGGGCTTGGGAGAAGGAGGAGCGGGTCGCAATATTCTTTGAAGCGGCTACAAGCTATGGCGGCGCGACGTCCAAGAGCAACGGCTCGGATGGCTCCAAAGACAATAACAATGGCTGTAATTACACAACGTTACGCTATCCACGCGAGATTTCGATCCTGCGCAACGCATACCAGGCCTTGGGGAGCACACCCCCTGCCTCGGCGGACAAGGCCGTTTCTGCAGTCAATCCCCATCTGGCTCTGAATCTTGCCGACTCAACCAGCGGCAGCGATGAACCACCGGAGTTCTCGGGGACCCTGAGTCCGCTCTCCAAGGAGACGGTGCTGATGAACATCGCGGAGGAATTGCGCCGCAGACAGTACCGCAACATCGGCATTGTCGGCAGCAACACGCTGGACGTGCTGTTTCTAGGCGCTTTCTTGCGCAAAGCCGTTCCGGACGCCCGTCTTTTCACTTTCGGCTCCGACCTGATGTTTGAACACGGGACTGATATTGTCCCTTACATCGGAACCCTGTCCGTGACTACCTATCCGATGATTGGCCGTAATCTGGGCTGGGTCGGCGCGTCCAGTCGCAACCCGGGGCGGCTGCCATTCGCGGACCAATATGAGGAGGGCCAGTACAATGCCGCACGTCGCACCATAATTGAGGAGCTTTTCGGCGGCCAACCGTCCCAGCTCTATGAATTTCAGCGGCCCTTCCCAAATCTCTCGGAACCCTCAGCCCAGCCGCCGCAATGGCTCACCGTGGTGGGAAATGGAGGATATTGGCCAGTTGAGCTTCTAACCGGCAACATGCGAGGTGTAACGGACGGAGGCTTGCTGGCATCGGTTCCGCAGGACAAAGGTACGGCCCTGCCTCAGTTGGACAATAGAGACCTTGCCGGATCGTGGAAGGTAATGGCAGTGCTGTTGTCTGCCCTGGCCTATCTGCACATCGTAATTGTGCTCACGGCTGGACCCTTCACTCCCCGTTTCCGTGATTTCGCGTTTGTGAGCCCGGCGCCGGGCCAGCGTTTGTTCTTTATTCAGCTGGGAGCGGCCAGCCTGGCACTGACTCTGGCTATGTTGGAATTGCCGGCATATAAATTTGCCGGCCGAAGCCAACTCATCGCTCAATTCCTGATGGCCTTTGCCATTGCGGGTTTGATTCTTGCCAGCGTGGCGCTGTGGATAAATTACGTTTGGCGGCGAAGATGGGAGCAAAAGAGCAGTGACAGCGTCAGCCCCGCATCTTTGTGCACAATTATTTGTGAAGCGGGCGCGCCGGTGCTCGTTTGGGTGCTGACCCTGGGGCTGTTTTGTTGCTGGCGAAGTCTGTTCTCCTCCGATGCTTCCCTATACGGCTTCTTTCTCGCCTATCGGTCCGTCCATCTAGCGACCGGAGTGTCGCCCTTCACTCCGATTATGATTTTGATGGCTGCAATCTATTTGTGGAGCTTCTTTGAGCTTCGCCGATTGCGGTTTAACGATCAGTTTCGGCCGCGGTTGACTCTCCCCACTCCCGTTGATGAGTCCGGCCGGCCTCGTAAGAACCTCACTCAGGACGAGAACATCGCGCTGGCAATAAACAAGTTCTTTCTCAGTAAGTCTTATATTATCTGTCTGTTCTTGGCGCTTGCAGGCTGGTGGCTGTTCGTGTTTCTTCACCAACCGTTCGAAACCGTTGAGCGGTGGCCCTTTGTAGTTCTCTGCGAAATATTATTTTCCGTGGTCGTGGTGCTGATGCTGTCCGCCGGCTTCCGCGTCTCCCAAATCTGGTCCCGGTTCCGCCGGCTGCTGCAGGAGCTTGAGCGCTCGCCAGAATGCTATGTCTTCAGCCGGCTGAAGGGTTTCAGTTGGACTCCTATATGGAGACAGGGGGGCGAGAATGCCGAGTGGGTCAACATGGCGCGCTCTTTGGAAGCGCTCCGGCTATTGGGGAACGGTGAGTCGGCGTCCGAGCCCAATGTCCTGGTAATGAATTCGCTCAAGCACCAGATACAAACCATTCAAGTCGAAATCGCGCATCTCACCGCTTTGCGGCATTCCGTTGGTGTGGCATTGCCCGCTCCACCCGCGGTTGCCGATCTTCATTTGGCCGTGACGGATCTTCGTGCCCGGCTGAAATTCGCCTTCACCAGCCCCTTGCTTGAAGCCGCGATTGAGGAATGCTGTTCCAAGATCGACACTCTGGAGAAGCTGCGGGACCTGGAGCATTCCGAGCTGCTCATCGAGTCCACTCTCGTCGATCTTCAATCGCTCCTCGAGGCCGGGCTGGCGGTTCTGCGGTTGCTCGCGGCCAGGGCATCCGCTCAGGACACCGTTAGCGGCGTCAAAGGACTAATCAAAGATCTGCGGAACCAACGGGAGTTCCTGCCCGCGGTCGGAGGCATATTTCAGTATCGGGAGGCTCTGGAGCAGCCGGCGAAACAATACTTGGCGGTTCTTTTCCACCGATTCGGGAAAGATTTCCGTGAGGTGCAAGTATCGTTCGCGGCAGTCCTCGACGCTGCCCTCGACGTTCTCCACCGCTGGGGGAGCCGTTTTCCCAGACCTTTGGACGACGGCGAGGCGGAAATCGACGACAAAGGCAACACACCCCATCTCCATGCCGCGAGCGTCGAGGCCCGGCCGCGGAATCTTCAGCACATTGAGGAGTACGTTGCTCTGCGGTATGTCGCCTTCATCCGCGGCGTTCTCGAGCACATCCGCAATTCACTTCTGTTCCTGGCAATTTCGTTCAGCCTTGCCCTGACTTCGCTCAATATCTATTCCTTCGAGCCTCACCAGTCGTTAATTTGGTCGTTCACCGGCATCTTTATCATGATCGCGTTCAGCGCCGTGATTATGCTCATGCAGATCCATCGCGACCACATCCTGAGCCGCATCACCGGCACCAAACCGAACGAACTCGGCATTGCATTCTATGTGCGTACCGCCGCCTTCGGAGCCGTGCCGGCTCTCACGCTGCTGGCCACCTATTTCCCGTCCATCGGGAACTATTTATTGAATTTCCTGCAGCCGGGCTTGCAAGCTCTGAAATAGGAACCGACAGGCGACGGGTGACGGGAAACGGGTGACGCGGTTTCGGCGGCATTCTCGCGCAGAGCCGCTTTGCTAGATGCACTGCTTCGCAGCCTCCCGGAGAATTTTGACCCTCGAAGGTCCGAATTTCGCGGTTCTTCACCCGCACATCCGGAGAGATCGTCACGATCGACTTCGCCCCGCCTGCCGGCTTTCAAAATCTGCTTCGAAAACTGTCGCAATTATGAATACCGTTGTCGCGCCAACTCGAGCTCGCGAAGGCGTTGCGCGTAGCCGGGAGGTTCGAGCTGGCAGCTGCGAAAATGTTCGACTAGCCGCGACAGGTAAACGCGGACCGGAGTATACGTCATCCCCAGCTCCGACCGGCTGCGCTCATTGGTCAGACTCGACATCCAGGGATCGCTGAAAGGAGAGCAGTCAGGGAGAAGGTTGGCAGCTTCCAGCACCTGGCGCGGGACCGGCGCCAGGACGAGTCTGCCATGGGATTGGTGCTCCGCCAGGAGTTCGAGGAATTGGCGCAAGCTCAGGGTTTCGTCCTGGGAGATATTAATGGCGCGCCCGGCCGGGAACGGGCGATCGAGACAGGCGAGAATGGCGGCCACTACGTCCTCGCCGTACACATGGCGAAGGGAAAGCCCGTCGTCGTCGGGGATCAGCAGCGGACCGCCATCCCGAAGCCTCCAAAGATAACCCGGGATGCGATGGAAGTGGTCGCGTTCGCTGTTTACCATTGGCAAGCGCAGGATAGTCACGGAAAAGCCGCTCTCCGCGGCTAAGGATAAGACATCTTCGGCGGCACGCTTATCCACGCCGTACTGCCAGTTCTCGTGATCGAACGGGTGCTCGCAAAGCGGTTCCGGGATGAGCGGGCCGGCATAGTTCTCTTCGCAAAACGGACGCGCCAGGCCCTGACGTACGAGATAGACTTGCCCCGTGCTCAGGAAAATGTAACGGCCAACTCGTCCACTAAATAAGCGCACGGCCGCTTGGGCATCTCGCCCGTTATAAAGCGTGGTGTCGACCACCGCCTCGAAATCGCGCCCGCCAAGTGCCCGCTCCAGGCTGGCGAAGTCGGAACGGTCCCCGTGTAAAATCTCGACGCCGCAAGGGAGTTCCGCTTGGGTCAAACCGCGATGAAAGACCGTGACCGAATCCCCTCGCGCCATCAGCGCCTGCACGATCGACGGGCCGAGGTTGCGTGTACCACCGATGATCAGAACTCGCATGAGTCAAGATGCTCCAACGGTGGTGGTATTTTACACAACCGGGGCAGCGTTCCACGTTTCACGTTCCACGTTCCATGTTGAAGCCCGCAAATGGCGATTGGCGAAGGAGTTTGGAGTTTACAGTTTGCAGTTGTCAGCCAAACAAGCAAAGCCGCTTGTTTGCTGGCCGCAAACTGTGAGCTGTAAACTGTCAACCTTTTTCAATCAATCACCTTTTCAAATTGCAAGTGCAGCCCGTTTGTAGTAAAAGGTCTGTGTTTCCGAGAAGTTGGTCCCAGGTAATTAACGGTCCCCGCAAAAAATTGTTTGCATCAGGGAAAGCACTTGCGTCGAGCGGTCTGCCTCAATGCGGCTCAGGTGTGCCTGCTGCCGGTTCGCCGGTCACGACAAAGGATAAGCGAGGTTGCCCTTCTTCTTTCGGCCCAGGGCCGCAACCGGACCTCACTCTCGGGCAGCAAAGGTCCGGTGCGCAGTTGTGTCAGCAGAGAGTGCACATGCAGGTTCATATTTTCCGGTAAGGGAGAGAAGCGATGCTACGGTTACGTAGAACTTTACTAATATCGGTGATCGGAATTGTTCTGATCTTAAGTGGCTGCGGTGGTTCCAGCGGTACTCCCAACAGCAACCTGACTGCAGCGCAGGCCCAGAGCGTCGGGAATGCGGTGTATTCCAGCATATCGGACGCCGTCGGAAGCGCCCTCGGTTCTGTTGCCGCAAAGGCGACGGGCAAAAGGCTAATGCGTCAGCTCCGGCCTGTCCCAGCCGGCCTCTCGGCCAGCTGTAATTCGTCCGATACGAGTTGCAGCGTTTCCGGCTCGAGCGCCTGCTCGGGCGGAGGAACAATTTCCGTTTCCGGAAGCGGCAGCGAGTCCATAAATGGCTCCGGCAATGGATCTGCTTCCGTGAAGCTACAGATGACACCGTCCAGCTGTGATGAAGGTGGGATCGTTCTCAATGGCGATCCTAATTTTACTGCAAGCGAACAGGAGAATCTTTCGGACAATAATTTTGTGTGGCCGGTCACTGGTTCGATCACCGGTGGAGTCAGTTTTGCCCCTGACTCGTCAGGGACCGCTCAAATTCCGTCGGGAACGTGTTCCATTGATATAACCTTCAGCTTCAGCGAGTCGGGAAGCAATGTGTCCTGTACGATAGGCGGCACCGTGTGCGGTCAGACGCTGAGTTTCAGTTGTCCCGCAAGCGATTAACGGTTATGCCGTTGGTTCTTGGCCCTCTTTGCCGGGTGATGCCACATCCTGCGCCGAAAAACGGCTCAGGATGCGGCGTTTGCATTCGCCGCTGAAAAGCGGAAGCCTTGGGGGACGGACGGAGCGTAATCCGTCAAACAGCCTGCCCTGGCTGTCGGAGGGGAGCCCGTTTCTTGCTTCACGTTGGAGCAACCCGGTTTTCGCGGGCTGACTACCAATGTTGACTTGCTTTCAATCTCCGTTACGCTCACAGAAATGCATGGGTCCTTCGATCCGCTGCGGCGGGCCTCAGGATGACAATGGTAGTGGGTGCTGACCTCGTTGCTCCCCCGAGAAACGTCCCGTACGTCTCCGGTTTGCCGGCACGGGCGGAATCAATCCGTCGTCTGCTTAGGAGTGTTCCTGGTGAGCCAGGCGCGGGAGCTCTTGTAGTAGGCCCGGACATTCGTGGAGAGGAACTTTATCCATTCGGGTTTGTCCTCGCCGCGCTCGGCTGCGAATTTTGCGGGCGCATAGCCGTATATTTCTTCCGGCATTGGGCGGTCGAATCATCCCTCCGTAGCCAGCGTGTCCGCGGAACGCCGCAGCTTCGCGATGATCGCCCTCAGCAAGAAGCCGCTGGCGGCAAGTTGCAGTGCCATGCCCGTGCAAATAGCGAGGAAGTGAAGCTGCGCGGATTCGCCGCTGTACACATCCGCCTCCATCAGCGGGCCCAGCGGGGTCAGCACGCTACAAAGTACGCGTGCCCCGATCTGGCTGGTCAGGGTCAACACGGAAGTCAACACCCCGGCAGCGACATAATACAGTCCGAGAAAAAGAAAACCCTTCATGACGGGATCTCGCATCCGGGTCAGGCGGCACCATTGCAGAAAAAGAATGTCACGCGTTACAAAAATCAGCACCGCCAGGAGCTGAAGAGCCACCCGGCCCTCTTGGCCCCGTTCAAAGCCCACGACCGGTTTCAGAATGTGGAGGCCAACCGTCAACATAACGTACGCCACGATGGCCGAAACTGCGGGCCACGGCCACGGCGGCCCGTTCTCATCGAACAGGGAGGCCCGGTGCGCCGCTCGTTCACGCCACCACGCCTTCAGCCGTTCCGGCGGCGTCAGCGTAGCCAGCCCAATGGCGAACAGAACGACGGCATTGAACATCACAATACCTATCGCAAACCAATAGGCCCCTGCGGCCCCTCGCTCGGGATGAAACAAGGCATAAATGGAGAAGTTCAGGAACGCCGCACAGCCCACCGCCTGCCAGCGGGACAGGAGGCGCATGTCCTCGTAGTCTTTCTTGAGGTTGCGCACCAGCATCAGCACCAGCCAGGCGCCGCATGTCGCATACAGCAACAGGCTCATCCAGACCCAGGGGATGCTCCGGCCGAAGAGGGCGGCCGTGGCCGGGTGATCGCCAAAAAACTCTTTGTCCAACAATCCCGTCAGCGGACTGAAAGCCGCCAGTCCCGGAAAGTCCGATGCCCGGAAGGCCATTGATATCGACAGGAAAAGAAAGATGCCGGCAGATCCGCCCAAACCGACCCCGCGGCTTCGGTTATCGAACAGATGGGACAACCATAGCCCGGCAAGGCCGATGAACAATGTGCTGGAAAAAATCAGCGTATAGGCGCAAACGATGTCCAGAAGCCTGACCCCTCCGATGATTCCGGCAAGCACTGTAATGGGAAGACAAATAAGGGCAATGACATAAACGAGCACGGGCTCGCCGAAAAGCTTTCCTACCAGCAATTCCGCCGGCGCGAGGCGCGTGGTGCGCTGGAAATCCCAGGTCTTACGCTCCCGCTCGCCGGCCACCGACTGTACGCACGCAAACAGCGACCAGAACGCAAGCACTCCCAGCTGTATAAAGACCATTGAGTGATAGAAACGGTTCGCGGTTTCCCTCAGGTATGGCCAATTAACGCCGGCCGTATCCGAGTGGCCGGATGACCAGCACACCAGCGCCGTCAGAATGCAAATGACGAGCGTGACCGCGCCCACGGAAAACAGTCTCGCCGGGCGCAATTCCGCCCGCCGGTGACGAACGAATTCGGGATTTGTCCATAAGCTCAGCATTACATCACCTCGTGGCGGGACACTTTCATATAGAGCTCTTCCACCGTGTGGCCGGTCTCCGCAAACGAGGAAACCCGTACCCCGCCGCCGATCAAGTCGGCCAGCACTCCGGCCAATTCGTCATCGGAACCGGTGAAACGGAAATTGCCGTCCTGATGGTTCAGCCGAACGTCCGAAATCATGCCCTGTGCAGTCAGTATTCCGTGCAACCGGTCAACCCCGTTTCCGCGCCAGGCAAGGTGTATCTCACGCGCCGGGCTCTCGGCCGCGGCAACTTCCTTGAGCCGCCCGCTACGGATCATCCGTCCTTTTTCCATAATCCCGATCGAGGTGCAGAGGTCCTCAAGTTCGGTCAGGATGTGGGATGAAATCAGGATCGTCGCGCCTTGATCCCGAAGCGATAACAACAACTCGCGCAACTCGACTCTGGCCTTGGGATCGAGCCCCGAAGCCGGCTCGTCGAGCAGCAGCAGCCTGGGCCGGTGGATGATGGCGCGGGCAATCCCCAGCCGCTGCTTCATTCCGCGCGAAAGTCCGCGGATCAGCGCGTCGCGCTTCACTTCCAGGCCAACGTCCGCGATCACCTCCGTTACACGATCGCCGATTTCAGCTTTGGGCATCTTGTAGGCATGAGCAAAATAGTCCAGGTATTCCCAGACCTTGAGATCTTCATAAACGGAAAAGAAGTCGGACAGATAACCGATGTACCGCTGCGCCCCTTCGGGATCGCGCAGCACGTCCGTTCCGGCAACCACCACGCCGCCCTGGGTGGGAGCGAGGAGTCCGCAGGCCATGCGAATGGTAGTGGTCTTTCCCGCTCCATTCGGCCCGATCAGGCCAAAGATCTCGCCCTCCGGAATCGTCAAGGTGAGGTCATCCACCGCAACCAGGTCGTCGAATTCCTTGCGGAGCTTGATAAGCTCGACCATATTGGCTTAAGTTTCCTCCGGTGGAGGGCATCATAGCCGCTGCGGCCCTTCCGCGCCAGTGCTCAGGTGAGCACAGGCCGGGGCGGGAAGACGGTTTACGTTTGAGAAACCGTTTCACGTTTCACCGCCCGGTAATAAGTACCAAGTAATAAGTTGCAAGCCGGCGGCATTTTCGCGCAGAGGCGCTGAGGCGCGGGGGGAAGAAGCAGGAGTTAGGAGACAGAAGTTAGGAGGGACTATTCCTCGACCAGTTCTCCGTTCTTGCCAATCGTCACTTGCTTGACCGGGCGCAAGGGGACGGAAAGATGGTACCGGGCGTACCTGAGCTCGCCGGTGCGCACGAGGGCATTTTTCTCGAGCAGATCGCTCAGGTCGCGGGTGGTGGTTGCCGGGGACGCGCCGGTAATCGTGCCGTAGTTGCCCGCGCTGAGTCCGCCCTTGAAACCCTCCGGTCCTTCCTTAAACATGCGCAGCAGCGCCTTTCGCTGCCTTTCGTTGAGCTGACCGCGCAGCCGGTCGAGCAGTTTGGTCTTCGCGATCAGGAACTCCGTCAGCGCCAGGGTGCGGCGCTGCGCCTCAATGGCGGTTCCGGCGAACCACGCCAGCCAGTCCGTGATTTCATTTCGTTGGCAGGCCGCTTCTAGGGCGGCGTAATAACTTGCGCGCCGGGCAAGCATGGTGGCCGCGAGGGCAATCAGCGTCGGCTGTCCGAGATTTTGCGCCAGGCATTTCTCGGCCAATGCCCGCCCGATACGGCCGTTGCCGTCCTCAAAGGGATGGATCGACTCAAAGTACAGATGAACGGCCCCGGCCCGGGCGAGCACGGACGCAGGCTCCGCCTCTCCGCGCGCGGTTTGGTTGAACCAGTCGATGAAGCGCTTCATCCCGGAAGGGACTTGTGCGGACGGTGGCGCCTCGAAATGAATCTTCGGGGAGCCGATGGCGCCCGAGATCACCTGCATCGGTTCCTTACCGGCCCGGTAGCTGCCGACGTCTTTGAGATCGCGCCTGCC
>Ga0326728_10017123_pt1 | contig 14601 bp, 12 predicted proteins | sample MB3enrmetagenome_FD_207602 | JGI IMG/M metagenome (GOLD analysis project Ga0326728, IMG submission 207602) | Lab enriched peat soil microbial communities from McLean, Ithaca, NY, United States - MB31MN | ecosystem: Environmental > Terrestrial > Soil > Wetlands > Peat | place: USA: New York...
TGCCGGGCGGCGACAAGCCGAAAGTCGTGTTCTGCACCAGCGAATACGACGTCGCGCAGATCGCCCGCGCGATGCACGCCGGCGCCGACGATTTTCTGATGAAGCCGTTCGATCGCGAACACGTTCAGTCGAAGTTCGAAGGCCTCGGCATCGGCTGATCCCGTTCCCGCGGGGCGCGATCGCCGGCGCGCGGGGCCGGCTCACTCCGAAATCGGCGTCTCGTCGGCGGGGAGAGGCGTGTCGTCGCCTTCCTCGTCCGGGCTCGGCGCGCCGTGGAAGCCGTAAGGCGAGCGCAAGCGGCGCCGCCGGCCGCGGCCGGGAAAGCGCCCCTCCGTCGACGGCTCGGCCTCGGGCGCGCCCGATTCGGCCGCTTGGCCGGCCTCGGCGCCGTTTTCGACCGCCGTCTCGGGCTGCGCCTCGCCGGGGTCCTGGGGTCCGAGGATACGCGGCGCCGCGGTGATGAACGAAGGAAGCGCCGTCGGCGCTTCCGGCGCTTCGCCCAGCGCCGGCGCTTCGCGCGGAAGCGACGGTTCGCGATAGGGACGGAATTCGCGCGGCCGCCCGTCGCGTCCCGGCTGGCCCTGGCGGTCCTGCCGATCCGGGAACGGACGATCGGGCCGAGGGCCGCGATCCTGATGACGATTGTTCGGGCGGTCCTGACGGCCCTGATAGCCGCCGCGATCGGCTTGGACCGGGCGGTCGTTCTCGCCCGGCGCCCGCTCGACGTAGGGTTGGCTCGCGTTGGGCGCCATCGGGCCGGGCTGCGCCGGATAAGGCTGCGGCGCGGGCGCGTAGGGCGCCGGCGCCCGCTCCGCAGGCGAAGCGAAACGATCGGACAGACCGCCGAGATCTTCTTCGTCTTCGATTTCGTAAGCGTCGCCTTCGCCCGGCGGGCGCCCGCCGCCTTGCGCATGAAGCTGCGCGGCCTGGGCGGCCGCGATCAGGCGAAAATAGTGTTCGGCGTGCTGAAGATAGTTTTCGGCCGCAACGGGATCGCCGCCGGTATGCGCGTCACGCGCCAACTGCAGGTATTTCTCCGCGACGTGATGAGCGTTGCCGCGAATCTTGACGTCCGGCCCGTTGGATTCGTAAGAACGCGTCAACGGATTGGGGCCGCGCCGATTGTTCGACGGCCGACCGCGCATCCGCTTGTTCTGACCAGGTCTCATCGCATATCCCTTAATTTACCTTGATTCTGAATGGATTCGAATGCCGCCCGCTCGGCGCCCCAGCTTCGCGCAAGGAGAAACGCGCGGCGCGGCGAAACCTGGAACGGCCATTTCAACATCGGCGGATTGGGTTCTCGCAGGATCGCCCTGCCTATCCTCGCCGCGTCCGCGCGCCGATCGCCCCATTGATCGGCCGCCTAGCGGTCCAAATGAAAATACGGTTGTTTCGGCTTCTAAGCCCCTCGCCGGCGCGCGACCCGCTGCCGGCCGCGTCCGTCGTTTGGCTCGCTCTGGACGCCGTGCGTCGCCCGCGCTGACGGTTCGACGACGAACCTGCAAAGGACATTATCCCGTTTTCGACCCCGAGCCAAGAGGCAAGTCGCCCACGGCGTCTTCGGCCGAGGAAACCCGCCCGTCGGCGTCGGCCTAATTCGCCACGCGCGCGCCTACGCCTTCGGCGGGGTCGCGGTAGCCCTTGGGCGGGTCGGTCAACCAGTCGCGGTCGGGCTCGGGCCCGAGCACGGTCTCCGGCTTCTTCTCCAGCCCGACCCAGGTGAGCGGGTTCCAATTGATCGTAGGGGGCGTGCTGGTCGGGCACGTGACGCCGGGACCGCTGTTGCACGGCCGCTGGCCTGAGGCCTGACCCGGGCCCTGGCCCGCCGTCGCGCTCATCGTCACGACGTCTCCGCCCATAGGCGGAGGGATTCTTCTCAAATACGCACCGAAGGTGCGAACAGGCTTTTCCGCTTCCGCCTTTTCTTTCTTGGCCCTCTCCACGTCCGGATCGCGAGGCCAGGAAGCGCTTCCCTGCGTCGGCGAAGCGACGGGCGGCGGCAGCTCAATCTTGGGCGGCACCACCAACTTGGCGCGGTCGCGGTATTCGATCGTGGCGCTCTTGTCTTCCCTCTTCGCGCCGAAGACCGAATCGAGGCCCAACGTCGACCCGATGCCTACCCACAGCGGCGCCTCGCCATCGTCGCCGGCGCGCGCGGGCGCCGCGGCGAGGCCCAGCGCCAAAGCGCAGGCGGCGGAAATCGCCAGCCCGCGGCGGCGAACTCCTCCAAGCGTCAGCGACGGCATGGCCGAAAACCCTTCATTCTTCGTCACGGCCCGCCCCGAGGCGCGGTAGGGGACGAACCCGCTCCATTCGTACACGCCACAATCGGGCGATTCGATGGCCAACTCTGCGCCGCCACGGCCCGCGCGGCGGCGAAGAGCGCGGCGAACCCGGCGTTCTCTAGCATGAAAATCCTAAAGAAGGGACTCCGGCTCGTTCAAAACGGCCGCTCGCGGCTCGATCCGGGCGCGCTCGGCCGGCCCGAACCGAACAGCCCATCGAGAATCAGCAACGCGACCCCGACGTTGATCGCGGCGTCGGCGAGGTTGAAGATGAAGAAGTGCCATCCGAGCGCGTGCAGGTCGAGGAAATCGGCGACCGCGCCCCGAAACAGGCGGTCGCAGCCGTTGCCGAGCGCGCCGCCGATGATCGCGCCGAGGCCGAGGCCGACGAGCGGCGCGCGCGCGCGCCACAGCCAGAGGGCGAGCGCCGCCGTCACGACCACCGTCAGCGCCAGCAGCAGCCAGCGGCCGCCGGCCGATCCTTGCGCGAACAGGCTGAAGGAGATGCCGCGGTTCCACCGCAGCGTGAAATCGAGGAACGGCGTCAGCGCCAACGGCGCGCCGCCGTCGGAGGCGAAATAGCGCACGACCGCGAATTTCGACGCCTGGTCGAGAGCGAGAGCGCTTAGCGTCGCCAGGCCGCCGAGCGTCCGCGCCCGCATCAAGGCCGCGCCGCGTTCAATTCGCGCAGCGCCGCCGCGTCGCGCGGGGAGACGTCGGGAAACTCCGGGTCGGCCGTCGCGGGGTCGAAATAGCGCCAGGAGCGCGCGCACTTGACGCCCTTGGCGCGCTCCACCACGACAGCGACCCCGGGCGCTTCGGCGAGGCGAAACGCGCCTTCGGGCGCGTTCGCTCGGGCCTCGATCGCGATGTCCGAGGTGATGCAGACCTCGGCGAAATCGACGCCTTCGAGGGCGGCGAGCAGGCCCGAGTCGCTGACGGTGACGCGCGGGCTCGCCTCCAGCGACGAGCCGATGCGCTTGTCGGCGCGCGCGATCTCGATCGCCCCGGTGACGACGGAACGGATGCGGCGGATCGTCTCCCACTTCGCCGCGAGCTTATCGTCGCGCCACTCCGCGGGAATGCGCGGGAATGGCTCGAGGTGCACCGATCGCGGCGCGGCGCCGCGCGCGGCCCAGGCTTCCTCTGCGGTGAAGACGAGGATCGGCGCCATCCACAGCGTCACCGCGCGGAAGATATGGTCGATCGCCTCCAGCGCGCCGCGCCGTTTGACGCTCGACGGCGCCTCGCAATAGAGCGCGTCCTTGCGGATGTCGAAATAGAACGCCGAGAGATCGGCGTTCATGAACGCCGACAGCGCGGCGACGACGCGGGCGTAATCGAAATTGGCGTAGGCGTCGCGCACTTTCCCGTCGAGCTCGGCGAGGCGATGGAGCATCAGCCGCTCCAATTCGCCCATGGCGGAAAATCCGACCGCGTCGCCGGGCGCGTAATGCGCCAGCGTGCCGAGCATCCAGCGGATGGTGTTGCGCAATTTGCGGTAGTTGTCGCCGACGGTCTTCAGAATCTCCGGCCCGATGCGCTGATCGTCGGAATAGTCGACGCTCGCCGCCCACAGCCGGAGGATGTCGGCGCCCGAGGCCTTGATGATGTCCTGCGGAAAGGTCTGGTTTCCCAGCGATTTCGACATCTTGCGACCCTTCTCGTCGAGCGTGAAGCCGTGCGTCAGCACGACGTCGAAGGGCGCGCGGCCGCGGGTGCCGCAGCTTTCCAACAGCGAGGACTGAAACCAGCCGCGGTGCTGGTCGGAGCCTTCGAGGTACATCACCTCGTCGTCGCCGCCGTCCCGCCGGCGCTTGATCCCGGCCAGACCGGGGAAATGGACGGGGTCCTCGAGCACGTAGGAATGGGTCGAGCCGGAATCGAACCAGACGTCGAGAATGTCGTCGATCTTCTCGTAATCGGCGGGATCGTAATCGGGCGCGAGGAAGCGCTTCGCCGCGCCCGCCTCATACCACGCGTCGGCGCCTTCGTTTTCGAACGCCGCGGCGATGCGCGCGTTGACGCGATCGTCGATCAAAATTTCATGGCCGCCCTTCTTGACGAACACCGCGATCGGCACGCCCCAGGCGCGCTGGCGGCTCATCACCCAGTCGGGCTTGGCGGACACCATGCCGCGGATGCGGTTCTCGCCGGCGGCGGGCACCCAGCGCGTCTCGCCGATCGCGCGCAACGCCGTTTCGCGCAGGCTCTCCCCGTGACCGGCGATCGGCTTGTCCATGGCGATGAACCATTGCGGCGTGTTGCGGAAGATGATCGGCTTCTTCGACCGCCACGAATGCGGGTATTGGTGCTTGAGCTTGCCGCGCGCGACCAGCGCATGCGCCGCGATCAGCGCATCGATCACCGCCTTGTTGGCGTCGCCGAATTCGCCCTTGTCGTTGACGACCCTCTTGCCCTCGAAGCCCGGCGCATCGGCGGTGAAAGCGCCGTTCTCGTCGACTGTGTAGGGAATGCGCGTGTCGATATGGCGCGCCGCGAGCTCGCGGCCGCTCGCCATCCACAGCTCGAAGTCCTCGCGGCCGTGGCCGGGCGCGGTGTGGACGAAGCCCGTGCCTGTGTCTTCGGTGACGTGGTCGCCTTCGAGCAGCGGCACCGGGAATTCGTAACCCCCTCCTAAGCTCGAAGTGGGAACTCCTCCTTTAGCAAACGCCAAAGGATGGATGCACACCCCAACCCCCAACGCTTCCGCCGAGACATCGTTGAGCCGCTCGTATCGAGCGACGCGCATTTGTTTGAAAGCTTCTTCTGCCAACTTGTCAGCAAGGATATAACGCGCGCCGACATGCGCCCAGTTGTCGTCAGGCGCTTCGACCACACGATAGAGGCCGTACGAAATTCTCTTTGAGAAAGCGACAGCCCGGTTGCCGGGAATAGTCCAAGGCGTGGTCGTCCATATGACAATTGATGCGGGTTTCTCTTGATCTCCGACGGGAGCGAGCTGAGCCAAGCGGTTCCATTCATCCTGACCGACCAATGAAAGCTTACCGCCGGTCACCGCGCGACACGGAAACGCGACATAGATCGTGTCGCTGACGTGGTCCTCGTATTCGACCTCGGCCTCGGCGAGCGCGGTCTTTTCGACCACGCTCCACATCACCGGCTTGGAGCCGCGGTAGAGCAGGCCGTTGGCGGCGAACTTGAAGATCTCGCGGGCGATCTGCGCCTCGGCGGGATAGCTCATCGTCGAATAGGGATGATCCCAGTCGCCGACGACGCCGAGCCGCTTGAACTCCTCGCGTTGCACGGAAAGCCAATGCTCCGCGGTGGCGCGGCACTCGCGACGAAACGCCACCATCGCTTTCGCGTCGGAAAAGTCCGGCTTGGCCTTGCCCTTGCGGCGGTAGTTCTCCTCCTCGACCTTCCATTCGATCGGCAGGCCGTGGCAGTCCCAGCCGGGCACGTAATTCGAGTCCTTGCCCGCCATCTGCTCCGAGCGCACGACCAGATCCTTGAGGATCTTGTTGAGGGCGTGGCCGATGTGGATGTTGCCGTTGGCGTAGGGCGGGCCGTCGTGCAGCACGAATTTCGGCCGCCCCTTGGCGCTGGCGCGCAGCGCCGCGTAAAGCCCCTCGCGCGCCCAGCGGGCGAGAATCTCCGGCTCCTTTTGCGGCAGCCCGGCGCGCATGGGAAAGTCGGTCTTGGGCAGATACAGGGTCTGCGAATAGTCGGGAGCCTGGGCGAGCGCGTCGGTCATGAGCAAAGTGCCGGAAATGGAAATCGCCGGGTCTTGAAGGCCCGGCGGCGATCCGATTAGAGGATTTGACGCGAATCGCCAAATGGCCGGGCGGCGAGAGCGGCCCGCGCGCGCTCGATGTCGCGCGCCATTTCCGCCTTCAACGCGTCGAGCGAGCCGAATTGGCGTTCTTCGCGAAGGCGCGCGACGAACTCCACTTCGATTTCCTGGCCGTAGAGGTCGCCGTCAAAATCGAACATATGGGTCTCCAGCAGCGGCGCGCCGGGGTCGACGGTCGGACGCACGCCGAAGCTGGCGACGCCATCGTACGCGCGGCCCGCGACGCGCGCGCGCACGGCGTAGACGCCGAAGGCGAGGCGGTTGGTCGCCTCGAGCGCGATATTGGCGGTGGGGACGCCGAGCGCGCGGCCCAGCTTTTGCCCCGGGGCGACGACGCCGGCGACCGCGTAGTCGCGCCCGAGGCCGCGCGCGGCGGCCTCGACGTCGCCTTGCTCGAGCGCACGGCGAATCGCCGAGGAGGAAACGGCCTCGGTCCGACCGGCCTCGCGGGTCTCGACCTTGTCGACGATCTCGACGGGAAACCCGAAGCGCGCCCCCGCCTGGGCGAGAAAATCGGGCGTGCCGGAACGCGCCTTGCCGAAATGAAAGTCCCAGCCGACGACCGCTCCGCCGATCGCGAGGCGCTCGACCAGAACCTGTTCGACGAATTCCTGCGCCGTCAATCCGGCCAGAGCCGCGTCGAACGAAAGGACCACGGCGCCGTCGAGCCCGAGAGATTGCAGAGCGCGCGCTTTGATCGCGAAGGGCGTCAGCCGGAAGATCACTGGGCGGCCGGCGAAATAGTCGGCCGGGTGCGGCTCGAAGGTCAGCACGGCGCTCGGCGCGCCGCGCGCCGCGGCGAGCGCGTTGGCGCGCGCGAGCACCGCGCCGTGGCCGCGGTGCACGCCGTCGAAATTGCCGATCGCATAGACCGCGCGTTCGAGTCCGCGCGGCGGATGCGTCGGGTCGATCGCCAGCGCGAAGGCGGAATGGCGGCGAGGCTGTGTCAACGGCCGGTCCACGCCCGAATCGGGACGGCTCGGCGAGCCGACCCGGTCTCGCTTGGAGACCTTTGAGTAAGCAGGATTTTCATCGGAAGCCGGCATGCCCTCTCGTCGACGACGCGCGCTCGCGGCGCGGAAACTGCCTTGACGCCGCGCGAGGGTCAAGGCGCGGCGGCGCGGAAGCGCGAAAGCGCTCCGTCACGGCGCCAGCTCCCGCATGGCGGCGACCGGCCGCAGATTCTCGCGCCGGAACAGGCTTTGCAGCTTTTCCTCCGCCGCGGCGGCGCCCGAACCGCGCAGGGCGTCGCGATGAATGCCGGCGGCGACGAATAGCGCGTCGAGCCCTTGGCCCGCCGCGCCGGCGATGTCGGTGCGCATCGCGTCGCCGATCGCCAGGACGCGCGCGCGCTCCAGCGGCGCCTTGCGCGCCGCCCCCGCCGCCGCCAGCGCCGCGCGGTAGATCGGCGCGTGCGGCTTGCCCGCGTAGATCGTCTCGCCGCCGAGCGCCTCGTAGGCCTGCGCCAACGCGCCGGCGCAATAAATCAGGTCGGCGCCGCGATGAACGACCAGATCCGGATTGGCGCAGATGAGCGTCAGCCGCCGCGCCGCCATCGCGCGCAGACGTTCGGCGTAGTCGTCGGGAGTCTCGACCCGGTCGTCGAACAGGCCGGTGCACAGGACGTAGCTCGCCTGTTCGAGCCCGACCAGGACCGGCCGCGCGCCGGCCTGGACCGCCGCCTCGATCAGGGCGAGATCGCGCTTCGGCCCGATGTGATGGACGGGCGCCGCGCCGCGTTCGACGATCAGGCCGATGGTCACGTCTCCCGAAGTGACGATCGCGTCGAAGACGTCGGGCGAGACGCCGAGGCGGACGACCTGTTCGCGTATCGGCGGGTTCGGCCGCGGCGCGTTGGAGATCAGCACCACCGCGCCGCCGCGCCGGCGGAACGCGGCCAGCGCCTCGCAGGCGGGCGGAAAAGCCTGCCGGCCGTTGTGCAGCACGCCCCAGATGTCGCAGAGAACCGCGTCGTAACGGTCGGCGATGGCGCTCAGGCCGTCGATCAGCGGTACGCGCGAGGCGGAGGGAAGCGTCGTCATGCGCGCAGGGGCTAGGTTTCCGGCGCCGGCGTGTCAAGCGCTGCGCGTTCGCCTGGACTTGACGACGCCCAGCCGATATGGCCGCTGGCTGGCGTCAGACGCGTCGATGCCGTAGCCCCAAGGGGGAACGAATGTCGCCGCCGTTCCACGCGCCGCCGGCGCGAGCGAATAGACGAGCGGCGCGAGAAGCGATGAAGGGTTCGCCAATGGCGTTCGATGTCGACCTTTTTGTTATCGGCGCCGGATCGGGCGGGGTTCGCGCGGCGCGAGTCGCGGCCGGGCATGGCGCGAAGGTCGCCGTCGCCGAGGAATTCCGCGTCGGCGGAACCTGCGTCATCCGCGGCTGCGTGCCCAAGAAGCTGCTGGTCTACGCCAGCCGTTTCGCCGACGATTTCGCCGACGCCGAAGGATTCGGCTGGAGCGTCGCTGGCGCGCGCTTCGATTGGCCGACGTTGGTCGCCGCCAAGGAGCGCGAGGTGTCGCGCCTCTCCGCGGCCTATCGCGCCGGCCTCGCGGGCGCGAGCGTCGAACTGATCGAGCAGCGCGCCGAACTGATCGACGCCCACCGGGTTCGGCTCGCCGGCGGACGAACGACGAGCGCGCGACATATTCTGATCGCGACCGGCGCGAGGCCGGCGCCGCCGAGCTCGATCGCCGGCCTCGAACACGCCATTTCCTCCAATGAGGTCTTCGATCTCGCGGCCTTTCCGCGCCGGCTGCTCGTCGTCGGCGGCGGCTACATCGCCGTCGAGTTCGCGTCCCTGTTCGCCCGGCTCGGCGCCGAGGTCGTCGAAGTCATGCGCGCCGGCAACGTGCTCAGGGGCTTCGACGAGGACATGCGCGAAGGCCTGCGCGACGAACTGACGCGCGCCGGCGTGGAGCTGCGGTTCGGCTGCCTGCCGACGGCGATCGAAAAGCGCGGCGCGAGCCTTCTCGTCGCGCTCTCCGACGGCGAACGAATCGAGGCCGATCAGGTTCTCGCAGCGACCGGGCGCAAGCCGAACACGACGGGCCTGGGGCTCGAAACGGCGGGCGTCGCCCTCGACGCGGCGGGGGCGGTCGTCGTCGATCGCCATTCGACCTCCAACGTCCCTTCGATCCACGCGGTCGGCGACGTGACCAACCGCGTGAACTTGACGCCGGTCGCGATCCGCGACGGCCATGCGCTCGCCGATCGGCTGTTCGGCGGAGCCGAGGGCGCCGTCGACCACGACCTTGTCGCTCACGCGGTGTTCGCCACCCCGGAGATCGGTTCGGTCGGGCTCACCGAGGCCGAGGCGGCCGGGCGTTTCGAGGTCGTCGACGTCTACAAGACCAATTTCCGGCCGATGAAGGCGACGCTTTCGGGCAGCGTCGAGCGCTCGCTGATGAAGCTCGTCGTCGACGCGGCGACCGACCGGGTCGTGGGCGCGCACATCCTCGGCGCCGCGGCGAGCGAGACGATCCAGACGCTCGCCGTCGCGATCAAGATGGGCGCGAAGAAGGCCGATCTCGACGCGACGATGGCGGTCCATCCGACCGCCGCCGAGGAGCTGGTGACGATGCGCGCGCGGGCCGCCCGGATCGAGCGCGGGGCGCGAAGGACCGAATGAGGGCTCGTCGGCGCTCGCGGCTTTATCTCCGCATTCGCAAGCGATAGCGTGGCCGCGCGTTCGCGCCGGGCGCTTGCGCTTGGGCGCGGCCGAGGCGGCGCGATTTTTTTGGGAGGGCTACATGTTCAAGGAATTCAGGGACTTCGCCATGCGGGGCAACGTCATCGACCTCGCGGTGGCGGTGGTCGTCGGCGCGGCGTTCAACAAGATCGTCGGTTCGCTGGTCGACGGGATCGTCATGCCGATCATCGGCATTTTCGGCAAGGCGGATTTCTCCAACTATTTTCTCCCCCTCTCCGGCGCGGTGACCGCGACCAACCTCGTCGACGCGCGCAAGCAGGGCGGCGTGCTCGCCTACGGCGACTTCGTCACCAGCGTCATCCAGTTCCTCATCGTCGCCGCGGCGCTGTTCGTCGTCGTCAAGGCGATCAACACGATGAAGCGGCCGGCGCCCGCCGCGCCCGCCGTTCCCCCGCCGCCGAGCGCAGAAGTCGCGCTGCTGACCGAGATTCGCGACGCGCTGGTCAGGCGCTGAAGCGTGAACGGCCGGCGCGAAGGTCCAGCCGCGCTGCGAAAAGCCGAAGTTTTGTCGGGCCCGCCTCTTGCGAGCGCGCGCGAGCGCGTTCATGAAGCGGCGATGGGCCTCTCGTCTTCCTCAATCGCGCCGCCGGCGCCCGACTGGCTCGGCGAAATTCAGCCGGCCATGCGCGCCGTGCCGCCAAGACGCGCGCTGGCTGGCGAAGCGACGCGGCGGTGACCGGTAAGCGCGCGGCGGAATCGGCGCCTCGGCGCGCGTTCGAGCAAGCGTGCGTCTTGGCGGCGGCGCTGGCGGGCGGCGGCGCGCTCGCCTTCGCCGGCGTTCCCGCCGGCTGGCTCTCGGGCGCGATGATCGGCGTCGCGGCGCTCGCTGCGACCGGGCGCGCCGCGCCGCTCGTCGCGCCGCTGCGCCAGCTCGCGATCGTGCTCGCCGGCGTCGGCATGGGCTCGGGGCTGACGCCGGCGACGCTGGGCACGCTACAGCGCTATCCCGTCACGCTCGCCCTGATGATGGCGGCGATCGCCGCGATGACCGCCGCGTCCTATTTCGTGCTCGTCCGCGCGCGCGGCTTCTCGCGGCAGACCGCGTTCTACAGCGCCGTTCCCGGCGCGCTGTCCTACGTCTTCATCGTCGCCCAGCCCTCCGGCGCCGACATGGCGCGGCTGGCCGTCATCCAGATCTTCCGCCTCTTCGTCCTGATGGCCGTCGTGCCGATCGTCGCCTCGCGCGCCGGCCTCACGGGCGCCCCGATTCGCTTCCTCGTCGATCCCCTTGCGACCACCGCTATTTTGGTCGCCGCCGCGGCGCTCGCGGGCGTCGCCCTGGAGCGGCTCGGCGTCGCCAGCGGCGCGCTCTATGCGGCGATCGTCATTTCCGCGCTGGTCCATGGCCTCGGCTGGGCGCCGGGGCGGTTCGCGCCGCCGATCCAGATCGGCGCGCAGACGCTGATCGGCGCCTGGATCGGCACGCGGTTCATCGGCTTCGACTGGGGCCTGTTGCATCGAACGCTGATCGCCGCGGCGACTTCGTTCCTCGCCGCGTTCGCGGCGGCGGCGGGCTTCGCCTATCTCGCGACTCTGGCGGTCGGCGCGCCGTTTCCCGAGGCGCTGGTCGCCTTCGCGCCGGGAGGGCTGGAGGCGATGACGATGATGGCCTTCGCGCTCGGCCTCGATCCGCTGTTCGTCGGCGCCCATCATCTCGCGCGATTCGTCGCCATCAGCGTCGCCCTGCCGTTTCTCGCCCGTTGGCTCGATCGACCCACGCAATCGGCCCTCAGGTCTTAGAACACGGAGCGACCCGCGCCCTGGCGCGAGCGCGCCGCGCCGCTTAAGCTGGGACGATCGCTTGGAGTCCGTCATGGTCGCTCGCCCGCGCCGCAGCGCGCTCTATGTGCCCGGCTCCAACGCCAAGGCGCTCGCCAAGGCGCGCGGCCTGGCGGCCGACGCGATCGTCATCGACCTCGAAGACTCGGTCGCGCCGGAAATGAAGCCGGCCGCGCGGGCGCTGGCGGCCGAGGCGGCGCGCGTAGGCGGGTTCGGCGGACGCGAGGTCGTCATCCGCGTCAACGGCCGCGATACGCCCTGGGGCCGCGACGATCTCGCCGCCGCGATCGCCGCCGCGCCCGACGCGATTCTGCTGCCCAAGGTCGACGGGCCGAGCGCGGTCATGGCCGCCGCGCGCGCGCTCAGCGAGGCCGGCGCGCCGGAGCGGACGCGCCTGTGGGCGATGATGGAGACGCCGGCGGCGATCCTTAGCGCCGGCGCGATCGCCGCGACCGCCGCCGATCCCGCTTCGCGCCTCGAGGCGCTGGTGATGGGCCTCAACGATCTCGCCAGGGAGACGCGCGCCCGCCTGACGCCGGGACGCCCGGCGATGACCGCCTGGATCGCGCTCAGCGTCGCCGCGGCGCGCGCCCACGGTTGCGACATCATCGACGGCGTCTACAACGACTTTCACGATCTCGCCGGCTTCAAGGCCGAGTGCGAGCAGGGCCGCGACATGGGCCTCGACGGCAAAACGCTGATCCACCCCGGCCAGATCGCCATCTGCAACGCCGTCTTCGCGCCGACCGCGGCGGAAATCGACGCCGCCCGCGCGATCATCGCCGCTTTCGCCCTGCCGGAGAACGCCGGCAAGGGCGCGATTCAGCTCGGCGGCCGCATGGTCGAGTTGCTGCACGAACAGATGGCGCGCCGAACGCTCGCGGTCGCGCAAGGAATCGAAGCGCTGGCGAGCGTGGACTGAAGCGGCGCGGCATGCCGGTCTCCGGGCTCGGGCCGATTGACGCCTGTAGCCATCGACTGCTTGGATAGCCTCTTTTTCCGACCGCCAGAGCCTGTCAAGGACCTTAGCCGCCGGGCGCTGCCTTGATTATGGGCCGAGTGTCCCATTCTGAGGGAGCGACCGTCCTAAATCATGTGATATCGTTTGCGGCAGTGACAAAACGCCCACCCAAGTTCTAATGTGCGCCAATTGCGGCGAGGGGGATGCGGCATGCCGGGATGGAGTTTCTGGGAATGGCTGACCTATGCCTGTATCGGGATTGCTGCTTTAGTGATAGCATTTGACCAAGGCGTAAAGCTGTCCAAGGCACGTGAACGGTTTGCTACTCTCATAGGATCGCCGATTTGGGCATTTGCGCCAATTGCCTTATTTTTGTCAGTGCAGTTATTATTGCCGGGCTACGTATTTTGCCTGGCGCAGCACCGGTTGAGCATATCTCACAACCCGAGATTATTCCAACTATTAGTCAATTCGACCAGCTTACAAATCAAGAATTGCGCTCGACAGCTTATACCATCAACGAACAAGTCAACGAATTTGAGAAGTTATATATTCAATCATGGATTTCTCTGAGCGGATCGCCAGAGGAAAGAGGGGTTGCTAAACTAGCGCTAGATGAGAAATTGAACAGGGAATTTCGAGACAAATTTGCGTCCGATATATTGAAAATTGATGCGGAGCTTGCGAGACGCCTAAAAATCGACGACAGTTCTCATCTAACATTTCTGGCGGAAAGACTTGACTCATCAACCATCACATACAGCACTCGTCATCTCGTCGATTTAGCAAATCGACTGCCGTGATTGCTCCGTAATTACGTCTCGTCGTCTTGCGCAGTGGGCTCATTCGGCGGCGGGGTCAACGGGCGCTTCGTCTCGAAAGCGGGGCGCAGCAAAAGTTTACGCGCGCTAATAGCGTTAACAAAGCCATCGGCGTCCCGCGCTTCCCTAAGCGATCACGCCGCTTTCTTGACGACGATGTCCAACGTGCGGCCGAGCGCGGCGAGGGCCTCGACGAGCGAATCGAGCCGCGAGCGCCGGCGCAGATCGAGCAAACGATCGACCTGCGGCAGGGCGACGCCGAGGCGGCGGGCGAGTTCGGCCTTGCCGACGGCATCGGCCCGCATCGCGCGATAGAGCTCGATCTTCGCCGCGGATAGGGCGGGAATGACGACCGAATCGGCACCGCCGACCGTCGGGCGGGGAATTTCCTCGCGCGCCGCGATGCGACCGATGATCGCCGTTTCAATCGCCTCGATCGCATGCGCGAGAGCGTCGGCGCGGTCTTCGCCGAAGGTGACGGCCTCGGGAAAGTCGGGCGCCCTCACCAATAGGGTTCCGTTGTCGTCGGGGGTCAGGGTGACGGCGTAGCGCATCATCGCTCCTCGATGTCGAGTTGCTTCAAGATCGCCAGCCAAAGCCCCTTGCCCAGTTCTTTCGATCCGCCGTGCTGCGGCAAGACGGCCCGCCTGCCGTTGAGCGTCACGATCAGATGGCCGCCCTTGCCGGGAGCGAAGGTCGCGCCTCTCTTGGCGAGAAAGCGTTTGGCCTGGCTGCTGTTCATGACGCAACATAAGTGTTGACGCCGACGCGATCAACAAGTGCCGATTGGAAACTGACGGCTTGGAATGCCGTCGGCGACCGACTAAACCGCTGTCGTCCAAAAACCCGCAGGGAGCCGCCTCGCATGAGCCAGTCCCACGCCGGCCTCTTCCAGCTCGGACCCGATGCGACGCCTTATCGTAAGCTCGCCTCCGAGGGGGTGCTCGTCGAGCGCGCGTTCGAGCGCGACATTCTCGTCGTCGACCGCGAGGCGCTGCGAGCCCTGAGCGAGCAGGCGATGATCGACATCAACCATCTCCTGCGGCCGAGCCATCTCGCCCAGCTCGCCATGATCCTGGACGACCCTGAAGCGACCGCCAACGACAAGTTCGTCGCCTACGATCTGCTCAAGAACGCCAACATCGCGGCGGGCGGCGTGCTGCCGATGTGCCAGGACACCGGCACGGCGATCGTCGTCGCCAAGAAGGGCCGTCTGGTGT
>Ga0326728_10017124_pt1 | contig 14601 bp, 16 predicted proteins | sample MB3enrmetagenome_FD_207602 | JGI IMG/M metagenome (GOLD analysis project Ga0326728, IMG submission 207602) | Lab enriched peat soil microbial communities from McLean, Ithaca, NY, United States - MB31MN | ecosystem: Environmental > Terrestrial > Soil > Wetlands > Peat | place: USA: New York...
AATCTAGCATCCCCTCCCAGCACGGTCAAACGCCGCCAGGACTCGATGTCTCATCCTCCCAACAAGGGAAAGCTGCCCGGCCTAGCGCGTGAAGGGGTACATCAGCCAGCCGATGGCGATGGCGATGAGGACAAACGCGAGGAACGCCCAAAGGGTATACCTGAGCCGCTCTCCCATTCTTCTTTTGGAGAGAAACGCGAACGACAGCGACGCAATGAATGCGAAAAGCAGCAAGGTCTGGAAATGGTTCAGCATCGAATCCTCAGCGAATCCTTTCGCGCGTGGCGCTCACGGCTTGGTTTTGCGTCCGATGTCGAACGCTTCGAGAATGAACAGCATATTCAGCACGCCGGCGGTGGCGATCAGCATCGTGCCGTACACGCCCGCCGCGTGCGAAACGTCGGGGCCGGCGGCCTCGAACGTCTTTGAGAGAAAGTAGAACGCCCCGGTTCCCAGATCGGCGAAAAATCCCAGCCGGTCGAACGGGTCCGCACTCGAGAAAGGGAACACGTTGCCGCGCATCGCCATTCCGAGAATCGCGAGCACGCTCACGGAAAGAAAATACACGGCGGCCGATGCCCAGCGCTTCAGAATGGCGTGCCCGAGTCCCGGCACGATCCAAGCGGCGGCGGCCGCCGCGGCTCCGCGCCCGGTGTCGGCCATCGTCGTTACATGTTTCTTTTCTTCGCTCATTTGATTTTGCGCCGGTTACGTCATGCCAGCAGCGGCAAGATCGCCGTTTGCATCGGCCCCGTGACGCGCGCTTCGCCCTCGTCCACAAAAACGTTCACTTCGCTTCGGATGCCGAACTCGGGCAAATAGATTCCCGGTTCGACGGAAAAGCAAGTATGCGGCAGAACGCGCCTGACGTCACGCGTCTCGAATCCGTCCATGTTCGCTCCGTTGCCGTGTATTTCCTGGCCGATGTTGTGTCCGAGCCGGTGCACGAAGTATTTTCCGTAGCCTGCCTTGCGAATCACTTCGCGCGCGGCGCCATCCACTTGCCATCCTTGGATCGGCCGGCCCGCCTTCACGGCGCTCTGCACGTACGCGACCGCGCGATCCCGCGCCACCTGCACCACGGCGAACACCTTCGCGTATTTCGGCGGCACCGTCGCACCAAGATAGCCAACCCAGGTGATGTCGTAGTAGACGCTGTGCGGCGCCTCCAGTTTGCCCCACACGTCGAGCAGTAGCAATTCGCCCTCGCGGATCGGCGCCGATTTCGCGGCGGCGGGTTCGTAATGCGGATCGCCCGAGTGCGCGCCGATGGCGACGATCGGCGGGTCCGCGGTTGTCACGCCGCCCGCCTGCAATTGCGCCAGCATCCATTGCTGGAGTTCGTATTCGTCGAGCGGCCGGCCCGCGCGCACGGTCGCCGCGGCGTGCACGAACGCCTCTTGCGTGACGCGATCCACCACGCGGCCCGCGGCCTGATGAGTCCGGTATTGCTCTGCGGACCAGGTCGCCTCGAATTCCTGCACCAGGTCCGCCGAACTGATCACGACGCAGCCGACGCTCCGCACCAGCTCGATCGTGCCCGCGTCCACCATCGAGACGTAGGGGATCGCGTTCTTCGGCGAGTACTGCATGGCCACGCGCCACGCGCGGCCGATCAGGCGCGGGAGGTTCTCGTACAGTTCGTCGAGCTGCGAGTACAGAAGTGTCTTGCCGGGCAGATCATCCAGCGCGCGCGATTCCACCCGGTGAACGAGTTTTCGCGGCGTCCCGCGCGCGGGAACCAGGTAGAACCAGCGCCGCGTGCCCATCCCGCCGCTGAGGCCCAGGATGCTCGCGGCAATCGGGTCGCGGTGATGAAAATCGTAGAAGAGCCAGGCGTCGAGATTTTGCGCGCGGAGCGCTTTTTGGATGGCGCCGATATCGGGCATGGTCGCTTGAGTTTGCTGTTCCCCTGCGCGAACGAATTTTCCGCAGCCCCCGCCGGGGCGATCAGGCGAGCGCCCGAATCGCATCCGCCTTCGTGCCGGTGATTTCGACGCGCTTGGTCCGGTTGCGTTCGCCGGCCGCAATTCTAACAGCCGATAGGGGCACTTTCAAACGCGAGGCCAGGAGACGTCTCAACGCTTCATTCGCGCGATTTTCCACCGGCGGCGCCGTCAAACGAATCTTGAGTGCGCCGTCGTGCACGCCGCCGATTTCCTCGCGGCTCGCCCGGGGCTGCACGCGCACGGTGAAGCTGACAACTCCGCCCTGCTCGCGAATCTCCAGTTCCGATTGCGGCGAAGCGGGAGTGTTTCTTGGTGCGAAGCGCAAGTCAGGAGCCGGCGGGAGGAGTCTTCGATGCGCCTGGACGTTTCTCGAACTTTTCGATGCTGGCGAGGAGCGCCGCGTGCACGCGAGCCAAGTGCCTCCTGCCTGTATACATGTTTAGAAACAGGACGGCGCCGGCGGCGAGTACGATGTAGCGCAAACGCAATCCCGGCCAATAGACCATCAAGGCCGTCAGCAGGAAGGCAATCGCGAGGCCCGACACCATAATAGACTGCGTCGTGCGGCGATCGTATTCCACGAAAAGTCCGGGGAATCTTGCGCGGCCTTCGATCTCGTAGCCGGAGAGTTCGGTTGGACTCTCCGCGAGTTTCTTTCTTGCCCCCCACAGCTGTCCGAGATTGGCGGGGAGGTAGGAGATCGCCACCAGGATGTGCCCGGCGACCAGCGCCATAATGAGGAACACGATCACGCGTTCCCAGAACGACAGATCGAGAATGGCCATCCAGTCGGGAATCAGGAATCGTCCGCTCAGCATTCCCAGAAACAGGAAGACCATCCCGGGCAGCAGGTAGCCGAAGATGTCGCGGAGCAGCAAAAAGTTGCGGACCAAATCAATCAGCAGCCCGCTCCAACCGCTCTCGCCTTCCAGGGTATTAGCCATAATTGGGCTGCATGTTACCCGCCGAGTAAATCGTTGTCAACGGGAACCAGGTCCCAAAGACGCCGCTGCGGCGGAGCGCCAGTGCCAATCGCGAAGGCGTTTTGCATTGGGGGCCGGTTCGCCCGCAAACTTTCTGTCGCCAGGATTTCAGGCGGTTTCAGCCCTGCGCGCGCCGAATAGGGCCGAGCCGATGCGGACTTCGCTTGCTCCCTCTTCCACGGCAACCTCGAAGTCGTGCGACATCCCCATGGAGAGAACGGGCAAAGGCGAGCCCGTGCGTGCCGCCGCAGCATCGCGCAGCTCGCGCAGACGGCGGAAGATAGGCCGCGCGCGTTCCGGATCCCCGAACGGCGGCGGCACTCCCATGAGGCCCTGCAAATCGAGATGCGGCAATGCCAGAACGCCATCCACGAGCGCGGGCAGTTCGGCGTCACTCGCGCCGGATTTTGACGGCGCGGCGTCCAGACGGACTTCGATCAGGACGCGCAGCCGCGACGCTGGAGTTTGCATGGAAGCGCCCGCGACGCCGCGATCGAGCCGCCGCGCGAGATCCAGACTGTCGAGCGAGTCCACCGTGTGAAAGAGTCTCGCCGCGCGGGCGGCCTTGTTGCTTTGCAAGTGGCCCACGAGGTGCCAGACGGCGTCGAGTTGCACGACGCGGGCCTGCTTTGACTCCCACTCCTGGACGCGATTCTCGCCGAAGTGTCTGATTCCCGCGGCGTATGCCTCCTGGATATGTTCGGCAGGAAACGTCTTGGACACGCCGACGATCGTAATTTCTCCGGCGGCGCGTCCCGACCGCGCCGCGGCCCGCTCGATGCGCTCGCGGATGAGGGATAGATTCCCGGCGATGCTGGAATGTTCATGCGCCATTTTGCGGATTGTAACAGGCCCGCCGCAAACTCTGAACGGGGCGGGCCGCCCCCCGGCAAGCGGGGGCGCGGCGCAGGGGTTGCGGCGCGGCGCGAGGCTCGCTAGACTGGTCGAAACAGCATGGCTTCCAACGGAAAACTCATCGCAATTGAAGGAATAGACGGTTCGGGAAAGCATACCCAGATCGAACTGCTCTCCAAGGCGTTTGACGCCCTGGGAATTCCGTACACACGATTCAGTTTCCCCCGTTACGACTCGTCCTTTGGCCAGCTCGTGGCCTGCTACTTGAACGGCGAGTTCGGCTCGCTGGAGGCCGTGGACCCGCATTTTTCGGCGCTGCTGTTTGCCGGAGACCGGTTTGAGTCGAAGCGCGAATTGGAAGATGCGCTGGCGCGCGGCCGGACCATTCTCGCCGACCGCTACATCGCCTCCAATCTGGCGCACCAGACGGCGCGGGTGGGGCCGCAGCGGCGGGAGGAGTTTTCATCCTGGCTGAAGCGGCTGGAATACGGAATCTACGGTTTACCGGCCGAAGATCTGGCGCTCTACTTGCGCGTGCCCGCGGTGGAAGCGCAGCGCATGGTCGGGCGGAAAGTCGCGCGGAAGTACACGAACCGGAAGCGGGATTTGCAGGAGTCCGATCTGCGGCACCTCGAACAAGCGGCGCTGGTCTACGATCGTCTCGCGACCGAAGCCAATTGGCGGACGATCGAATGCTGGGACGGCGCGAAAAATGCGTTGCGCCCGCCGGATGAAATTCATCTCGAAGTGATCGCCGCAATCCAGGCGCTTCTTCCGACGGTGAAGGAGCGGCGGTGAGCTACAGCCGCGGCCGCGAAGAGAAGTCTTCGTCCCGCGCAGCGGCGCCCGCGGGATTTGACGCGTTTTTGGGCAATGCGCGCATCGTTTCCGCCCTTCGCGGCATGCTCGCCGCGGGACGCGTGCCGCACGCGCTGCTCTTTACCGGACCGAGGGGAATCGGCAAGTACACGCTCGCGCGGATGTTCGCGCAGGCGGCGAACTGCGAACGATTGAAGGACAATTTCTGCGGCGAATGCGATCCCTGCAAGCGGATCGCTCAGCTTGCAGATCCGCTTCCGCTGATCGAGAAGGGTCTGGCGGAACGCGGAGAAAGCGCCGACGCAGCCACCGTCGAGCGAGTCCCGCTGATTCTACAGACGCATCCCGACGTCTGGGTGTTTGTGCCCGACCCGATCCGGTGGAAGAGTCCCGTGGTGCGCCCGGTCCTGCATGTGGGGCAGCTTCGGGCCATTCAAAGAGCGGCCTATTTCCGGCCAACGGCGCGGCGCCGCGTGTTCATTCTGGACGGCGCCGATACGATGCGCCCGGACTATTCCAATATTTTCCTGAAGGTTCTGGAAGAGCCGCCGGAGAGCGCGACACTGATCCTGCTTGCGCCGAATCCCTTCGCGCTGCTGCCGACGATTCGTTCGCGCTGCATTCAGTTCACCTTTGCGTCGCTCGAAGCGGAACTGGTGGACCGAGTGCTGCGGGAACACACAGAGCTTGATTCCGCACGGCGCAAACTGGCGGCCGAACTCGGCGAGGGAAGCCCCGGGATTGCGATGGAGCTGGATCTCGAAGCCGCCGCGGCGCTGCGGAACGGCGCGTTGGCCATCCTGGAAAGCGCCGCCAGCGCGGGCTCTTTCAGCGAGTTGTTTGCCCGCACCAATCAACTCGCCAAACAGCGCGAAATCCCCTTTGAACGGGTGCTGGATGTGTTCTATAGTGTTTTAAACGATCTACTCGAATTGACCTGGGCCCCGTCGGAGCAGCAACTGCGAAATCCCGCCCTTCGCAAGCGACTGGAAGCGCTGAGCAAGAAAGTGGATTCAGCCTGGGTCACGATGGCGATTGGGGGAATTGACCGGTTGCACGGGCGCTTGCGGCGCAATGTGAACCGCCAATTGGGACTGGACGCCGTGGCTACGTCGCTGGCCGGCCGTGCGGCCGATTTGGGCCAGCCGCACGAATAAAATCTCGTAACCGGCCCGGGCTGTCGCGCGTCTCAAGTGCAGAACCGCCAGGTCTCAACCCAATTTGCAGTTCTATAGCCGGCTTGAAGGAGTGGTCATGGTGAATCGCAAACTGTTTCGTCCAAGTCTCACTGAGGTCAAGGAACAACCGCCGATGCGCCCGCAGCACAACGGGCCGCAGCCCCACAAGAAGCCTGCTCCTCCGGACCAGACCGCAGCGGAGAATTTCTATTGGGTGAAGCAGATGCAATCGCGCACGCCGATGGTGGTCGTGCTGATGGATGGAGAAGTCTTGCACGGCGTCATCGAGTGGTACGACCGGGATTGCATCAAGCTTACACGAGACGGCAGCCCGAATCTCCTGATCTATAAGCAGGCCCTGAAGTACGTTTACAAAGAAGGGGAAGAGAACGCAAGGGGCGGCGCCAACGGTCAGTGAGGGATCGTTCGTCTTTGGGGATATCGCGGCGGGAAGCCCGGACTGAAGTTTACGCCTCGCGCGAGCCGCCGGCGGCTTCCGGCATGGAATAAGCGAACGTCATCAGCGCCGGGGCGGCCAAACGCCCGGCCGAGTCGGTCACATCGCAATCCACTACCGAAAAATGTTTTCCGCAGCGGAGCACGCGGGCCTCGGCCACGAGTGCGCCGCGCGAAGGTCTCTCCCGGCCGGTAAGCAATCCGTGACGCACCCACTTTCCTGGCGCGTCGGTTACGAATTTACTGTAAACTAACTCGACGCTCGGGGGACCCCTTTGCTGGAGACACTGTGGCGGGACCTGCGCTTCGCGGCGCGGATGATGGTCAAGTACCGCGGTGTGAGCCTGATCGCCGTCGCCACGCTGGCCCTGGGTATCGGCGCGAATGCGGCGGTCTTCAGCGTATTGGATGCGGTGTTGTTGCGGCCCTTCCCCTTTCCCCATTCCGAACAGATTTGTTTCGTTTGGAAAACAGATCTCACTCGCGGAGCCGACCGGCAGATCGCTTCGCCGGCGGAGTTCTTGGATTGGCAGGAGCGAAGCCACGCGTTCATCCAACTCTCCGCCTGGCAAACCTGGTTCAGCACCTTGACGGGCGCCGCCGCTCCCGAACAAGTGTGGGGCGTCCACACCTCGGCGAACTATTTTGAACTGCTGGGCGTGCAAGCGCAGCTCGGCCGCACGTTTCTGCCGGAGGAAGCCCAGCCGGGACGCGACCAAGTCGTGGTCCTCACGCACGGCCTGTGGCAGCGGCGCTACGGAGGAGATCCGGCGCTGGTGGGGCGAAGCATCCTGATCGACGGCAAGCCGTACACAGTCGTCGGAATCCTGCCCGCACGATACGACCACGTCTACGGCACGGCGCGCGAGTACGACCTTTGGATGCCGATGACTCTGGCGCGCGATCAAGCGACGCGCAAGGTGGACTCACTGATCGTCTACGGGCGGCTGCGTGACGGCGTCACGCTCGCTCAGGCGCAGGCGGAGATGGAAGGCATTTTCGCGCAGTTGCGGCGTGAGTATCCGGATACGAACGCGGACATGGGAATTCACGTCGTGCGAATTTTGGATGATGCGGTGCATACGGCCCGGCCGCAACTGCTGCTGTTGCAAGGCGCGGTCGGACTCGTCCTGCTGATCGCCTGCGCCAATGTCGCGAGCTTGCTGCTGGCGAAGGCCGCGGCCCGCGAAAAGGAAATCGCGATTCGCCGCGCGATGGGCGCGGGTGCGTGGCCGATCGTGCGACAGTTGCTGACGGAAAGTTTGCTGCTCGCGTTCCTTGGCGGATTCGCGGGCATTTGGATTGCCGAGCTTGGGCTTACCGCGCTGCGGCGGGTCGGCAAGGCCGCGGGACTCTTCCAAATCCCGCGGCTGCAATCGGCAAACCTCGATCTGCGCGCGCTCGGGTTCACGCTGGCGATTTGCGTGGCGACGGGCGTGCTTTTCAGTATCGCGCCGGCCGTCAGCATCCTGCGGAGAAATTTGAGCGAGCCGCTGAAGGAAGGCGGCCGATCGGCCGCGACGGGAATTCGTGCGCGCAGATTCCACAATACGGTCGTCGTCCTGGAGGTGAGCGTATCGCTGGTTCTGCTCGCGGGCACGGGGCTCCTGCTGCGAAGTTTTCTGAGGCTGCTGGATACGAGTCCCGGTTTCCGGCCGGACCACGTGCTGACGATGCAACTTTGGCTCCCGCAGAATAAGTACTCGGATTCCGCGCGCACGGAGCAGTTCGGCCGGGAAATGCAAGAGCAGGTGGGAGCGTCGCCCGGCGTCGTGTCGGCCAGCACAACCGATTTTTTGCCGCTCAGCGGATGGGCGGGCCTCTTGAACTTTGCCATCGAAGGGCATGCAACCCCGGCCAACCAATCGGCGCCTTATGCGGACTATGCCGTGGTTTCGCCCGGTTACTTTCGCACCATGGGAATCCCGCTGGACCGCGGGCGCGAATTCTCGGCATCGGACGACGCGAACGGCGCGGGCGTCGCCATCCTGAGCCGCACTGCGGTTGAATCCTATTTCGGGGGACGCGACCCGATCGGACAGCGGATCACGCTGCAAATCCCCGATGGCTACCAGCCGTGGCGGCCGAGTTTTCGGATGGATGCGCTCACCATCGTGGGTATCGCGGGAGACGTTCGGGAATGGCAATGGGGCGACCCAAAGATTCCTGTCGTCTATTTGCCGGTGCTGCAGAATCCGTCGCCGCTGTTGAACCTCGTCGTCCGCACTCGGAACGACTCGTTGTCCGCGGCGCCGCAAGTGGTCGCGGCGATCCAGCGCGTAGATCCGGAGCAGCCGGTCTTCGAGATCAAGACGATGGACGATTATCTGGACGAAGCGGTTGGAATGCGGCACTTCGAGGTTCTCCTCCTGGGCCTGTTTGCGGGAATCGCGGTGGGGCTGGCAGCCGTGGGACTCTACGGTGTGATGGCGTTCAACGTGAGCCAGCGCTCGCAGGAGATCGGCGTGCGCATGGCGCTCGGTGCGCAGCCGGCGGATGTGCTGCGCATGGTGCTGAATGAGGGATTGTCCCTGGCGCTTTGGGGTCTGCTGGCGGGAGGAATCGCGGCGATCGGCGTGATGCGGATGTTACAGGGTGAGCTGTTCGGCGTGCAGATTTGGGACCCGGTGACGTACGCGTGCGTCGCGGTGCTTTTGATGGCGGTCGCGGCTCTGGCGTCGCTGATTCCGGCGCGCCGTGCGACGCGCGTGGACCCTCTCCAGGCCCTGCGGTACGAATAGCGGCGCGGGCCGATCTCAAGGTCCTGCCGGCTTTTTCCAGCCGATTCCTATTTCGCCGCGAAAACTACTCCGAGCCCGGCAGAAGCATGGACAATTCCGGCATCTCGATGCGGATGCGCGTCCCTTCGCCTTCGCGGCTTGAGATGTCCATCCGGAAATCGCCGCCGTAGAGAACGCGGAGGCGTTCCTGAACGTTGCTGATGCCGATTCCTTCCTGATAGACCTGGGAGAGGCGCTCGCCCGGGATGCCCATGCCGTTGTCTTCGATTTCGATGACCAGACGCGAGTCCTGCGAGACGGTCCGAATGACGATCGAGCCGCCTTCGAGCTTTGCGGCGAGGCCGTGTTTGAGCGCGTTTTCCACGATGGGTTGCAGGAGCATGCTGGGGATGAAAGAGTCCAGCGTGCGCGGATCGACGTCCTTGAAGATTTGCAGGTTGTCGCGGCCGAAGCGGACGACTTCGATGTCGAGGTAATCGTCGACGAAGCTGAGTTCGTCGCGCAAGGGGACGAACGTCTCGTGCTTGCGCAGCAGGCGGCGGAGGATGTTGCTGAGCTTGATGAGAACTTCGCGGGCCGTATCGGGGTCCTGGCGAGTGAGCGAGGAGGCCGTATTCAGCGTGTTGAACAGAAAATGAGGATTGATCTGGGCGGTGAGCGCGTCCATGCGCGCCTTGAGGAGCAACTGCTGGTGGCGTTCGAGATTCATCTCGATGCGCGTGTTGTTCCAAATCTTGATGGGGACCGCGACCGTCATCATCGCGGCGATCAGGACGAGGGCGAATTCCCAGGACGCGGTCGTCTGGATGTAGAAAAGCCACCGGAGGTGCGTGGCGTGGCCCAACGCCTGGCGAAACAATTCGAGAGCGATCGAGGCCCCGAGAGGCAACATCACCCAGGTCGCGCGGCGCTTGCGCACGAGCCGGACCATCGCGCCCGGGATGTTCAGAAACGTGAACGGGCCGAAATTCCAGATCTCTTCTTTGTTGGGGATAATTTGGCGGATGATTCCGCCGATGAGTCCCGCAAACGCGGCCATCGGAGTGGAGAGCCATTCGTGATTGCCGAATGCGGGCAGGCTGATAATCGAGCCGCCGAGCACACCGACGACGTTTCCGCCGAGAAGGCCGAGGAGGAAAGAGCCTTCGAGCATGAGGTCGGCAAAACGATAGGCGGGGCCGAAGAGGCGCATCATCACGCCGATGGCCAGTGTCGGCGTGAGAAAAAGCATGAGCTTGACCTTGAGGTCTGAATCGCGGATTTCGGTGTACAGGACGTTGCGAAAAGTCCCCCAGCGGGCCATCAGCGCGGCAATCGAGCCCGCCGCGCCTATCTTCATGAGCAGCGTGAAGAGAAGATCTTTGCCGGCGGATAGCGTGTCCATCGGGGTTAGCCTGCTGTTTCCGCGGCAGGGAAGCTGCTGCGAGCAGGTTCGCCGGTAAAGTTAGCCAAACCGGCCGTGGAAGTAAAGCTAGAGCCCGCATGGTAACTCGGAAGGTACTCCTCCCCCCTCCCCCCATGTTTTTATGTATCTGCTGAATCCAAAAGGGTTACGGGCGAAAATCGTGGATCTGCTGATTCTAAAGGGTTTAAAGTTCTTTGTTTTCAATAACATAATAAAATGCTCGCAAGTGCTGAATCTAAAGGACTTAAGGTCCTTTCGTGTGTATGAGTTTCGGGGTGTGCACAAAAATGGTGCAATTGGAGGGGGCGCGTAGGCGGGACTTGCAACCCCTCGGGAGGAACACTCGGGGTAAACCACGGATACACACGGATGAACACGGAGAGGGAGCGCAGAGGTCGCGGGCCCGGGCTGAAACCGTTCGTAAAGTTGTTTCGAGTTCACGCCGCATGTTAGCACACGAGTACCGGCGTGTCAAGTATATTTAGTGAGTTACTATTCGAATAGAAGTCGTGGGCGCGCGCCAGCGAAAGGGAATGAGGCCCAAGAGTCCCATCCTTTGTCCGCCGCTGCGGACAAAGGATGGGCCACCCTCACATCAAAGGCCGCCCCCGTAACTTCGAAGGCTGAGCCACCCGCCTGTGGGAAGCGGAAGACTTCCTAGTTGTCTTCCGCTTTTTCGCGTCTTCTTCTGCATCCAGCATCTGCGCGATTCTTACATGTGGAACAGTCAAAATGTCGCGCAACAGCTTTTCAAAACGGTTGTATTCAGAATCTTTTACCGGTTTCATTTAAACCTCGCAGCCACGGCTTCAATTCAGCATCGAAATAAGTACTTTGGATAAGGGATCTAATTTGCTGCCGACTCATGATGGTGCCGACACCCTCTCCATCGTTAGTGCTAAGGATGGATTTACACCACTGATGTTTCTTTGAGTTTGGATTTGTCCACGCTTCTCGAAGCGCGAAAGCAAAGTAATCCGCTGGGTCGCACATAATCGTGCTGCCTTTTGGTACAAAGCTCCATTTCGCTAATTTTGTGGTTCCATCCGAATTCTTATTGAGTTCTGAGAAGCATGCAGGAACGGTCGATAGGGCGATCCCCGCCAGCCGCTGATGAGGGGTTTGTTGCTCAAAGACTAATTCAATTCTTTCGTTGTCTGGAATTACGCGAAGAATCTGAAGAGCCAAAGGAAGAACGCAAGCTAGGTAACCTACAAACAGTCTATGAAAGCGGGAAGGAGTTCCGACTACAAGGTCTTCGTAGTCCCCAAATCGAACACCTAAAAGTGCTGGGGTTAGCCTGCATTCTTGAGGGATTTGTCCGAGGCGTGCCAACAATTCTTTCGTTCTTGATTTATTCCACCTCAGGTCGTGCATATGTAGGAATTTTCTCTGCGGCCCCAATGCGCGTTTCCATTTAGGAACAAACTCCCGCCATTGCTCTTCTCGACCCAAGAATCCAGCAAGGAACATCCAATCCGTGCCGGTTTGTCCACATTCGTCGAGGTATGCTTTGTACATCAGTGGGCGGGGGCCGACCTTTCGTTTTTTCCGTTAGCAAACATTCGCGCTGCGATGATACCACTCTAGCACGTCGCTGCGAGGTGACTGGTGTTGCTCTGGCGGATGCCCGTCGATGAGGACGAACGGCGCCCGAAAGTTTGCGTCAAAGGCCGGGACACCCGCCATCACCGCATCACCGAATCCCGTGCGCCACGCAGACGCAAGACATCCATCACGGATCCTTATGTCAGCTACTTCACTTGATAAAATCGAATGTGTACGGCCGGCTTTCCGTCGACCGTGGCGAGCTCCAGCGTTCCAACGAATGCGCCACCATTCAACCAAGCGTGTGGCCCCAACGGGGCTTCGAAGGTCGGTGTAGTGATAAGCCTGATGTTTGCACCCGGACTTGCGCAGGATGTCCCTTTGTTGATGACGTTGATGATTGCCCCGTCGTCGGCTTGGATCATGTAGTCGGCTTGAATCGAATGGCACCCGGTCTTGGTCGCCAATTGCCAGTCCCATCCGCCAGACATTACCTTGCCTCGGATATTTGGTCCTGAGAATGTTCCCCCAGTTATCGGAACGATGTTCCGCTCTCCGAACGGAGTTTCACCAGGATGAATGCTGGCGCCTAGCGTTACGAACTCTTCGAAGACAAACTCCAGATGCGGAGTATCCCGTTGCAAACCGGTTGAATTGGAGTTCGCTTGTTGGGCATATGCCGTGCCAGCGCACAAGACTGCTACTAAAGCTGCGATCAACAGGGCGCCCGTCGCTCTAATCATTTCATCTATTCTCTTGTTCATGGAAAGTACCCACTCCTCTCAATTAGGGGTTATCCACCCGAAATGCTCTAGCGAGTTGCGCAGCTTTCGCGCATGCTTTGTGTTTTGCATTCCACACGTGCGGATAATACCACTGGCAGTTTTCACCGTGGAGTAACATGGGGCGAGTCTCGAGGGGGGCGCAAAGCGCAGCCCGGGGTCGCCCTCAATGAAGACGAGAGCCACCCTCACTCACTTCAAAGGCTGTGCCACCCGCCGGGTTACTTGGATTCACACGCTCGCAACTCGACGATCGCGCTGTCGGACGAGAACACGTCGCTGGACTGTGACGGCCTATTCACGCGTACCGAGCTTGACAGATTCAGCTTGTAGAAGCCTGCGTGACTGAAAAATGGGCCTTTGATCGGAACTTCCATCTCCCTTTCAAAGAACCCCTTCGGAGGCAAAGCGGTAATCTGAGGCGGCGGGGCTTCGCCTATAGGGTCATAGATTGACGAAAACGATTCGTGGCGGAACTTCATCTCCGTGGTGTCGATCAGCGCAACGAATCCAACTGTTGTCGAAAGGCGACCGGTGTCCAGGTCTACTGGAACTTCCCCTCGGTTCGTGACTAGCACTTGAACATGAAGATTTTCTGTCCCGATACATACCGAAGGATTTCTCAGAATCGCGACGATTTCTAGGCCTTGCTTGGGTGTTTCCTTGGGTGTCCCTTCCTGCGAAGATCCGAGGAGGGAGGTGGACATCATTGCCAGAGCGAAACAAATAAAACGCCAGGGGGACATCGGGACTCCTCTCATTTGGGCGGGTGGCAGGCCCTTTCGCGTATCTTCTGTTGATCGGCGCCTACGGTTCAATGATACCGCTCCGGCGCACTGCCGGTGAGTGGCTGGGTTGGCTTTTCAGGGTGCCCATCGATGAGAACGAAAGGAACACTAAAATTCAATGTCAAAGGCCGGGCCACCGGTCCAGCTACGGGCATTCAAACGGTGGGCTGGTTAGGTGAATTGGGTGATCGCCGGTTCTCATCGATTGCTCATCGGCCCAAGCAGTCACCACAACACGAAGGCGTTGTCCACGCTCTACCGCAAACTCATCTTTGCTAAACGCGAAAAAGAAATCGTGCCAACTCTTGGCTGGGATGATCTGAAACTTCCATTTGTCTGGAGGTATGCCACCCATTACAGCGTCCGAATGCCTGAGCTGCATCGGACGCCATCCTCCCCGAGTCTCGACCTCAATGTGAATCGAGAGGTTACAGAGGGATTCAGTCCCGGCCTCGCCTTCGCCGCAATATGGCACCACCAGCTCTTTCTCAGCCGAGAACAGCCTGATCTGAATGGAAACTGACCGAATGAGTTGAACGCGCGGGACGTCTACTCTTGGCGTTGATGAGTTCTGACCTGAGACTATCTGCGTCGTCGCGAGCAACAGTCCCGTCAGAATGCCTAATAACATTCGCTTTGCCATTGGATTGCTCTCCGCGGGTGGCGCAGCTTTCGCGCATGCTTTGTGTTTTGCATTCCACACGTGCGGATGATACCACTGGCAGTCTTCACCCCGGAGTAACATACGGCGAGTCTAGAGGGCGGCGCAAAGCGCAGGCCGGGGTGTGTCTTCGTTCTTATCGACGGGCCACTGCCCAATTATCAGAAAACGTCCCGTCTGTCCCCGGGTTTCCCGGGTTTTAAATGCAAAAGACTGTGGAGCTTGCCAGGAGTAGGTAATAGCGAGAGGTTTTTCTGAAGAAATAGCTAGAAGCGCTAAAGCTTGTTCGAACCTGCGGTCGTGAGTGCCTAATTCCTCAGCGATAATGATAAAACTGCAGTGTGCTTGGATAGCGACACTTCACCACTCGGTCTGTCATCTCCTTGGCAGCATTCCACTCCGGCAATAAGGGACTGTCCTCGGGTTCAGCTGAAAT
>Ga0326728_10017125_pt1 | contig 14601 bp, 10 predicted proteins | sample MB3enrmetagenome_FD_207602 | JGI IMG/M metagenome (GOLD analysis project Ga0326728, IMG submission 207602) | Lab enriched peat soil microbial communities from McLean, Ithaca, NY, United States - MB31MN | ecosystem: Environmental > Terrestrial > Soil > Wetlands > Peat | place: USA: New York...
GTGCTGTGCCCATCGCGCGCAACGCATCCAACTGCTCGGTCACCTTCATCGTGCCCAGTTCCGCAGCGATCGCTGCGCCGACCCGTCCCGCCACTATCAACGCCGTTAACACCGGCGCCAATTCCCGCGCCATCGCAATGCTGACCACCGGGCCCACCGCCGTGTCCATCTTCACTTTGTGAAATTGGACGAGCGTCTGCACGGCGAACACCATGCCGGTGAACGCCCCCGTGATCAGTACCACCGCCTGCGATTGCCAGCCGATCCTGTACATTTGCTCAATCGTCTCGGCCCAGCGGGGCCGCCGCGTGAAGGTCGTTTTCAGAATATCGGCGAACAACATTACCATCTCCCCGAGTTGGGCGAGTTTATCCAGCACAAAGGGCCTCAGTTTTGAAACCACAGCCATCATGGCACCGCGAGCATAAAGAAGGAGGCAGCCGCTTGCAAGCCAAGGGGGACAAAAAAGCAGGGGCGACTCAAGGGTCGTCCCTGCTTGGGGTGAAACAACGACTCAACTTGCGCTAGTGGCGAGCTGATTGAAAACCAGTTTGCCCTCGGCCACGCTGACTTCGACCGTCTCGCTCGGTTTGATGTTGCCACGCAAGATTTCCTCCGCCAGCGGGTCTTGAAGATACTTCTCCACCGCGCGCCGCAATGGACGGGCACCAAACTGCGGATCGTAGCCCTTCTCGATGAGGAAGTCGCTCGCCGCTGGGGAGAGCACAATTTCGACGTCCTTGTACTTGAGGCGGTTTTTGACCTTGGCAACTTCCAGTTCGACGATCCTCGACATGTCCTGCTTGTTGAGGTTTCGGAATACGATGGTGTCATCGAGACGGTTCATAAACTCTGGCTTGAACACGCGCTTGGCCTCATCGAGGAGTTTGATCTTCATCCCTTCGTATGTGTGCTCTTCCTTGGACGGGGCGAAGCCGAGTCCAGTCGCTTTGCGGACGGCTTCGGCACCGATGTTGGATGTCATGATGATGACGCAGTTGCGGAAGTCCACCTTGCGCCCGAGGGAATCGGTCAGATGGCCATCCTCCAGAATCTGGAGCAGCATGTTCATCACGTCGGGGTGCGCCTTCTCGATTTCGTCAAACAGCACGACGGCGTAAGGACGGCGACGCACTTTCTCGGTCAACTGTCCGCCCTCTTCGTAGCCGATGTAGCCCGGCGGCGAACCCACAAGCCGCGAGACGTTGAACTTCTCCATGTACTCGCTCATGTCGAGCTGTACCAATGCATCCTGATCGCCGAACATGAACTCGGCGAGCGCGCGCGCCATGAGGGTTTTGCCGACGCCAGTCGGGCCAAGGAACACGAACGAGCCTATCGGGCGATTCGGGTCCTTCAGGTCGGCCCGGCTGCGACGCAAGGCCTTGCTGATGGCGCCGACCGCCTCGTCCTGCCCGATGATGGTCTTGCGGAGATCTTCTTCCATGCGCAGAAGTTTTTCGGCATCCTTTTGCTCCATCCGGTTGAGCGGGATACCCGTCCACTTGGAGACGATGTGCATGATGTCTTCTTCGGTGATGACAACTTCCTTTTCCTCGCGGCGTTGCCGCCACTCGGCCATCACCTGCTCCAGCTTGTCGCGGGCTTGTTTCTCCTTGTCCCGCAGGCTGGCAGCCAGCTCAAAATCCTGTGCCTTGATTGCCGCTTCCTTCTCCTGCTTGAGCTTCTCGATCTCTTTCTCCATCTCTTGGATGTCGGGCGGTCGCGTCAGCGCCTGAATGCGTGCCCGCGCGCCCGCCTCATCCACCACGTCAATCGCCTTGTCCGGCAGGAACCGTCCTGTAATGTAGCGGTCCGACAACCGCGACGCTGCCACCAACGCTTCGTCGCTGAACTTGGCATGGTGATGCTCCTCGTATTTCGTGCGCAACCCCTTCAGAATATCGACTGTCTGATCAAGCGTTGGCGGCTCGACGACGATGGTCTGGAAACGACGCTCCAGCGCGGCGTCTTTCTCGATGTATTTGCGGTACTCGTTCATCGTGGTCGCGCCCACGACCTGCAGTTCGCCACGTGAAAGCGCTGGTTTGATGATGTTGCTGGCGTCCATAGCGCCTTCGGCCGAGCCGGCACCAACAATGGTATGCAACTCATCCACAAACAAAATCACATGCTTGGAGCGTTTGATCTCGTCCATCACGGCCTTGATGCGCTCCTCGAACTGGCCGCGGTATTTCGTGCCCGCCACCATCAACGCTAGGTCGAGCGTGACGACACGCTTGTCGCGCAGGATTTCGGGAACGTTGCCCCGGGCGATTTCCTGAGCGAGTCCCTCGACGATGGCGGTCTTGCCGACGCCCGCTTCGCCCAGCAGAACGGGGTTGTTCTTGGTGCGACGGCAGAGAATTTGAATCACCCGCTCGATTTCGTTCCTGCGCCCGACGACGGGATCGAGTTCGTTCTTTCGCGCCAGTTCGGTCAAATCGCGGCCGAACATTCGCAGCGCGGGCGTCTTCATTTCTTTTTTGCCCGGCGCGGCCTCGCCTTCTTCGGTGCCGCCTTCTGACGGTGTGAAACTCGGATCGAGCTCCCTCAAGATTTCATTCCGGCAGCGCTCGATATCCACGTCGAGCGACTTGAGGATGCGCGCGGCAGCGCCTTCGCCTTCGCGCAAAAGTCCCAGAAGAATGTGCTCGGTGCCGACGTAATTGTGGTTGAGCTGTTTCGCTTCCTTCTGTGCCAGCGCCAGAACTTTCTTTACGCGTGGAGTGTACGGGATGTTCCCCACCATCTTGGTCTCGGGACCGGTGCCAATTTGCTTCTCGACCTCCATGCGGACGGTCTCAAGTTCCAAACCCATTTTCTGGAGGACGTTGACAGCGACTCCTTGGCCGAGCTTGATCAGGCCGAGCAACAGATGCTCCGTGCCGACGTAGTTGTGGTTAAAGCGATCCGCTTCCTTGCGGGCCAACGCGAGCACCTGCTGCGCGCGCGGAGTAAAGTTGTTCATTTCCATCACTGGTCCCTCTCACACTACTTCCGATTGGCCACGACTCGGTGGCCGCGTGTCCTCGATCTGAGGTTTCGAAACGTTCTTCAACCGCTCCCGAATCAGATCGGCGCGGAAGACGTCGCGCTCCCCTGCGGTGAGCTTGCGCGCAGCAGTTTTCTGGACGTGGGCGGGCTGCGAGACGATGAACAACTCGTCCACCACGGCCCGCGTGGCGGCCGGAAAGAAATCCAAATCAACTCCCATGCGAACCAAGCTGAGCAAATTCAATGCCTCTTTCGAACTGATGGTGCGCGCATTGGTTGAAACACCGTACGCGCGACCCACTTGATCGTACACAAGGCGCGGCTTCTTTTCAAGCAGCGTCATTCGCGCATTCTCTTCGTGCTCAACAATCTGGAGAATGACCTTGTCCAGCCGTTCAATCACGTCCAACTCTCTCTCGCCCAAGGTTGTCTGGTTGGAAACCTGAAACACGTTGCCGAGCGCTTCCGTGCCTTCACCGTAAAGCCCGCGCACTGCCAAACCAAGTTTGTTCACCGCTTGAACAACTTGGCCAATCTGATCGCTCAACACCATCGCGGGCAGATGCACCATCGCCGAAGCGCGCATGCCGGTGCCAACGTTGGTAGGGCACGCAGTCAGATAGCCAAGCCGCCGCGAAAACGCGAAGTCGAGATGCCCCTCAAGCTCGGTGTCGACCTTGTCGATCACCTTGAATACACCCTTAAGCTGCAGCCCCGATTTGATCGCCTGCATGCGCAAGTGATCTTCCTCGTTGATCATCACACTCAGAGTCTCGTGCTCGTTGATGACCACACCGCTCCCCACGTTCTTGGCCGCATGCTCGCGACTGATCAGGTGGCGTTCGACGAGGACCTGTTTGTCAATGGCGATGAGATTGTCCATCGAATCGCTGAAACAATCGCCCATCTCCGGGAGCTTCTCAACCACCGGTCGAATCATCTCCATGCTCTTCTGGCGTTCCGCTTTCTTCGCCCAGCCCGGAAAAGGAACATTCTGGAGGTTGCGCGCCAGCCGCACACGACTGGAGAGCACAATCTTGCTGTTTGGGCCTTCGGCTTTGACCCACTCAGTCGGACTCTTCAGTAGCTCCTCGATCTTCATGTCACGCTGCCTGTTGTCTTCAATTTGGATTCCAACTCGCGAATTTGGTCGCGAATCTGTGCTGCTTCTTCGTACTTCTCCGCGCCGACGGCCTTCTCCAGGTCGCTTGCAAGCTCTTTGATCTTCTCGCTGATGGCGACGGTGTGCGCGGCCTTGCCGGGGACTTTGCCAACATGCCGGTCGCTCTTGTGCATCGCCTTCAACAGAGAAGACAAGCCAGCCTCGAAGGTTTCCCAACAAACGCTGCAACCTAGCCGACCGGTCTTCTTGAAATCCGCCTGCGTGAAGCCGCAGATGGGACAACGAATGCCGGGGGATTCCGCTTTGATTTCTTCCGCCGATCCCAATCCGACCAGCAGGTCAGCCAGAGAGAACCCCGCCGACTCCTGAACGCCCTTCGCTTTCGAACACGCCTCGCAGAGGTCCACCTTCAGCATCTTCGAATCGATGATCTGCGTCAGGTGCACGGTCGCCTCGTTCTTTTTGCAGATGTCACAGAGCATGTTGAGTTCAACTCCGGGTCAGCGGTGTTCCTTCCGAGCAGGTCAACTTACGGAACTCCGACATCAATTTCAAGGTGAGCACCCCCGGTTTGCCGCTCCCGATCGGCCTGCCGTCGAGGCTCGCTACGGGTACGATCTCAGCCGCCGTCCCTGTCAGAAAACACTCGTCTGCCGTCATGATGTCATAGCGTGTCAGGTTCGGCTCGCTGACGGCGATGCCCATCTTCGCAGCCAATTCGAAAACGACGCCGCGTGTGATGCCGATCAACGCTCCCGCACTGATCGGCGGCGTTGCCAGCCTGCCGCCGCGCACAACGAAGACGTTGTCGCCGGTGCATTCCGCGACGTAGCCCTCGGCGTTCAGCATCAACGCTTCCACTGTGCCCGCGTTGATTGCTTCGATCTTTGCGAGGATGTTGTTCAGGTAATTCAACGACTTGATCGCCGGACTGACCGCAGCCGGGCTGGTGCGAATCGTCCCGGCCGTGACGAGTTTAACTCCGTTGCGATAAATCTCCTCGGAAAACAACTCGATCGTCGAGGCGATGATGCAGACAGTCGGATTCTTGCACGTGAATGGATTCAACCCGAGACAGCCGACCCCACGCGTGACGACAAGCCGGATATAACCGTCCTGCAATTTGTTTCTTACGCATGTCTCACTGCAGGCTTCGACCAATTGCTGCCGCGTCATCGGGATCGGCAGCATGATCGCCTTCGCCGACGCGAACAACCTGTCCAGATGCGCGTCCAGACGAAAGATTTTCCCGCCGTACACGCGGATCCCCTCGAACACGCCGTCCCCGTACAAAAGACCGTGATCGAAGACAGACACCTTCGCGTCCTCTTCTGAAACGAATTTGCCATCCAGATAAATCGTCATGCGCAGTTCCTTCAGTCCGCAGTTATTTAACGCAGAACCGCCCCCACTGCAATCCAGAACTCATCGTACCAACCGCCGCCACCGCCTCCGAAGCCGCAGAGGTAGGGCAGACCACGCGCGGTCGCCGAAGCTACCAGCGTGAGCACTTCATCATGCGGCGCGTCAGTGGCAATACGCACCCCCTCTTCTGCCTTCTGCCAATAATAGTACTGAACGGGATACTCAGTCGGGCGGCCTTTTTCGACAAGCAGTATTGCCGTGCGGTTCGTAGCACCCTCAAAACACTGAATGTCGCTCAAGTCCTCCACTTGAAGTACCTTCAATGGCCCGCTCTTCTCGATTTCGAATCGTCGAAAGCCTGCGCTGCCTTGGCTTTTGAAGAGCGTTTGCGTAATAACGAAACCAAGCTTGCCACCCTTTTTCAGGTAGCTGTCACAAGCTACGTAGAACATTAGCTGGGAGAGGTCGATTTTTGTTTGGCCGTGTCTGGCTTCGTTACCCGTCGCAAGGAACAACTTGTAACGTTCTTGGTTTAGCGGAATAAGACTGGTGCGGTAGTCGTCGGGCAAGCTTTCCCAGTTAATCCACGGCGGATTGCCCGCGACGATGTCGAACTGCGGCTGGAACAACGGAGCGAAGGCGTTCTTGATGATGCGCGCCCAGATATTCGTCTCGCCAATCGAGGTTGAACTTCAGCTTTCTTGCAATCTCGTCCACGGCACCTTGAAACGCGATACGCAACGTCTGTTCCGGCGTCTTTGGTTTTGCAGCATGCGCCAACCGACTGGCCAGCAGGCTGGCATGTGTTTTAGCTGCCGCGGGGTCGATCTCGAAAAGGTCAGTTCTCACAATCATTCTTTATACCGCTGCCAAGATGACTGGGCTCAGTTTGCCAAATTTGCAGCAGCAAAGGAAGGACTGAGTTGGACCAGCTTTCTAATGGACTCGGCGCTGGCGAGAGTATCCTCCATCACGAAATCAATCCGCCCGACCGCTGACAGGCGGGACGCCCGTGCTACCACTCTGCAAAAATTCAAATCAGAATCCTGCCGTCCACAATCTCCAGAACTCGTTCGCCGCGATGGGCGATGTGTTCATCGTGCGTCACCATCACCATCGTCGTCTGCATTTCCGCGTGCATCTGCCACAGCAAATCCAGGATGGACTCGCTCGTCTTTGAATCGAGATTGCCCGTCGGTTCGTCGGCCAACAACAACCTCGGCCGATTCATCAAGGCCCGCGCGATAGCGACGCGTTGCTGTTCGCCGCCGCTCAGTTCCGATGGCCGATGCTCCAAACGCTCCCCCAACCCAACCGCCTTCAACAACTCGATCCCTTTCTCCATCCAATTCTCCTGGCGTTGTACGCTGAGCATCGCTGGCAGGCACACATTCTCCAGCGCGTCCAACTCGGGCAGCAGGTTGTACGATTGAAAGACGAACCCGATACGCTGGTTTCGCAATCGCGTGAGGTCGGCGTTGGACATCTTGAACAGCGAAGCACCATCGAGGGTGACATCGCCTGAGGACGGCGCATCCAGTCCGCCCAGTAGATGCAGCAAGGTGCTTTTCCCTGCGCCCGATGCTCCCGCGATCACGAGCACTTCGCCGCGCTGGACCTGCAAATCAATTCCCTGCAACACTTCCACGTCGCGTTTGCCGAGCGTGTAGGTTTTGCGCAGGCCTTCGGCTACCAGAATGTCATCGCGTGGTTCACTCATGGCGCAATGCTTCCACAGGGCTGAGTTTCGCGGCCCAAAGGGCCGGGATCACCCCGCCCAACGTGCAAATCATGAGAGCGGAAATGACAATCGTCAACAGATCGCGAGTCGTCAGAAATGCGGGGATCTGCGCGAAGTTGTAGATGTCCTTCGGAAACACATCAATTCCCACGACATGCGTCAGAAAAGTCTGGATCGGCGTGAGGTTGTGAATCGTTACCAGACCGAGCGTCGTGCCGACAATGACCCCAAACACACCCACAACAAATCCCTGAATCAAAACCAAGCGCGAAATCTTTCCCGACGATGCGCCCAAGGCCTTCAGCACGCCGATTTCTTTCGTCTTCTGCACGGTGCTCGTGATGAGCGTGCTCATAATGCAGAATCCAGCCACGACAATGAGCAGCATGAGAATCACGAACATTGTTGTCTTCTCGACCTGGATCGCTCCCAGCAATCGCTGATTCAACTGCGCCCACGTCTGGGCGCGCAGCGGCGGCGGCAAGATCCTGTTCAGACGCGTGGCCACCTGGTCCGCTCCTCGTAATGGGTCGTCGGTCATCAACTCAATGCCCTGCACGGCGTTGTCGATTCCATACAGGTCTTGCGCAGTCTGAAGGGATGTGAAGATCAGCCCCACGTCATACTCAAACATGCCCGACTCAAAGATGCCCGCCACCGTCAATTCCATCGGCAGGTAAACCTCCTCGCCCTTCTTCTCGAAGTTGCGCGGCGAATACACCGTGATCTTGTCGCCGAGATAAATGCCGTACTCGTTCGCCAGTTCGCGACCGATGGCCACTTTCTCATCGTTCAGGTCCAGGCTGCCTTCCTTGATATATTCGCCGAGCTTGCTGACGGTGATCTCGCGTTGCGGATCGATCCCTTTGAGGTACGGCGTGGCCACGCGGCGGTTGAACTCGACGAGCACCAGACTCAACGCATACGGCGAAGCCGCTCTGACATGCGGTTGCGCCAGCAATGTTCGGGTCAACTCGTCGCTGTGCTGGATGAGGCCGCCCGTGACCGTCACGTGCGCGTGCATGCCCATCAGCTTGTCGCGCAGTTCGCGGTCGAATCCGCTCATCACCGCGATGACCACGATCAATGCCCACACGCCGATCGAGACCCCGGCCATCGCGATGAGCGTGATGACCGACACAAACGTCCGCTTCGGCTTGAGATAACGCAGACCGAGGAATAATTCGAAAGGCAAGCGCGTCATGTTTGCGGACGCAATTGCGGGAAGAGAATCACGTCGCGGATGCTTTCCGAGCCCGTAAACATGATGGCCAACCGGTCAATGCCCATGCCCATTCCGCCGGCGGGAGGCATCCCGTGTTCCAGTGCCGTCAGAAAATCTTCGTCGAGCTTCTCGCCGTGACCTGCAGTCTGGTGGAGCAACCGCTCGCGTTGCGCCACGGGATCGTTCAACTCCGAGTAGGCCGGGGCGATCTCCTGCCCATTAATGATCAACTCGAACACGTCCACCACGCTCGGGTCTTCCTTGTTTGGCTTGGCCAACACGACGAGACCTGCGGGCAAATGCGTCACGAATGTCGGATTAATCAGCGTCGGCTCGATCGTCTTCTCAAAAATCGCGTTTGTCACTTCGTAGTCGGGTGCGTCGGGCGAAAATTCAATACCCATCTGCGCCGCGCGCATCTTGCGATCCTCGGCAGAGATCCTGAACCAATCCTCGCCAATTCTTTCTTCGATCAATTCGCGATACGTAATGCGCCTCCACGGTGGAGTCAGGTCAACCTCCTGCCCGTCATAGCGTTTCATGACCAGTGAATCGAAGACATTCTCTGCCACCGAAATCACCAGCCCTTGCACCAATTCCATCATCGTTTCGTAATCGCCGTATGCCTGGTAAACTTCCAGCATCGTGAACTCTGGATTGTGCTTGCGCGAGATGCCTTCGTTGCGGAAGCTGCGATTGATCTCGTAAATCTTCTCGAAGCCGCCCACCAACAGCCGCTTCAGATACAGCTCGGGCGCGACGCGCAGAAACAGATCAATCCCAAGCGCCTCGTGGTACGTCTTGAATGGCTTCGCCGCGGCACCGCCCGCGATCGGCTGCATCATTGGAGTTTCCACCTCGACGAATCCGTGACCGTCCAGAAACTTTCGAATCTCTGCCACCACGCGGCTGCGCAGCAAAAACACCTCACGCGCCCGGTCGTTGAGGATCAAATCCAAATACCGCTGGCGCAGCCGCGTCTCCACGTCCTTGATGCCGTACCATTCCTTCGGCAGCGGCCGCAGCGCCTTGCTCAACAGCGTGAAGCTCTCCACGCGCACCGTCAACTCCCCCGCGTGCGTCGTGAACAGTTTCCCGCTCACGCCGATGATGTCGCCGAGATCGACGAAGTGCTTGAACAATGCAAATTGCTCTTCCGATAGTGCGCTCTTCTGCACGTAAATCTGGATTTTCCCCGTCGAGTCCTTGAGATCCGCGAACAAACTCTTGCCCATGTCGCGGTGGCTCAACACGCGCCCCGCCAATCGCACGTCGCGCTCCGGCGAGGGATTCGCCCGCGCCGCTGTGACGCTCTCGCTGACCTCGAATCGTCCCCCGTACGGATCGATCCCTTGGTCCAGCAGTTTCTGGCGCTTCTCAAGCCGCGCCTTCATCAACTCGTGAATCGGTTCCATGACTGGCGGAAGGATACCCGCTCGCCTACTCACGGGCAACGGAAAACGTCACAACCGCGAGGTTGGATGGACGCCCAATCCGTCCGCTCCAACGCGGCAATAGCTGAGCTTCCAGCTATCCCATGCGGAGTTCCCGGTACTGTCGAGGAGAGAGGCCCATGAGCCTCCGAAATATCCTCGAAAAATAATACGGGTCCTCATACCCGACACGGTAGCCAACCTCGCGAACAGTCAAAGTGGTGGTGTCGAGCAGGCGGCAGGCGCAGCGAATCCTCAAGTGGATGAAGTACTCGACGGGCGCCATTCCGGTCTGGCGGCGGAAGAGCGTCGAGAAATGCACGGCTGATAGGCCGGCGTGGCGGGCCATGTCGACAAGCCGCAGGGGGGCGGCGCAGTGTTCGGTCATGAAGTCGATGGTTGGCTGCACGTCCCGGCCGGGAACGGTCCGCAGATCGGGAGAATACGCGCGGTTGCTGTAAAACAGCAGCCCCAACAGATGACGCAGGGCGTGCCCGAGATAAACGACGTTGCGACCGAGATAGCCGCCAGCCAGGTTGGCGTAGGCTTGGCGGAAGGTGCGTTCCATCGCGGTTGCGCACGCCAGAGACACCGCCAATTCAAAGAGGCCGTCAGGCATCAATTGCGTGTAGTAGTCGGCCTCTTCTCCGACGAAGTGAACCCAATGGATCGACCAAGGATCGGTTTTTGAAGCGCCATAGGCGTGCGGCAGACCGTGTCGAATCACGAGCGCATGTCGGGGTTTGACGACGCCACGTTGGCCATCGATGTCGAACCAGCCCGCCCCCCTGACGCAGAGGATGAGAATGTTCTGCGCCGCGCCGTCGGGACGTTCGCGGAAGTGATGGCGCGCGCGCGGATACCAGCCGATGTCGGTGACGCAGAGCGCGCGGAGAAGGAAATGCCGTTGTTCCCGCGTGAGGATCGGGCGGGGAATGACGTGCATGATCTGCCCAAGGAATCCCTCGGCTCGCTTAAGATTATCCATCTGCTGCCGCTCGCTAAAAGCCAGCTCAGGAGAAGACGAAGGTGTCATTCCACCGGATTGTCCATCATTATCATTCGATAATCCATTTTGTTTTTTGACGGCTTCGCGTAAAAACTTATATACTTTGCAGGGATCTCACAGCCTGGAAGAAGGAGTCAGGATATGATTATTGGCAGCCAACCCACGGCGGAAACTCGCGCGCCGGTTTCTTACAACATGGCGTATGTCTGGATGATCTCCCTTGTCGCGGCGATGGGCGGATTGTTGTTTGGCTACGATTGGGTCGTGATCGGCGGGGCGAAGCCGTTTTTTGAGAAGTACTTCCAGTTGAGCAGCGGGCAATTAAGCGGCTGGGCAAACAGTTGCGCGCTCCTGGGTTGTCTGGTGGGGTCGCTGATCTCGGGCGGAATGAGCGACAAATTCGGCCGCAAGAAGCTTCTGTTGGTCTCGGCACTCCTGTTTGCGGTCTCGTCCGTGCTGACCGGCTGGGCGGCCACATTCGCATGGTTCGTCGTCTGGCGCATCGTCGGCGGTGTCGCCATCGGCATGGCGTCCAATCTCTCTCCGATGTACATTGCCGAGGTTGCCCCGGCGCACATGCGAGGTCGCCTTGTTGCCATCAACCAATTGACCATCGTGATGGGGATTCTGGCAGCGCAAATCATCAATCTGAAGATCGCGCAGCCGGTGCTAATGGGAGCGACGGCGGAGATGATCCGGCAGTCGTGGAACGGCCAGTACGGCTGGCGCTGGATGTTCACCGCGGTGACAATTCCTTCGCTGGTGTTTTTCTTCGCCGCGTTGTTCGTGCCGGAAAGCCCGCGGTGGCTCGTCAAGAACGGTGCCAGCGACATGGCGCGCCGCATCCTTGCCAGGATTGGCGGGGAAGCGCATGCGGAGAGTGAAGTGCGCGAGATTGAGAACACCGTGGCCAGTGGAGGAGTCCAGCATGTCCGTTTTCAGGATCTGTTGGAGCCGAGGGTCCTGAAAATTTTGGGCATCGGCGTTGCGCTGGCCGTGCTGCAGCAGTGGTGTGGAATCAACGTGATTTTCAATTACGCGGAGGAGATTTTCCGCGCGGCCGGTTATGATATTTCGGATACGCTCAAGAACATCGCGTGGACGGGTTCGGTCAACCTCATATTCACGTTCGTCGCTCTCGGCGTCGTGGACAGGGGCGGGCGCCGGGTGCTGATGCTTCTGGGAGCCGCCGGCCTAGCCGCGATCTATATCGTGATTGGTTTTTGCTACCATGCAGGCGTGCAGGGCTTGCCTCTGCTGGTGCTGGTGCTGGCTGCCATCGGCTGCTACGCGATGTCGCTGGCGCCGGTGACGTGGGTGTTGATCTCGGAGATCTTTCCCAACCGCATTCGTGGGGCCGCGGTGTCCGTGGCTGTGTCGGCTTTGTGGATTGCCTGTTTCATTCTGGCGTTCACCTTCCCCATTTTAAACAAGGTGCTCGGGCCGGCGGCGACCTTCTGGAGTTATGCAGGCGTATGTCTGGTGGGCGTTTTCTTTATTCTGCTGCGGGTGCCGGAAACCAAGGGCAAGACGCTGGAACAAATCGAACGCGAGTTGGTGGATTGACCATCCAATCCGAGAGAGAGGATCATGCAGAGCCAATCGCATCCAGTTTTCGTCCGCCGCGAGCCGGTCACGATCCCCACTTATCCAGTGCCGCCTCCGGACAAGAACCCGATGTTTCTGGAGAAACGCGTGTACCAGGGCAGCAACGGCAAGGTGTACCCATTGCCGTTCTACGATCGAGTCGCCGAGAAGAAAGTGCCGCAGAAATGGGACGCGGTGCATATGGAGAACGACTTCATCCGCGTCATGGTGTTGCCGCAACTGGGTGGGCGCATCCACGTTGGGCAGGACAAGACCAACAGTTTCGATTTCTTCTATCAGCAGCACGTCATCAAACCCGCGCTCGTCGGCCTGGCCGGACCGTGGATTTCCGGCGGCGTCGAGTTCAACTGGCCGCAACACCATCGGCCGGCAACGTTCATGCCGGTGGACGTTCACGTCGAAGAGCATGAGGACGGGTCGAAAACAGTCTGGTGCAGCGATCACGAGCCGATGAACCGCATGAAAGGGATGCACGGCGTCTGTCTGCATCCGGGCAAGGCGTTCATCGAATTGAAAGTGCGGCTCTACAACCGCACGCCGTTTGTGCAAACATTCCTCTGGTGGGCCAACGTGGCGGTGCACGTCCACGAGTTGTACCAATCCTTCTTCCCACCCGATGTCTTTTACGTTGCAGATCACGCCAAGCGCGCGACGAGCGAATACCCGCTTTGCCAGGGCTATTACTACGGTGTCAACTATGGCGAGCGCGGCCGCAAAGGTGTACCGCCCGGGGAACTGCCGGCGTGTTTCGTGCCGCGCGCAGGCCGCAGCGCGCCGAATAATTTGAACTGGTACGCCAACATTCCGACGCCGTGCTCGTACATGGCGATCGAATCGAAGGAAGATTTCTTCGGCGGCTACGATCACCGTGCGGAAGCCGGCGTTGTCCACATCGCCAATCACCATATTTCACCGGGCAAGAAGCAATGGACGTGGGGTAACCATGAATTCGGCTACGCGTGGGATCGTAATCTCACCGATTCCGATGGCCCGTACATCGAAATCATGGCCGGCGTCTATACCGACAATCAACCGGATTTCTCGTTCCTCGCCCCCGGCGAAACACGAACGTTCAGCCAGTTCTGGTATCCGATCCACAAGATTGGGCCAGCGAAACACGCGAACCTGGACGCAGCGGTCAACCTCGAACACGGTAACCTCGGGATCTGCGTGACACGCGATTTCTCCTCAGCCACCATCCGCGTCACCAAGAACGACAAGACAGCCTTCGAGCAGAAAGCCGATTTGAAACCGGGTTTGCCATATGTCTGTAAGAGCCCCGACAAACTTGTCGGGGCAAGCGGTCTGACGCTGGATGTTCTCGCTGCCGACGGTCAGAGAATCATCAGCTACCAAAAGCGGCCACGCGCGAAAGGCAAGGCGGCACCGCCCGCGACAGAACCCCTCCTGCCAACCGACGTGCCCAGCAACGATGAACTTTACGTTACGGGATTGCATCTCGACCAATATCGTCACGCCACGCGGCATCCCGAATTGTACTGGCGCGAAGCGTTGCGCCGTGATCCGCTCGACGCCCGCTGCAACAATGCGCTGGGTCTCTTGCATCTGCGCCGGGGTGAATTCGAGAAGGCCGAAACGCATTTTCGCCGCGCGATTGAGCGACTTACCAGCCGCAATCCGAATCCGTACGATGGCGAGCCGCACTACAACCTCGGACTGTGCCTGCGGTATCAGATGGATGCACTGCTGGCACGGAGTAATGGAACAGCAAGGCTCCAACACTCCAAGGCTCCAACACTCCGGTTGTTCTCCGACGCCTACGCCGCGTTCTACAAGGCGACGTGGAATCACGCGTGGCAGGCGGCGGGTTACCATGCGATTGCCGAACTCGATTGCCGCCGAGCCGATTGGGCCAAAGCGCTCGACCATCTCGACCGTTCGTTGCGCGTTGGCGCCGACAACTTGAAAGCGCGTGACCTGAAAGCCATCGTTCTTCGCAAACTCGGTCGCGCAGCCGAAGCCGACGCGTTGCTCCACGAGACGCTCGCACTCGACCCACTTGATTGGTGGGCGCGGCGTCTTCTGGGCGAGAAGATAACCTGTGACAACCAGACGCTTCTTGATTTCGCACTCGACTTC
>Ga0326728_10017126_pt1 | contig 14600 bp, 10 predicted proteins | sample MB3enrmetagenome_FD_207602 | JGI IMG/M metagenome (GOLD analysis project Ga0326728, IMG submission 207602) | Lab enriched peat soil microbial communities from McLean, Ithaca, NY, United States - MB31MN | ecosystem: Environmental > Terrestrial > Soil > Wetlands > Peat | place: USA: New York...
ACTCCTGTCTTCTTTACTGGCTGACCGCTGATCGCCGACCGCTAACCGCTGTTCGCCCCGCCCCGCGTCGGAATCCACTCCCGCCCCGGTCCCCCTAACTACTAGCTCCTAGCTACTAACTACTACTTTCTAACTCCTCACTCCTGTCTTCTTTACTGGCTGACCGCTGATCGCCGACCGCTAACCGCTGTTCGCCAGCCCCGCGTCACCGGCGCCCCCTTGCGGTGGCTTTAGCCACGGCGGTGGAAGAGCGGGGCTTCAGCCCCGCGTCACGGGTGCCCTCCAGAAGTGGCTTTAGCCACGGCGGACAGCACTTTACTTCTGCAGCGATCAATAGCGGTTGATAAATCGCCCTTTCAAGCCGTGTAGCGCCTGCCTGCCCCGGGACGTCATGGGTCTCCGGCGGCGGGTGTCATCCTGAAGCCCGCGCTTTTGGCGGGCTGAAGGATCTATGTATTACGGGCCGGCCGCGGGGGCCCTGCGAAGCGCGCCACGCCGTTGCGCGCGCGGAGTCGAAGCGTCCATGCATTTCCCGCTACGCGTGACGGCGAAGTTTTCTGCCCCATGCCCCCTAGCTGCTAGCCCCTAACTACTAGCTACTAGTCATGACCAAAAGCCGGCTTCCCGTTACTAATCCCTGGAGCCGGGCTCGGATTACTTCCGGGTTGCCGACCATTCGGACACAACGCTCCCGAAGACGCGGGTCTGCCTTCCGGCAGCCCGATCGGACTGGAAGCACTTTGTCTCTGGTCCCGCAGCTTTCAACGTCTCGCACGACCACCAGCGAAGACCGCCGTTTCGGGCCTTTACCTTGGGAGTACCGCACAGAGAGGCCGGATTGCACGTCAACCGGGCAGAGGGTACAACCATTGACCATGTTTTCTAATCGTAGAAGGGGGATATATGGGGACCGACGCTCAACCCAAGTTCGAGGACACCCCCGAAGCAACCGGTACCTTCTTTGGCAATCTCCTCGGATGGTTCGAGAAGCTGACCAAGCTGCGCAAGTACTGGGCAACTCGGAAATGCATAATCCAAGGCGAGAACCTGTTTGACCTGCCATCTGGCGTTCTTGCAAAACGAAATCTGATGGGACCGCTCACCTTTAACGCGTACGAATCCACGCTTTCAGGGGCATCGGCATCGTTTCTAGGTTGGTTCATTACCTTACTCTTTCCTATTGAGCCCAAAGCGCCTGTGCTCCCAGAAAACGTTAGTGAGTTTGCGAGGGCCTGGGTATTGGAAGCCGGAAAGGTTGCTCCGGAAGTTATGAAAACCGCTTCACCTTTCCTCCCTCCCCTGCTACTGCTCTTCGGAGCATGGGTCGCCGGTTGGGCATGCCTGAAGGGACGTGATTCCAACAAACACAACCGCCGCCGCTGCCGTAATGCATACCTCTACTATGACGGTGCGTGGGGACTTTTGCCCGAAGGGGCGCTTGCAATCGCAGTCGCACTGGGAGTTGCCGCGAGTCTTCATGGTTGGGATAGCGCACGGCTGATCGCTGCCGTGGCCGTGCCCGCAGCAATTGGAGTTGGTTATTCGTTTTATCTCGGTCGCCACAAGTTCCCGCGATTGCTTTTCGCTTTGAACGGCTATGATCAAAAGGTTTATTACTTCTGGCATCGTCACAAACCGGAGAACCGCGCTCCATGGTCAAAGTATTCGTTGGCGACGTGGACTATAGGTGGCATAGGTGCATGGGTGTTCCTCGCTCTGATGATTGAAATCATCACCTTGGTGTCATGGGGAATAGCATATGTAACGGTGCTGTTAAGGCTTTGGGTACAACATAGGCTGTAAAACGAGTTATGTGGCCATAGCACGTCGGGGCTTGCAAACGGCTCAGTCCCTTGGGCCGCAGCTTCTGAGCGCGCTGCAGCCACATCAACCGCACCTGCACGAGTCGTTGCCACTGAATCCAATCGTCACTTTCCGAGTCTCGGAAGAAACGAGCGACGGCCTGAGAGCCTGCCGCAAAATAATCGCTGCGTTCAGGCCGTCCCCGTTTACCTGCGTTGCGGGCTTGTCACGCCCTGGGCCGGTCGGCGTCAATCCAGATGGACACCGGGAATAACCGACATCCCCGGACGCAGACGCTCTAGCCCTGCCTGATTCGGATCAAAGCGGATGCGAACAGGAATGCGCTGCACCACCTTCACGTAGTTGCCGGTGGCATTCTCTGGCGGCAGAATACTGGTTGCCGATCCGGTGGCGCCGCCAATGGTTTCTACGACCCCGGTGTATTCCTTGTCAAGTGCGTCCACGAAAATTGTGGCGTGCTGTCCCGGACGCATCCGGCGCAATTGTGTTTCCTTGAAATTGGCCGTGACCCAGAGATAGCCGACCTCGGAAATCGAAAGCAACTGCTGCCCAGCCGCGACCCTGGCTCCCACCTGGGCGGAACGTCTTACCACAATCCCCGGCATGGGGGCCACGATCTTGGTGTATGCCAGATTGAGCTTCGCCTGCTCCAGTTGCGCGCTGGCCCTTTTCACATTGGAGACCTGCTGGTCCACCGCCGCCCGCCGGGTCAACAGGAGCGGGGGAGCGGTTTGTTCCGTCTGGACGAGCTGGCTGAGCGCCTGGTCCAGTTGCGCCCGGCGCAGGTCAACGTTGCGCTCGGCGGCCAGCAAGGCGGACTTTGCCCCTTGCAGATTGGCAGCTTGCTCCTTCGCGCTCGATTCATACTGGTCGAAATCGCTCTTGGATATCTCCTGTTTGTCGGCCAACTGCCGATAGCGCTCCAGGTCTTTCTCTGCCTTCGTGTTGGCCGCTGCCTGCCGCTCCACCTGGGCCGCTGCCTGATCGCGGTCCCGCTCGGCGGCGGCTACCGCGGCGCGCTTGCTGGCGGCGTCTGCTTTGGCGGCGGCAATATTGGTTGCGTTCTGCACTTGGATGATGGGAATCCCCGGCTGCGCCGCCGTGAGGCCACTGCGCGCCTGCGCCAACTCCGCCTCCGCCTGGCTCAACGCCACTTGGTTATCGCGGGGATCGAGCTCGACCAGCGGATCTCCCGCCTGGACCGCCTGGTTGTTGTCCACGTAGACCTTCGTGACGGTGCCGTCGATCCGGACTCCGATCGGGCTGAGATTCCCGTCCACCTGGGCATCGTCCGTCTCTTCGTAGTTGCGCGCATGGAGCCAATAGAGCAGCCCCCCCACCGTGACCAGCGCCAAAACGGCGGCAAAAATCCACAAAGCGCGGGCACGCTTCCCATTGGCCGTGGCCGGGCCGGCATTCTCTTTCTCGTTCTCCGGCATAACGCTGCTCCGCTGTTTTTCAACCATTGGTTCGGAATTCATAGAAAGCCCTCATCGTGCGCCGTGGCGCTTGAAATCAATGCTTGGGTCCCGGAAAAAGCGTGCCGAGGCTCTTCTCCCCGCTTCCGGTTGCCCTGCCTAGGGTCAGCCGCGCCAGATTTAGCGCGAACAGACTCGAGATAAAGTCGTTTTCCGCCCCCGCTTCCTGCTGCTGGGCCTGCACTACCTCGACGGTGGTGGTTACGCCGGCATTGAAGCGGTCTTGCACCATGGTGAGCGTCTCCTGCGCATACCGGCGGTTCAACTCCGCCAGTTGGACTTGCCCGGCGGCGGTACGCAGCCGAATCAGGGCAATACGCACATCCTGCTCCACTTGGCCGCGCTGGTCCTGGTACTCGGCTTGGCGTTGACGAAGCGTGGCCTCCGCCTGCCGCACGTCGGCGCTGATGGCGCCCCCGTCAAACAGCGGCAGAGTGACGCTTCCGGTCGCGGCAAACACGCCATGCGAATTGCCGGCGTCCACGCCCATTGCGCCGTAGTTTCCGCTGAACGAAACCGAAGGCAACCGCTCGGCGCGCGCCGCCGACAAGGCCTGCTGCGCCGCTTTGAGTTGCCGCTCGGCGGCGCGCAGGTCTGAACGCCCATCGTAGGCCGCCTGCAATTCGCTGGCTTCCGCAATCGCGGGCAGGTCAGGCGTCGCCAGCGGTTCGGTGAACTCGAAATCGGCATCCAGCGGGACGCCAATCGTCCGGGCCAAGGCGATCTTCTGCTGCTGATAATCACCTTCCAGCGACAGCAGCCGCTCCTGCCCCGCCTGGAGCTGCACCAGACTGCGGGTGACGTCCACCCGGGTGTTCGTCCCCGCCGTCAATTGGGCCGCCGCCCGGTCGTAAATCGCCTGTGCATACTTCACTTGCAGGCGCTGCGCCTCAATGCGTGCCGCAGTCGAGGCTGCCTGGAGATAGGACCCGCCAACGGCGAGAACCACCAGTTCTCTGGCGTCTCTCTCGCTCAGGCGGGCCGCGCGATCCACCTCCCGGGCCGTCTGATAATTGCGAATGCTGGTCAGGCTGAGGGCGTTCCAATTGAAGCTGGCCTCCGCCTGAACATAATGGAACGGACCGGCGATTGACGGAAAAGAAATACTTCCCAGGGAAGTTAAGCCGTAAGCCGCCAGATTCACCTGCGTTTCCGTGCCCCCGGCGCTGCCCGTAATCCGCGGCAGCAGTTGGCTGAGCGCCTGCATCCGTTGGGCGCGGGCCGTGGAGGAAGCCGCGCCGGTCGTGATGATGCCGAGGTTGGTCTTGAGTCCCAGGTTTACCGCTTCCACCAGCGAAAGCTTTAACCGCCCGGCCGGAAAGGCCTCGCCGGGAACGCTGCCCTGGTAAACGCCGCCGGCCGTCACTGAAGGCTCCACTACGGTTGCGCCTTCGCCATACGCCGTGGCCTGCTGCGAAACCACGCCGCCCAGCGCTTGCAGGGAACGGCCACTCGCCGGAAGCTGCATGGTCTGTGATTGCGCCGCCAGCGGCAAAGAAATAAGCAGGACGGCGATTGCCCATCCATGCACTCCGTCAAAACCGGCCCCTTGCCGTGCCGGCGCCGAATGCGGCGATTCCTCGAAGGGTTTGTTAGTGTCCAGCATGCTGCTCCGTGTGCTTGGGATCGTTGGTTTTTAAAAAGAAACAGAACATCAGCATCAGGGCGGAACCGATGCCGAGCAGAAGATAGGCGTCGATGTACGACATGGCCGATGCCTGTCCCATGACGCCGCGAAAAGTCTGCGCCAGGGCGGAGATTTGCGCGTCCGCCTTGCCGGCGCCCGCGCTCTGGCGGTGCAGGGTGGACGCCATCGCCTGCCCTTGGGCAAGGAATCCACCATCACCCAGTGACGTGTGTTCGGTAAGCCGCGCGATATGGAACTGCGCCCGCCGGGCCAGAATGGTTTGTGAAAGCGAGGTCCCGGCGCTCATTCCGATGGTCCGCATGAAGTTCGCGATCCCCGACACGGAATCGCTCTTGTCCGGCGGAATGCCCAGATAGCAGGCGGTGGTGGAAGGGATAAAGATAAAGCCGAGGGGCAGATATTGAACCATCATAATCACCGTGGCCGTGCCGAAGCTGATCTCCAGCGAAACCAGCTTGGTCGAGATATACAGCCCCGCGGACAACAGCAGCCAACCCATGCCCATCAGATATTTCAGCGGAAAACGAGTGGTTAGCACGCCAATGACCGGCATAGTGACGAGCAGCAGGGCGGCGCCCGCGGAAACCACCAGCCCGGCCTTCTCCGCCGTATATCCCATCACAACTTGCAGGAACTGGGGCATCAGGACGGTTGAGGCAAACATGACCACTCCCACGACGAACAGCATCGTTGTCGAGGTGGAGAAGTTGAGATGACGAAAGAGCCGGACATCGACAATCGGCCGCTTCTCGTACCACTCCCAAACCACCAGGAAGGTGAGCGCCACCACGGCGGTCACGGCCAGCGCGGCAATGAAATGGGAGTTGAGCCAATCGTCTTCCTGGCCCTTGTCCAGCAGGGTCTGTAGGGCCGCAACGCCGATGGTCAATGCCGCAAAGCCGATGTAGTCCATGCGGACTTCACCGGGTTTGAAACGGCGGAGGAACGGCGGATCCTCGACGATCACGAAAACCAGGCCCAGGGCCACCACGCCCACCGGCACATTAATAAGGAAGATCCACCGCCAACTGTAGTTGTCGGTGATCCAGCCGCCCAGGGTGGGACCGAGAGCCGGCGCCACGATTGCCGTCAGGCCATAAAGCGCAAACGCCATGCCCCGCTTGGCTGGCGGAAAGACGTCCGCCATGATGGCCTGGGCCATCGGCTGCAGGCCGCCGCCCCCTGCCCCCTGTAGCACCCGCGCCAGGAGCAGCATGGGCAGGCTGGCGGCAAAACCGCACAGCACGGAGCTGGCGGTAAACAACGTAATACAGATCAGGAAGAACCGCTTGCGGCCAAGCACGCTGGTCAGCCAGCCGGTGATCGGCAGTACAATCGCATTGGCCACCAGATAGGCGGTCAGCACCCAGGTGCCTTGCTCCTGGCTGGCCCCCAACCCTCCCGAGATGTGCGGCAGGGCGACATTGGCGATGCTGGTGTCCAGCACCTCCATAAACGCGGCCAGGGCTACCACCACGGCGATCAGCCAGGGGTTAAACCGCGGCTTCCACTCGCCCGCTGTCGCTTCTTCTGCCAAGCAGAGCCTCCCGTTGCAACAAAACGAAACACGTTGTTTCGTTATTAAATATAAAACGAAATATTTCGTTTGTAAATACTCCGGAATGGATTATCCTGTTCTCGGCGGTTACCGAAGTTTGGCGGTTTCGAGGCGCCCCTGATGAGGAAGTCTAAGAATCAACCCGGCCGGCCCCGCAGCGAGCACTCCCGCGCTGCGATTCTGGAGGCAGCTTACTCATTTCTTCTGGAACAATCGGTGGCGGAGATTTCCACCGTCCATATTGCGCGCCAAGCGGGCGTAAGCACGGCGACGGTCTACCGCTGGTGGTCGACCAAGGAAGAGCTGTTGCTCGATGCCTTCTTGGAGCGCGCCGCGAAGGAAGTCATTCTCGGCGGCGAAGGCTCGCCCCTGGACCGGATTCGGCAGTGGGTTCAGCAGATGGCCCGCTTCTTTCGCAGCCAGAATGGAGTTGCCTTTCCGCGGATCATGTCCGCCGTGCAGGACAACCCCACCCTGCGGGAGGCCTTGCTGAACTGGATGTCGCCCCGCTCGGAAGAGATTACCGGAATCGTTATGGACGCGGTGCGGGAAGGCCAGCTACCCGAGAGGGTCAATCCGATCGAATTCGCGGACATGCTTATAGGCCCTCTGTTCGTCCGGCTATTTGTGCACCGCGGACCCGTCACCGAAGCTTTCGCTCTCTCCGTGTTCGACCAAGTTGTGGCCGGCGTCCACGCCATCGTCCCGGCGCGGAAGACAAAGAAGGCGGGCTCCCATTCCGCCTGACCTGATGGTGGCCGCCTGCGAAATCCCAAGAAAGGGCAAGGCGATTTGGCTTCGAGCTAAGCGCACTCCCCGGATCGACTCCGGACCTCTTCATCTGGGAGATAAGCGTAGTCCGGTTGAGCCCCAGGTGCGCCGCCGCCTGAGCTCTTGTAGCGCAGTCCCGGCCGGGGTCCCCAACAAGCCCGCATTTAGCTTGTTGGGGTGGAGGCCGGGGTCCCCAACAAGCCCGCATTTAGCTTGTTGGGGTGGACGCCGGCTGTCGTGGGAGGTCCAGAGCCTGCCCTGAGCGGAGCCGAAGGGTCCACATCCGCACAAAAAGAGACAATGTAGCACCGTCCCTCTCAGCGGGGCGTGGGAAAAAGGACGCGACCAAGGCCGAGCCCGCGTAGCGGGCGGCATATGGTAGTCCCGCAGCGCGGGACGTAAGCCTGGGGTGGGCGTTGCGGAGAAAACCCGAGCCCGCGTAGCGGGCATAAGAACCATTCCGCAGGCATCCAGGCCGGGCCACAATATTTCAGATGGCCCATCTCTTCTCGGCCGGCATCCTACAACTTAACTGTTGAAAGACCATCAGCCCATTGATCTCCGCACCCCCCTGCGGTGGCTTTAGCCACGGTGGACAGGACATTACTTCTGCAGCGATCAATAGCGGTTGATAAATCGCCCTTTCAAGCCGTGTAGCGCCTGCCTGCCCCGGGACGTCATGGGTCTCCGGCGGCGGGTGTCATCCTGAAGCCCGCGCTCTTGGCGGGCTGAAGGATCTATGAATTTCGGGCCCGCGGTGGGGGCCCTGCGAAGCGCGCCCCGCCGTTGCGCGCGCGGAGTCGAAGCGTCCATGCATTTCCCGGCCCGCCCCGCGTCGAAATCCCCGTCCGCCCCGGTCTTCCTAGCTACGGCAGTAATATAGCTGGCTGACCTTAGCCTCTCCACGCCCACTTGATGAAACGAACTACGCCAAGAATCAAACAGAACCCGGTCCCGGCGGCCAGCAGCCACCGGGATGCCATCAAGAACACGGAATTAGTGCGAGAAGCGCCTCTCAGGAAAAAGTTTGCCGCAAAGAATCCAACCGCCAGCAACAGCCAACCCCACCACGGCAGAAAAGAAGCGATCATAAGAATAAACCTCTCATTATCTACAGAACTATCGCCCTGTCATTTCTTTTGTTCCTCTTTGTTCTTCGGGGGCCACGCACGGCCAAAGGCTTCCTCATAGGTCCTCAGGGCAGCTTGGCGCTTAGCCAAATATTCTGGACTTCTATCTTTATATAACAGTAGCTAGCTGCTAGGGTGTAGCCGCCGGTCGTAAAATCCCCATTTTGCCGGAGTAAAAATCCTCACCTTTTGATAACTGAGTAGTAACTACTGGTAAAACGGCACCAACTCTGGAAGAGGAGGTGCCAACCTGCTACGAGGTGGAGAGGTGAGCGATATCAAAGGTAAATGGGGTAAATGGCCTCAGCCTGAACGCAGCAGTTTTTCGCAAGCCCGCCACCTTGGCGCAAAGTCGGCCTTGAGCTGATTTGGCCCGCCCTGGAACGGGCGCCTGGTAAAGCGCGGCGCCGGGCTGGCACGAGGCCGCCGGAAACGATACCGGCAGCGACGACTTCCCAATACGGGAACGAAGCTCGCCCTCGAAGACTTGAGCGGTCCTGGAGGTAGGCCCTCCAACATCGCTCGAACGACTCGGCGCAGCAGGGCCGCCCACCCCGGCCTTTTCCGTTGCGTTTTTCTCCGTGAGCCTCCGTGCCCTCCGCCTGTCCCGGCGCGCCGTGGATGCCTCCGTGGTGCCCCCGAAAAAAATTTTATTTCTCCTCTTGACAACGTAATAGTATCGTTATATAACGTTATATAGCAGTAGCTGGTAGCTGGCCGTTAGCAGATAGGGGCCGGGGGGACGACCCTGCTGGCTTGGTGCTTGTTGCCCGGTGCTGCGCGAAACGGGAAACGTGAAACCTGCCCCGGCGCCTGCCCCGGCGCGCCGTGGGCGCCGTGGGCGAAAAACGTGCCAATAGCCAGGGGCCGGTACCCAAGGGGAGGTATAATGCCGGAAGCCAATCGCGCTCACGCAAACTTCAGCGAAGCGGAGCGCTGCTTCTCTGCGGCTGCGGTTCTAAGCATGGCCCGCAGCGCGGCGCTTCCTGCGCCCAGCTCGATGCCGGCCAATCCTCCACCGGAGTCCGCAACGTCCGATAACGCGGTCGCCGGGACGCATCACTTGCATATCCCGGGCCAGGGCGTCCGGCACTTGATCCTTAAGAATGCTGGAGATGCCGCCCGCCAGGGCTCCTCCGGCAGGGCAAGATGCTCATTTTCAGGGGGCAAGGTGATCATGAAATCGGGCAAGATGATCACGAAAAATCGCAAGGTGATCATGCAAACAGGCAAGGTGATCATGCAAATGCGCAAGGCGATCAGAGCTGATAGCTGGTAGCCAGGGGCCAATCGCAGTAGCTAGTAGCTAGGGGCCGGTGGATGCCGCACCGATGGCGGCCTCGCGACTCCCCCAGGGGAACACGCGCCACAAGGTTCTTTGACAACCCAATCGAAAGCGCCAAGCTCCAAGCCGCAAGCTCCGAGCCCGATACGGTCGGCAGCAAGCGCCACATGTGCGAATGTTGAGTACCTTGCTGCCGGCCGTTGCTGGCCGAAGATCCCGCATGGCGGAACCAACGACCGATCGAGCCTGCGGCCCTTGGCCGGCTGCCCTCTGGCCTTTCGTCTGGCGCCGTTGCCGGCCGAAGACCGAAGACCAACGACCGACGACCAGTGACAACCCTGACCATCTTCCTGCACGAGACGATTCGCTAGATAAAACGAGATATGGGGCACTGTAAGCCGAATTCCGGCAAGGGATCTGTGCATTGGTTGAGCAGGTTGAGAATCTTGTTTTCCACAGGCAGGACCCGCCGGCGCTACCATGCTGGCCGAAGACCGAAGACCAACGACCGACGACCAGTGACAATCTTGACCATCTTCCTGCACGAGACGATTCGCTAGATAAAACGAGAGCTGGGGCGCTGTAAGCCGAATTCCGGCAGGGGACCTGTGCACTGGTTGAGCAGGTTGAGAATCTTGTTTTCCACAGGCAGTGCCCGCCGCCCCGCTGAGCGCGACAGCGCCATCCTGCTGGCCGAAGACCGACAGCCGACGACCGACGACCAGATGTTGACCATCTTCCCTTACGATACGTTTCGACACATAAAACGATATACCGCGAGGTTCCGCCCGCACCCCAACTCCTAACTCCTAGCTCCTAACTCCTGTCTTCTGTTCTGGCTGACCGCCGGCCGCTGAATGCTGACGTCCATGCGGCTCGCCGCTCGGCCCTAGCCAACCGCTAATAGCCAATCGCCAATTGCGCCGTTAACTTTTTCTTACATTGTGCATTTTGCGTAAAGGTTCATGAAAGGGAGCCGATTACCTGCTTATAGTGCAAGTCAAATCATGCAGCATGCGATGGGAGACGGGACACGTGACGGACACCTTGAGGAGCAAAGCAGGTCTACGGGGCAAACTGGTGGCAGTGATTTCGGCGGTATTATTTGTCTGCTGTCTGGGCTTGATCATCGCCGTGTCGGTGGTGTGCTCCAATACCCTCACGCAACAGGCGCATGAGCAGATGGCGCAGGCGGCCGCTAAGACCGTCGAGGAACTCGACCTTTGGCTGGGCAGCCGCCAGCGAGACGCATTGCAGATTTCCGAAATGGAAGTTCTGGCGGCGGCGGCGAAAGGAAACCGCCTGCCCGAAGCCGCGCGCACGTTGGAACGCATTCAGCAGCGCTCGCCCTTCTTCGAGAATGTTTTCGTGGCCAACGAGAATGGCGTCCTGGTGGTGGATGCCATTGGCGGCAAATCCGTGGGCGTCAATCTGAACGTGGAAACCCCCGATAATGTCGAGCACAACCGCCAGGGCCAAGTCTGGGTCGGAAAACCCCTGAAGTCTCCCGCCAGTGGCAGGCCCGTAGCCGTAATCTCCGCTCCGATTATGGAGGGAAATAAGATCATCGGCATATTGGGGACTCCGTTGGAGCTTTCCGATTTCTCCGAAAATTTCGTATCCAAGTCCCACGTCGGAGAAACGGGATACGTGTACGTTCTGGATAGCTCCGGAACGGTGCTGGCCCATCCGGATAAGTCCAAGATCTTGTCGCCGGAATTCCAGAGGTTGGACTTTGCCCGCGAGATCGTGAGCGGTGGAAACGGGCGGTTGGGCTACACGTACGGTGGTGTTACCAAGACCGCGGAGTTCCGGCGCGCCCAGAACGGATGGATCGTGGTGGCGACGGAGCCGGATGAGGAGCTGTACGCCGCCGTGCACCGCACCGAAATGTATGTGATCCTCTTCACCTTCCTGGTGCTGGCGGGAACGCTGGCGGTGGGATGGTTCGTGACCGGCGCGTCTCTGCGCCCGCTCACCGGGGTAGTGACGATGCTGAAGGACATTGCGGAGGGCGAGGGCGACCTCACCAAGCGCATACCGATCACTTCCCATGACGAAATCGGCGAACTGAGTCATTGGTTCAACACCTTCATTAATCATCTGCACGAAATCATCCAGCGCGTTTCGGAAAACGCGCATCAGTTAGCCAGCGCCAGCGATGAGCTGGCTGCATCTGTCACCCAGATGGCGCGGGGCTCGCAGAGTCAGCAAGACCAGGCAGCGCAAGTGGCCAGCGCGGTGCAGGAGATGTCCAGCTCGGTTGCCGAAGTTTCCGACAACGCCAATAAGGCGGCCGGTTCCGCCCATCAGGCCGCCGACACCGCCCAGAAGGGCGGAAAAATCGTCAATGAAGCCCTGGCCAATATCAGAGCCATTGCCGGCTCGGTGACGGCAACCGCCGGGAAGATCGAGGAACTGGGCAGGAGTTCCGGACAAATCGGTAAAATCATTGCCGTAATCGACGACATTGCCGACCAGACCAACCTGCTTGCCCTCAACGCCGCCATCGAAGCGGCGCGCGCCGGCGAGCAGGGCCGCGGCTTTGCCGTGGTGGCCGACGAGGTGCGCAAGCTGGCAGAACGGACCACCAAGGCAACGAAAGAAATCACCGAAATGATCGAGACCGTGCAGAAAGAGACCAGTGCCGCGGTCAGCCAGATGCAGGCGGGGACCAAACAGGTGGAAGCGGGCGTCGAAACTACCGCCAAGGCCGGCGCCTCGCTGGAAGAGATCATTACGGCCGCGCAGAAGGTGGGAGACATGATTACCCAAATCGCTACGGCCGCCACCCAGCAGTCGAGCACGGCGGAGCAGATCAGCAATAACGTCGAACAGATCGCCAAGATCACGCAGGGATCGGCGGAAGGCGCACAGCAATCGGCCAAAGCCTGCGAGGGATTATCGAACCTCGCCATCGATCTGCAACAACTGGTAAGCCGCTTCAAACTGGATCACGGCAATGGCGGCGGCGCCTTCGGCGCCCGGCAGAACCCGCGCCCGAGAGCGCCGGAAGCCGGCGCCTCCTTTGCGGAATCCGCGGGCCACCCTGCCGGCAGCTATAACGCCCTGAGCGAATATCCGTATGACCGGCCGGTGAACTAGACGGTCCCGTTCCGGCGCCGGGTGTTCGTGCTTACGGCGGTACTTGCGTGCGGCGGCGATTGCGCCGCTGGCGGTATCCACGCGATAATTCAACGCTCGGAAGCGAAGATGTCAACGTCCAGACCGTGCTCCAGCACGGCGCCAATGGATATGTTGTCAAACCCTTCCAGATCGGCGCGGTGATCCAGCGATTGAACAACCTGGGATTGTAGAGCGCCAGGATTGCGCGTCAGAAGAACAGTTTCCCGGCAAACGGCCCCCGGCAAATGGCGTTTTCCCCGCGGCCTTTTCCACCGCGCCCCGGAAAGCCACTGAAGTTGCGTCCGGGGAGACGGCGCGTTCGGACGGAATCAGTGCTCCGAGAGGCGCAAAGTTCTTGCCAAGCTGCAGGCGGGCATTCCGACCATTCTGGAGGTTGCGCGCAAGGTTCGGGAAGCGGGGGTAAAATCGTATTCTTACAACCCTGCCAGGGAGGAAGAATGACATGTATGGGCCGGGCACAGCAGAGCGAACTCCGGCCAGCCGAAGCAGGCGGCACTTCCTGACTTCAGGGCTGGCCGTGGCAGCAATGGCGGCGGTTGCGCCAAAGCTGTCTGCCGAGGACGAACACCCGAACACCGGCGCCACCGGTGGAGAGTGGCGGCCCAGCGTGCGCTACCCGGACCCGGCGATTGTGCTGCTGGACCCGAGTTTCGAGAAATACCGGATCAAGAGTGCATCGGTGGAGCGGTTGGGGACGGGGTTCCGCTGGGCGGAAGGCCCCGTCTGGTTTGGCGATGCGCGCTGTGTTCTCTTCAGCGATATCCCGAATAACCGGATGATGAAGTGGGATGAAACCACCAACCAGGTAAGCGTTTACCGGGAGCCTTCCAATAACGCCAATGGCAACACGCGAGACCGCCAGGGCCGTCTGGTGACCTGCGAGCACCTGGGGCGGCGCGTAACCCGGACGGAATACGACGGCTCGATTACGGTGCTGGCCGGCCGCTTCCAGGGCAACCGTTTCAATTCGCCCAACGACGTGGTCTCCAAGTCCGATGGCTCGGTGTGGTTCACCGATCCGCCTTTCGGCTTGAGCCTTTATGAAGGCGCTCCGGGTGAGCGTGAACTGAAGCAGCAAGGGGTATACCGGATCGACGGCAAATCGGGCGAGGTGACCGCCGTCATAGAAGATATGGCCGGACCGAATGGGCTGTGCTTCTCGCCGGACGAGAGCCTGCTCTATGTGATCGAGTCGCGGGCCACGCCGAACCGCCTGATCTGGGTCTACGACGTGGTGGCGGGCGGAACCCGTCTCGCCCACGGCCGGGTGTTGATCGATAGCGGGCGGGGTACGCCCGACGGGTTCCGTTGTGACGAAGACGGAAACCTGTGGTGCGGCTGGGGCATGGGCAGTGAGGAACTGGATGGGGTAAGAGTCTTCACCGCCGCGGGCAAAGCCCTCGGGCATATCCGGCTGCCGGAGCGATGCGCCAATGTCTGTTTCGGCGGCGCCAAAGGAAACCGCCTGTTCATGGCGGCGGGGCATTCGTTCTATTCCCTGTATGTGAACGTCCGCGGCGCTACGCGGTGGTGAACTGGCGCTGGTTCCGCGCGCATGGAGTTTCTAAATTCTCTGCAAGGAAATCGAGTGTTCGTAATTTCCTAACACCTGATCTACAACCGGTGGAAGCGTCGGGCTTCAGCCCGACGGAGCGCCTGTTCCGGGCGCTTCAGATGGGCTCGATGGTATTGATCTTATGCGCCACGGCCCGGGCCAGCTCCTCCGGATCGCAGTCAAAGTGCTGGCGCTGGCCTTCGG
>Ga0326728_10017128_pt1 | contig 14600 bp, 11 predicted proteins | sample MB3enrmetagenome_FD_207602 | JGI IMG/M metagenome (GOLD analysis project Ga0326728, IMG submission 207602) | Lab enriched peat soil microbial communities from McLean, Ithaca, NY, United States - MB31MN | ecosystem: Environmental > Terrestrial > Soil > Wetlands > Peat | place: USA: New York...
GGTCCATACCGTGTGCGACCAATCGAAGCAGCACGATCTGGATTACCGGCTCGCCCTTGCGGTGATCACAGTGGAGAGCAATTTCAAGCATGACGTAGTCTCACCGAAGGGCGCCAGGGGCCTTTTTCAGATCAAGCCGTCCCTGGCCAAGTATATAGCCAGGGACGCCGGCGTGACGTGGAACGGCACTCAATGCCTCCAAGAGCCGGATAAGAACATCAAGCTCGGCATCTACCATCTTTCCAAGCTCGTGGAAGATTTCAAGAACCTGTCCACTGCGCTCCATGCCTACAACGCCGGGACGAGTAAGGTAAAAGCCCGGCTAGCCGGCAAAGGAGAGCCGAAGAGCGCATTTACGAAGCGCGTATTGAAAGAATACCGGAACAACCTCGCCGTACTGCCTGAAATGGACGAATCGAATTGATGAGACGATAACGGTTTTTCGGTTATCGCCTTCCTCGCCCCATCTTTGTTGGCGCTATCTGCGCCGCCACAAGCGGGGCGCCCGGCTCCATATTGCTTTGCCGGGTCGCGCCCTCCGGGTGGTGCCTTTGACTGCAACTCGGTATGAAACAGGTGTAGCCCTCATGTGTGCGCCGGCGATAGAGACTTGACAAGATGCCGTGATTGTCGGTAAAACATCAGCCATTAAGTAGATGGAGGAGCAACCCATGAAGAGAAGAGCCTTCGTAATGACCCTTGTGGTGGGCTTCCTTTTTATTACCGGCACTTGCGGACAGGGAAGAACGCATGCCACAGACAACGAGCCGCCCGCGTCGCCACCGAAGAGAGTGGCGGCAAGCCCGGCCGGGTTGAGGCGCGTGGCCGCAAAACCAGCCTTCAGCGGAAGGGTCGTCCGGATAGATCTCGCCTCGGGGACGTTATCTTTGAAAAACAGAGAAAATACCGTGACATTCGACGCCTCGACGCCTGTCCTGTCGGGCTATCGGGCCTTTTCCGACATACGCGTGGGGGACTCGGTCGCGGTTTCCTATGTGCCGGACGGTATAAGGGTGGGAAGACTGCTCGATAGGCCGGGTGCGGATGTGGAGACGCCACCCGCAAGCCGGCAGAGAAGGACGGGCAGGCTGCTGAGACGGGATCCGCGGGCGAGGGGCACAGATTTTGATGACGTCGACGCCAACAAGGATGGGAAGATCACGCCCGTCGAGCTTTCCGTCGTAATCCCGGATATCACGCTCGACCGGTTCCGGCAGCATGACGCCAATAACGACGGGTATCTTAACAGGGCGGAGTTTGCGGAGGCAGTCAGGCAACAAAAGGCACCGGCAAAAACCAGGTAGACCGGGATCACGAAAGCCCTTTCTCACGCCCTATCGTGGAGGATGTGGCTGAAATGCGGGGTCTCCCGCTTCCTGCCCGGCGCCTGTCGCCTGCTGGTCGGCGCCGCCCTGAGACGCGCCCGTAGGGGCCTGGCCAGCGAATTGGCCCACCTCGTCAGCGATCTGGGAGGGCGGCTGATAGGGTGACTGATCGACCGTCCACCAATCGGCGGCACAGCCGGAAAGGGCCGGAAGAGCGAGAAGAATACCTCCGAGGACAATCCTTGAGAGCGTGATATGGGTCATATTCGTCTCCTTGCCGATTGAAACGCAGTCGCGAAAGCATTCCGGTTAAATCCCCGTCTCCGCCTCCCCTGAGAGGGACGATAGCCAGTTATACCACAGTAAAACAAATTATTCATCCCTTGGCTTTTATGCTGCACCGCCTCCCTTTCGAGGTTCGAAGTCTTTAGTGCCCTGGTGAGCGAAGCGAACGGTCGTCCATCATCCATCGGGCCTCTCCGGCGCCCGGTGGGTGGCGTGAAAATCAGGGTCCGCTCGTGTACATTTTCTGCCCGGCTAAAGAATATGCGGAAAAACACCGAAAAATCTTGCGTAAGGCGACGATATGATATATAAAGAAACTGTGAAAAGCCTCGCCCTTTTATTTCTTTTGATTTTACCACTTTCCGCATTCGCGTCAGAGATTACCGCCGATTCCTACTTGCTGGTTGAGAAGGACTCATTCACCGCAATTGCAGGCAAGAATTATCACCAGTCCCTGCCGCCGGCAAGCACGACGAAGGTGCTGACAACGATACTTGCCCTCGAAAAACTCGACGAAGAGCAGACTATCGTGCCGACGAAAAGGGTGCTTTCCCTCCCCGCCTCGAAGCTGAGTCTTTTTCCCGGCAGACCCTATAAGGTTGCCGATTTGATCAAGGGGGCCATGGTGGAATCGGCAAACGATGCGGCGTACTCCCTCTCGGTCGCCATAGGGGGAAGCGAAGAGAAGTTTGCAGAGATGATGAATGAGAAGGCGCATGAAATAGGCGCATTCGACAGCAATTTCGAGAATGCTTCAGGCCTTTACGTGCCCGGTCATTTTACGTCCGCCTACGACCTTGCCCTTATCTTTCGTTATGCCCTGGAGAACAAGAGATTTCAGGAAATAATCGGCATGAAATACTTCTTCTTCAGGAGAGGCGACGCCGGGGACGTGAGGTATATGAACCACAACCGCCTCCTCTTCTGTTTTGCGCCGTCAATCGGTGGAAAGACCGGGTTTACCCATGCCTCGAAGCACTGTTACGTGGGCGCGTTCGAAAAGGAGGGAAAGACCTACATCCTTTCCATCCTTGGAAGCAAGAACCTGTGGGCGGACGCTGTCAGTATCTTACAGCAGATATATACGGAAGTACCCACCCAAAGGGAGATATCGCTGGTGAAGGCGAGCAATATCGCCGTCGCTTCGTATACGGTGAGGGGGAAAAAGATCACCCTCTCCTCCTATGCCGTGAAGAAAGAGAAAAAGTCTGCCGCAAAGAAGAGGCTCAAAAGGGCAAGAAAAGGGAAGCGCCTCAAATATAGAAGAGCTTGATGAAGGTCAAGTATGTCACCGCGTTGCTTGTCCTATTCTTTTTCCCCGTCCAGGCCTGGACGCTGACACTCGATGAAGAGAGCAAGTACGGCCGGGAAGTGTACCTCCAGGTAGCGGGGTCCGCGAAGCTCTATTCCGATCCTTACGTCTGTATCCAAATGGCAATTATCAAGGGCAGGCTCGAGGCCGCCGCCGATCTGCCCTTCCGGATAAAACTCAGCATTATAGAGAGCCCTGTGCTCGACGCTTTTGCCACAGTCGGCGGCTACGTTTTTATGACGACGGGGATTCTGGAGCAGGCTGACGACGAAGAGGAGATAGCGGGTGTGCTCGGCCACGAGTTTTCCCATGTGGGAAGGCGCCACGTGGCAAAGAGCGTTGAAAAAGAGAAGTTCATTAACTGGGGTATGTTAGGGGCGTTGCTTCTCGGCTTGCTTATCCCGTCTGCCGCGGGAAAGGCCGCCGTGATGACCGGCGGGGTCGGGGCGGGCCAGACCATGGCATTAAAGTACACGAGAGAGATGGAGGCGGAGGCCGACAGGTTCGGGGTGATAACCTGTGAGAAAGCAGGGTATAACGGGGCCGGGAGCGCGGAGTTCCTGAAAAAAATGGCTGCTACCGGTCTTGATAAAATGGTGCCTCAGTACCTGCTCACCCACCCTTACTCCGAAGACAGGGTAATGACGATACGACAGCTCGCGAAGCCCATGAAGACCAGGGTGGATGTCTCGCTCTTCCCCTTCGTTGTGGCGAGGGCGCGCATCCTCAGCGGGCCCGTAGGCGCCCAGAATGAAGATATATGGCTCAAGAAATATCAGAAGGACCCGACAGATCCGGTCAGCGCCTACGGGGCGGCACTCGTCTATTCATTGAAAGGGGATACGGATCGGGCGGTGGCCCTGGTGAGGGCTATAAATTCTCCCTACACACCGTTGTTCATGGGTGAGTTCTTCGTTGCCGGCCGCCGTTTTAAGGAGGCTATTGAGGTACTTGGCGGCGAGGCTCATCCGGTTGCCAGGTACTTCCTGGCTAAGGCTTACGAGGGGCAGGGCGACTTTACTACAGCCGGCCGGGTATTGAAGGGACTGGCGCCCTATGCCGAAACCTTCCCCGAGGTCTACCAGAGGATGGGGATGGTGCTTGGAAGAGAGGGCAACGAGGCCGGAGGGTACGACTATCTGGGCCGCTACTACCTGGAGACCGGCAGGTACCAGGCAGCCACGGTCAACCTTGAAAAGGCTGTTTCAAAATACGGCATAAACTCGCCGGAGGGAGAGGAAGCCCTGAAGCTGCTCGATCAGGTGAAGCCGCCTAAGGAAAGGAAGAAAGAGAGACAATCCTAGCATTCATAAGGCATGCATGACGAAGTCCGCTACCTCGTCCACCGAGGGTGGCGCTTCCGCGCACTCCAGGATCAGGCCGCCTTTTGGGCGCCAGATGAGCGGGTTGGTGTCCTGAAACAGGGTGGCCGCCCTGAGACCGCATCTGGCGGCGAAATGGGCCATGCCTGAATCGTTGGAGAAAAAAATGCCGCCGGCCGAGAAGAAGGCGGCAATATCGGCCAGCAGCTCAAAGGCACGGGCGGAGACGGCCGGAAGGTCGAGGTCGGGCGGGCGCATGAGCACCGCCTCGATCCCCAGGCTCGTGAGCTTTTCGTAGACTTCCAGGAAGCGACCGACGGGCCACTTCTTTTTCTTGTAAGGTTTTTCGGGATAGAGAATGATGCGCTTTCCGGTTTTTGCCTGCACCTCTTTTCTTACGGGCGCTATCCCGTATCGGGGGAGCTGCTCAAGCTGGTACTCTTCCACGTGCACCGGTTGACCCTCGGGATACATGTCGATAAAAATGAGTTCGTCGCAAAGACGGGAGACCCGTTCCCGGAACGTGCCCGTCCTGTCCTTGCCGATCAAGATGATCCTTTGCCACGTCCGGCAGACAGAAGAATCGGAGAAGAGATACACCCAGGTCCTTCTGTCTATGGAGTCGACGCCGGTAAAATAGAGCCGGAACATGTCGAGAACGGGCTTTGTGCCTACTGCCTCGAGGGTTGTGCCGAAGTGCTGCTTCAGGGAGAGCAGCGTTGACTCCGAAAGGCAAACGTCGCCGAGACCTCCCGGATGGATGAGCAGGCCGCTGCTATGTCCCGAGTCGTCCTTTACCATGTGGTCGCCACTCCGAACGGCGCCTTGTGTATTTCTTATCATGTTTTTTCTTGACAGGTCCGGAACCGCCTGATGTATATTGTATGATAATAATACATCATATAGATATACATCTGAAAGAGCATGAGGGTCGTTCATGGAAATTATACATAAAGTAAACCTATCCGAGGCCGTTGCCCAGCAACTGCTTGCCTTGATTTCCTCGGGTGAGCTGAAAGCAGGCAGCAGGCTTTCGCCGGAGTCCGAGTTATGCCGTCTGCTCGGAGTCAGCAGGACCGCAGTCCGGGAAGGCGTGAGAGCACTTGCGGGAAGAAATGTGTTGACCGTTTTACCCGGTCGGGGGACCTTCGTGAATGAAAATCCGGAGATTATGGTCAGAAATGACGCATTAAAGGTTTTTCTCGATAGGGAGACAGTCAACAGTCTTTTTGAAGTTCGTAGTGTCCTCGATGCAGGCATTGCAAAATATGCCGTCATGAAAGCCACAAAGTCGGATATCAAAGCGCTTCGAAGTGCACTGAAAAAGATGCAAAAAGCCCTCACGTCGGACCCGTTTGATTTCGACCTGGCAATGGAAGGTAACAAGGAGTTCCATCGTGCGTTCTGCGAAGCAGCCCACAACAAACTGCTGGAGAATATCGCCTGGCCTATCATCAATCACAGCACGATGAAAACCTGGAAGCCGGTAGATAACGCCAGGGAGCTTCTCGGTAGAGGGGCAAAGGGTCATGAAGAGATGCTTGAAGGGGTCGAAAAAAGAGATAGCAAGAGGGTTATGGACGCGTTGGAGAAACATTTGAAGGAGGCCTTCGAGAGGATGATCTCGTCAATGGGCCTGGACTATCCGGTCATGGTGCGGCAGGTTCGAGGCCGGAGGCACGTGTAGACCCGGCACCGATAACACCTTCCGGCCTGGTAGTTGCGTGTTGTGGCTTTTGGTGATCTGTTCTTTTAGTGAAGAATCAATTGCGAGGGTTATCATGAGAATTTTCGGAGCCAGGGAATTGGCCGGCGAGATACAGAGCGGCGGCCTTTGCAGCGGCTGTGGGGCCTGCGTGGACTTGTGCCCTTACTTCCGCAGTCACCATGGCAGGACCGTGCAGGTGTTCCCGTGCAGCCTTGCCCAGGGGCGCTGCTACGCGGCCTGCCCGAAGGCCGAAGTGGATCTCGACGAGCTGGCCGGCATTTACTGGGGGCAAGCCTACGAGGGTGCGCCTCTCGGCAAGTACGAAGAGTCGCTGGCCGCCAGGGCCGGCGCCGGGATGTCTCCTGGCGGCTATCAAGCAGGGGGTACGGTCTCGGCCCTCCTGGTGCAGGCCATGAACCAGGGGTTGATCGAGGCGGCGGTGCTCACGGGCCGGGATGAATTCGGTCCATTACCGGTACTGGCCGAGAGCCCTGCGGAGGTTATCGCCTGCGCTTCCTCCAAGTTCGGCGCTGCCCCGACGCTGGCGGCCCTGAACAGGGCAGCGGCCGCAGGCCGCCGCAACCTGGGCGTGGTCGGCACTCCGTGCCAGATTACCGCCCTTGCAAAAACGCGCAGCAACCCCCTGCACCGGGATGATTTCCTCGATCCCGTTTCGCTGGAGATCGGTTTGTTCTGCAACTGGTCCCTGGACCAGCGGGCGTTCAGGGCCTATCTGGCCGGCCTGCTGCCGGATCCGTCGAGGATTAAGGCTATGGATATCCCGCCTCCGCCTGCCAATGTCATGCGGCTGGACCTGGGTGACGACGTGCGTGAGATATCTCTCGATGAAATCCGGCCCTTCATCCCCGATACGTGCGGCCTGTGTCCGGACATGAGCTCCGAATGGGCCGACCTTTCAGTCGGCATGTATGAGGGCCGGCCCGGATGGAATACGCTCCTGGTGAGGACGGCCCGGGGCCGTGAGCTCGTGGAAAGCGCTGTAGCATCGGGTCTTCTGCTGACAGAGCCCGCACCAAGCCTGGAACATCTGTCGGAGGCGGCCGCGGGCAAGAAGCGCCGGGCCTTTCAGGCATTGAGGCAGCGAGGACTGGTCAACCCTCGGGAAGAAACGGCACGGGCGATGCTGCGGGTGGCGACGGAAGTCCTGGACAAAATAATCGATGGAGGAAGCCATGTCTAGCATCACCGAGGGACAGGCTGGGGAGGTCCGCCTTCTGCAGGGGAACGAGGCCATTGCGCGAGGCGCTCTGGAGGCCGGGGTCAGCATAATTGCCTCCTATCCCGGCACACCTTCCTCAGAGATACCGGAGATTCTGGCGAAGGTGGCGGCCGAGCGCGGCATCTACGTGGAGTGGTCCGTGAATGAAAAAGTGGCCCTGGAGGTCGCAGCCGCGGCCAGCTACGCAGGTCTACGGTCCATGGCCGTCATGAAGCAGGTGGGAGTGAACGTAGCCTCCGATTTTCTCCTGGCTGTGGCCCAATACGGCACCAGGGGCCCGATGGTCCTCGTTTCCTGCGAGGACCCCGGTGCTTTGTCCAGCACGAACGAGTGCGACTCACGTCAGTACGCGCGCATGATGGACATGCCTATGGTCGAACCCGGCGATTTCCAGGAGGCCCTGGAGATCACCAAGTGGGCCTTTGACCTTTCCTGGGAGCTGAAGACGCTGGTCATGGTGCGCAGCGTTACCCGGATGTCCCATGGCAGCGGTAATGTCACGCTGGGTGAGCTGCCCCCTCCCGCACCGGGAGCGGCGCATCATGCCCGGTACAATTTCCACGGTCCGATGATGGACCAGATGACGGGGCCCGTGGCCAACGAGCCGCCCACGGCCTGCGGCTTCCGGCGGCGCACTCATGAAAAACTCGCGAGGGCGGCGGAGCTTTTCGAGACCTCGCCTTTCAACACGTACAGCGGCCCGCCGCAGCCGGAGCTTTTGATCGTCACCAGCTCTTCCTGCAATTTGTACTGCAAAGAAGCGATACACCTGCTGGGGGTGGCCGACCGGGTGGGTCTTCTGAAACTGGGGACAACCTGGCCCCTCCCCGCCCGGCTCATGAAAAAATACCTCTCGGCCTCCAGGCGGGTGCTGGTGGTGGAGGACCTGGCGCCATTCCTGGAGGAGAACGTCAAAGTCCTGGCCGCCGAATTTGCCGCCGAGATAGGGGGCAGGGAGTTCCACGGTAAGCGGGACGGCAGCCTGCCCGGGGCGGGTGAGATCGACGCCGATGCGGTGACTGAGGCCCTGCGCAGTATACTGGGGGTCGAAGGCCGGCTGCCGTCCCCGGAGTATAGAGAGCGGATCGGACGGTCGGTGATGGCCCATATCCCGCCGCGGCAGATGACATTCTGCCCCGGCTGTCCGCACCGCGCCTCCTACTGGTCCGTCCGCATCGCCATGGCATTGGACGATCGCGACGGGTTCATCTGCGGCGACATCGGCTGCTACGCCCTGGGCACCATGCAGGCGGGCTACAACACGGTCAAGACCATCCACGCCATGGGGTCCGGCACGGGGCTGGCCTCCGGCTTCGGCAAGCTGGCAGCATTCGGCCTGGAGCAGCCGGTACTGGCGGTCTGCGGCGACTCGACCTTTTTTCACGCCGTGCTTCCGGCCCTGGTCAACGCCGTGCACAACCGGTCCGACCTCATACTCCTCGTGATGGACAATAGCGGCACCGCTATGACCGGCTTTCAGCCGCACCCCGGCATCCCGCTGGACGCCTCGGGCCAGGTCGCGCAGGCCGTGGATATTGCCGCCGTGTGCCGTGGCATAGGCGTGCAGGTGCAGGTGGTTGACCCCTTCGATCTGCAAAGCACCCAGAAGGAGCTTCAGGCGCTGCTGGACGCCCCTCCCGGGGTGAAGGTGCTTGTGCTCAAGCAAGCGTGCGCCCTTAGCCCGGAGAAGAAAGGCAAAAAGCAGTTTGACGTGTCGGTGGATCCGCAGTCGTGTCTGGGCGACTCTTGCGGCTGCAACCGGCTGTGCACCGGGGCCTTCCGATGTCCGGCGCTGGTCTGGGACAAGGGGGCACATAAGGCAAGCGTGGATACGGTGCTCTGCGCCGGATGCGGCGTCTGCGCCTCAATCTGCCCTCGGGGGGCCATTCAAAAGAAGGAGGCGGCCCAAAATGCATAAGTTGACCCATGACCCTTACAACCTGATAATAACCGGCGTGGGCGGGCAAGGCAATGTTCTGGCCTCCAAACTGCTGGCCGGCATCCTGGTGAATCGGGGCCTGCAGGTGACCATAGGCGAGACCTTCGGGGCCTCCCAGCGCGGCGGCTCGGTAATGAGCCATCTGCGCATCTCGCCGAGCGGGGCGTGGTCTCCCCTGATACCAAGGGGCCGCGCCCACATGATCATCGCCCTGGAGCCGATCGAGGGCCTCCGGGTACTTGCGGCTTACGGGAATCCCGAGGCGCTGGTGATCACGAACACGAGGCCCGTGCACCCCATCGGCGTGATCTGTGGCGACCAGGATTATCCCGAGCCGGACCTGATAAGCGCCTGGCTGAAGGAATTCACCCGCCGGCATTGGCTCTTGCCCGCGACGGAAGAGGCGGTGAAGCTCGGCTCCCCAATTTTGGCCAACATAATACTGATAGGGGCGCTGGCCGGGACCGGAGTGCTCCCGGTAGAGCGGGAGGATTTCTTCGATGCGATCGCCTCAACCATGCCGCACGACAAGGTGGCTGCCAACCTGCGGGCCTTCGATATAGGCCGGCAGATGGTGAGCTAAGGTCATTGCGTGCGGCCGGAAAAGGACCTTACTCACTTTACCTGCCAATACGAGAAATGGGTAAGCGGGTTCCGGTTTACATTTCCTTTTTTCGCAGTTTGCGACCGACATAACTGCGACGGAATGGACCCCTCTCCCGGTAGAGTACCCGATACTGATCTAAAGGAAAGACCGGTGCAATGAGACAATACCACTCTCTTTGCACTACGGACCCACAGACGGCACAACGATCGGAGAACCCGATGAGGCGCATTCCGACGAAATTAAAGGTGGACGTGTTGCCCGGAGATTCATCTGTGGTCTTCAGATGACAGCCGACACAGAATCCACTTGGCAACAAGCGCTCAAGAGGAAACTGCTCATAGTATTGTTCGGCGCTCAGCACATCGAGGCAACGCCGGTGAAGCTCACTGCGGGCAATATTTACGGCCTGTGGTTTATAGTCCGATTGCTCAACGGCAACCAGACGGATCAGGGCATGGTCGTCAAGCTGACGCATCCTTTCCCTCACACCTTGCAGATCCTCTAAAGACATGATGGGGTCTTTGGCGTCATCCATGGGTGGCGGGCGACGGGGACATCTTACGTAATTGAATAAATCGCCGGCCGTCCTTCTTCCCGTTCACTTATTTACTTTCTTACGATGTCCCCGTCCGTTCTCCTTATCGTGAGATTACTGTTCACCGCTCATTTCGGCCCTCATCCTGACCGCTTAGCACGATCAGCGCGTCGACGGCCACGGGCTTGCTGCCTGCGAGTATCACAGGGTTGATGTCTATCTCTTTCACGTAGGGGTGGTCCACTCCGATGGCACCGACCTTGACGAGGATATCGGCGAGTTGGTCAACGTCAGCCGCCGGCATACCGCGAAATGCTCCGATAATATTTCGGGCTTTGATGTCGCCGATCATGTCGAGCGCCTCCCGTCTGTCTATCGGAGCCACACGAAGCGTATGGTCCTCTAAGGCTTCAGTGAAGATGCCTCCGAGACCAAACATCACGCAAGGGCCAAACTGTTCGTCCTTGGAAAGACCCACCATCAGCTCCCTGCTTCCCGTGATCATCTCCTGAACCAGGATGGCGGGTTTCTCCCCTTTAAACTTGGCCATTATCTGCGTGAAAGCAGCCACGGCCTCCTGCTCGCTGCGGATATCCGGATAGACCAGGCCCTGCTCTGTCTTATGGGCCAGGGCCGGGGCACTGGCCTTGATGGCGAGAGGGAACCCGATCTCGTCAAGGGCCTCACGGAACTCCCGCTCATCCCGGGTCTCCCTCTCCTCCGTGACCGGGATGCCATAGGCCCTCAGGACCTCCTTTGACTCATGCTCCGAGAGGACCGTTCGCCCTTCCCGCAAGGCAGTCTCCATGACCTGCGCGTCGCGGCCGGATGTTGCCGGTGTTTCGCTCGTTGAGCCGGAGTTTTCTTGCGCCGCAGCCGGCCGGATTGCGCGGAAGCGGGCGTATTCGCACAGCCTGGAAAGGGCTTTGGCCGCCCTCGCCGCATCTGAATAGACGGAAATACCGCTCGAAAGAAGCAAGGGGAAATCACGGCCGATCGACTCCTCGGTTCCCACCATCTCCGTGACAACGAGAGGCTTTTTTGTTTTGATGTCAGCCGTCGCCCGCAGAACAATGTCGCGGAGAAGCTCGCCTCCCGCAATGGCGATGAGTAGTATCATGTCGATGTCCGCAACCTCTGCCAGTATCCTGATCGCGTCGCCGTGCAACTGTGGGTTTACAGCCGACGCAAGACTCAGATCGATCGGGTTGTTGATGCTGCCTCCGACCGGCGGCATCGCTTTAGCCAGCCGCTCTATCGTGCGGGTAGAGAATTTTGGGACTTCCAAACCAAGCTCCAGGCATACGTCGGTCGTAGCCACCGCGATACCGCCCGGCGCACTGACGATGCCGACCCGTTTGCCGGATGGAAGTGGTTGAAGGCAAAATGCGTGGAGGCAGTCGAAAACCTCCTCGAAGCTCTTGACACTCACGATCCCCGCCTGCCGCATACCCCCTTCCCAGGTTGCACCGGAACCCGCCATAGCTCCCGTGTGGGAAACGGCAGCTTGTGCCCCGGCCTCGGTCATTCCACCTTTCCACAGGATGATCGGTTTCTTCTTTGAAACCTCTTTGCAGACATTGTAGAGGCGCCTGGCATCCTTCGAGCCTTCAAGATAGGCGACAATCATTTCGGTCTCGGGGTCTTTTCCCAGGTACTCCAGAAAATCTGTTGCAGTAAGGTCAGACTCGTTGCCGCAGCTTACTGCCTTGCTGAAGTGGATGCCATTGGCTGTGGTTCTGTACGTCACGTAATCGGCAAAAAAGCCGCTCTGGGAAACGAGACCCACAGAACCTGATTCCATACTCTGTCCAAGGGAATAGGTCAATCCCGATGAGGGGCAGTAGACGCCGATGCAGTTGGGCCCTATGATGCGGCAACCAGCCGACCGGGCGACGCGAACCATCTCCCCTTGCAGCTCTTTCCCCTTTTTTCCTGCCTCCGCAAAGCCGGCAGTGGTGATCACGATCGTCTTTACGCCCTTCGCCGCGCACTCCCTCACCGCCTGGAGGGCCGAATCCGTCGGGGTGAGTATCATGGCAAAGTCGACCGGATACGGGATGTCCAGCACCGTAGGGTACGACTTTATCCCCATGATCTCGCGCTCACCCGGATTGACGGCATAGAGCTCTCGAAATCCGGCTTCCACAAGGCGGGCCATGAACAGCCGTCCTACCTTCCCGGGCTTGCCCGTCGCACCGATAATCGCTACCGATCCGGGATGAAAGATGGGGTCCAGCTCCGCAAAAATGTTTCGCTCAGCCATTGTGTCACGATATACGCGATAAGGGGCCGGATGTCAATTATTATATTGCCTGGCCGCCCACGGGAACGACCATAATTACATAAGTAACTTTTTTCGCATCCGCCCCCGACTCTCTTCCGGAGGCACTTTTGACAATGTTTCTCCCCGGGTTTACAATATTCAACTTATGCAGCGATTCAGCTTAAATGCGGACTATAAGCCGGCGGGCGATCAGCCGCAGGCGATCGAAAAACTGGCAGCGAATGCACTCACAGGAGTGCCGGACCAGGTGCTGCTCGGCGTCACCGGGTCGGGCAAGACTTTCACCATGGCTCATGTGGTCGAGCGTCTCCAGCGGCCCACCCTCGTGATGTCCCACAACAAGACCCTTGCCGCCCAGCTCTACACGGAGTTCAAGACGCTCTTCCCTGAGAACGCCGTGCATTTCTTCGTGAGCTACTACGACTACTACCAGCCGGAGGCCTACGTGCCGCCGACGGACACCTACATAGAGAAGGACTCGTCTATCAATGAAGAGATCGACAAGCTGCGCCTGTCGGCAACCAACGCCCTTTTTGAAAGGGACGACGTGCTCATCGTCGCGAGCGTCTCGTGCATCTACGGCCTGGGTTCCCCTGAAGCCTATTACGGCATGCTCATCTATCTTGAGCGAGGTGAGCGCATTGCGCGCAAAGCATTGCTCGATAAGCTCATACAGTGCCAGTACGAGCGGAACGACATCGATTTCTACCGGGGCAGGTTCAGGCTGAGAGGCGCGAACATCGACGTCTTCCCTGCGTATGAGGAGGAGAGGGCCATACGGATCGTGCTCGATGACGATGTCGTCGGGGATATCTACGCCATCGATCCGCTTACGGGGAAGATCGTCGAGAGGCTGACGAGGTGCACCATATACCCTGCGACCCATTACGTCACCCCGAAAGAGCGGCTGGAGACAGCCGTCATCAGCATCGAAGAAGAGCTTGTCGCCCGGCTGAAAGAGCTGAAAGGGGCGGGGAAGCTCCTCGAAGCTCAACGGCTCGAGGCGAGGACCAGGTACGACCTTGAGATGCTCAGGGAGATCGGCTATTGCCAGGGCATCGAGAACTACTCGCGACACCTGACCGGACGACAACCCGGAGAGGCGCCTCCCACGCTCATGGACTACCTGCCGAAGAATGCCCTCGTCATCATCGATGAGAGCCATGTGACCGTGCCCCAGATCCAGGGCATGTACCGGGGGGACAGGTCGCGCAAAACAACCCTCGTCGAGTATGGGTTCCGCCTCCCGTCGGCGCTCGATAACCGCCCCCTGACCTTTGAGGAGTTTCAGGGGCACGTCAATCAGGTGGTCTATGTCTCGGCGACGCCCGCGACGTATGAGATTACCAGGGCCAAGGGGCATGTGGTAGAGCAGATCGTGCGCCCCACGGGACTCATAGATCCGACGATAGAGGTGAAGCCTGCCCGCAATCAGGTGGACACGCTGCTCGCGGAGGTGAAGAAGACCATCGCGAAAAAGGAAAGGACCCTCGTGACGACGCTGACCAAGCGGTTCGCCGAAGATTTGACCGACTTCCTGCTTGATGCGGGCATAAAAGCCAAGTATCTCCACTCCGAGGTCGATACGCTCGAAAGGATCGCCATTGTCCGCGATCTTCGGCTCGGGAAGTTCGATGTCCTCGTCGGCGTCAACCTCCTCCGGGAAGGGCTCGACCTGCCGGAAGTATCCCTCGTCGCCATCCTGGATGCCGATAAAGAGGGATTCTTGCGCTCCGACACCTCATTGATCCAGACGTGCGGCAGGGCAGCCCGGAATCTCAACGGCAGGGTGGTCATGTTCGCCGACAAGATCACCGATTCGATGAGACGGACCATAGATGAGACCGCGCGGCGGCGCATGATGCAGACGGCGTATAACGAGGCCCATGGCATCACCCCGGAAGGCATCCATAAGTCGATTGTCGATATCCTTTCCTCTATTTACGAGAAGGATTACTATACGGTAGATACGGACGAGTTGGAGGAGCAGGGCGTCGATCCGAAGAAGCTGTCGAAGATGGTGAAAAAGCTGAGGAAGGA
>Ga0326728_10017129_pt1 | contig 14599 bp, 11 predicted proteins | sample MB3enrmetagenome_FD_207602 | JGI IMG/M metagenome (GOLD analysis project Ga0326728, IMG submission 207602) | Lab enriched peat soil microbial communities from McLean, Ithaca, NY, United States - MB31MN | ecosystem: Environmental > Terrestrial > Soil > Wetlands > Peat | place: USA: New York...
CGCTGGCAGGCAACGTCTCCTGCGGGGCGGGCGTTGCGCCGGGCGCGATAGACTACGTGCTGGGGGTTTGCAAGGCCTATACGACGCGCGTCGGCGAAGGCCCCTTTCCCACGGAGCTTACCGGTCCGGAGGGCCTGCTGATGAGGGAAAGGGGCGGGGAGTTCGGTTCCACCACGGGCAGGCCGAGGCGCTGCGGCTGGTTCGACGCGGTAATCGTCAGGCGCTCGGCGCTCATCAACGGCGTGAAGGCGATAGCCCTCATGAAGCTAGACGTCCTAGACGCGTTCGACACCATCAACGTCTGCGTAAAGTACAGGATAGGCAAGAGGGTCTACGCCGATCCGCCCCTGGGGATGAAGGACCTGGCCGCCTGCGAGCCCGTCTACGAGCGCATGGACGGATGGAAAGCGCCGGTCCGCGAAGCCGCTTCTTTCGGGGAGATGCCGGAGAACGCCAAGCGGTACATAAAGCGGCTCGAAGAGCTGATGGGGGTGCCGGTCGCCATGGTATCGACAGGTCCTAGCAGGGAGAGCCTCCTGATGCTGCACCACCCTTTCCAGGACCGCTCCTGAGCGCCTCACCATCCCCTCGCATCGGCGCGCCGGTTCTTTTCCTGCCTGACAAATCGCTCCGGAACCATTAAATTACAGGTGTTCGGGCCGGCAAACGGCAGGCTCGCCCCTCCAGATCGGCCTACGTGCGGACACGAAGTGGGGGTATATGCAGGAGCTGCACGAGACCAACAGACTGCTGAAGCTCTTTACCGTACAGTCTACGAAGAAGGAGTATCTCGACGCCGTCGTGGGCCTGCTCCGGGAATGGACGGGGTGCGAGGCTGCGGGCATCAGGGTCCTCGACAGAGAAGGCAATATCCCCTACGAGTCGTGCGCAGGTTTCAGCCGGGCGTTCCTGGAGTCGGAAAGCCCCCTTTCCGTGTACAGGGACCGGTGCATCTGTATCCGGGTAGTTGCAGGTAGGCCCGGGGCGCACGGCAGCCCCTACGTCACCGTCGGCGGGGGCTTCCATTGCGGCGACATGGCGCAGATGGAAGAGGGGCTCCCTCCGGACGCGGTGGAGAAGTTCAGGGGCAGGTGCACGGCAGAGGGGTACGCGAGCGTCGCGGTCATGCCCATCGCCTACCGGGACCGCGTCGTGGGCGCCATTCACCTGGCCGACCGTGGAAAGGCGAAGATACGGAAAGAGACGATTGATTTTATCGAATCGGTGCATCCCCTGATCGGCGAGGCCATCCACAGGTTCGGCCTCGAAGAGGAAAGGGAGCGCTTACAGGAGCAGCTCTTACAGTCGCAGAAGATGGAGGCCCTCGGCACGGCGGCGGGGGGCATCGCCCACGACTTCAATAATATCCTCGCGGCTATCATCGGCTTCACGGAATCCGTCCGGGGGCGGGCGGAGAAGGACAGCCGCGACGAGCGGATCCTTGGACGCGTCGTAGAGGCCGGCCTGCGCGGGCGGGAGCTCGTCAAGCAGATGCTCACCTTCGCCCGGAAAACCGCATACGAAAAGAAGCCCTTGCGGCTCTCCGGCGTCATCCGGGAAACCATGGCGCTCGTAAGGGCGTCGATGCCGGCTGCGGTCGGCATCACCATAAAGGTGGATAGCGAATCGGGCCTGGTGATGGGCGACCCCAACCAGATCCAGCAGGTGCTGATGAACCTCTGCACCAACGGGGCCGACGCCATGCGGGAGAAAGGGGGCACCCTCGAAGTGGGCCTCTCCGACTACAGCGTCCCGACGGCCGGCGAAGACATCTACGGCATAAGACCGGGTCTTTACATGAAATTGTGGGTGCGCGACACGGGGGAAGGCATGGCGCCGGAGGTCATCAGCCGTATATTCGACCCATTCTTTACTACGAAAAGGGCCGGGCAGGGGACGGGCCTCGGCCTCTCGGTGGTCCACGGGATCGTGAAGCAGCACGGCGGCTATGTGGCGGCCGAGAGCGAGTCGGGCAAGGGCAGCCTCTTCACCGTCTATCTGCCGACGGCGACGGGCATACCTTCCCGGGAGGCGGTCTCCGGCGACGACTGCCCCGGCGGCAGCGAGCGGATACTATTCGTTGACGACGAGGAAGCACAGACGGAGATGGGCAAGGAGCTTCTGGAAGAGCTCGGCTACCGGGTAAAAACCTGCCGCGGCCCGGGGGAAGCCCTGGAACTCGTAAAGGCAGGCGCCGGCGGTTTCGACCTCATCATAACGGACCAGGCCATGCCGCAGATGACGGGCATGGAGATGGCGAAAAAAATCCTCGACCTCGCGGCGGACGTCCCGATCATCCTTTGTACGGGCTTTTCTCACCTTGTCGATGCGGGGCAGGCGAGGACGGCCGGGATCAGGGCGTTCGTCATGAAGCCGCTGACGAAGAATGAGATAGCGAGGACGATCAGGAAAGTATTAGACAAGTAAGCGGGGCGTGGGGGCCGCGATCTTTGCCCCGCGGCATCATGAAAAAGGCAACGACAGGGAAGCTAAGCTTTTTTCTCCTTCTTTTGCCGTTCGAGCGCGGCCTCGACGGTGCTTGTCACTCTGTTTTCGTCCACCACCTCTAATTGAGCAACGTCTGGAATGCGTATATGCGGCTTGTTCTCGGGCTTTAGAAAGAGGCGGATCTTTGCCGCTTCCAATAATGGTGCATCCTCATGGGTATCGCCCATACCGAGAACGATGTTATATCTATTTACCAGCTCTGCCACAATTCTCCTCTTCACTTCTGAAAGACCGGGATTCATGATCACACGGTTTACCCAGGAACCCGCCCGCTCTCCCACTTGCAGGCCATAAACCTGGGTGAGCTTAAACTCTTTCTTGTATTCGTCCAGCAGCAACTGGGGCGTGTTGCTTATCAGCGCTATCTTGATGTTGTTCTTAAGGAGTATCCGGAAAAGCGCGGGAGTGAAATCGAATATGGCCTTGTCATTTTTTGCGAATGTCGCAGCTAACGCCAGCGTATCCTTAACCTTTTGTCCTGCGAGGCCTTCTGCATAGATCACACCTACATCAAAGACAGCCTGGCTATAAGTTATTTTTCCGGCCAGGTAATTAGACACTAGCTCTCTTTGGCGACCGGCCACTTCATGATCGAATCTTCGGCTCTCGTCAAGAAAATTTGTCCAATCGACTATTTCATAGCCCCGGCGGAGTGTGCCGTCCCAATCCAACACTGCTGCTGTCTGTTTCATAGGAGCCTCCATGATAGGCATTATTCCTTTCTACACCCGGAGATATAGGATGTCTACATTTTTTTTGAGAGACTATTCCTGTTGACAAGCTCAACCATGATTGCTCCGCCGTGCGTCCTTCGTTGCCATATGAAAGGCTGCATCGGGCAGAAGACCGGTCAGGGTGAGGCCGGCGGGGGCTGCGGCAGCCCGGATTGCCGTATAGCTTCGGCATTCCTCAAGAATTGTAAGGATATTAAGATATATATTGACTTTCATGGCCCTCTTGATGTTCAATATATGACTTTTCTAAAACTGCCACACACGGAGGGAGGGGAATGATGGATGCCAGCAGTTATTATAAGAGACGGAGAGTCATTTGAGAGTGCCCTGAAAAGGTTCAAGAAGCAGTGTGAGCGGACGGGCATACTGTCCGAGATCAAGAGAAGAGAGCATTACGAAAAACCCAGCGTCAAAAGAAAGAAGAAAATCCTAGCCGCGAAGAAAAGGGCCCTCAAGAAGCTGAAGAGGATGATGGAGAAGGGCCTCTACTAGGCGAATGGCATACAAGGACGAAATCGAGCAGGGGCTTAAGAAGGCGCTCAAAGATAAGGACGCCTTGAGGGTGTCCGTCCTGCGCATGCTCCTTTCGTCGCTCAGTTACAAAGAGATCGAAAAAAGAAGTCCGCTGACCGAAGACGAGTTCCACGGGGTCGTCAAGACGCTGATAAAGCAGCACGTGGAGTCCATCGAGAGCTTTAAGAAGGGCCGGCGGACGGACCTTGCCGAAAAGGAGGAAAAAGAGCTTCAGATTCTGAAAGAGTTCGTGCCCGCCCAGTTGTCCGGCGAGGAGATTGCCCGCGAGATCGAGGAGGCCGTAGCCGCGCTGGGCGCCAAGGACCAGAGGGACATGGGCAAGGTGATGAAAGCCCTGATGACAAAACTATCATCCCGAGTGGATGGGAAGGTGCTGAGTGAAATGGTGAAAAACAGGCTGTCTTCTCAAAGACCGTCGTGAAGCCATTTATGGCAGACAAGACCTTCGAATATATAGACTACCTCAGGCTCCTCGAAGTTATAAAACACCATTCATCAACCGGCTTAATAAACGAAAAGATAAACGATTTAAGGCCCTTACCAACGCTTGCCGGGATCGGGGAGCGCCAGGACCGGATAGAGGCGGTCCTCGACGTCATCCGCCTTCACGGCCCCGTCCCCCTGGGCGACATACCCGACATCCGAAAGGCGCTGGCCGGTCTCGCCCTGGCGGAATTTACCCTTGAGATACCGGACTTTTTGGCCGTCGGCCATTTCCTGTCGGCCTGCAAGGGCGTCGCCGCGTTCCTCAGAAAGGCGATCAAGAAGGGCGCGTACGTCGAGTCCGTCATAGAAGGCATAAAGGCGCTGCCGGAAGTGGCCGCGAGGATCAGGAAGACGATCAACGAGGAGGGCTTTATCGAGGACAGCGCCTCTTACGAGCTTTCCAGGATCAGGTCCGGCCTTTACCAGCACAAGGAAAGGGCGCGGCGGTCGCTGGAGCGGATCATGGAGAGGGACGATGTGAGGCCCGTCGTCCAGGACAACTATATCGCGGTCCGCAACGGCAGGTACGTCATACCCCTCAAGCCGAACTACAACCAGTTTTTCCCCGGCATAGTCCACGACTATTCCCATTCCCTGAAGACCTCTTTCGTCGAGCCGGTCGAGACGATGGAGGTCAACAACACGATCAGCGTCCTCGAAAAGGAAGAAAAAGAGGAAGAGAAGCGCATACTTGCAGAGTTGACCCGCTGGGTGCGCCGCTACGCCAACGACCTGGCGGCGATGCTCGGCGTCATCGCGGACCTCGACCTGCACCACTGCCTGGCCGCGTTCGCCGCTGCCTTCGACTGCGTGAGGCCGGCGGTCGCTGCGGGAGGGGCCATCGAGATCAAAGAGGCGGTAAACCCCTTCATCCGGCTCTCGAAGGGCGAAAGGGCCGTCCCGATAGACATCGTCGTAGGAGAGGACGAGCAGGCCATCATCATAAGCGGGCCCAACGCGGACGGCAAGACGGTTGCCCTGAAGACGACGGGCCTCCTCCTTGCTATGGCCGCTGCCGGCATGTACATCCCAGCGAAGGCGACGCCGAGGGTCTGCCTCTTCCCCGGCATCTACGCAGTCATGGGCGACGAGCAGGACATCTCGATGGAGCTATCGACGTTCACCGCCCACGTCGAGGCGATCAAGGGAGTCTACGAGCATTCGAGGGGAGGGGAGCTGGTGCTGATCGACGAGATCGGCGGAGGCACGGAGCCGCAGGAGGCCTCGGCCCTCTCGATGGGCATCATCGACGCCTTTGTCGAGAAGGGCTGCAAGGTGATGGTGACTACCCACCTGAACCTTCTGAAGGCATACGGCGCGACCCGACCCTTCGCGATCAACGCGGCGACGGACTTCGACGCCCGGACGATGCAGCCCCTCTACAGGCTCGTCTACGGGGCGGCAGGGGTGAGCAACGCCCTTAAAGTCGCCGAGATGTACGGCCTGCCCCGGGAGATCGTCGATAAGAGCGCAGGCTACCTCGGCAAGCAGGAATACGTGCTGAACGACCTCATACAGGGCCTCGAGGCGGAGACGAAGGCGGCCGGGGAGGAGCGGCGGAAGGCGGCCGCTTACAGGGAGGAGATGCGCAAGCGGTTAGAGGCCGTCCGACTGAAGCGGGACGAATATGTCGCCCGGACGGAGGAGCGCTGCCGCGCAATGGTGGCGACCCTTGAGACGCAGCTCGACGAGATAAGCAGGGAGATGGCCAAGAAAGACCGGGAGGCGCTGCGCAGCGCGCGGGAGAAGGCGTCGGCCCTCAAGTCGAGGCTCACCCGCGAAAAGAAAGCCCCTGCGAGCGAGATACAGGCCGGCGACCACGTCAGGGTAAGGACAATCGGTAAGGAAGGCTACGTCGCGGAGATCGACGGGCAGAAGGGCATGGCGGAGATCGTCGTCGGCAACATGCGGATGCGCATCAAGAAGGATTACGTTGACCTGGTGAGCCGCCCGGCGGCGGAGGAGAAGGCGCCCGTCGAGGTGAACGTCGGGGAGATCGACGTGCCGGAGATCAACGTGCGGGGCCTGCGGGTGGACGAGGCCCTCTCCGAGGTGGACAGGCTCGTGGACAGGGCGATCGTCCACGGCACGCCCAGCGTCCGCATACTCCACGGCATCGGCACGGGGAGGCTGATGCGGGCGATCAGGGAGCACCTTTCCGACGCGGGCCACATAAAAGAGATAAAATACGACGAAAAGAATTCGGGCGTAACGATAGTAGAGTTGCTATGAGTTCCGTTCTTGATGAGGTGCTGGGGAGGGTCAACATCCTCGATGTTGTCTCCCGGTACGTCAAGCTAAGAAAAAGCGGGAGGAATTTCATAGGACTTTGCCCGTTTCATAAAGAGAAAACTCCGTCATTCAGCGTAAGTGTCGAGAAGCAGATATACTACTGCTTCGGATGCCACGAAGGCGGCAACGCCGTCAATTTCATAGCCAAATACGAGCGCACCTCTTTCCAGGAGGCCCTGGAGACGCTGGCGCAGCAGGTCGGCGTGGAGTACAGGGGCAGGGCGGCCTCTGCCCGCACCCCCGTCTTCGACGCCCTCTCCAAGCTGGCCGACCATTACCACCGCTGCCTGAAGAAAGAGGCCTCCGCGCTCAAGTACCTGAGCGAGAGGAAGATCGAAGGCGCCGTCGTGGACGAGTTCAAGCTGGGCTACAGCGAGCGGAGGAGCTACAGCGGCAAGGAGCTTTCCGCGCGCCTTGGCGTCCCCCTCGACCTGCTCATTAATGCGGGGATAGTGAAAACGAGGGACACCGGCGAGCTTTACGACATATTCCGGGGGAGGATCATCATCCCCATCAGGGACGCCCGCGGGAAGGTCATAGGCTTCGGCGGGCGGGCCATGGGCAAGGACGTCCTGCCCAAGTATATAAACTCTCCGGAGTCGGGCGTCTTCAGCAAGCGCTCCGTTCTGTACGGCCTCGATGCGGCGCGGAGGGAGATCGTCGATAAGGACGAGGCGGTCATCGTCGAGGGGTACTTCGACCTCATCACGCTCCACGCGGCGGGCGCAAAAAACGCAGTGGCTACGCTGGGGACATCCGTCACGGAGGAGCAGTTGTCGCGCCTCCGGAACTACACGGAGAACATCACCCTGATGCTCGACGGCGACGAGGCGGGCATAAAGAGCGCCCTGCGCCTCATCACGCCCCTGGCCGAGATGGGCATCAACGGCAACATGGTCGTCCTGCCGGAAGGCCACGACCCGGACAGCTTCGTGCGCTCATACGGCCTCGATGGGTTCCTGAAGGCCCTCGAAGGCAAGAAGGGCGTCCTCGATTACCTCTTCGACCTCCAGGTCAAGAAGCTCGGCGTCACCACCCTCGAAGGGAGGATGGCCTTCATAAAATCGGTCGTCCCCTACCTGGAAGGCATGAGGGACGCGGTGAAGAAGAGGCTCTACGTCCAGCGGCTTGCGGAGCTGACAGGGGTGGAGGAATACCGCTTCTGGGACAACCTTAAGGAAGGGCGCAGGGAGGAAGGCGGCGGCAACGGGGACGAAACGCGGAACGTCATAGAGGAGAAGGTCGTGGGCATCCTTTTGAACAGGCCGGAGCTCCTTAGGATTATCAAAGGGAAGGGGGTGGAGGCGCAGGTCAGGGATAAGGACCTCGGGGAAGTGCTGTCCAAGCTGGTCAGCTATTACGAGCAGCATGCGAGTCTCGATATCAGCCTTTTTCTGAACGTTCTGGAGAGACCGGAGCTAAGGGAAAAGGCGGTCCGCTCGGCCATGGACGTGGCCGAGTACGACGAGCAGGAGTTGGAGAGGATCGTGACCGATTACCTCTGCCACGTGGAGAATAAGCTCGCGCGGGAAGAGCACATGGGGATCACCGCCATGCTGGCAGACGCAGAGAAAAGGGGCGATGAGGGGGCTTTGCGGGAGCTGCTCGAAAAGAAGAGGAATGTGCTGACGGCCTTGAAGAACAAGTCCGCCAAGTGAGGTTACTATGTCCGAGGACATGGAGAGCAGGGTCAAGATGTTCGGATTCGGCGGGGCGAAGCGTTTTCTTCCGTTTGACGATGGCCGGGAAACGGGTGATTTCTACCTGATGCTTGCGCCGGCAGGCGATGACCAAGCGGATTTTTACGACGGCGTGGACCTGTTCGACATAGACAAGGCGGACGCGGGCCTGCTGTCGGGCGACAAGTTCGAGGAAGGCTTCGAGGACGGGTTGGAGAACGTCTACGACGAAGAGCTGACGAACCCCATCAAGCACTACATCAAGGAGATGGGGGGCGTGGGGCTCCTTACCAGGGAGGGTGAGAAAGAGATCGCCATGCGCATCGAGGAGGCCAAGGCCGAGGTCAGGGAGGTGCTCCTTGCCTTCCCCGGCACGGTCAGGGAGCTCCTCAACGTCTATTCGAGCCTCAAGATGTCCGAGCTGAGCGTGGCGGAGATCGCGTCGGAGGCGGAAGAGGCGGAAGAGATGGGCGAAGAGGACGCCCATAAGGAAAAAATTGTCCGTCTCCTTGAGCTGTTGCGGCAGGCCTACCTCCGGTCGAAGAAGGCCGGGGGGCGGGAAGAGAAGGTGCGCTGCGAGGCGGAGATAAGGCGGGTCGCCGGCGAGATAAACCTGAGCCACAAGATAGTGGAGCGGATAAAGCGCAGGATGGAGAGCGCCGTCGAGCGGATCGAGAAGATCGAGATCGAGGTCGGGCGCTGCGACCGCCCGGCCCGGAACGGCGCGGCCAAAAAGCTCCAGGCCCTTCGGGCGAGGCTTGCCCGCATCGAGCAGGAGACGGACACGCCGGCCCCCCGGATGAAAGAGCTTTACCGGCGCATCGAAAAAGCGGACAGGGACTGCCTCGACGCCAAGAACGAGCTTATCAAGGCGAACCTCAGGCTCGTCGTCAGCATAGCGAAAAAGTATATCAACCGGGGCCTCTCCCTCCTGGACCTCGTGCAGGAGGGCAACATCGGCCTGATGAAGGCGGTGGAAAAGTTCGAATACCGCAGGGGCTACAAGTTCAGCACGTACGCCACCTGGTGGATAAGGCAGGCGATCACGAGGGCGATTGCCGACCAGGCACGCACCATAAGGATCCCGGTCCACATGATCGAGACGATCAACAAGATAGTCAGGGTGTCGCGGGAGCTGGTCCAGGACCTGGGCAGGGAGCCGCTGCCGGACGAGATAGCGCAGAAGATCGGCTTCTCCGTCGATAAGATCAGGAAGATACTGCGCATCACCAAGGAGCCGATATCCCTGGAGACGCCCGTCAGCGACGACGAGGACACGCACCTTTCCGACCTGATAGAAGACAAGAACGCGCCCGTGCCGCAGGAATCGGTCATATTCCACGACCTTATCCAGCAGCTCGACAAGATACTATCGACCCTGACGCCGAAAGAGGAGAGGGTGATAAGGATGCGCTTCGGCATCGGGGAGAAGTGCGACCATACGCTGGAAGAGGTGGGCCAGGTCTTCGACGTGACGCGGGAGAGGATCAGGCAGATAGAGGCGAAGGCATTGCGCAAGCTGCGCCACCCGTCACGGTCCAGGCGATTAAAATGTTTTGCCGATATATAGTTGATTAAGGCCCCGTGGTGGCCGGCCGCTTTTTCCGCATAGCTTTGTCGTCGCGTTCGGCGCGAGTCCTCACATACAAAGCACATGTGTTCGGATCGACCGACGACATCCTCATCCTACGGTATCTCTTTAGATGATTGGCCTAACGTTGACTCTGTGAGGGACTTCGACCTCGGTCCTGCATCAGGCTATTCTGTAGATGGGAGAGATGTTACCGAAATAATTGATGATGTCGTTACCTTTTATAGAACGAAGTGGTTTGAACGGGGACAACAGAATGTTTAATTCCCGCCAACGGCGCGAATTTACACACGACTGTTGACCTGAGGGGGAAGCAATGAAAACAATGCGAACCATACTTTCGGCCATCATCATAATAACTATTGCTGGCGTATCTTGGGCGCAATCGTCTGAGGAAGCTGCAGGGAAGGCCGCAGAGCAGGCAGGTAAATACGTAGAGGCACTCGGACAATACAGAGCGGCCCTTGAGAAAGCATCGGAAGGGAGTGCAGATGAACAGCGATTGCTTCAAGCGGCGATAAGAGTGACGCAAAGAATTACCCCTGCCCCCGCAATACCGGAGGAAGCGAGACGTTTTTTTATCAGGGGACAGACATGGGTGGAACAAGCCAAATCCACGGCTGATTTCGAGAAGGCAGCAAAGGAATTTACAAAAGCGCGCCGGATTGCTCCGTGGTGGGGGGAAGTGTACTACAGTTGCGGTGTTGCGCTGGGGAAAGCAGGCAAGTACGAAGACGCGATCAGCAATTTGAAGTTCTATATACTTGCATCACCTCGCGCACAGGACATCAATCAAGTGAAAGAGTATATCTATTCCCTTGAGGCGCAGCAGGAAGCGGCAAGCCCCGAACGACTCGCGGGTACATGGCGCGTAGTGGCAGTGTTGGAAGACGGCTCGTTATCGGATATCTACACTACGACTTCTCTTAACGTTAGGGGTAATCGGGCGTCGGGTGAATGGCTATGGTACGATGGCGCCGGTGGAAAGTTCGGAGGTGTTTTTTCAGGTAATGTTTTGACGGGCGACTGGAATGGTTGGAACTCGGAACATAGACCAGAGTCCGGCACGTTTCGGGCCGAAGTGAATCCTGATCGTACAAGAATCATTTTTCGATTCCATGGGACTCGACAAAAATTCACGTTGCAGTTCGATCGGCTTTGATAGACGCCTTTCTTTAACCTTTTGAGCGGTAATCTCCAGAACTCATCCACCATTTGAAAAGCACGAGCACTAGGCGTTATCGGCGACCCCACATATCCCCGCCACTTCCTGAAGGGGCATTCCGACAATTGGTTTTAAAATAGCTCTTGCCGCCCCTTACCCCAGCAGCTCTTCTACCGGGCAGTAGGGCAGGTTGAACGCCTCCGCCACCGCCTTATACGTGATGTTGCCCTCGACGAGGTTGAGGCCCCGGCGAAGCGCCGGGTCCTTGCGCGCGGCGTCTTTCCAGCCGTCTTCCGCTATTGCGATGACGTAAGGCAGCGTGTTGAGGGTGAGCGCCCGCGTGGCCGTCCGTGGGAGCGCGCCAGGCATATTGGCCACCGTGTAGTGGACGACCCCTTCCTCCACGTAGACAGGGTCGTCGTGGGTCGTGGGCTTCGACGTCTCCGCGCAGCCCCCCTGGTCGATGGCGACATCGACGAGCACCGCTCCCGGCCTCATCGTCTTGAGCATGGCCCTCGTGATGAGGCGAGGGGCCTTTGCGCCGTGGACGAGCACGGCCCCTACGACCAGGTCGGCGAAGGAGAGGACCGTCCTGATGTTGTAGCTGTCCGCCATCATGGTGACGATCTGTCCCTTGTACATGTCGTCGATCTCGCGGAGCTTCTTCGGTGAGGTGTCGAGGACGGTCACGCACGCGCCCATGCCGAGGGCCACGCGCGCCGCGTTAGACCCTACGCTCCCTGCGCCCAATATGACTACGTTGGCCGGGGGGACGCCGGGCACGCCGCCCAGCAGGACGCCCCGTCCTCCGTAAGTCTCTTCGAGGTACTTCGCCCCCTCCTGGGGCGCCATCCTGCCGGCGATCTCGCTCATCGGCCACAAGAGCGGCAAGAAGCCTTCGTCCGTCTCGACCGTCTCGTAGCCTATGGCGATTACCTTCTTTCGCAGCAGGGCGAGCGTGAGCGCCTCCGAGGCGGCGAGGTGGAGATATGTGAAGAGGACCTGGCCTTCCCTGAGGAGGTGCCATTCGACGGGAAGGGGCTCCTTCACTTTGAGGACCATGTCCGAGCGGGCATACGCCGTCTTTGCGTCCGGCACGATCTCCGCGCCGACGCGGGCGTACTCGCCGTCGTCGAAGCCGCTGCCGAGGCCGGCGCCCGTCTCTACGAGCACCTTGTGACCTTCCGCAGTGAGGGCCTCCGCCCCGCCGGGCACGATGGCTACGCGCTTCTCCTCCACCTTGATTTCCTTGGGGACGCCGATTATCATGGTCACCTCCTACACTATTATACGCCTATTATATGGCGGCCGGCCCCGGGGTGCTCGCGTGTTGTACGACTATTGTATGAAGGCCGGCCCTTTCAGGCGGTCGTCTCCCGCCCCTGGCGCATCATCAGGGTGATGAGCTTCGAGCGGCTGGAGGCGTTGCACTTCCTGAAGATCCGGTTAAGGTGGGCCTTTATGGTGTGCTCGCTCAGCGAAAGGTGGGCTGCTATCTCCCTGTTGCTCCACCCCCGGCAGACGAGCTCTATGATCTCTTTCTCCCTTTCGGTTACGTTGCCCACCCGCTGGGCGGCCGTCGGCGCCGCGCCTTCGCGGAGGAACACCTTAAGGGTGTTGTTGTCCACCCATATCTGCCCGTCGGCTACTACGTGGAGCGCCTTGTCGAAGAGGGGAAGCTCCGTGTCCACCGACAGGACGCCGTGGAGCTGGTACGCGCAGAGGGTGTTGATGATCTTCTCCTTCTCCACGCCCGTATCGACGAGGAGGACCTTGGCGCCGGGGTGGCTTGTGAGGGAGCGGCGGCCGGCGCTGGCGATATCGACGAGGATAACGTCAGGGGCAAAGCCTTCGGAAACCGCTTCGTTGTGGCCGGCTACGGCCGCCTTGTGGCCGTTCTTGACCAGCAGGTTGCAAATCCCTTCCGAAAGAATATTGCTGCTCAGACATACGAGGACGTTCATCATCTCACCTCAGCTAAGGGATCGTACCGCACGTATGTCAACCAATAGTCTAACAACCAATGACCTTCCTCTTAAACCTTCCGTTCGTACCCGGCATAGCGCTAAAGATATTAGACCTTGGAAGCGAGAAGCGCAACATAAAAGTGGAGGGTGGGGGCCGGGCACTTTTCGCGCCTGAGTCGGTCGCCGGCTTGACGCGGCTCCTCACATACACAAAAAGTATGCTGCGGCCCGCGCCTGCGCCGGCTTCCGCCCCATCCATCGAAAATTGCTCCGGCCCCTTCGTGTACGACGAACCGTGAATCAACTCTCCCCGCCTCCGCCGCCCGCCGTCGAAAACAGCAAAAAATCGGTCGAAAACTCCCCGGCCGTTTTGAACGACCTGGATTCGAGAGCTGGCTTGACACTTCCCTGGGCGACTCTGTATAGTCATGCTTTATAAACGAGAAGGGTTTGCAAGAATTGCGGACGGTCGAGAATGCAACACCCGAAAGTGGGGTGGGCAGTCAAGGTCGAAGCTTCGAAAAGTGGTATCCTGCGTGACAATCCCGCCGCGTGTGGTGAGCGTCGTCACGCAAACAGACTATACCTGACGATGTAATAGATCGTCTTGAATCCATCCTTCCAGTTGATCTTCTTGCCTTCGAGATAGGTCCGGCCGTAATATGAGATGCCTACCTCGTAGATCCGCACGTCCGGCAACTTTGCAACCTTAGCGGTTACCTCGGGCTCGAAGCCGAAACGGTCCTCCTTCAGCTCGATGGGCTTTATGATCTCCGCCCGGAAGAGCTTGTAGCACGTCTCCATGTCGGTGAGATTCAGGTTGGTAAACATGTTGGACAGGAAGGTGAGCAGCCGGTTGCCTATCGTGTGCCAGAAAAAGAGGACGCGATGGGGGTTCCCGCCCATGAACCGCGAGCCGTATACGACATCGGCAAAGCCGTCGATGACCGGTTTCAGGAGCAGGTTATATTCCGCGGGGTCGTATTCCAGATCGGCGTCCTGGACCACAACGAAATCTCCTGCGGCCCGCTGTATGCCCGTACGGATTGCCGCACCCTTGCCCCGGTTGGCGCTGTGCTTGAAGTAGCTGGTGCGAAGATCGTTATGGCGGCCCATGTATTCAAGTATGGCCTCTTCCGTATTGTCGGATGAGCCATCGTTGACGACGATGACTTCTTTTTCTATGCCCGCGATCAACAGGATCTGCCTGATCTTCTCCAGGATCCCACCGATGGTCGGGCCTTCGTTGTACGCCGGTACGATGATGGACAGAATCATTACGGCCCATTTTAGCAGACTTCGCGAACCGGAGTAAACTACAAACCTGTCATGCTTGTAGTTGGCGGTCAGGATGAGCAGCCGGGAACGACTGATTGGCTTGACTTTCCCTTATATGTACACTACAATGTACCTGTAGTGGTACTTTAAGGATGAGGTGAGACATGCAGACGATACCCATGATAGAGGCAAGAAAAAAACTTACGTCGCTGCCCGAAGACCTGGAAGCGCAGGGGCAGGATCAGACCGTAGCCGTCACGCGGAGGGGGAAGCCGGTGCTGGCGATAATGTCGTGGGAATTCTTCGAGGCCCTTTACGAGACAATCGAGATCATGGGCGATGAAGACCTGATGACGTCCTTGCGC